>ERZ1034486.38-NODE-38-length-41176-cov-4.493762_pt1 | contig 41176 bp, 34 predicted proteins | sample MGYA00520683_ERZ1034486 | MGnify/ENA primary metagenome ERZ1034486 (study PRJEB33760, sample SAMEA4777685) | hypersaline lake metagenome | biome: hypersaline environment; feature: brines | place: Spain | collected 2012-08 | depth 0 m ...
GGAATAACAGACATGGATAACATTTTCTTTTCAGCGGCCCACGACACGGAAGAATCCAGCCGTTCTTGACAGATGTCCCCGGGGAGCGCTCGAAAGGCCCTGGGACAACCGCAGGGCGGGTGAAAGCGCGCAAGACAGGGAGGGGGCGGTCGGCCGTGCGGCATTGGAATTGCAGGACATTCAGGGCGACTCCCATGATGTCCGCTTTTCTCTCCCTGGAGGTGGGTCGTCCTGATGCGACATCTCAGACTTTTCGCCCCGGCCACGCCGGCACTGGTACTGCTAGCGACGGCGATCGTATGGTCGACGGATCACGACGTGGGCGTGAACGCCATCGAGGTCGGCGGCCGCGCGGAGGTAGCGCTCACCCAGAGCCTCGAGGGCGCACTGTCGACCATTTACGGCGTCGCGGAGAAGGAGATACCGCTCTGTCTCTTCGGCACGAGGAACGAGGACGAGACGCTCCTAAAACGTGCGGCGTTTCCGGACCAGCTCTCCACGACGGACTCGACGGTTACGTTCGACGGGACCAGCTGTGAAGCCCGCCCCGACTTCCTCGGGTATGTGCACAACCACGATCCGCCGGGGTCGCTCTGCGAGCCTACACCGCTGGACAAGGTCCGCTTTGCGCTCAATAGCGACTCCAAGGTAGAACTGATCGCGTGCACCTGGGAGACAGAGGTCACCTACCACGCGTTTGGGCTGTAACGCCCCCTCTTCCGCTCCCTTTCCCATCACCCGATCCCTGCAGGAACGAAGAACAGCGTGACCGCGAACCCAATGACAGCCATAACAAGAATGAACAAAACGACCCAGTGCTTGGTCGTTCCTTCCGGTTCGGCCTGTACTCCATACCACAGGTAGACAGACAGACCCACAATGACTAGGGTCTCGGCCAAGAGAACGAAGACGATGGCATCCATGGCAGAGGGGCAAAAGGGAAGGGGAAGGTGTATCTTCACATCATCTGTAATTCACGGGTTCCACGCGCCGAAGTCAACCCCTAAGAGGAGCAACCGGGCCCTCGAGGCGGATGTGACCTGCACTGTCCATGGACGTTGGATCAACGAAAACGGCTGGTCGTTACGAATACACTCCTGCTCCGTCACAGGAGCCGAAACGGTTCTTGTCCTTTCCTTCTTTAGCAACCCTACCCACCGCAGGTATGCCGTATCCCAAGCAAATGGTTGAGCCCATGCGGGACGAACTCACGCAGTTGGGGGTCGAAGAACTGCGCACGCCCGAGGAGGTGGACGCGGCCTTTGCCTCCGCCGAGGACGAGACGATGCTGCTCGTAATTAATTCCGTTTGCGGGTGCGCCGCGGGCAACGCCCGTCCGGCCGTCGCGACTGCCCGTGAGGCCGAGGTGCAGCCCGACCGGTACGTCACGGTCTTCGCCGGCCAGGATCTTGAGGCCACGGAGCGGGCCCGGGAGCACTTGGCCGGAATTCCGCCATCGTCGCCGTTCTTCGCGCTTTTCCGAGACGGCGAGCCGGTGTACGTGGTAGAGCGGAAGCACATTGAAGGGCGCAGCGCTACGGTGATTGCGGAGGACCTGGTTGAGGCCTTTGGGGCGTACTGCACCGAGGAGCCGCCCCCGGCCGATGCCCCGACCCGGCCCGACCCGTCGGCTTCCGAGGACTCCGCCGGAACTGGGCTGCCGTCCACCTTCGAATCAATCACCTGACCCCTGTCCGCGCAGTCCTCGCATGTTGCTTCCCGCCTGCCTGGCATGACCTGCGCCCCTTCGTCCTCCGCGCCTTCCGAGACGGGCTCCACCGCTTCGGCCACCCGGGATGCGTCTGGCGCTCCTCCCGACCCCACCCTCGAAGAAGCGGCCGAAGCCATCATCTTTGCCGCCGACGAGCCTGTGGAGGCGGGGCGAATCGCCGCAATTGTGGCCGAGGTGACGGGGCGCGACCAGCCGTCCGACGAGGAGGTGGCCTCTGCCGTAGACCGCCTAAATGCCACCTACGAAAAGCAGGGCCGCGCCCTCGAGATCAAGACCTGGGCTGGAGGCTACCGAATGGCCACCCGGGCTTCCCTCGCGCCGTTTGTCAAGACATTGTACGTCGAAGAACAGGAAACCACCCTTTCCCGCTCCCTCATGGAAGCCCTGGCGGTTATCGCGTACCGGCAGCCGGTCACGCGCCCGGAGGTCGACTTTGTGCGGGGGGTGAATTCCGACTACGCCATCCGGAAGCTCCTGGAAATGGACTTGGTGCGGGTGGAGGGCCGTGCCGATTCCGTGGGGCGGCCGCTGTTGTACGGCACCACCAAACGGTTCCTCGAACAGTTTGGCCTCGACGACCTGAAGAACCTGCCGACGCTCCGAGAGGTGGAAGACCTTCTGGACGACCCGGCGTTCGACGATGAGCGGGCCAAGCTCCTTCAGCTGGATCGGGAAGAAGGGGTCTCGGTCGATATGCTTGACTTTGAAGACGGAGACGAGCCCCCCGACGATGAGCCCCCCGACGATGAGCGTCCCTCCTGAGCCCCGCCCGTTCCCGGTTTCTCCCCCACACTCTCGCGTTTTCTCCTGTACACGTTCCCGTCTTCCATGAGCACACAACACGCCTCCACCGACCGGGAGGGAATGCGAATCAACAAATACATTGCCCACGCAGGCGTCTGCTCCCGGCGCGACGCCGACGACCTTGTGGAGCAGGGCCGCGTGCAAATCGACGGCGAGACGGTGACCGAGCACGGAACCCGCGTGTATGAGGGCCAGCGCGTGACGGTGGACGGGGAGGAGGTGTACCCGCTGGAATTTGAATACCTGCTTCTCAACAAGCCGAAGGACACGATTAGCACTACCGACGACCCGAAAGGGCGCGACACGGTGCTCGACGCGATTGGGGTGCCGGCGGACAATCCCTCCGGGCTCTTTCCGGTAGGGCGGCTCGACCGCAATACCACGGGGGCACTGCTGGTTACCAACGACGGGGACCTGGCCCATCGCCTCATGCACCCCCGCTACGAAATCCCGAAGATCTACTACGTTCGGGCGCAGGATCGCGTCAAGCCGCATCAGCTCGATCGCCTAGAGCGAGGCGTGCAGCTCGAAGACGGCGACGCGGCGGCCGACCAGGTGGCCTACCTGGACCCGAACGCCAAGACCGACATTGCCTTGGAGCTGCACGAGGGCCGCAACCGCCAGATCCGCCGCATGATGGAGGCGCTGGGCCACACCATTGTGCAGCTCGAGCGTGCCAAGTACGCCAGCCTCCCCCTCGGCCGCCTTCAGCGGGGCGACTGGCGGCGGCTGAAGCCCCACGAAGTGCGTGAGCTCTACACCCGCGTTGATCTTACCCCTTAATTTCTCTTACACCGATGTCCCAGACCGTAACCAACGGCGTGCCCGACTCCGCAGTCGGAAACAAAATCAAGACCGAAGGCCTCACCTACGACGATGTGCTCCTCGTTCCGGGGCACTCTACCGTGATGCCCCGAGAGGCCGACACCTCCTCCATGCTCACGCAGCGCATTGAGCTAAACGTGCCCATCTTGTCGGCGGCCATGGACACGGTTACCGAGGCCGACATGGCCATTGCTCTGGCGCGGCAGGGGGGCGCGGGTGTGCTCCACAAAAACATGTCCGTGGAGCAGCAGGCCGAGGAAGTGCGCCGCGTGAAGCGCTCGGAGAACGGGATGATTCTCGATCCCATCACCATCTCTCCGCACGACACGGTGGAGGATGCCCGTAACATGATGAGCCACTATTCCATCGGGGGCATTCCCGTCGTGGATGAGTCCGACAAGCTGGTGGGAATTGTCACGAACCGCGACGTCCGTTTTGAGCTGGACGGCGACACGCCGATCCGTGAGATGATGACTGTGGAGGACCTGGTGACGGTGCCGGTGGGCACCACCCTGGACGAGGCTGTAGAGGTGCTGCAGCGTCACAAAGTGGAAAAGCTGCCGGTCGTCGACGACAATGGGTACCTGAAGGGACTCATTACCTTTAAGGACATCCGCAAGCGACGCAAGCACCCGGATGCGTGCAAGGACGACCACGGCCGGCTCCGCGTTGGGGCGGCGGTGGGCGTTACCCCGAAGGTGATGGACCGCGTGGCGGCGCTCGTGGAGGTGGGGGTGGATTTTGTGGTGGTGGACACGGCCCACGGCCACGCCGAAGGGGTTCTGGAGACTGTGCGGGGCGTCTCGTCGCGCTTCGACGGGGAGGTGGACATCGTGGCGGGCAATGTGGGCACGGCCGAGGGCACCCGCGCGCTCATCGACGCCGGCGCCGACTGTGTGAAGGTGGGCATCGGGCCCGGGTCCATCTGCACGACGCGGGTTGTGGCGGGGGTGGGGGTGCCGCAGCTGACGGCCGTCATGGAGTGTGCGGAAGAGGCCCGCATGGACGGGGTGCCCGTCATTGCCGACGGGGGCATCAAACAAACGGGCGACATTCCCAAGGCGCTCGCGGCCGGGGCCGGGGCGGTCATGATCGGCAGTCTTTTCGCCAGCGTGGAGGAGAGTCCGGGAGAAACCATCATCTACGAGGGGCGCAAATACAAGAGCTACCGTGGCATGGGCTCGGTGGAGGCAATGCAAGACGGAAGCAAGGACCGCTACTTCCAGGACGCCGAAGATGAGCTCCGCAAGCTTGTGCCGGAAGGGGTGGAAGGACGGGTCCCGTATAGCGGAACGCTCAGCGAGATTGTCCACCAGATGAAGGGCGGGCTGCAGGCCGCGATGGGGTACTGCGGCTGCGACGAGGTCCGTGAGTTGTACGAGTCGGCCCAGTTTGTGCGCACCACGGCTGCGGGGCTGCGAGAGAGCCACCCGCACGACGTGGAGATTACCAAGGAGTCCCCGAATTACTACGCAGGCAGCGGCTCAAGCGATTAACGCTGGGCCTGAGGCGGGGGCTCCTGCTGTGTAAATCCGTCTGCAAGAGGGGCCGTTTGAACCGCTCCTAGGCTACACCAGCAGAAGGCCTGTCGCTCAGAAGGCCTGTCGCTGCTGCTACAATGCTATAACGCCTGTCCTGTCGTTCCTGACCCACGTCCCGCGCATGTCCCTCCGCATTGCTCGCGTTCGCCGTCAACTTGCCGATCTGGAGGCCGACGCCCTGCTTCTCACGTCGATGCCCAACGTGCGCTGGGCGTGCGGCTTTACGGGGTCGAATGGGCTTTTGCTGGTGGGGCCGGAGGCCGCACATTTTGTAACGGACGGCCGCTATACGGACCAGGCCCGGTCGGAGGTGGAGGGGGCGGACGTTCACATCGCGGACGAGGGGCTTTCGACTCTGCTCGACGAGGAGCAGCTTCTGTCTCCGTACTCCGCTGTGGCGTTTCAGTCGGATGTGGTATCGGTGGCCAGGCGAGACGAGTGGGCCGAGACACACGCGTCGGTCTCCTGGGTGCCTGTTCCGGGCGTGCTCGCCCAGGACGTTGCCGCAAAGGATGAAGAAGAGGTGGACCAAATCCGTGCGGCTCAGTCGATTACGGAAGACGTCTTCAGCCAAATTATAGACTACGTTGAGCCGGGAAAGACTGAACGCGAGGTGGCCGCTGAAATTGTCTACGGTCATCTCCGGCGCGGCGCTGATTCCATGTCGTTCGATCCAATCGTCGCGTCTGGCCCGAACGCTGCGCGCCCTCATGCGCGCCCGACGGATCGCGTCTTGCGGGAGGGGGAGCTGGTTGTGATTGACATGGGCGGGGTGCGGGAGGGGTACGCGTCGGACATGACGCGCACGGTGGCCTTGGGGGATCCTGGCGCGACGGCGCGGCGCGGGTACGAGGCGGTTCTTCGGGCGCAAGAGGCGGCCCTGGATGCGGCCCGCGCTGGGATGACGGGGCAGGAGCTCGACGCAGTTGCGCGGAAGGTGCTCGCAGAGGAGGGGCTCGGCGACCGCTTTTCGCACGGGCTGGGGCACGGCATTGGGCTTCAGGTCCACGAATGGCCGCGCGTGTCTCGCACCTCTGACGCCAAGCTTCCGGCCGGCGCCTGTGTAACCATTGAACCGGGCGTGTATGTGCCGGAGGAAGAGTACGGAGTTCGGATCGAAGATATTGTGGTCCTGCACGCGGACGGCTGCGAAAACCTGACCGACGCCCCCAAACGCCTCTTGATGCGATAAGACCTGTGGGCTCCCTCTTTATGTCCGTTATTGCAAGAAAAACGTACATTCTTATTTTTACAGCACTGGCGTGTTGGTCAGCGAGGGGAGACCTGGTACACGGTCAACCTAACTCGGGTACCTCGCCAGAGCTCATCGTCCGGATTGCCAGCAGCGCATCGGAGGCGTTCCGGAGTCGCTTTCGGCCTCCTGCCCCAAAACGAGCGGCTGATTCGTTGCTGGCGGGGGTTCGGGGGACCCAGGCAGTGCTCGGGGCGTCCGCATCTTCGCCGAAGTCCTTCGGGGCGAGGCCGCCAATTTCGGCCTTTACGCTGCAGCTACGCGACTCGCTGGCGCTTGCGAACGTGCGTGCGCGGCTCCGGCAGCAGCCCGACGTCCAGTACGTTCATCCAAACGTTGAGTATAAGGTCGACTCTGCCCCGCACTTGAGCGACGACCCGCCGCTGAGTTCCGCAAACGCGTTCGCGGATAGCCTAGATCACCTGTCCGTGATTCGTGCAGTGGAGGGCTGGGCCGAGACCACGGGGAAGGCGTCTGTGCGCGTTGGCATCATAGACACGGGAATTTATTTCGACCATCCGGACCTTTCCGGTCAGTTCTGGTCGAACCCTGACGAGTCGAAAAACGGCGTTGACGACGACGGCAACGGCTACGTGGACGATGTGCGGGGCTACGACTTTGTGGACCGGCCCGGGGTGGCGGCGGCGGGTGAGTACGACACCCGCGATCCCGACCCCTCCCCAGACCCGCTGGGGCCTTTTTCGGGGCATGGTACGGCCGTGGCGGGGGTAGTATCGGCCCAGGCGGCGGATGCAGACGCGGGCATGGTGGGGGTGGCTCCCAACACGCACATTGTGCCCCTGCGCGCGTTCGCCGGCGACGGGCGCGGCCAGACCGATGACATTGCCGCTGCCATTGTGTACGGTGCCCAACAGGGCTTTGATGTGCTGAACCTGTCGTTTGGTCGCGATCGGCCGGCGCCGCTGCTGCGCGACGCAATCGAGTACGCGGTGTCGCAGGGCACCGTCGTCGTGGCTTCGGCCGGCAATGCGGGAGCGGTGGATACGCCGCACTACCCCTCGGACTATCCGTCGGTGATCTCGGTGCTGTGGCTGGCGGAGGACGGGGACGGCGTGCCGGACTTTAGCCGCAGCCAGTACGGCATTGGGGTGGATCTGGGCGCGCCGGGCTCAAATGTGTTTACCACGCAGTACCCGCGCAGCCGAATTCTCGACGAAGCGCCCGTCCGTCAGCAAGATCTCTACGGCCCGTCGAGTGGCTCTTCCTTCGCGGCGCCACAGGTGGCGGGGGCGGCGGCACTGCTTCGCTCCGTCGACTCGACGCTTTCTCCGTCGTCCATCCGGAGCATTCTTGCCGGCACGGCCGCCGACATTAACGGGGCGTCGTGGGACCACACCACCGGAGCGGGACGGGTGGACGTGGCGCAGGGGCTCCTTCAGTCCTATCCCGCGCAGACCACCCTCCATGCGCCCGGCCACAACGAGGGCGTTACGGGCGCGGCACCTGTTCCAGTGGTGGGGACCGCGCTCGATCCTAGCTTCGAATCGTACGCGGTGTACGTTGCGGAAGGAACCCGGAATCTCGATACACGCCCGGATCCGTGGACCCGCATTGCCGGCCCTGTGCCGGCGCGTGCTCGACGCGACACGTTAGCCCTGTGGGACGTGACGGAACTGGAGGACGGCGCCTACACGCTCCGCCTCTCCGTTACCCGTACCGACGGCCGTACCATCGAAGACCGGCGGCGCGTGGTAATCGACGCGTCGCCCCCCGAGCTGGACGTCCGGTTTGTGGGGGCTGGGCGCGTGCGTGGGCACTGGGGCGTGGTGGCCGATGTGGCCAGTGACGACACGGTGGAGTCTCGTATGACGGTGCGCCTCCGCGGAAAGACCCACGTGCGGAGCGGCGAATACGCCTCCAGTCGGCAGGGCCTCACGTGGAGCGATCGGCAAGGCCTCGGTGGCGAAGCGACCGTGCGGCTTACGGTGACCAACCGCAGCGGCCTGCAGTCGAGCATTGAGCGCAGCGTCTCCATTCCCGCCGACAACACAAATCCTTCGTACTTCCGCGTTACGGAGACGGAGGTGCCGGGGGGAACGCTGCTTCCACGCGCCCCCGACCTAGACGAAGATGGGCTTCCGGAGGCAGTTCTCAATCGGTTTGCGACCCGCCGCGGAGGGATTTCGGATACGGTGACCGCCTTCGAGTGGGCCGGATCCGCCTTTGCGCCCGCCGATACGCTGCTGGCGCGCCTTCTTCCGAAGGACATTGGCAACACGAATGCGGACGACCGCGCGGAATTTCTGCTCCAGATCAATGGCGCCAGCCTTCTCTTGGAGCAGCAGCACGGCGACCTGCTCCCACAAAACCTGATTTATGCGGACACCAGCGCCGTTACGCCCTCGCAGGAGGGACCGTCGCTGCACGCCGCCCGGCTTGCGGACGTGAACCAGGATGGGCGGGACGAAATTATTGGCAACTGGCGCACCGACTCTACGCGGACGGAGTGGCGGGTGCTTGCGCGAGACGGCGATGGGTTCTCGCTGGCAGAGCGCCTGCAGAACCCGACGCCCCAGCAGCGTCCCGATACGGTGCGAGGATCCCCTACGGCAGCGACGGGAGATTTTGATGGAGACGGAGAAACGGATCTGTTGGTGGGCGACCGTGACGGAAACTGGATCGTTTACGAAGCGTCGGACGGCGGCACTCTGGAGGCCGTGTGGACACACGAGACCGATCGTTTCGCAAGCGACCGGCGGTTTGCGGTGGGGGATGTGACTGGCGACGGGCGCCCTGAGTTTGTGACTCACAATACGTACAGTCCAGTTCCTCCGGGGGGAGGGGCCCCCGAGCCGCCCATTAGCTACTACCACGTCTGGAGCGCAGTGGGCGATGATACCTACGAGCGTCTCTACCGCCTCCCCGTAGCGGGCGAGCGAGCACTAGGGGCCATGACGGCCGCAGACTTCGACGAGGATGGGCGCGACGAGGTCGCGATTGTGCATCCGCCCTCGGTGCTTCTCCTAGACCGTGGCCCCAATGGGACAATGCAGCTCCGCTTCGACGACCGCCGCCGCCCGGCCGTGCGGAGCCGCGCTGTGGTGGCCGCGGATTTTGATGGAACGGGGCGCCCCTCGCTGCTGACAGCCACGACGGGTGACCGCCTCCGGCGCTATACCCTAAACCGGACGGCCGCGGCACAGCCGCCCCCGCGCTGGGTGGCAGCCGTGCCCACGGGGCCTGGCGGCAGTCGTCTGCGATGGCGAGCGCCCGGTGCCGACTCGGTCACGGTCTTTGCCGGCCTGCCTGGGACAGCCCTGGATCCGCGCCGCGTCGTCATGGGAGACTCGTCCACCACGATTGCGGACTCGTCGCAGCGCCGCTTTGCACTTCGGGCCTGGCGCAACGGCAATGCCTCTCCGCTGTCGCCTCCACGAGACGTCCGGCCGCATGCTCCGGCCGCGGTGAGAGCCGTCCGCTACCCCACGTCCACATCCGCCGAGCTCCGGTTTACGGAGACGCTGGGCTCGGTGCCTCCCGCGGACCGCTTTGCGCTTGCCGCCCATGGGGCTCCGCAGTCGGTGGTTTCTGCGCGCGAGGGCACGGCCCTCCTCCTAGAGTTTGGGCGAGACGTCGCCGGGACACAGGGGCGCCTCTCCTGGTCCCGCTTTGCCGACACGTCTGGCCTCCCCATCGGGCAGACGGAGGTATCCCTTGCGTTTCCCGCTGCAGCCGCGCGCACCTTGTTCGTCGAAGACCTCTCGGTGCTTGGCGAACAGCAGGTTCGGCTTACGTTCAGTGAACCTCTGGTGGGGGCAACGGCCCGGAAGGTGCAGAACTACAGGGTGGAGCCCTACGGCACCGTCACGGCAGTGCGCGCCTCAGAGGAGACCCCCTCGACCGTAACGGTTGAGCTCGATGGCGTGGTGGCTGGAGCAAGCGGGCGCGAAGCGTCACTTACCGTTACGTCGCTCCGAAGCACGTCGGGCGCGACGCTCGACGAAGAGGGCGCTACGGTTCGCCTTACGCAGCCAGCCGAAGGGCTTGCCAACGTAAAAGTGTACCCGAACCCTGTCCGGCTCTCGCAGCACGCCTCCCAGCTTACGGTGGCAGGCCTCCCCAAGACCGCAACCGTTCGCATCTACAGCCCATCCGGTCGGCTTGTGCGTGTCTTGAGCGTCGATGGAAGTCGCTCCGGGGGCACGACGTGGAACCTTCGGTCCCGCCGCGGAGACCGGGTGCCCTCCGGAATCTACCTCGTTCGCGTTGAGGCTCCGGACGCGTCGTCGGTTTTGAAAAAAGCTGCCGTGATTCGGTAGCGCACACGGCAGGTCCCGCGCGGCCTGTGCTCTGGCGAAACGGCGGCCGTATTTCCTGCACGAAGCCCATACTGCCTTGCCTCGCCGGCCCACCAGTATCGTGACTGCCCCTCGCCTTCGCCCTTCCGCCCCGGACTCCCAGACCGTGGTGGCGGTTACTATCGGGGGACTGGTGCTGTGTCCGCTGTGGGCGACATTTCAGGCGACGTGGCCTGTACTGGTCGGGACATGCTTCTTGGCCGGAGGAGGACTGGGGATCCTCTGGCACCGCGATACGCTGTCGATGCGGGCAGTGCTATGGGGCGCTTTTCTACTGCGACTTGTCTTTCTACCGCTTCTACCGGGGCTTACCGATGACGCCTTCCGGTACATTTGGGACGGAATGCTTCAGTGGGAGGGCATCAATCCCTACCGGTACGTTCCGTCAGATCCGGCGCTGGCGGGCTTTCAGGACACGGAGGTCTACGAGCGGCTCAACTCGCCCGAATACTACAGCATCTACCCGCCCCTTACGCAGGTCTTTTTCGCGGTCGGGGGGCTGTTCTATCAGGGAAGCTGGCTGCCCGCCTACTACGTGCTGAAAGCGGTGCTGGTGGCAGTGGAGACGAGCGGCGTGGTGCTTTTGTCGCGGTTGGCGGAGGCCCGAACGGTTCTTCTGTATGCCTGGAACCCGCTCGTTCTTCTCGAAACGGCGGGCCAGGGGCACACGGAGGCCCTCCTTGTGCCGTTGTTGTTTCTGTCGCTCTGGGCCGTGCGGCACCGCCGGGGCCGCGTGGCGTCGTTGGCGATCGCGGCGGCCGGCTTCGTGAAAATCTACCCGCTCGCCCTCGGCCCGTTTCTGCTGCGCCGCTTCGGGTGGCGGGCGGTCTGGCCGGGAGCTGTCCTTGGGCTGGGGCTGAGCATTCCGTACGCTGCGCCCTACACACTGCCGCACATCAAGGCTTCGATGGACCTGTTTGCCCGGCTCTTCGAGTTCAACGCGGGCCCGTACTACCTCGTGAAGCACATGCTCTGGTTCGGGACGGGAAGCGACTGGAGCAAAACCATTGGCCCTGCCTTCCGGGCGCTCTTTCTATCGTCGCTGCCGTTGTTTTACGTTCTGGATGCCTGGTTGGATTGGTCGTTTCGACGGGCCAGCTTGTTCTTGTTGGGGACGCTGTTCGCGCTGAGCACTACCGTTCATCCCTGGTACCTGCTGCCAGTCCTCGGGCTCGGGGTGCTGGGAGCGCGCCCCTCTTGGGCCTGGCTCTGGCTGGGGCTGTGCTCCATCGGAACGTACCTGTTCTACATCGGCGGGCCGTACTGGGTCTGGATCTGGATGGGGTGGGGCGGGGCGGCTGTCCTTGCCGCATTCCGTCTACGCACCCCTCGCACGCCGTGGGCAGTGCCCTCCTCGCCGGACGTCTCCTCCGGCCAAGAATCACACGGCCGATTCTAGAACCGAAACGAGGTCTGCTGGCGTGGTATCCGGGGCTTTCCGCCACTCGTATTCGTCGTACCGACGGAACCACGTCAGTTGTCGCTTGGCGTACCGGCGCGTGTTGCGCTTTACCAGCCGCACCATCTCGTCGTACGGAAGGTCTTCCCGGAGGTGGCGAATGGGCTCGCGGTATCCGATTGTGCTTAAGGGGGGCTCGTCGAGGCGTACGTCCTGCATCTCCATCACGGCGCGTACCTCATCGAGCAGGCCCTCCTCCAGCATCCGATCCACTCGGCGGTTGATGCGGTCGTAGAGGCGCTCTCGATCACGGTTCAGCACCACAGTCACGTAGTCGAATGGTGGCTCGGGCTGTTGCTCATAGTAGTGCGACAGCGGCTTGCCCGTCCCGTGGTACACTTCCAGGGCGCGGAGCACGCGTTGCGTCTTGGTGGGGTCCATGTCGGCGGCCTGCTTGGGGTCTACGTCTTTGAGCTCTTCGTAGAGGGCCTGCTTTCCTTCCGCTTCGAGGCGCTCTTCGAGGCGCTCCCGTACTGTGCTCTCCACGTCGGGAATATCGGCAAGGCCGTACTGCAGCGCGTGTAGATACAGCGTGGCGCCTCCAACCACGAGGGGGCGCCGGCCTCGGCTCAAGATGCCTCGGATGCGCTCGTTGGCCGCATCGGCGTATGCCCCGGCCGAAAACGGCTCGTGCAGGCTCCGTTCGCCGATAAAATGGTGGGGCACCTGCTCACGGGCCGCTGCGGACGGCTTGGCGGTGCCGATCGTTAACTCCTCGTAGACTTGCCGGCTATCAACCGAGACGATCTCGGCGTTCAGCTCGTCGGCGACGGCGAGGCTCAGTTCCGTTTTCCCCACGGCCGTGGGACCGGTCAAGGTAAGAATTGGATGTTTGGCAGACACCGATGGGGGCATGGACACACGAAGACAGTTGCGAGGGCCAGCGAGGCTCTTCTGAATATCGGCCGTCTCGAATCGTTTCTTGTGTGGCTGTCTTGCGTGGCTGAGCCGGTCGGACACGAACGCAAGTCCCAAACAAAAACCCCACCGCCGGCGGAGCCGACGGTGGGGAACGCTTTTCCGAAAACCGGAACGCAGCAGAAGCCTAGGTGGTTGCCGTGGCCGGCTGCGCCATCTCGTCCACGTTGTAGCCCTCTTCCTCGGACTTGGCCTTCGCGATGTTGTAGATCAGCACACCGTATCCGGCCTTTGCCAGCACGTCAGCAATGGTGTAGCCGACCTGCAGGGCCACGATGGTTCCCGGGGTGTTGCTCGGGAATGCTTCCGGGAAGGCCATCGGGATCATGTACGCAATGGGGTAGAAGCCCCAGGTAGCCAGCAGAAGCAGGCGCGCGTTGCCCAGGAGGGTAGACACACGGCTGCTCTGGCGCTGGATCGTGTCACCGAGCTGGGTGAACAGAATGTACAGGATCCAGACGAAGGGGATGGTGCTGAGGAAGCCCCAGAAGCCACGGGTGCCGAAGAGGCTCGCGTCGCCGCTGACCTCACCGGGGTATCCCAGCACAATCATCGCGGCGGCGAGAATGCCAAGCTTGGCCGCCAGTGGGCCGCGCTCGTTCTTCGGCAGGCCCATCACGAGCACCAGCTCAACCGTGAGCAGTGGCACCGTGAGGAGCCAGTCCACGTAGCGGTAGGCGTCATTGAAGAGTTCGCCGGTCGGCTCGTACATTCCGGCGGCTTCGTTGAGGGCGTAGGCGCCTTCCCAGCTGTTGAAGATCCGGAAGTAGTGGTATCCGGCAATGAAGACCACCAGCGCCGATACCATCATCGAAATCCGGTACTTCGGCGCCAAGTTGTTGCGCGCCATGACGAAGAAGACGAACGACGCCGTCATGGTGGCGACCGTAAACGAGAACATGTTGAACACCAGGCTATACTGGCCCGGCGTCAACGCAGGGAGCTCTTGTAGCATGGGTCGTGTTGTGGGTTGGGTGATAGTTTGAGTGAGGTCGAACCTCTCAGGGAGGTTCCGGAACCGACTCAGTCTCAGCTCACTGAACGTGAGCGATCGGCCCCCAGAGGGAGCCGTTTCTCTGTCCCATCCGGAGGGACAAAAGCGCGTAGATGACGCGCTTTTATCACAGTCGACTGCGTTTGGGACAGAACGGTGTTAACATAAGCGTGATCGGATACGGGTGCCAACCGTGCACGGATGAGAAAGGGCTCAAATTGTGAGGCAGAAGTTACATATTCTCGCTACTCCTCTACGAGAGCGGACGCGTTTACGAGAGTGGGGAAGGCACCCAATTATACCGGCGCCTTGGCGGTGGCCACTGCTTCGTGCGATCCGTACAGTAGGAGCAACACCCCTTGGACGACAAGCAGGTTCGTGAGAAGGAAAAACGAGGCCTCCTCGATTGGCAGTCCAAACAGGGCCCATCCGGTCGTGTATTCGGGAGAGATTGTCCAGATGCCAGACCGGATGGCAATGGCATCGGCAACCCAGAGGTAGAGGGTAGGAAGCCCGGTGGAAACGAACACTGTCTTTCGAAGGGCCCAGAGGGTGCCCCCGTCGTAGAGCCACATGCCAGCAAGAACGGGCGGGGCCCATGCAAGGATAAGGGCAAGGTACAGCGTACTGTCGGTCCCGTCTAGCAGGAGCATGATGCCGAGCAGGGAAAGTCCCCCGAAAACGGCGGTGCCGCCCCAGGGGGCGTAGGCCGCTCTGGCTTCCGGATGTACCCGAACGCGCCCGAGGTGCTGGTAGAGAAACAGGCCTGTGAGGATGGGCTGAAGAACGAAGAACATGTACTCCTCAATGGGCACGTACCCGATCGTTCCGAGCACCCGGTTGGGGCCGTACCACCACACTTCTCGTGCGACGAGGTAGTTGTCCCACGGGGTGGTGTAGGAGAACGCAATGATGCAGATCAGTGGAATGGCCCAGCGGACACGCCAGTCTCCCTCAAGCCCCTGGGGCTGCTGGTGCATCAGCAGCATCAGCACAATGGGGGGGAGCAAGAACACGAGGTGGAACGTGAGGTAGCTCATCGCGGGGCTTCATCAGCAGAAAAAGGGCGAGGGGCCGGCAGGATAGAAGTCGGGGGGCAGTGCTTACAGCTCAGCGAGAACTACGCCGGCTGCATTGCGGCCAGAGGCTCCCATAATACCGCCTCCCGGGTGCGTGCTTGCCCCAGTGAGGAAAAGATCCCCAACAGGGCCCTTGTAGTTGGACGCGCCGAAGGTGGGCCGGGCCGAGAACATTTGGTCGAGGCTCATTTCGAGGTGCATTACGTTGCCGCGGTAGAGCGCCAGGTTTTGTTCGAGCCATTCGGGGTGCTGAAACAGTTGCCCGACAATGGACTCGCGGGTGCCGGGGGCGTACCGCTCGAACTGGCCAATCAGGTTCTCGGCCACGGCGTCTGCAATCTCGTGCCACTGCTGTCCTCCCGACAACTCGTAAGGAAAGTACTGGCCCCAGAGCCACAGCACTTCGCCGCCCGGAGGGGCCAGGGTGTCGTCCACGGCCGAAAAGGTCATCGCGATGATGGGCGGGTCTTGGGAGGGACGATCGGAGAGATAGTCGCCGTAGGCCCCGCGCAGCTGCGACATATTGCGGCACAGCAGCTGAAGGCCTACCCGTGCATCACGCTCCGGCGCCATGGCGTACGAGACCGGCTCGTCGAGCGCAAGCCGCAGCATTGCCCCGAATCCGTTGCCGATGCGCAGCCCATCGGCCGCGTCGGGGCGGTGGGCGGCCGGAAGGAGGTGATCGAAGGTTTCCTTGGCGTGGGTGGCCGAGCAGACGGCGCGGCTGGTGTGTACGTGTCCGTTTGCGCGCACTCCCTGGGCCTTTGTGCCCTCCACCAGGATTTCTTCGACGGGCGCATCGGTGTAGACGTCGCCCCCGTGTGCCTCGATGTGCCGGCGCAAGGCCTGGGTCAGTTCGCCCGATCCACCACGGGGCCGCGCCACACCTCCTTCGTGGTACAGGGGATGCCAGAGGGCAAACGGTCCTGTAAGGGGCTCGGTGGGGGGAGGGCCCGACTGGGCGGCCATCCATGCGATCGCCGTCCGGACCTTTTCCTCGTCAAAGTAGGACCGGAGCACTTCCTGGTAAGGTCGAAGGATGTGGCGCAGTTCGTCCTGCCAAGGAAGGGCCGATCCGGACCCGGCGATCATGTTCTTGCCGATGGTAAGGGGGCTCGGCGGCGATAGAAATGTGTCGCGCATCGTGCGGGCAAACCCGATCCAGTCCGTCACGAATTTGCGGTACGCCCTTCCCTCGCCCGGAAAGAGGGATTCGAGATGGTTGACGGTACGGTCCAGATCGCGGTAGATGTAGATCACGTCCCCGTCCGGAAAGGGGGCTACAAACATGGGGTCGAGCTCTAGGTACGTAAGTCCGTACTGCTCAAGCTCGAGCTCTTCAACGATGGGGGTCTGCCGGATCAGGATGTGTGCACTGCCCCCGAGGTCCACCTGGTAGCCCGGAAAGAGCTCCTTGGTGGACACTGCCCCCCCGACCATCTCGCGCTGCTCGAAAACACCCACGCGGTAGCCGGCTTGCGCAACATAGGCGCTGGTGATGAGGCCGTTGTGCCCGGCCCCGATGGTGATAAGGTCGTAATCGGTGGGCATGGTGCGCGGAAAGGCGCTTTTGGGAATGGGGGCGAGACGAAACAGATGTCCGCTTGATTATAAAACAAACCAGCGACGTCATTTTCACGGAGGGGACTGTAGAGTTTCTGAAACTGTTTCCGCATTCAGTCGTGAACATTAAAGCGCAGTGAAGGCCCTACAATCACGTGACGATTGGCGCTCGCTCACGGCACTATCCCCACGGTTTTTCTCCTGCCGGCCATGAACTGGATCTATCAAGTCCTTAGTTTTTTTGTTGCGTTCGGCCCCATCATCCTGGGCACTCTCCTTTGGCACTTCATCTGGAGCGACGATTCGGGCTCTTCGGGAGGGCCCCCGGGAGGCCCGCACTGGGATCCGGCCCCGCCGTCGCCGTCTTTTTCGGGCGACCGCCGGCCGCAACACGACTCTCCGGTGCGCACGCCAGACCTGCCGGAGCGTGAACACGCGTAGCTGTTGCACTTTCCTCTGCTCACATGGCCCTCGTCGATATCTCCCGGTCGATCGCTCCTACCACGGCGGTATGGCCCGGCGACCAAGAGGTGGAATGGAGTTGGACCGCCCGGGTGGGGGCGCAGGAGGAGGCCTCCGTCAACCTCGGTGCTCTTCAGCATAGCACTCACGTGGCCTCCCACGCCGATGCGCCCCTGCACGTCGATCCCGAGGGAAAGGCTGTGGATGCCCTTCCGCTGTCTGCCTTCGTTGGGCCGGCCGAGGTCGTGGACGTGGGCGATGCGTCGCGGATTCGGCCGGAGCACGTCGTGAATACAACGGCGGAGCGCGTCCTTTTCAAAACCTCCGCCAGTGCCCTGTCAGACGACGAGTGGCCTGGGCGCATTGCGGCAGTGGCGCCCGACACTGTGCGCTCTCTCGCCGATAAAAACGTCCGGCTTATCGGCACTGATGCTCCCTCGGTCGATCCGCTCGATAGCACAGCCCTTCCGGCGCACCACGCCCTCATCGATGCAGGCATTGTGAATTTGGAAGGGCTTCGGTTCGAAAATGTACCGCCCGGGCGGTACATTCTGATCGCGCTGCCGTTGAAGATTTCTGGCGGCGATGCGGCACCGGTTCGTGCCGTTCTGCGCGATGCCTCTGTGCAGCAGCGGCCAGAGTGACTCTCGTCGCACCCGGTGCACGTGGCCTCCGCGCAGTTCGTCCCTTTGTCCAACCCACCCTGCTTGTCTACCATGGACCTCTTTACCCGCGATGAACTGAGACGGCTGGCTGAGCTTCAGGACGATCTTTGCATTTCGGTCTACATGCCGACTCATCGCTTCCGGTCGGATTGGTCGCAAAACACAACCCGGTTTAAAAATCTGCTCCGAGACGTCCGGGACCAACTGCGGGACCAGGGCCGCCGCGAGTCGGAGATTGACGCGGTGCTGGAAGAGGCCCGCCAGCTGCTTGATCGTCCCGGGTTCTGGCGTGGGCTCAGCGAAGGCCTTGCGGCGTTCATCACGCCTCAGTCGTCCGATTTTTATCGCTTGCCTCTCCCGTTCGATGAGGTCGCCATCGTAGAGGATCGCTTCCACCTCAAGCCGCTTTTCCCGCTCATCGCGACCAATCGCCGCTTCTATCTCTTGGCGTTGAGCCAGAACGACGTGCGGCTGTACCAGGGCACGCACCAGGCCATCAGCGAAGTAGAGGCCGCCGAGATTCCGTCCGACATCGTCACGGCTGTTCAACAGTACGAGGAGCCTCCCGAACAAGGCCTGCAGTCGCACACGCAGCGGCAGGCTTCAACCCCCGATGGGGCTCAAGAGTCCAACCAAATGCAGCACGGTCACGGATCGTCGGAGGACCAAAGCCGAGAGCCCAAAGATCAGATCAAGCGCTTTTTCCGGCGCATCAACGACAGCGTCGTGGACTACATTGGGGGAGAAGAGGTGCCTCTTGTACTGGCAGGTGTCTCGGAGTACCTCCCCGTCTACGAGGCGGTCAACAGCTACTCGCACCTCGTGGACCACGACATCGTCTCCGGCAACCCCGAACACTTGGAGCTTTCAGAGCTGCATGAAAAGGCCTGGTCGGTGGTCGAGTCGGTGCTTACAGAGCGGCAACAAGAAGAGCTGGAGCGCTTCGAGGACCTCTACTTCCAAAACGAAGAGCTGGCCTCGGACGACTTCCACGAGATTATTCCGGCCTGTGCCTACGGCCGTGTCGAGGCTCTTTTTGTGCCCATGGGCCAGTACCGCTGGGGACGGTTCGATCCGGATACCAACACGGTGGAGGTGCACGAATCTCAGCAGCCCGGCGACGGAGACCTCCTCAACTACGCGGCCCTTCAGTCGTATCTGAACGCCGCTACGGTCCACGTTCTGCAGCCTCAGGACATGCCCGGCGGCCGTGACGTTGCGGCCACCTTCCGCTACCCGGCCGACGTGAAGGCGACGGAAACGGGATAGGACTCTTCAGCGGGGTCGGACTTCAGTTCGACGAGTTCTTCCGGGACGTGACGTTGCGGCCCGGGGCTCAATTGACTCGTGATAATGTTTTATATCTGTACTTTACGAGAAGGTCCACGGGCCGCCGGACTGTTGGGCTTGCCAACGCATTTGATAAATAAAATTATCAATAGTATAGCATGTCGTTTGCCGATCTCGTCGATCAGTTTTTGGACACGCTCTCGTCGTCGCATACCCGTCGGGCGTACCGAGTAGATCTTCGGCGGTTTTTTTCGGCATCGGGGGTAGACCGTGACAGGGTGGCGGCCATCGATCCGGATGCGGTGCAGGCGTTCGTTCGGGCCATGAAGCGACGTGGTCGCTCGCTCGCCACGCAGCGTCGCCGCCTTGCTGCGCTGCGTGGCTTTTTTGACTGGCTCATTGAGGACGGACGGCTCGACCACAACCCCGGCCGCAGCCCGATTGTAACGCCGCTGGCGCCCGGTACCGATGTCGAAGAGCGGCCGACGCCCGACAAGGCAGAGGTGGAACGCCTTCTCGACACGGCCAAAGCGCTGCCGCAGACCGGGCTTCGCGACCAGGCCCTCATCGCCACAATCGTGTACGGCGCTCTTCGCCGGCGGGAGGTAGCCGGGCTTACAGTGGACGATGTGCGACCGCTCGGTCGGCACTGGATCGTTGACGTCCCGGGAGATTCTGAAAACGGCTACGTCCGCATTCCCGAGGCCGTCGTAAACATGATCGACCAGATGCAAGAGACGTACCGCATCGCAACCGGGCGTCTCTGGCGGTCGCTCAGCAACCAAAATCGCGGCGAGCCGCTTTCACCAGACGGTGTCTACAAGGCGGTGCGGCGCGTTGCGGAGCGGGCCGGGTTGGATCCGGTAAGCATTGACGGATTGCGGCGGGCAGGTCTGCAGCTCGCAATGGACGGCGGTGCGGACCTGGCACAGATTCAGGTCCACGGCCGCTTTTCCAGCGCTGCGTCTGCGGCCCAACTCACAGACGCGTCGGACGTGCCGGGGGCGCTCAATGAGAGCGCAGTGGACCACATTGACCTGGATCTGTAGACGCGGCACGACGTGGACCAAACGACGCGTGCCAAACAGCCCCGAGTCCGTTCTTAGACACGAGTCTGCGGTCATTTTCTTGGTGCCCAAAAACGAACCATAAACGGCGTTATGTTGCGTTTTTGGGGCGTGGGGCTTTTCTTGTCGGTGCATTGGGGATGTCCCGTTGAGCGGGCTCGTATCGCCCTAGTCTCCGCACCGCGGGCCTGTTCACCCTTCCTCCGCGCACCGCTTGCTCCTTCGGCTTCTATTTTTCGCACCGCACCAGAACAGCCTCAACCAGAACAGTCCCATGAGCACGGCCGGCGACGATGTACCAGACGCAAAACGTTCGGGCGACGCGTCCGCCCCGCAGGTCCAGTCCAAAGAACAGGTCCGGCCTGAAGACGCGGGGCCTGCGCCGCACATGATGACCCACCGCGGCCAGGAGAACCTTCCGTACAACGCGCCCAGCGACACGGCATCCCCGATCGAATCGGACCAGACCTTGGTGCAGCGATGGCTATCGGAGAAAAGCCCACGGACGCAGGACGAATACGCCCGTGACCTGAAGCAGTTTGTGGAGTTCGTCGATCTGCCTTTTCGCTACATCACCCTGGGGCATCTCCAGGAATACCGAGAGCACCTCGCCGATCAGGAGTACGCGAAGTCCTCCCAGAAACGCAAGTTGTCGGCTGTAAAAAGTCTTTTCACGTTCGGCACGAAACTGCGTTATTTTGCCCACAACGTAGGGGCGGCCCTGTCCACTCCGGCGGTTCGGAACGATCGGGCCAAGCGGATTCTTTCGGAGGCGGACCTTTGGGCAATATTGCGCGACGAAAAAAATCTGCGCAATCATGTCCTGCTCCGTCTCTTTTACGCCTCCGGCGGGCGCGTCTCCGATGTCGAGGACCTTCGATGGCGCGACCTGAAAGACCGGCGCGACCTCAACGGGCCCGACGGCCGCTCGGGCGGACAGGTGACGTTTTTTGGGAAAGGCGGTAAGACGAGGGCCGTGACGCTATACAGCAAGGTGTGGAGCCTCATCATTCGCCTCCGTGAGGAGGAAGCATCCGAAGGCCATGGCAAGACGGACGATCCGGTTTTTCGGTCGCAGAAAGGGGGCTCGCTTTCCCGAACTCAGATCTGGCGTGTTGTGAAGCAGGCCGCCACGCGAGCAGGCGTAAAGCAAACCCAAAAGACGGACGCGGACGGAAACATAAAGCGAGATGAAGACGGGGCGCCCGTCCTCACCTCACAGGTTTCGCCCCACTGGTTCCGCCACGCGCACGCCTCGCATGCGCTTCAGAAGGGAGCGGATCTGGAGCTCGTCCGCGAAACGCTCGGTCACGAGAGCATCGAGACTACCAAAACGTACCTCCATGCCCAGCCTGGCAAGTCCTCCTCGTACTACGTGGACGAGGCGCCGGACTTTAACGGATGACGGGAAACGGACGGAAACACCGGAGCACGCAGGGGAACGAGGTGGAAGGCATACAGGACATACTGGGCGGGACGCGCCTGACGGGGCTTTCGGTTCAAGACATTCGGGCAAGAACATCGAGCTGGTGCGTGAGATAGACCAACTCCCCAGCCTCGATCTGGACCCGGCGTGTCTGCACCCAGTCTGCAAGCCTAGCGTCCGCCAGATCTGGATGTCCGGACAGCTCGTCCTCGATGAAGTGGAGGATGTGGTGAAGAAAATATGCCTCGTCGCCGACGTACCCATCAGAGCCAGGAACGACGACCCAGTCGCTGCCCCCGGCCGCCAACACCTCGGCCCCTGCGTCGCGGAGATGAGTAAGCAGGCGACGCCCGCTGTGCACGCCGTGGCGCCCTCCCTCCTCGTCCGTCATGCTCTGGTGATAGAGCCGCTCCACGGCAGCGTCGAGAGAGGGATTGGTGGGAGGTTCGAACGCTGTGACCCCGTCGAAGTGAATGGGCACATACCACAGGCCGTCCTCCTGAAGTGATGGGCGAAGGGCCCGCAGTGCCGCGGGAACGTCCATAAGGTCGAACACGGCCTGGGCAACGAGGGCATCGCACGGACCTGGAGGAGAAACCTCGTGCAGGTCGGCTGTAACGAAGCGGACGGACACCGACAGCGGCCCCTCGCTCCAGCGCTGACGCGGTGTGGCGCCATTCGTCGTCGACACCCGGTATCCTTTCGCCTCCGCCCACCCGTGTAGTGATTCAACGGCCGCCTCAATGTTTTCAGGGGCAATGTCAACGAGGGTGTAGGTGAGGGCGTCCACCTCCCGGTTCTCCAGGGCCGATACCAGTCGCTCGACGGTGGCCCCAACCCCGCCCCCCACCTCCAGCACGCGCAGCGCCGGACCGCGCGCCTCCAGCGCCTTTAAGAAGCGGCGCCAGACGCGCTCGTTAAGCGCCCGGTCGTCCACTGTTTTCTTGGCTGCGAGGTAACGAGGATAGCGGTACGTATCGGGCGCGTCGGAATCGGGCACGGAGCCGGCAGAGCGTGGAAAGCAACAGAAGCACGTGATGGACAACTAGGCGGTGTACCAACTACGCGGTGTAGGAGGCCCAGGCGTCCTCATCCTCCCAAATTTTGACGGCTACCGTTTCCAGGTGTCCCGTCGCCAGTGTCTCCTGGAGCGACGTGCAGAAGATCCGGGAGAAATGCTCGATGCTTGGATTCAGGCCTTCAAATTCAGGGAGGTCGTTGAGTGTGGCGTCGCGGTACCGGTTCACGAGCGCGTCGAGGGCCTCCTCCACCTCCACGATGTCAACCAGGTAGCCGTGCTCGTTGAGCTCCGGTCCCTCCAGAAGAATCTCCACCTCAAAGTGATGAGAGTGCCACTCATTTTCGGGCCCGCAGTCGGGAACCGTGAGAAAGTGCTGTGCCACGAAATCGCGGCGAACCATGAGTTCGTACATCGCCTTCGCAGGAGTGCTGAACAGAGAACGTCGAATAGGAAGAGAAGCGCTACGTGTCGTACACGAACACCGGCTGCAGCATAGACGCTCCACGGGCCAGTTTTTCGTAGACCGACGGCGCCTCCTCAACGGAGAAGCGGTCGGAAATGAGGCGGCCGGGACGGACATCGGAAAGCGCATCCACCACGACCGACATGCGCCGGTCCTTGGTCCACCGCCCACGGTGCTGAGGATCGATGGTGCTCACCTGGCTAGAGACAATTCGCATGCGCGATCGATGGAAGTGGCCGCCGAGGTTGATGGGGGCCTGCTTGGTTCCGTACCACGACCCCACGACCAGCCGTCCCCCAAATCCGGTGTGCGCAACGGCCTCGTTCAGAACGCTTGGTTGCCCGGTGAGCTCGTACACGAGATCGGCCCCCGCTGGGTCGGGAGTCTCGTCCAGGACTGTCTCGGAGGATGCCGCAGGAGAATCTGCGTCGAGCCCATCGGCCGATGCCACCGTTTGCGCCCCTAGTGCAGCGGCTCGTTCTCGCCGCGCCGGCACCGGCTCCACCGCCACGAGCTTTTGCAGCGGGTGGTCGCGGAGGAGGCGCGTGGTAAGAAGCCCGACAACGCCCTGCCCAAACACAACTACCGACTCTCCAATCATGGGCCGTCCGTCCATGACAAGCGTCACGGCCGTTTCGAGTGAGGGAATCAGGGCCGCGTCGGCAGGATCCGTCTCGTTGGGAAGCGGAACGAGCGTTTCCGGCCGTGCCACGAAGTGGGATGCGTGAGGCTGAAACGCAAAGACCAGCGCATCCTCCCAGCCTGCGGGCACCGCGTTTCCGATCTGTTCCACCCGTCCCACACAGGCATATCCGTACGAAATCGGGTACGAGAAGTCTCCCTCCAACGCCTCAATCGAAGCATCAGCGTCCAGATTCTGCGGCACATTCCCCTCGTAGACCAGCCGCTCCGTGCCGGGACTGATCGCTGAGTACTGCGTCCGAACCCGTACCTCTTCGGGGCCGGGAGCAGGTACAGCTTCCGAAATTACGTCGGCGCGGCCGGGGGCCGAGAATTGAACGCGGCGGCGGGCATCTTCGGGCACGGGCGTGAGGCGGAACAACAGAAAGAGCAGAGACGGCGACGAGGCAGCGGGGCTACGCAGACGAGGGCCAGACCGGATCCCCCTCAAGCACAAGATCCTCTCCGTACCATCGCTGTTGGAGGTTGGAAAGCTCCGGAAACGCATCCGCATCGTCGGCGCCCGACGATGCCAGCGACTCTACCGCGGACGTGCCACCTACAAACATAGGCGATACAGTCACAATGATGCGGTGGGCCTGCTCTTCACGCAAGAACGTAGTGAGCACCTGCTTCCCTCCTTCCACCATTACACTTTCCACGCCACGTTCACCGAGAGCATTGAGCAGAGCATCGAGGCACACCCCGCCGCCCGGCATACAGGGAAGCTCCAGCACTGTGGCCCCCTCCGCCTCCACAGCCTCACGCCGCTTCTCATCTGCGTCCGGCCCGGTGAGGATGAGGGGCGACGGCCCCCCGCACTTCAGGAGACGAGCCTCCGCAGGAAAGCGCAACGACGAATCCAGGACAATAGGAATCGGATGGTCTCCCTGCCCCCGGCGCACATTCAGGCGCGGATCGTCCGACAGTACAGTCCCAATGCCGACCAGAATGCCGTCGTGGAGTGCGCGCAGGTTATGCGTAAACCGAAGCGACTGCTCTCCACTAATCGACAACGGATTTCCCTCTGCCGAGGCGATGGATCCATCGAGGCTTTGGGCGTACGTAAGCGTGACAAACGGCGTTTCTGCCTCCGCAAAGTGACGATCGATGCGTTGCTCTAGGGCTTGGAGCGAACTGTCGTGGGCATTGGCCTGATGGCCGTTCTGGCGCCCCAGGTCCAGCAAATGGCGCATTCGGTCCACCTTGGTGCGCAGATAATCCGCGTTGTGTCGGTTTACGTGGGGCTCGAGAGGCTCGCGCTCAGCAATATCGATGCCATACTCCTCAAGGCTCTCAATCTTCTGCGGGTTGTTCGTGAGCAGACGCACCGACGAGACCCCGAGGTTATCTAGAATGGTGGCCGCGATGGCGTAGTCACGCTCATCAGCGCCGTGGCCGAGCATCCGATTCGCCTCCACTGTGTCGTAGCCCTCGTCTTGTAGGTTGTACGCACGCAGCTTGCTCAACAGCCCAATGCCACGGCCCTCCTGACGGAGATAAAGAATAATGCCCTGCCCTTCCTGCGCCACACGGCGCATCGACGTATTCAGCTGCTCTCCGCAGTCGCACCGGAGCGAGCCGAGTACGTCCCCGGTAAAGCACTCCGAGTGCACGCGCACAAGGACCTCGTCCGTCTCCGCCACGTCCCCACACACAAGAGCGAGGTGGTCCTTATCGTCACGGTCATTTTCGTAAAGGGAGAGCGAAAACTCACCATCCACTGTGGGGATGCGCGCAGTGGTCAACTGCTGAACTGAGGGAGTTTCCATACTAAAATGCTCGATAGCAGCTTAGAGAAGCAGATGGGAGAAAGACCGGTCCCCTGAAGGGGTGAAGTGTCACGGGACGCGGGCGTTGCGTCTGTGCTGAAAAGCGGAATGACCAGGCGCCAACCGATGTTTCTAGGGCAGACGTCCGTTACGGTTTCGGCAGACCTTTCAGCCTCAGCGTGTGCTTTGCAATGAAAGTTTTATTGCAATAACGGATTTTGCCGAAGAAAGACATCGTATGGTGAAGAATGGTCGAAGCCTTGCGCATTTCGACGCTGAACGAGTCCTCTTCTGGAATAGAGGCAAACGATTAATGAGCCACAGCAGTTGCTTTTTTCTACTGTTTCTGTTCAAAAGCCAATTTTCTAGATCCTTTTCCGCGTATGCAGTTTCACCCGATAGTAGTCGGGGGGCTCTACCCTGGCATTGATCGCGGACTCAAGGCCGATCTGCTGGCCACACAAGCCCTGTCCGGCATCGGACGTCCCGTCTGCACGACCCACGTCGTGGCCGGAAGCGGCGTGGTGACCGACGTGCTGAACGTGCCTTCCGACACGGTTTCTGCGCAGTTGGAGCACATTTTCGACACCCAGTCCCCCACCGGGGCCAAGGTCGGCATCATCGGGGCCTCCGCAACCGCCAACCGCGTGTTTGAGCACCTGTCGCGCCTGGAGGGCCCCGTGGTGTACGACCTCACCGTCAGCGGCCCCAGTGGCGAAGACGTGCTCGGGCAGCGCGGGCTCGAAGCCGTCACCGATCACCTCCACGTTCCGGACCTCGTCACCCTCCGACGCACCGACGCCTCCCTGGTGGCCGGCATGGAGATTCCGAGCCTCGACGACGCGCAGGTCGCGGCCCAGCGCGTTGCCCAGCAGGGAGCCGAGCGGGTCTTGATCCGATGCGGCAAGCTGCCCACGCATTTCTACGACCAAGAGGCATCTCCTCCGGATTACGCCCTGGATCTTTTCTACGACGGGGAAGAGTTCGCCCTCTTCGAAGCCCCCCACCTCTCCGGCCTTGGCACGCATCACGGAGCCTCCAGCGGGCTTCTCCTTCCGCTGCTCAAAAATCTCCAGGACGGGGACGAGTACGAGCCCGCCCTTCAGAAAGCAAAAGCTCGTGTCTCCGAGGCCCTTCGAGTGGCCAATCGGCAAAAGCCTGAAAAACAGTCTCCTGCGTTCTTCAAGACCCTTGAAAAAGAACCCACAGTTTCGGAGGTACAGTGATCGTACAGTGTCTGCTGGCTTCTGAAGCGGCAGTTTCCAGCCCCCCTCACCACCAGGTGCCAAGCCCATGACAGACGAAAACGGTTCATCGAAGGCCACCATCTACGACGTCGCCGATCACGCCGGCGTAGCGATCTCCACCGTGTCGAGGGTCCTCAATGATTCGCAAGACGTTGCGGACGGGACGCGCGACAAGGTCCTGCGTGCCATCCGCGAGCTCCAATTCCGGCCCAACCGCACGGCCAAGAGCTTGGCGGAGCACACTCGCAAAACCATCTCGGTTGCCGTCCCGACGTTTACCACTCCTTTTCACAACGAGCTTCTGAAGGGCGTGCGCGACCGCCTCGACGACGAGGAGGTGGACATGCTGCTGTGCGACCTGGAATGGGAGGCGCCTCAGCGGACGCTCCACAACTTCTTGGAGGGAGGCGCCATGGACGGGCTCTTGGTCGTGGGCGTGGCGTCCGACGGGGAGCTGGCGGAGGAACTCAGCATGCTTGGGGCCCCCGTCGTGCTGGTGGGCACCCACCTTGACAACTTCGACTCCTTCTACTGGGAGGAAGAGCCCGGGGCAAAAATGGCCGTGGAGCACCTGCTGAAGGAGGGCTATTCCCGCATTGGGATGATCACTACGCCCCACAACAACCGGATCCGGAACGCTCGCGTGGCCGGATACCGGCAGGCCCTGGAAGAAGCAGGCATCGAGTTTGACCCCGATCTGGTGGTACACGGCCACACGCGAAAGCACGACGGCTTCAGCGAGGAGTCCGGCTACGAGGCGATGCAGGATCTCTTTGCCCTCGACCAGCCCGTAGAGGCCGCATTCGCGAGCAGCGACGTGCAGGCCATTGGGGCGTGGCAGGCCCTCCGCGAAGAAGGCCTCAAGGTGCCGGACGACTTCGCGTTCGTGGGCTACGACGATATCAAGGTGAGCCGCTTCATTGGGCTGACGAGCGTTGCCCAGAACATGCACGATGTGGGGCAGACCGCTACAGACCTGCTGCTCAGCCGGCTCAAGCGGCAGGGCCCCGAAGACTACGTATCCCGTCTCGTGGAGCCTCGCCTGCAGGTTCGAAAATCGAGCCGGGCACCATAAAATTGGGCAGGGAAAATTGGGCCGGGCAACAGAACTCCTGGAAGAGAACTTCTGGGAAGCACGCCGGCGCCTCTCACCTCCTTCTCCCGCACGTCCGAACGGTTTCCCCACAACGGTTTTCCCCATATGGATCGCGCCCTGATCGAACGGCAGCTCGACCACACGCTCCGCCAGACCGACTTCGAAAGCCTGGGAGAGCTCTACCGGGGAAAGGTCCGGGACACCTACCGGCAGGACGGCCGTCTTATTCTCGTGACCAGCGACCGGATCTCGGCATTTGACCACGTGTTGGCTCAAGCCATCCCGCTTAAGGGCCAAATTCTTAACCAGACAGCCGCCTTCTTTTTCGAGGCCACCGACGACCTCGTCCCTAATCACGTGCTTTCCGTGCCGGATCCCAACGTGACCGTCGCGCGGCGGTGCAGGCCCATTCCGATTGAGTTCGTCGTGCGGGGCTATTTGGCCGGACATGCCTGGCGGCAGTACGAACAAGGGGCCCGCACCCTCTGCGGCGAGTCGCTTCCAGACGGACTACGGGAGGGCGAAAAGCTTCCTGCGCCCATCCTGACCCCAACCACCAAGGCCGCGGAAGGACACGACCAGGACGTTACGCCTGACGAAGCCATTGCCCGTGCAGGAATCGACCAGGCGACCTACGACCAGTTGGCCCAGTACGCCCACGCGCTGTTTCGCCGGGGGAGCGAGATGGCCGCCGAGCAGGGACTGATCCTCGTCGACACGAAATACGAGTTCGGGCGCACCCCCGAGGGCGACCTGGTGCTCATCGATGAGGTCCACACCCCGGACTCTTCCCGGTACTACTACCGAGACGGCTACGAGGCGCGACTTCGCCGGGGCGAGCCGCAGCCTCAGCTCTCGAAGGAGTTCGTGCGGGAGTGGCTTATGGACCACGGCTTTCAGGGAAAAGAGGGCGAGACGATGCCGGACCTGCCCGACGACCTCCGCGTGCGCGTGACTCAGCGCTACGCCGAGCTGTACGAAACCGTTACGGGCGACGAATTTGAGCCCGACACGCACGCGGATCCAGAGGCGCGGATTCGCGAAAATCTCTCTGCGTACTCCTGATGTCCCCGGGAAGCTCCGCGACAATCCACAGGCTTGCGAGGACTGTCGTCTGCCGCCGACCATCCGCGGCGGAGAGGCTTACGTCCGTGGCGGTTCAGCCCTCTGCCGTAGCTCGGTCATGTACGCGTCCGGGCGGCGGTCCGCGAGAACGTCGTTGTACGCGTTGATGTGCCGATCTCGCGCATCGTGCGGGTCCACCTCCACCACTCCTACCTCGTCACAATCTTGCGGGGCCCGACGAAGAATCTCGCCGGTAGGGCCGCAGACCTCACTATTTCCGATAAACGTAAGGGTTTCGTCGTCCTTCGTCTCCTCTCCGTGCCGGTTGGCGGTGATGGTATAGACGTGGTTCTCGCGGGCCCGCACCGGCATTGCGTCGGGGCAGTGCGGGAGCACCAAGTTTGAGGGATGCGCAATGATATCGGCTCCCTTGAGCGCGAGCGAACGGGCTGCTTCGGGAAAGTACCAGTCGAAGCACACCATGAGGCCCAGCCGATACGAGGGCCCACCGGAAGGGGCCACGTCCACCACAGGAAACCCAAGGTTTCCAGGGGCGAAGAGTACCGTCTCTTCATAGTAGAGATGTACCTTCCGGTACGTGTCTACCGTGCCGTCAGGCTGCACGGCCACGGCGCTGTTATAGACTTGCTCTCCGTCACGTTCGGGCAGTCCAGCGACGACCGTTGCGTCGAGCGTCGCGGCCCAGTCGCGAATCGCCGTGGTGGAGCGCCCCTCTGGAACGGGCTCGGCAACCTCCGCGAGATCCTTCGATGACTGGAAGAAGTAGCCGGACGTAAACAGCTCGGGCAGAACGAGAAGGTCAACCTCCAACGATGGGATTTGCGACGCGACCTTCTCCAAGTTCGCGTCGACATCGAGGTAAACAGGAGCGAACTGGAAGTAGGCAGCATTCACGGAAGAAGAAAGGCAGGCCTGACGCGAAAAAGAAGAGCACGCGCTGTTGTCGTACAGCAGAACATTCGATGCCCTCTCGGCCCCCAAGGCCCTCCAGCCGTTGCGTGAGAACAGGGGCCGAGACTAAGCACCGAACTTGACGTGCAGTGCCATTTTGAGCGGGAATGGCACTGTGTATAAATTATAGTGTATTGGTCAAGAGCACCGAGGTCAAGCCCCACGGCTGCGAGGGGCTTGGCAAACTTCCCCTTCACCAGTGGTTGAGTGCAAATAAAACCAACACGTTTTCATTGCAATAACAGAAGTTAACTGTTAGAAAGAGGTTGGTTGTGCGCCCCCTTTCGCGGTGTCCCTCAGGCACTTAGCGACTGCACTGTATCCTTAATGGCCTCAAAGTCCGGCTGCTTGCCTGCGTTGTCCAGTACTTCCGCGTATCGCACGAGGCCCTCCTGGTCGACAACAAACGCCGAGCGCTTGGCAACCCGGTCGAGGCCCATGGACGTGAAATCATTCTCGTACTTCGATCCGTACCGCGCAGACACCTCGGCGTCGTGATCACTCAGAAGCGGAAAGTCCAGCTGCTCTACGGATTGGAACTCTGCGAGCACAAACGGCGAGTCCGTCGAGATGCCCACCACGTGCGCTTGAGCATACGCGTCAAGATCCTTGTTTACCGTATTCATCTCCGAGGTGCATACGCTCGTGAACGCGCCTGGGAAAAACAGCAGCACCACGGGCTGATCCTGGTCAGAGAGTCGCCACGGATTTTGCTCGCTGGAGTACAGCGTGAAGTCGGGCGCACGGTCGCCAACAGACGGCACAGTATCGTTCGAAGAACTCATATTGAGTATGGAAAGAGATGGGGTGAGAGTACAGAGAAGGTGTAAGTATACCTTATTCGAATCGGATAGCTCGCACCGGCTCCACCCGAGCAGCCACACGGGCCGGCACGTAGGCGGCCGCCCCGCAGAGTAGAATGGTGCCGCCTCCCACGAGCAGATAATCGAAGGGATTGAGCCCAATGGGCGCGGTGGTCATGTAGTAGGCCTCTGCCGGCAGTGAGATGATTCCGAAGTGTTTTTGAAGAAGCGCCAAAGAGAGGGCGAGGGCCGCTCCCAGCCCCGTTCCCACTCCCCCAATGAGAAGGCCCAGCCCCAAGAAGAGCCGTCGGAGCGCCCCGTCTGAGGTGCCCAAGCTCTTGAGCACGCCAATTTCCTGCGTCTTCTCCAGAATCATCATAAGGAGCGTGCCGATGATATTGAACGCCGCAACGAGCACGATGACCCCAATAACGAGGGGAATGATGCTCTGCTGCAGGTCCACCCACGCAAAGAGCCCCGCGTACTGCTGGTAGATGGTACGCGTGGAAATGGGGAACCCGAACTGGTTTTCGATTCGGGAGGCCAGCGGGTCGATGCGGGACGGATCTTCAACAGTGAGGTTGAAGCGACTTACGGCCCCCGCCGGAACGGAGCCGAGGCGGCGCGCCACCGGAAGGCTCCCAAAGACATAAACGTCATCAATGTTCTTCAGGGACGTGTCGTAGATGCCCCGCACTCGAAACTGCTTCACCCGCGGTCGCTGCAGAGAGCCCCCTCCGTCTCGGCCCTGTTGCATCGCGAACGCCGTGACCCGCTCTCCCACGTCCAACCCCAGGCGCGTCGCCAATTCCTTTCCCACCACCAGCCCGGGCCCCGCCTCGGCCGACGGCCGCACCGCAAATGTGCCCGCCTCCATTCGCGAGCGCAGATACCGCGGCGCCTGTGCCATGCCCAGAAGCACCACTCCATCGATCGACTCCTCCGAGCGACGAAGAAGCACGGGCTGCTCCACCACGGGGGCAACACCGGCCACGCCCTCCACCGCCGCCAGCTGCTTCTGTAGCGAGGTCCCGTCCGAGAGCGGCGCTCCCTGCACGTAGTTCGCAACCTGAATGTGCGCCCCAAAGCCGACAATCTTGTTCTCAATCTCTCGGCTAAAGCCCCGAACAATCGCCAGCGCCAGAAGCAGGGCCGCAACCCCGAGCGTAACGCCCCCCACGGCCACGTACGTGATGAACCGAAGAAAGCTACGTCCTTCGCTCTGCCCCTCCGCCCCACGGAGGTAGCGCACCGACACAAAACGCTCGAACGGGAACGGCACAGAGACAAGACGCGGTGGGTGGAGGGGAGTATTCCGATGGTCGGCGTGTGCGCAACCGAGTCGCCAGAGAGAAGATCCAGACCGCCGGCCACGAACAAGCGCGCGAGAAACTGCGTATTTTTGACCTGCTGTTTCCTTCAGAGCCTCCCTCCTACTCCGGACGCAGATGGATTCGCTTTCTGCACCGCCCACAACACACCGCGCCGCTCGCCCCTGGCCCCCAACCTGAACAGGCCGCTTCTCTCTACCGGAAGGCAGGCCTGGAGGCAAGCAGCCCCCTCCCACCATTTCTTGCACCCACAACGTGCCCGCGACCATGAACAACGCATATCCCGAAACCGACCCTCCCCAGAACGAACCCACCCGTTCGTACGCTCCCGGCTCCGAGGAACGCCGCTCAGTCCAGGAACGCCTGCGCGAACTTCGCGCCCGGACGGTAGAAATTCCCGCGTTCATCGGCGGCGACCCCGTGTACACCGGCGAGACCTCCGAGGTGGTGCCCCCGCACGACCATCAGCACCAACTCGGACACGTGCACCAGTCCGGCGCCGAAGAGGTCTCCTCCGCCATTGACGCCGCACAGGACGCCAAGGCCGAGTGGGCAGCCATGGACTTTTCCGACCGGGCAGCAGTCTTTCTGCGAGCAGCCGAGCTCATTTCGGGGCCGTACCGGAATACCCTCAACGCCGCTACCATGCTAGGGCAGGGCAAGAGCATTCACCAGGCGGAAATTGACGCCGCCTGCGAGCTTATCGACTTCCTGCGCTTTAACGTCCACTTCGCAGAACAAATTTACCGGGACCAACCCAACGACGCGCCGGGCATCCGCAACCAGATGCAGTACCGGCCCCTGGAGGGATTTGTCCTGGCCGTCACGCCCTTCAACTTCACCGCCATCCAAGGGAACCTGCCCACTGCGCCGGCACTGATGGGCAACACGGTGCTGTGGAAACCCGCCTCTCGTTCCGTCTACTCTGCCTTCTTCACCTACAAGATTTTGGAAGAAGCCGGCCTGCCCCCCGGCGTCATCAACATGCTGCCGGCCGACGACGGCGCAGCGGTGGGCGGCCCTGCTCTCAACTCGGAGCACTTTGCCGGACTTCACTTCACCGGCTCGGTCGGCACTTTCAATCATCTCTGGGCGAAGATTGGAGAGAACCTCGACACGTACCGCACCTACCCCACCATCGTCGGAGAGACAGGGGGCAAAGACTTCATCGTGGCGCACCCGTCGGCCCACGTCGAACAGGTTTCAACCGCAGTGGTGCGCGGGGCGTACGAGTACCAGGGGCAGAAATGCTCGGCTGCCTCTCGGCTCTACATGCCCGAGTCGATCTGGCCCGATATCCGCGCGGAGATTTCCGACCAGCTCGACGACATCAGCGTGGGGCCGCCCGAGGACTTCACCAACTTTCTCAACGCGGTGATCGACGAACGGGCCTTCGACAAGATTGTCGGCTACATCGAGCACGTGCGGGAGGCCGACAACGCCGAGATCCTCTACGGGGGCGACTACGACGACTCCACCGGCTACTTCATTGAGCCGACGCTGGTTCGGGCCCACGCCCCAAAAGAAAAGACCATGCGGGAGGAGATTTTTGGGCCTGTAACGACCGTATACGTGTATCCGGACGAGGAATACGCCTCGACGCTGTCGCTGGTCGACGACACCTCGCCGTACGGCCTCACTGGATCGATCTTCGCCCGCGACCGCGCCGCGATTAAGCTTGCGAGCGACGTGCTGGAGCAGGCCGCCGGCAACTTTTACGTCAACGACAAGCCCACCGGCGCCGTGGTGGGCCAGCAGCCGTTCGGTGGGGCGCGGCGATCGGGCACCAACGACAAGGCCGGCTCGGCGTACAACCTCATGCAGTGGGTGTCCCCTCGGGCCATCAAGGAAAACTTTGACCCCGCCACCCACTATAGCTACGCCTGGAACCAGCCGGATGCGACGGAGCACCCCTCGGAGTCGCGTACGGAAGCCGGCGATGGCGCCGTGGCGTAGCGCTGCTCTCCTCCCTGTGCCAACAGGTACTGTTTTTTTCCGCGCCCCTTCTCTTGAGCTGTGCCGACCGTTTTTGAGAGCGCATACCACCCGGGGGACGCGTCGTGGGGACTCGTCTACACGCGGTTCCTCGCTCGTCCCCTGGCGGTATGCACCCTCCCGCTGATGATCGGTGCCACCACGTCGGCACTGCTGGGCGAGCCAGTCTGGGGCTACCTCGTATGGGGCCTTCCGGCGGCCCTGGCACTGGCAACCGTCTGGACCCACTTCACCATTGCGCGCACCCCAGCCGAGGTCGCATTTCGCCCCGGACAGGCCGCCCTGCGGAGCGTGTACGAAGTTCTCCGCGATCGGCCCCGCACCTGGGAGCCACTTTTTAGCGTCCGCGCCACGCGCTGGGACATAGAGCTATCGGTGGGCCGAACGACGCACATGCTGAAGCCAGACCGATGGCCCGACTACAACGCCCTACGGGACGCTGCCCGAACCGCATTCCAGCCCGAGGCCCGTTCTTCCTCGTAGTGACGAACACCTCGTAGTGACGAACACCTTTGGAAAGAGCGGCACATCTCCTGCGAGAGGGCAGAGTAGTCCCATTTTTTGCCGTGTGGTAGACCAGAGTATTTTCATTGCAATAACAGAAATACAATCCCCCGGTGCGCCCCGGGCCACCGGGGACCGCCTCGTGCTTCCCTCCGCCGATGTCTCTCCGCTCTCATGTCGACACTACAGGTTGATCCCGACGGCACCGTTCCCGTGCGGGAGCAGCTCGTGACGCAACTCCGCTACCTTATCGCCAGCGGGCACTTCAACGTAAACGAGACCCTTCCCTCCACCCGATCGCTCGGAGAGCAGTTAGACGTCTCCTTCCACACCGTGCGCAAGGCCTACAAGGAGCTGGAAGAAGAGGGACTCCTCAGCTCCCAGGTGGGCAGTGGCTACACGGTTGAGGAACGGACCCCCTTGGCCAAGAGCGAGCGCATGGAGCGGGGCGCCAAGGTCGTCAACGACACCCTGCAGCAACTCGTAGGCTTGGGCCTGAGCGACGCAGAGATCGAGTCGCTGTTTCAGGAGCAGGCCACCCTGCTCGACCATGCAGGCCTGGAGCGCAAGCTGATTGCCGTAGGGCCCCACGACGAGCTCAACCGCATGTGTGCCCAACAGCTAAGTCGCGCCCTTCAGAAAACCGTTCTGCCGGTGCCCCTCCCCCAAATCGGGCGGCACGAGGACGCAGACTTCGCCTTCTGCCCGTACCCGTACCTCACGGAAGTGCTCGAAACCCTCTCGCAGACCGACACGATGGGATTCGCGACCCACCTCCCCCCCGATGTCCTCGAAACAGTGGCGCGGCTCCGGCAACACGAAACCCTGGGACTGGTCACCCGCTACCGAGACACCATCCCACCTCTCTCCGAGGCCCTCCGCACCCGCACCGCATACGCCGGGCAGGTCATCGCGGCCTCCATCGACCAGGGAGCCGACCACCTACAGGGATTTGTGGAGGAGACGGACCTGCTCCTCGCCACTCCCGCAAGCCAGCGGCGACTGCGGCCGTACCTGAATGCCTCGGGGCACGAGTTCAACGAGCTGCGCGTGCTCGTCAGTCAGAATTCCATCGACGCCATCGCCGACGCCGTTCCCGCCTAGAGTTGTCCCGCCTCCCACGGGCCGGAGGCGTGACAACACCCTCAGGGACGGGCGCAGGGCCGTCCGTCCTCAGCCCTCGTCTCTGGGCGCCGCCCCATCGCCGGACGGCGCATCGGACACCGACGACGGGGAGGCTGCAGCCCCTGCGTCCCCCGACGACGCCCCATCCGGGCGCTCTGCCGGATCTTGCGCATCCTGGGAATGGGGCGACGCATCGGCAAGCTGCGGGCGCGGGTCTCGCGTGGCCTGAATCCGGTCGTCGTGCAGCCAAGCCCGCTTCCCCCACGCATCCTGGTCGCGCACAATCGAGACGTGGGCGTACGGCTGTTCGGCGTGCAGCGACACCCCCTCCACCGCCGACGACTCCGCCTCTTCTTCTTGGTCCGGGTACTTCACCCGCACGTGGTAAATGCCGAGAAGCATCTTGAGAAACGTGTCCTTCATCAGGCGCAGGTCCCGGAAGGTAAGGTCCGTGTCGTCCAGCTGCCCGTCGTCAATGCGCTCGCTGAAGATGAGATCGATCAGGTTCTCCAACTGGCGCGGCGACGGATCGTCCAGGCTCCGGCTGGCTGCCTCGATGGAATCGGCAAGCATGAGGATGCCCGCCTCCTTCGAGTCGGGTTTCGGGCCGGGATAGCGGAACTCAGACTCCGGAATGTCGGGGTCGCCCTCTTCGGCGTTGCTAACGGCCTTCTGGTAGAAGTATTCGATGCGGGCCGTGCCGTGGTGCATGGGAACGAACTTGAGCACCTGCTCGGGCAGGCCTTCTTCGCGCCCCATTTCCAGCCCTTCCTTCACGTGGCTCGCAATGATGAGGGCGCTCATGCGCGGCTTCAGGTCCTCGTGCGGGTTGGCCATGGTGCGCTGGTTCTCCACGAAGTACTCGGGGTTTTTCATTTTCCCGATGTCGTGGTACAGCGCCCCCACCCGGGCAAGCAAGGTGTGCGCCCCGATACGGTCCGCCGCCGCCTCCGCTAGGTTGGCCACCTGCAGGGAATGGTTGAACGAGCCCGGCGCACGCAGGCTCAGGTTCTTGAGAAGCGGGCGGTTGGTGTCCGAAAGCTCCAGCAGGGTGAGGTCGGTCGTGATATCGAAGATGCGCTCCACGCCCCACAGAAACAGCGAGGACGTGACGGTAATGGCGGACGCCACCGCCGCGTAGGCCAGATCCGGCGCCACCCGGCTGAGGGGCAGGTCCAGGTACAGCCAGGTGGCCGCGAGCACCAGAAAGTATCCCACAAACACCAGCCCCCCACTCACGAAGAACTGCCCGCGGTTCTTGATGTCGCGCACGCTGAAGATGCCGAAGGCCCCCGCAAAGAACGTAGCGAGGGTGTACTCCAGGTCCAGCCCCAGCATCTGCCCCCCGGCAAACGCCAGCAGCAGCGTACCGATGAGGGCGATGCGGGAGTTGAAGATGATGGTGAAGAGCACGGACGCCAGCGCCACGGGCACGGCGTACAGCGACCACGGCGTCCGGATGACGATGCCGAACAGCAGCATGACGAACCCGAGGATCACCGATATGAGCACCAGGTCTCGTGGTTTGCCCCAAATTTGGGGCCGGAGGAGGTAGAGGTAGAAGAAGAAAAACCCGAAACCGAGCAGCGTGTACAGCAGCTCGCCCCCGAGCTGCTTCCACACGATGTCGGGCCCCAGCCGCTCGTTTTGGGCGCGTTCAAGCGAGGTCAGCTTTCGTTTGATTTCTTCGGTCACCCGCTCTCCTTTTCGGACGATGGGTTCTCCCACCTCCACTCCTCCCTGAATGGCCGTTACGGTTTGGGCACGCCGGTTCCGTTCCTGCATCGTGGCCTCGCGCAGGTACTGGAGCGAGGGCTCGAAGATAGCCCGGAAGAACGCGTACGCGATGCGGGCGTGCTCTCGGTTGTCGAGCGTCTCCTCCAGCCGCTGCTCGGCGTAGTCGAACGCCTCGTTCAGGCCGTACAGATTGTCCTTGCGAACTGTGCGCTGCGTCTGCTCCTGCTCGTTGCGGACGATGATGTCGTCGGTGCTGATTGAGTCACGGGGCCGGTCCAAGACGCCCGCACTCAACAACTGCCCGCCGACCTGAAAGGCCGAACCCAGGAGTTGCTCGTACAGCAGGGGCGGTTCGGCGGCGTCTTCTCGACGGGTCGGGGCGGAAAGGGCCTGCACCTCCTGTACGTACTGCTCTGCCAGGAACGCCCACTGCGCATCGCCGAGGGTAACGAGCGCATTGCGGCGGCGGCGAATGTACTCCACTGAGTCGCGCTGGGCAGCTTGGAGCTCGCCCTGATCGCGGTGGTAGCGGTAGCTGGCGTAGGTATCGAGAATGCGGCTGAGTTGTCGGCGCAGCGTGTCCCGGTTTTCGGTAAGCCGCTGCGGCGCCCGGAGGACATCGCGGAAATACGGCGGGGTGTTTTTCCGGACGGTGTCGCGCCGCGCCTGCACTCGCTCTGCGTTTAGGTAGACCGGAAAGTTGAAGGGGGCCGTGAGGGTGGACTGCCGCCACGTATCGCCCACCTCAACGGTATACTCGTAGAAGTCTCCCCGGGGAAAGGCGGCCACTGTAAGGACCACGAGCCCCAGAAACAGCCCTCCACGCAGGAGCCACCGCTGCCACGCGCTTTCCTCGTCGGCGCGGTCGCCTCGCTCGAGATCGTCGCCCACGGGCGGGGGCGTCCGACGTTTCAGACCGAGAGTTTCAAGGAGTCCCATGATCGACCGCACAAAAAGTGAGGGCTACGGCCAGCCGCAGAGGCGCGGCCAACGGCAGCACGACGATGGTGGGTTCTGAATGCACGCCGGGGCGAAGAGGATCCTGCCGGTGGGTGCCCCCCTGCCTCGCTCTCGCTCACAGGCCCTGATGGCGCAGGCGGTTCGGGAGAGAAGCCGGACCGGGCACGCGGGAAGTGACGGCCGATGCGACGTTGCCCCGGGCATGGGCGCCGTGCACGGGCACGGACACCACGCACAGGCATGGGCGTGGTGTTGGGCATGGTGTTACGTGTAGAAGCCTCCGGCGACGTGTAAAAGTCCCCGAAGTCTTCGCCGCCCTACCGGCGGCGCGGCGCACTGCCACTCGGGGCTGTGGGGTCGGAGGACGCGGGATCGGGAGTCACGTCAGGGGCGTTTCCGTATGTGGTGTCGGGCGCGGCCGGCACGGAAGCGGGCGTGGCCCGGAGGGTGTCGGCGAAGCGCTGCGCCGCGGCGCGGTCAATGACAATTCGTCCCTCTGCGTCCCGGCGCGTGGTGGGGTAGGGGTACCGCTCCAGCAAGAGCCGAAAGCGCCCCATCTGGTTCTCCAGCGTAATGCGACGGGTGAAAGGAAACACCATCGCCTCTCCCTTCTCAATCCAGTAGGGCCGGCGGAGCTTGTCGTCTTGCTGCACCCGCAACTCGCGCACGTCGTCCGTGGCCACCACGGTAGCGTGCACGGTGTCCCCCAGCGCCACGTCCGACAAGGGCAGGCGCGCCGACTGTGCGGTGTCGACCGGGGGCGCGGCGCGGGTCGCTTCCGCGGGGGAAGCGTCGCCTTCCATGGTGGGGCCAGGGCCCCGGGAAGGCGCCTCTGCGTTGCCCCCCGCAAAGAGGACGAGAAGCCCGGCCCCGCCCGCAATGGCCAGCAGCACCAGCACCGCCACAGCGACGGTGCGGGGACGGACTGAGACAACGGACCCGTTTCCTGACAGCGCTGGCGGCGCATTTCGCTCAGGCTGCCCAGACTCTTCGGCCTCTCCCCCGGCGTTCGTGGCGGCCGCCCCCTGCGACTCCGAGTCAGCCTCCGCACTCCGTGCGCCAGGGTCGTGAATGTCCTCTTCGTCCGTCGCCCGCCCCGCCCCAGTCTCGGAAGGGCCCGCGTCTTCAGGATCGGTCTGAGGCGGCGTGGGGGACGCGTCGAGAAACCGGACGGCCAGTTGGTTCTGGTAGTCGTCTTCCCGCGCAGATGCCAGGTGCCCTTCCACGACATCTGTCGGAAGGTCCACGGCCCGTGCGTACGACTGCACAAAGGCCCGGAGGTACACCGGGCTCATCGTAGAGCGCTGGAAAAGCGCACCGCTTTCGAACGCCTCCAGGTCGGAGACAGGCACCTGCGTGGCGCCGTGGATGTCCGTCAGAGAAATGCCTCGGTCCTCGCGGATCCGGCGGAGGTCGCGGGCAAATCGCTGCGGGGCACTCGTGGCCGCGTTGTCGGGCATGGGAATGGGAACGCTCGTAAAGAAACCCTAGCGTCTAGCACGCAATCCCCATTCCGGTGGGGTGGGGGTGATGCCGCAAACCCGCAAACAAAAAGGCCGTTCCCGCTCAAGAGACAGGGGAACGGCCAAGGGAGGTCGGGACGGCGGGATTTGAACCCGCGACCTCATGTACCCCATACATGTGCGCTACCGAACTGCGCCACGTCCCGAAGATGTATCTTCGTCGGTCTAGTATGACGGCGTGGAAACAAGGTTCTGCGGGGCCCGGCCTTTGTGCCCCACAAATCCTGTGAGTTCTCCACGAAGCCCTCCGCCCGAATCGTACGCGGGGGAGCATCGTTCTGGCTGTCGGCCAAGAGCTCGTTCGGCGTCAATGAATGCGGTCTTCCAGGACAGCCCAACAATCTCGGTCGGGAGGAGCCGTGTGCCCGGAACCGCGACCCGACGGCGCCCCGTTGACAGGGCCCAGTCTACGATATGGGTCCGATCTACTGCTCGTGTCATACCTGCCATCTGCGTTCCTCGTATGCGCTCGTCGTTTCCCTGCGTCCTCGCGGCCCTTCTTTTTCTCCCCGGGGCCTACGCCCAGTCGCCCCCCAACGCCAACACCCAAATTCGCGCCGCGGTGAAGGCCGCCCCGTCCTCCCTGCGCAGTACCGCCACCGTGCGCGGGTACACGAGCGGGGGCACAGTCACCACCCTACGCGAGGGCACCGGCCCCCTCGTCTGCCTCGCCGACGACCCCGCGAGCGACGGCTTCAAGAGCGCCTGCTACCACAAATCACTCGCCCCCTTCATGCAGCGCGGGCGCGGCCTCCGGCGGCAGGGCATCACCGCCGTGGACAGTGTGCGCCGGGCCGAAATTGAGGCCGGTACCCTCGCGTACCCCAGCCATCCCGCCGCTCTCTACAACCTCGCCGGCACTTACGACGCCGTGGCCGACACCGTCCGCAACGCATCGCGCCTCCACGTCGTCTACGTGCCATACGGCACCGCAGCGCGCACCGGCCTGCCCACCCGCCCGCAGGGCGGCCCGTGGCTCATGGCCCCCGGCCAGCCCTGGGCCCACATCATGATCCCCACTCCGCGAGCCCCCACTCCGTGAACGCGCACTTCGTGAACGCGCCCGGGGACCCTTTGCCCCCGCCTGAAACGAGCAATTCGTTGAACCTCAACCTCGCAGGCCCGAGCTTGCACCGTTCCCCTCTCGCCTCTCGCTCACCACCGTTCCCTCTCCCCATGAGCTCCGACTACCGCACCGAACGCGACTCCCTCGGCGACGTGCGCGTGCCCGCCGAGGCCCTCTACGGCGCCCAGACGCAGCGGGCCAAGGACAACTTTCCCGTCAGCGACCTGCGGTTTTCGCGCCGTTTTATCGCCGCGCTCGGCCACGTAAAGCAGGCTGCCGCCCACGCCAACCACGACCTCGGGCGGCTCGACGCCGAGACGGCCGACGCCATCGCCGAGGCGGCCCGGGAAGTTATCGACGGCGCCCACGACGACGAGTTTGTGGTCGACATTTTTCAGACCGGAAGCGGCACCTCCACC
>ERZ1034486.39-NODE-39-length-40844-cov-5.655937_pt1 | contig 40844 bp, 35 predicted proteins | sample MGYA00520683_ERZ1034486 | MGnify/ENA primary metagenome ERZ1034486 (study PRJEB33760, sample SAMEA4777685) | hypersaline lake metagenome | biome: hypersaline environment; feature: brines | place: Spain | collected 2012-08 | depth 0 m ...
CACGACACGCTCGAACAGAAGCGTGACGGCCTGATCATGGAGTTCATGGACATTCTCGACCAGGCCCGCGACGTGCGCTCGGAGCTGGAGGCCGACTACGACCGCGCCCAGGATCGGATCGACGTTGCCCGTGCGCTGGAGGGTGACGTTGCTGTCCGGGGTGCTGCTGCCGCCTTGGAGGAGTATCCGGAGATCACGACCCAGTCGAACAACATCATGGGCGTGGTCGTGCCACAGATCGACTCCTCGAAGGTGAAGAAGAACATCGACGAACGCGGTTACGGGTTGCTGGGGTCGTCGGCGCGGATCGACGAGGCCGCCGAGGCGTACGAGGAGCTGATCGAGTCGATCATCCTCGCGGCCGAGGTGGAAACGGCAATGAAAAAGATGCTCGACGAGATCGAGACGACCAAGCGCCGCGTCAACGCCTTGGAGTTCAAACTCCTGCCGGAACTGCGCGACAACCAGGAGTACATCGAACAGAAGCTGGAGGAACAGGAACGCGAGGAGATCTTCCGGCTAAAAAAGATCAAGGCGAAAAAAGAGGCCGAGGCGAAGGCCGAACGCGAGGCCGAAGAGGCCGAGACGGAAGCCGAAGAGGAGTCTGTCGAACGCGTCTCGGCGGACGACTGACGCCGTCTCCATCGGCGTGTGTGTCTCGTCACGTTCTTTCGCGTCTCTCACTAACACCCGATTGTGTCAGACTGTGCCTGCCGCCCGGCGCCCGTCGCGTTCCGTGTCCCGCCCGCACTCTACGAGGTCGCCCCCGCCGAGACGGCCGTGATCTGCCCGCGGTGTCTCACGGTCGGCGCGGCCGACACCGGGGTGGCCGAGCCGGCCGACCACCCGGCGTTTGACCGCGTCGCCGACGTGTTCCCGACCGACTACGGCGGTGTCGCGCTCGCGCTGTTGTTGGGGAAACTGCCGTCGTTGGCCGTCGAGAAGCCGGCTGTGCGGACGCTGCGTGACCACGCGGAGCAGGCCGGGGTGGACGTGACGCTGACGCTCGAACGACTGTCTGAGATTGACGACGTAGAACCGGGGTTCCCGTTGGACCGAAAGGTGGTGCAGATGGAACAATTACTCTGATCACACGCCCGTCTCGTACCGCAACAGCCCCGCGATTCCGCCGAAGGCGTCCAGCAGTTGTTCGCCTTTCTCGAAGTCCGTCGAGATGAACTTCGTCTCCGTGCCGCGTTGGCCGGCGATCTCCATCAGGTGTTCGACCACGTCCTCACGCTCGCCGGGCTCGCTCGGCTCGCCACAGACAGTACACTCGTGGTCGGGGGTGTCGTGTCGGCGGTCGACCAGTTCGAACTCCTCGTGGCCCTCCGGACACTCGAAGGCGACCACGTCGTCGTGGACATCCTCCGAGAGGAGTAGTTTGTCAACCGACCCCATCACCAGATTCTGTCGGGTCTGGTCGAAGCCGTAGGTGGCCTCCCCGCCGCTGTGGAGGTTGTTGAAGAACTCCTCCATGAGGTTCTTATCCTCGACGATCTCCTGATCGGACAACGCCTCCTGGCCGGCGTCGACGAGGTCGTACAACCCGGACTCGTCGGTGTAGGAGACATCGAACTTCCCGAGCACCGAGTCCTGCAGCTCGTGGTGGAGGTAGTCGCCGTCGAGAAACTCGTCTTTCGTCGGCGACGGCCCGCCGACGAGCACGCCGTCGAGTTCGTGCCGTTTGGCGACGAACAGCTCGTTGGCCATCTCCGCGACCTCCTGATAGAAGTTGTCGATCGCCTCCAAGCGGAGCCGGGCGAACCGTTGGGCCGACTGGCCACCTTTCCGTTGTTTGCCGGGAACCAACGAGGAGGCGGATTTGACCGGCTCGACCCGCTTGCCCTTGAGCCAGCCGACGTTGGCCTCCCGTCGGTCGAGGACGACCAACCCGAACAACCCCTTGTCGCCCATCATCTCCTCTAACGGCTCCGTGAGGAAATCCGAGTCACAGTGGTACCGGAACGACTGGACCGGCTCGGGCGGGGACTCCAACACCTTCGTCACCATCTCCGTGCGCCCGCCGCCGGAGTCGACCGCGCCGGAGAACAATACCATCCCGTTTTCGGGCGCCTTGACATCGTAGTACTTCAGTCGGTCCTTGATCGAGGTGAGTGCGTCCTGAACGTTCGTCCGGGTCTGTTTGCTCTTGATGTTGGACGCCTCGCTGTGCTCTTGGGTGACGTGTGCGACGACGTCCGAGATCAGGTGGTCGTCGGGGACGTAGATGGTGACGAGCTGCGTTCCTGACCCCTCGAAGTCGTCGAGTTCCTCTAACACCTTCCGGAACTCGTACTCCCGTCGGTCGTCGTTCGCGGCGGCGGCCTCTGCGTCGCTACTCATTACTCCACAGTCGCCCGCGTGGCTGTAAGTAGGTGTCGGACGTTGTACAGCGGCTGGCACGTCCGAGTGACGCCGGTACGACCTCGTCGTGTGTGGACCGATCCACGGCAGAACACCACCTATCCCCACCAGAACCCACACCGCTTTAGTCGGTCCACCGGCAACGTTCGACAACAGATGATCTCGAAGGGATGTGAGCAGTGCGCGAAAGGCGGGAAGATGGTGATGTTCGTCTACGGCTACTGCGACCAGCGGGACTGTTTCTACTGTCCGCTCGGAGAGAACCGGAAGAACGTCGACACCGTCTACGCCAACGAGCGCCGTGTGGAGTCCGACGAGGACGTACTGGCGGAGGCTCGCAAGATGGACGCGCTGGGCACGTCGATCACCGGCGGGGAGCCACAGGAACGACTCGACCGGACGTGTCACTACATCGAACTGTTGAAAGAGGAGTTCGGCGAGGACCACCACACACACCTCTACACGGGGATCACGGGTGGTCGGGAGAACATGCGCCGGCTCGCCGAGGCCGGGTTAGACGAGATTCGGTTCCACCCGCCCTACGAGCTGTGGGGTGAACTCCACGGCACCGAGTGGGAGGAGATTCTCCACGTCGCCCGCGACGAGGGGCTCACCCCCGCCTTCGAGATTCCCGGGATTCGCCCGGAGCCGGAGTTTCTGGAGTTTCTCGACGAGGGGGCCGCAGAGTTCTGCAACATCAACGAGTTCGAGATGTCCGACGGCAACTACCGCCGGATGCAGGAACGCGGCTTCGAACTCCAGGAGGGGCACATGTCCGCCGTCGACGGGTCGAAAGAGCAGATTCTCGACGTGATGGGCGACCACGAGAAGGTGTACTTCTGTACGTCCGTGTTCAAAGACGCCGCCCAACACCGCAACCGGATGAAACGGATGGCCCGGAACGTCCGGCGTCCGTTCGACGAGGTGACCGACGACGGGACGCTCGTCTACGGGAAGACGTACACCAACCCCGACCGACTGGAGTCGCTGGGCGTGCCTGAGGAGTTCTACTCCGTGAAGTCCGAACACGTCGAAGTGGCGTGGTGGCTCCTCGAAGAGATGGTCGAGGACGGCGATGTCGACGACGGTCAGATCGTCGAACAGTATCCCACCGTCGACGGGACGGTCGTCGAACGGACGCCGTTGGCGTAGCCTCGGGACTCCCCGACTTCCTACTGCTCACCCGTCCGGGCCCAGTGGATCGCCCGGTCGAGATCCTCGAACGTCTCAATCTCGGCGTCCGGCACCCGGAGCTGTCGTTTCAACCCGTGTTTCAGGATACCGTCGGCGACGAGCGCGGCGCGTTCGTAGTTCGGCAACTGCGACGACTCCCGGGCCGCCGCCTCCCAGATCTCTAACACGTCGTCACCGATCGCGTTTTCCAGTTCCACCCGGTCGGCCGTCGCGACGATGTCGTCGCGGTGTCGTGTGAGGATCTCCTCGAACGCCGGAAACGCCTCTTGTTCGAACGCGGACAACGGCATCTCTGCGCCGAACCGCCCGACCACGACGCCGTCGTCGTACTCCAGTGACCAGTCGTCCCCCCGCCGGATCATACTCCCACGTCACAGTCGGGCGTCAAATGCGTTCGGGGGAGAGACACGCGCGAGACGACCACCCGGAACCAAACGGGTTTTAACCGCTCGTGTGGAACCAGACGAGGAGAGGAGATTTCGCTATGGAGATGCCACGGCGGATGAACACGTACTGTCCGCACTGTAACGCACACCACGAACACGAGGTTGAGAAGGTTCGACGCGGTCGCGAGACCGGGATGAAATGGACCGACCGACAACAGAAACGCGGCACGTCCACCATCGGGAACGCCGGCAAGTTCTCGAAGGTGCCCGGCGGTGACAAGCCGACGAAGAAGACACACCTGAAGTACCGGTGTAGTGACTGCGGCAAAGCCCACATGCGGGAAGGATGGCGCGCCGGCCGACTCAGGTTCCAGGAGTAACGATGGCAGGGAACTTCTTCACCGTCCGGTGTGCGGACTGTGAGAACGAACAGACGGTGTTCGGCAAGGCCGCCTCGACGGTCAACTGTGCGGTCTGCGGGACGACGCTCGCCCAACCGACCGGCGGTGACGCCGAGTTCACCGGCGAGGTCGTCGAGACTGTCGAACAACGGTAAAGTCGGTTCAATCGAAACACGTCTCGTAGCCAAGTCCGCTCTACGAGTTCTGTTCTGCGTCTATACAGTGTACTTCGCTGACAAAATACTTTTTTATCTACACAGATCTTATGCCATACAGTGAAATACCAGACCAAAGCGTGCAAAAACGCCTGTAGAACCGCAGAATCTCCGGTTAGTAAGAGAGGTCAGAAGAGGGTCGAACAGTGACGATCCTAATTCAGGCCAACACAGGGTGTAACCTGGGATGTACCTACTGTTACGAGGAACCAGACCGGAAGTACACACAGGCCGAGATCGACGCCGAGTACGATATTGATCGTATCATCGGCCGACTCGAACAGTTCGAAGAGAAGTACAGTGAAGACGAGATTCCGGGACTCCACGGCGGAGAGCCGTTGTTGATGGCCGAAGACGACATCGAACGGATCTTCGAGTGGATCTACGAGAACTACAATCTCGAAGAGAGAGACCGATATGCCAAAATCCAGACGAACGGAACTCTGCTGACAGACAGACACGTCGAAATCTTCGAGAAATACAGAGTCAGAGTGGGAATCTCGTGTGACGGGCCGGCAGGGTTGAACGACAAACGGGTCGCCCGTGGTGAAGTCGACGGAGAGATGCGCGACGTAACGGGAAGTATGACCGAGCGAACGCTCGATGCCATCGATCGACTGAAGAAGACTGAGATCCCTGTAGGACTAATTATCGTTCTAACACACCAGAACGCAGGAACGGACGAACGGTTGGAGAAACTGCTGGAGTGGATGGACGACCTCACACGTCATGGTATCTACGGTCACTACAACCCAGCAATCCCGTTTGAGGATGTTCAGGAAGACGACTCGCTCTCACCGGAACGAATCAAGGAAGTGTTCCTCCAGAGTTGGGAGTGGATGAAACAAGAACCACACCGCGAGTGGGGTCCGATGACACAGTATCAGGATAACCTCTTGGGACTCGAACTCGCTAACTGTATCAACACCAAGTGTGATCCATTCAATCCCAGCGGTGCAAAGGTAATAAAAGGAAACGGCGCAACCAGTGGTTGCGGAAAGACTTGGTCTGGGGTCGGTGACGGTGGACAGTTCCTCCAAGGAGACTCTGCGGGCAACGAATACGACAGGACAGAAGAACGGTACAAGATGCTCAAACAGACACCCGGACCCCACACAGAAGGGGAACCAGATCAGGGCGGCTGTAAGGGATGTCGCTACTGGAACCTCTGTCAGGGTGGTTGTCCAGCATCGGGAATCGGATACGAGTATCGCAATCGAACACGGCGGTGTCCGGCGAAGTACGCCCTCTACGAGGCAATTGAGCAGGATATGCGTTCAATGTTCCCAGGGATCAGGCTTGTAACTGATGCTCCTTGGGACGCACCACTCGCCGACGACGCAGTTCGTGATCAACTTGACATCAAACCGTTTGCCGGGATGCACCACGGGCAGTCCTCTGGTCCTTCTATTCGTGGTGGAGCGCACGACGAGCCAGATGTTGAGGCAACGCCTGACCGAGTACGTGAAGAGTGAGGGAGTGACAAAATGAGATTAGATCCCTCACGAGACGAACCTGACACGACACTCGACCTTCCAGAAGTTTCGAAACACAACTGGAAAAGCCGAGACATCAAACAACTGTGGCAAGAACCGCTCGAACAGTTCGTTCGTGGTCGTCGAGAAGTCGCCCGTGCAGCTCTCACCGATCCAGATCACCCGCGGTCGGTTCTCTGGCAGACACTGCCGAGTAGTCAGGCCGAGGAGTTTCTGAACAGCGTTGACGGCCCTGTCAACTCTTCGACTAGCTCCACTGATGGGGCAACGACAGTCGTCTCGGTCACCCCCGACTGTCCACTAGATTCAGAGCGTATCTTGGAACGGGAGGCGGGCCCACTTGACATTCTCACTGAGCGTGGTGTTCCAGACTGCTGTGCGACAGCGTACGAACGTCATGAGGCCAACGGCTACAGTGACCCGATTGCAGAAGTTGCGAAAAATACGCCCAGTACGAGCGAACGCGGCGGCGAACTGGTCGTTGAGAGCCCACACTACATCCTTAATCCAATGTGGGCGTTTCAGGGATGGGGGTTCGTTGACTTCTACCCGTGTTCATTCGAGTGTGACAAGGCACGAGAAGTCGCGGCCGAAACCGGACGACTGTTCCGTGAGATCGGTTACGGCCGTGCTGCTGACGCCTTGTTTGAGTTCCTCACTGCGCCGACGTACTGGTCAGGTTATCACGGTCTCGCACATGTCAAAAGTAGCTGGTGCGTTGGAGAGTACACTACGGACGACTACTGGCACGAAAAGACAGTTCGATTTGGAGGGTACCACGACGACTACGGGGATGTCGACTCAGTTGATTTCACCGACGATGAGACAGGGTAACAACACCGTCTGGGACAGATACAATATAATGGAATAAAACAGATGCAAACAAGCTATGAACCAATATCTGAAGAGGAGTTCGATAGAATCTATCGGTCGAGTCTCGTCAAAAAGAGACTCCGTAGCCAAGTTGAAGAGCTGAAACTTACACAGTTTTTTGATCCGTACGGACTGTTTGTTGGCGACGAACTCCGTCTCGTAATCGGTGAGACAGTGGTAACGGGAGGGGTACGTGACCAGGAACGACAGTTCCTCGTCGTCGGGCAAGCGATCGTCCCTCCAGAGTACAGACGCCAAGGGACGCTACGTGCGGCGGCTTCTGACATCGTTGATTCTTGTAAACAACGAGATGTCCCGTTCGCTATTCTCCGAGAAAATAAAGATGGATTCTATCGACAATACGGTGTCAGACCTGTTGTCGACAGGCGCACTTGGCAGTGCCAACCAGCGGAACTATTATCTGTTATCGACGAATATACCGGTGAGTTCCACGAATTGCATCTTAAAGACTGGAAACAGCTTCAGAATATTCACAGTCAGTATATCGATCAATTCTCGCTTACACTCCAGAGAACAGAGACCCACTGGCGATGGATACTCTCGGACGACTTCGGGGAGTCGTACAGAACGACAGTCTGGATGAAAGAGGGCGCGCCCAGAGGATACGTTGTGTATAATGTTGACGACAACCAACTCGTTGAAATTGACTCTGGATATATTGACACCGAGGCACTGTGTCACATCTTGTACTACCTAGGTCTCCATGAGCCAGAGTGCGAGACCGTCGTCTTTGAGGGGCCGGATCGTGGTCGCGTGTTTAATTTGGTTGGTGGTGGTGCCGAGTGTAGAGTCTCTCCAGAGGTCTGTCTCATGGTGGTTGATGTCGCTAGCGCACTGGGCTGCATCGCGGCACCTCCGACGGAGTCGGTTCTGGTCTCTGTGTCACAACAATTAGAGTCTGAAAAAAAGATGTTTGAGATTAAAAATAATGGTGAAGTAAAACGTCGTCCGACAGTCAGTGACCCAGATGTGAGTCTCAACTCCGGTACCCTAGCACAACTTGCCGCTGGATACCGCTCCCCGTCTGAACTTAACAAACTTGGGTATGTAAAATTTCAAACAAAATGCGGGAGAAAAATGTTTGAGCGTATGTTTCCTAAACGACTACCATTTATCAGAGATAATATATAAATTTTAGAGATAGTATTGCAATAGTCTATGTAATCTAACAAAAATACTATATACAATACAGTTCTCTACAGTGTATGTCGTTCGTTAGATCGACACCGTTTGACGAGACTGAGGAAGAAGAGTCCAAAGACAGCCACGACGACTTCGCCGCGTACAATAACGTCGAAGACGGCGACATCAACTGAGCTGCCGGCTCTCAGTTCTTTGTAGACAGTCGTAACATCTCTTGATCCATATCTCCTACTTTCGGTAGTGATCGGAGCGTACCGTGTCCAGCGATGTACAGCACATTAACTACGTATATCCCCCCGAGCGCGTAGAACATCACCCGAGGAGCAAACTGTGCGGAGACGAATCCACCCACCAGGCTCCCGACCGGGACCATCACGTCGTACGCACTCTGCGTGATCGACATCACACGTCCGAGGAGACTGTTGTCGACGACAGACTGCATCATTGACCGGGTCAACACAGAGTACGCCCCGAGTGCGACCGAGGCGACCAGAATCGCGGCTGCAGTCAGAACGATCCCGGGAAGCACGACAGCGAGGATCACACCGACAGCTGTCGTCAAGTAACCGACGAGTAGAAATCGACCGTACTGGACATCACTGATGAACGACGCGCCCAAGGCACCGACGAACGATCCGGTCGCGAGTGTCGCAGTGAGCACCCCGTACGCCTCCGGACCGCCGATTGAGTTCGCGTACTCCGGAAGCGCGGCGAGCACGGCGCCGTAGCCGAAGTTCGTGAACGTCGCGATGGCCGCAATCTGCAGCACCAACGACCCACGGAGATAGTCAAATCCTTCTCTGATCTCCGAAAAGTACCCTGACGCCGCGTCGGAGTTCCCAGCCGAGTCCTCGCTGTCCGCGGCAGAGAAACTCAGCTGACTCAGCAGTATCATGGCGATGAAGAACGTGACGGCGTCGATGGTAAACAGTGCTGTCGCACCAACGACTGCAATCAATAATCCACTCAAGCCATTGAAAACGGCGTTGATCCCTTGTGCGGCCGTTGAGAACAACGAGTTCGCTTCCGTGAGATTCTCTGAGGTGACGACTCGTGGAAGCACCGCCTGATACGCTGGCATTGCCAACTGATTCGTCAGTGAAAGGACTGGAATAACCCCCAGCAGTATCCAGATCGAGAGTGCATCGAGAACGGCCGCTATCGGGATGATCAGGACGAGTAGTCCCTGTACGAACTGTGTCCCGACGAAGATTCGTCGGATGTCCCACCGATCTACTAACGGCCCGAACAGAAACTGAATCGCGGTCGGAGCCCTCGTGAGAAACCCGGCAACACCCACGAACAACGACGACCCTGTGAGTTGGAACGCCAGCCACATCACACCGATGCTGTAGAGACTGTCCCCGGCGTTGGTGGATAACCGTCCGGTAAAAAGTAAAACGAAGTCTCTGTTTTTGAGTATTTCCCTCATGAGCCTACAGCACACAGCGGCTCATAATAAATTTTTTGGTATAGAGAACAGTTCACCAGTTTTAAGCGAAAACGGTGATTTATTCGCGAGTTTATTACAGTTTCTCTGTGGTTTTGGACCGTCAGAGGCTCGGCTCAGGCCGGAACCATGCGGTTCTCGGCATAGACAATAGGTTTGAGTCATAGCCATTCTATGCACTATAAGTAAAATACTGTAATGTTGTAAACCTGCCGATCCAATTCTACGCATCATTATCTTCTTTTGAATTACTGTTGTTACGGTTATTTAATAAGAGGCTTATTTATTCTCTTCTTCAATCGACGGGTCAATATTGATATTATTTCGCTGACCAACGACCCACTTGACGGTAATACCTGCCACGGTGACGACTGTCACAACACTCTGTGAGCACACCACTTCGACCCGCTCGCCCGGACCCTGCAACGGTGACAGGGATTTTTCATCTCTCGTGTCGTCGTACCGTGTGATGGCCGACGATCTCTCGGACGAACGCCAGTGGCTGCGCCGTGCGGCGTTGCTCGTCAACCGCGAGTCTGACCTCCGGCGACAGATCGGGGTGATCCTGCTCGGCGGAGTCGTCTTGATGTCGGCGTTGAACGCGCTTGACTACGGTCTCTCACTCGGCGTCGTGCCAGAGGAGATCGGAATCGGACTGTTTGCCGGCCTCATGTTGGTGTTTCTGACGATCAACAACCGGATGGAGTCGGTGTTCCCGGAGTACGGCGACGACGACGAGGAGACGGAAGACGCAGACGACTCGCTCCGGGCGCAGTACGTCCGCGGCGAGATCGACCACGAGACGTTCAAACGCCGACTCGATGGGAAACTGCGCGAGCCACAGGGTGGTGCCGAGGAGTCTGCGGAGGCGATCCTCAAAGCGCAGTTCGCTCGCGGCGAGGTGAGCGAGTCGGCGTGTCGCGACCGACTCGCCACGCTCCGTGAGACGGCCGACAACGCGGCGTCGACCGCGACGGGCCTCCCGGGCGACGACCAGACTGATCTCGTGACGGAGACGAGTGAGACCGGCTGACTCCGGTTCGGCAGTTCACGACGGCCTCAGTCGCCTGGCTCACCTGACTCGGCCGTCCCGAGTCCGACTGCCGACCACCCCTCACGCGCGACCAGGAGTCCGACAGACAGCCAGACGAGGAGTTCGAGGTAGAAGGCGGTCGTGCCGACGTACTGGACGACGAACGGTGCCGGGCCGGCATCGAGCGAGTCCCAACTACTGACGATCGGCCACAACAGGAAGACGGTGTTCGCCGGTCGGCCGTTGAGCGTGATGTGGATGGCGTCGGCAGCGACGTGACTCCCCCAGCCGAACGCCACTGCCGCGAGTCGTCCCGTGTCCGGGACCCAGTCGACCACCCGCCCGAAGAGTAGCGGGAGGAGGAACACAACGCCGAACAACGCCGAGTGGGCGATCGAGTGGTACGTTGAGAGCAGCCCTGCCATTGCGACCGGTTTGTCAACGAGATCCGGCAGGGCGGCACCGGCAACGACCCAAGCCGTCAGGAACCGACCCCTTGCGAGCCCGCACGCGACGACGAGGTGTGTCGGAAAGAGCACACTCCGACTACGGAGCCGACAACACTGTGTTTTGCCCCGACGGACAACGAAGCCGGCAAGAGTGACCCACCCAACACGAGCGTATGAGGCCCTTCCGACTCGTGTTGGGCTGTCTGGTGGTCGTGCCGTTAGTGATGACTGTCGTCACGAATCCGGTGTTTGTCACTGACAGTCCGGGGTACTCGCCGGACGGCTCCGTCTCCGGCCAGACAGTGATCACCGGCACGGAGTTTGTCGTCGTCGACGGTAACGGCACCATCGACTACCGAGAACAGCTGCGCGACGAATACTGGGACGTGGACCCGATTCCCGACAGCAACGCGGTCGTCGTCTCGACGGTGACACACGACCCGGAGAAACTCGGCTGTTCGAACTGTGTGGTCCAACGGATCGAACGAATCGACCCGACGACGGGCGAGCGAGCGGTGTTGTACAGTGAGGTGACGCCCGGAAAACGCGATGTCGAGTGGCATGATGTCGACCGGATCAACCAGACGCGTTACGTGATCGCCGACATCGCACAACACGAACTGGAGACGGTCGACACGACGACGAACACTACGGTCTGGGAGTGGAGCGCCTACACCGCGTTGTCACCAGGCGCCGGCGGCGCGTTCGACGGCGACTGGACGCATCTCAACGACGTGGAGATCGTCCGTGACGGCCAGTACGTCACCGGAAGCCTCCGCAACCACGACCGGGTGGTGTTCGTCAACCGCACCTCCGGCGAGGTGAACGAGTCGCTGTCGCTGGGTACAGACGACGACCACTCAATTCTCGACGAACAACACAACGCTGACTACATCCCTGACGAGCGCGGCGGTCCGGCGATGATCGTCGCTGACTCGAACAACGACCGCGTTGTCGAGTTTCGGCGTGAGGACGGCGAGTGGATGGAGTCGTGGGTGTGGCAGGACGACCGGCTCAAGTGGCCTCGTGACGCTGACCGGCTCCCCAACGGCCACACGCTCGTCACAGACACGAACGGCAACCGCGTTTTCCAGATCGACCAACGGGGCCGGGTCGTCTGGTCGATCTCGACCTCGATCAACGTCTACGAAGCCGAACGACTGTCGACGGGCGACGAGAGCGCCGGCGGCACGGCGGCCCACGAACTGGGACTCAACTCTCGGACTGTCGAGCCGGAGACCCCACTCGAACGCGCACAGGTCGCCGTGGAGTCAGTGTTAGGCCCGCGCACGGTGAACGGAATCATCTGGGTCACACCCGAGTGGATGCGCTTCCCAGACTTTGTCACTGTGTTGGTGAGTCTGCTCTCGGCGCTCGTACTCGCCGGCTACGAACTCTCGGTACGTGGGTTAGTTCCACGACGGTAGTTCGGATTTAGATCTGTCGCCTCCGGACTCTGTGGGTTCGAATCGCTGGCGGTGTGTGCAGTGCAGAAGGCTTGTCAGTGAACAGACCCTACGTGTTGTATCCCGACAGCTACGATCGAACACGACGGTGGGACGACGACCGTCGAGGGGTACAGCTACATTGAGTCGACCGAGGTACCGACGAAGACGGAACGGGCGGTGCGTGTCTGGTACGGTGAGCCGGGGTTCGACACCGGCTCGTCGTGGGAGGTGTACCTGAACGCGACCGTGATGGAAGTGGATCTGCGAGAGTGACGGCGACTGTGCTGGCTCACCGACTCACCCGCGACAGAAGTGGGGTCGGAGGGATTTGAACCACGGTCGCTCGCGTCGCTCGCTCCCTGTTCAAATCCCTCCTCTTGACAACACTGCCGCTCACCAACTCACCCGCGACAGAAGTGGGGTCGGAGGGATTTGAACCCCGGTCGCTCGCGTCGCTCGCTCCCTGTTCAAATCCCTCCTCTTGACAACACTGCCGCTCACCAACTCACCCGCGACAGAAGTGGGGTCGGAGGGATTTGAACCCCCGCTCGACTGATATCTCCGGATCGCCTCGGTTCTCCAGAGGGTCGTCACAACGGGCGGTGATCAGCCGGCCGCTCGGTATACCAGTCTGGAGTTCGTCACCGGGCGCGTGCCTCTGGAGTCAGTCGCCCTACCGGACTGGGCCACGACCCCACTACCCTCTCGTACACCGGAATCGCGTAAAGGGATTACGATCCGTGGGTCACGCCTCCCGTTCGCGCCAGTCGCACTCCTGGCACTTGTACGCGGTGACGAAAGCGGTCACGTCCGGCATGTAGCCGACGGTGATCACGTCCCCGTCACACTCCGGGCAGTCGCGGTCGGCGTCCTCGATCGGCTCGGCGTCCATCACGGACTCTCCTTCGACCAGTTCCGCGAGTCGCTCCGGTGTCACCATCCGCCCTTGGACGACGCGGTTGCTCATGTACGGTAGTGGGACGACGAGGTAGTAAAGCCCGTGGCTCCGGACTGGCAGTGTCTCAGAGCCACGGCGCGCGAGTACCGCTCTCCGTGTCCGCCTCGTCGTCTCCGGACCCTGCGTCCGTCACGGCTCCGTCGTCCGAGCCGTCTTCGGCGTCCGCCGCCGTGTCGCTCTCGTCGTCTGCCATCGCGTCGCTCTCACGTTCCTCGGCTCCCGCGTCGTCGGCACCGACCACCCCGTCTCCGTCTCCGGAGGCGGTCTCGTCGACGCCGGCGTCACCGGAGCCGAACGCGCCGACACCGGCCGCGGTGTTCGACCCACCGTCCGCAGAGGCCACCGTCCCCCAACTCTCACGGGCGGAGACGGCACGTGCGGCGCCGTCGGCGACGGCTTGGGTGTCGGCAGCGTCCGGGTCGACCGCGTCCGCGACCGCACCCGGCACGCTCGGCGTATCGCGGTCGCCGTCCCAGTCGTCACCCGGCGAGTCCGCGGGTGGACGCTCCCCAGACTCGTCTCCGGGACTGTCGCCGTCGGCCGCGCCTCCTCCCGTTGTCGAGTCGGAATCGCCCCCAGCCGGCGAGTCGGGGTCGTCGTCCGCACGCGGGTCACTCTCACCGTCGGGGTCGTACGAAAAGACGGCAGTGACGAGTAACACACCCAACGCGACCGGACCGTCACCAGTGAGTCCCACCTCTAACACGGACAACCCTAACACGCCGAGCGCGACCGCAGAGCCAAACCGGAAGCGGTCGATGTCGACCCGACCGCGTAGCCGCGGCCCGGCGACCGCAACGCCCAGCGCGAAGGTGACACCGACGCCGGCGGCGGCGGCGGCGCTGGCCATCACCACCGGATCGGCGTTGACGACCAACTCCGCCCCGGTGGGTGACACCGAGGCGAGCAGCCCCAGCCCGATGATCGCACCCGGACTCGGGAGGATTTCACCGATCTCCGCGGAGGCGGTCTTGGCGGCGACAGTCATGATCACGAGCGCCGCGAACCGCTCGAAAACCTCGAGGTTCAACACACTCTCGATTGTCTGTGCCAGTGCGGCCTCCATCGCCGCCACGGGCAACAGGACGACTGCGAGCGTCAGAATCGCGGTGACGTGCTCGCGGGGAGTCCCGTCCATCTCCGCGAGAATCACTGCCATCGTCGCTGAGCCGCCGAAGATGAGGAGCCCGGTCTCGATAATTCCAGCTACCCCGGAGACTGCCCCTGCGATGACAAGCGCCGGAAAGATTCCGTCGATCAACGGCAGCGCCATCACCGTCGCGAGCAACCGGGTGGGGCCGTCAACGAGCTGTTCGAGTCGGTAGGCGACGGGGTGTCGTGAGGTACTCATCGACTACCGATACGAGTGGGCCTCACCGGTGGCCGAACGGCGATATGGTGACGAGACGGCGGAGTCGGCGTGGCCACCAAACCCAAACAGCCGCCATGTTCCGAGTGTTCGCGCATTCGCACCAATCTCGAGTGTTGCCGATTCCGCTGCGACACGCTCGTCGACGGTGCTGTGGTGCGCGGCAATCTCGGACTGCATACACGTAGGGTGTTCCACCAGAGGAATAAGCGTTGTGTGAGATCCGGCCGCATACACCGAGTTCTCTTTGTCGATGTTGATAAAAGACGGCTACGGACGTTCACTCACAACCGGATCGTGATGTCGGATCGTCGCCACACCCGCCGCTTGCCCGACGGTTCTGGCCTCCCGTCGTAGTCGTGACACGAACCACCACTCCCCGTGTCGGTCGTCCCTCGCAACGTTTTTATCGTCGCCAGTCCCACCGACAACATGGCGAGCGAACCGTTCTCGGAGAAGCTCCGTGTTCCAGAGGCGTTGACCTTCGACGATGTACTGCTCCGTCCGGCAGAGAGTCGTGTCGAGCCAGACGAAGCAGACGTATCGACGAACGTGTCGCGCAACGTTGAGTTGAACCGCCCGGTGTTGTCGGCCGCGATGGACACCGTCACCGAGAGCGATCTCGCCATCGAGATGGCTCGTCGTGGCGGGTTGGGTGTGCTCCACCGCAACACCTCGTTGGACCAGATGGTCGCGGAGATCGAACGGGTGAAACGCGCCGACGAACTCGTGATCCGACGCGAGAACGTCGTCACCGCCGGCCCAGACCAGACCATCCGCGACGTGGACACGATGATGGAACGGGAGGGGGTGTCCGGTGCGCCGGTGGTCGACGACACGGACCGCGTCCTGGGGATCATCTCCGGCACGGACATCCGCCCGTATCTGGAGGTCGGGGAGTCTGACGCCGTCCGGGAGGCGATGACCGACGAGGTGATCACCGCACCCGAGTCCGTCGGCGCCCGCGAGGCACTGGAGCTGATGTACGACCACAAGATCGAGCGGGTGCCGGTCGTCGACGGCGACGAGCGGCTCGTCGGGCTGGTGACGATGCAGGGTGTGCTCCAACGCCGCGAACACACGAACGCCGCCCGCGACGACACCGGCTCGCTGCGTGTCGGCGCCGCTGTCGGCCCGTTCGAGGAGGAACGCGCCGTCGCCGCCGACGAGGCGGGCGCGGACGTGTTGTTCATCGACTGTGCCCACGCCCACAACCTGAATGTCCTCGACGCGGCGGAGGCGATCACCGCAGAAGTCGAGGCAGACGTGGTCGTCGGCAATGTCGGCACCCGCGAGGCGGCAGCGGCGTGTGTCGGCTTCGCCGACGGGCTGAAGGTCGGAATCGGCCCGGGGTCGATCTGTACCACCCGAGTCGTCTCCGGCGCGGGGATGCCACAGATCACCGCCGTCGCCGAGGTGGCGGACGTGGCCGCCGACCACGACGTGCCCGTGATCGCCGACGGCGGGATTCGGTACTCCGGTGACGCGATCAAGGCGATTGCGGCCGGCGCCCACGCGGTGATGCTCGGCTCGTACTTCGCCGGCACAGAGGAGGCGCCCGGGCGTGTCATCACGATGAACGGCAAACGGTACAAACAGTACCGCGGGATGGGGTCGGTCGGCGCGATGAGCGAGGGTGGCGGCGACCGCTACCTGAAAGACGAGGACGACGACGACTTCGTCCCCGAAGGTGTCGAGGCCGCGACACCGTACAAGGGGCCGCTCGCGTCGGAGCTTCACCAGCTCGTCGGTGGGATGCGCTCTGGCATGGGGTACGTCGGCGCCGAGACGCTCGACGAGGTGCGCGAGACCGCCGAGTTTGTCCGTGTCTCACAGGCCGGTCAGACCGAAGGCCACCCACACGACGTGACGATCACCGACGAGGCGCCGAACTACTCGCCGGAGTGACGCTGCGCGACCTGAACGACTCGCCGGAGGCGCCACGCGGCGCTCAGACGAGTAGTCCCGTCACCCACGTCGCGGCGAGAAACGTCGCGGTCGCGGCCGTCAGACTCCGCCCGACGCGGTAGCCGACCCGCGACCGGTCGAGCCCAGCGCGCAACCCGACGGCGAGTGTCGGCAACACGACCGCCAACACCAACACGTACACACCGACGGCGGTGCCGACGGTCGCCGCAGACAGCGTTGTTCCGTCGCCGACGGCCGACGCGGCCGAGAGCCCGTCGAGCCCGCTCGCGAGTGCGACAGTCGCCCCACCGACGAGCGGGCCGAACACCGCTGCCGTCTGTTCCAGTGTGTCTGTCACAGTCGCGACTGCACGCCGTGCCTGGCGTTCGTGATCACGGAGTGTGTCGAGTCGTTCCGCCTCCGTCGTGAGGAGTTCACCGGCCGGTGGCCCCGCTTCCGCGGCCACCGTCAACAGTGTCGCGGTCGCCCGTCCGGTCGCGGTCGGCGTCCGGACGAACGGACCGGCGTCGCCACAGAACGCTCGCTCTAAGTCGACACCCAGCGTCCGTCGCCGCCGTCCCGCGGCCGCGAACGCCTCGCCGACCGGCCCCGGGAGTTGTTCGCCAGCCGTGGTGACGGCCCGTTCGACGGCCGCCCCGCCGGCGACCCGGCGCCCGACCAACGCGAGGGCGTCGGGCAACCCGCGTTCCAACTCGACGACCCGCGCCCGGAGCGATCGCGTCGGACGGAACCGGGCGAGTGACGCCCACCCGATCCCGAACCCAGTTGCCACGGGGACTGCGGCCCACTCACCAACGGCGACCGTCGCGACGAGCCACCCTGTCGTCGCTCCCCCGACCGCGGCGAACACGGTGCGCCGGCGGGTCGACGGCAACGACGGGTGGGTCCGCGGGAGACGAGGCGGCGGGAACGCGACCGGCCGGTCGAGGAGGATCCACGCGCTGGCGACGACGACGACCGCCGGGAGTAGGAGATCGTAGACGACGACGAAGCCAACCGGACCGACAGGGAGTCCGGCGACGGACGCGGCCGGAACCGCGCCGACCAACGCTAACGGGAGCAGGACACAACCCGCGTACAACGCCGTCACCGGGCCGCGGATCGAGGCCGCAAACGACGCGGCACGCGTCTCGACCACGTCACCGACGGCCGCGACGGCTCTGTCGAGTGTCTGCTCGCGCAGCCCGGGTGGTGCGTCTGTCGCCGCCAACAACAACGCGACTGAGCGGTCCAGTGCCGGGAACCACGGCCGCCAGTCGGCCGCCCACTCGTCGAGCCCCGTTCCGGCCGTCGCCCGGGCGGCGTCCGCGTGTCGGGCGAGTGAGCCCGCGAGTGGCCCCTCGCCGACCCGGCCGGCGAACGCCGCCGCACGCTCGGGTGGCGCACCGAGCCGGAGTCTGACGGCGACGAGCCCGATAAGCGTCGCGGCCGTGCCGAGGGCGCGTGTCCGTCGGAACGTCGCCACCCACACCGGAACGCGGTGGACCGTGTGTGTAGTCGTGAGTCCGACGACGGCCGGTGTGACGACACTCCACGCCGGGGCCTCGGTCGTCACCCACGCCACGCAGACCGCGCCAGCCGCTAGCGTCCCTGCACAGACGCCGGTGACGTAGCCGACCGCGACAACCAGATCTGCCGTCTCGTCGGTCCGGGTGGATGTCGTCTCGTCGACACGAGTAGATGCCGCTCCGTCGCTCTCGACTGTGGTCGTCCCACCAGTGAGGAACCGAACCGCTCGACAGAGTTCCCTGCTGGCGGTCGGCTCCCGCGGCCAGACGGCGGCGACGACCGCGAGAAGCCGGAGGAGAGACCGGTTCACGGCCGGTTCGCCTCCCCGCCAGCTCCTGTCTGGCCGGCGGCGACGAGCCGGTCGAGACGCTCCGTCCGGGCCGCGAGCGCGTCGAGCGTCTCTGCATACGACTCGTCGGGGTCAGTCAGCGACGACAACAGCCGGCTGTCCCCTCGCCGCACGACACCGGTCGCACCGTCGCGGTCGAACAACGTCCGGAACCGAACGTCACAGTCGTCCCCGCCGCCGCCCGACCGCACTTCTTCGAGTGTGGCGAGTCGGTGGTCCGGCGCCAACGAGACGACGAACTCCGTCGCGGCGAACGCCGACGGGGCGACACCCAGATCCGCGACGACCCGTTCACGGACGCCAGCGGCGTCCGTCCCGTGGATCGTCCCGAGGACGGCGTCGGCGGCCGCACCGACCCGCATCGCCTCGTACAACGCCGCCGCCTCCGTCCCCCGGACCTCGCCGACGACGAGCGCACCGTCACCTAATCGGAGTGCCGTCCGCACTGCGTCCGTCGGGGTGAACGTCGCATCTGCCCCGCTCTCGGCGTGGAGACGCTGTACGTCTCGGTCCCGGCTCTGGAGCGCCGCGACCGGCAGCTCCGGGGTGTCTTCGATCACGACGGTTCGGACAGTCGGCGGGAGCGCCCACAGCAACGCCCCGAGTGTGGTCGTTTTTCCCGCGCCGCGTGGGCCGGCGACGAGACCGGCACCGCCACGCTCGACGGCCAACGACAACAGTGCGGCCGCGCGTGTCGGCATGGTTCCGGCCGCGACGAGCCGGGGGAGTGTCCACGGCTCACTCGCGTGGTCCCGTCTGAGTGCGAACGCCGGCCCGTCGCTGGCCGGTTCGTCGACGGCAGCGACACGGACCCCGTCGAGCGTGGCGTCTGCCGTCGGCTGTGCCCGCGAGAGCCCGCCGCCGGCGGCCCGCACCCGCGAGGCGAGTGTCCGGGTGTCAGCCGCCGACAGCCGGACGTTCGTCTCTGCCGACCGGCCGTCGACGCCGACCCGAACGGGCGTCTCCGACACCGGTGCAGTGAGCCAGATGTCACTGACGCCCGGGACGACGAGCAGGTCTGCCAGCAACCCCAGCCCGCGGGTGTGGCGGCGGAGGAGGGTGGTGAGTCGTTCCGTCGGTGTCGACTCCGTCGCGGCCCCACGAACGGCCGACGCGACGGCACGCTCGGGCGACTGATCGACGGTCGTCCCGGTCGCCAGCCCTTCACGCGCCGCCGCGAGCGTTCGGCGTGCCGCGGCGTCGAGTGTTGTCGACGCCGGCGTCAGGTGAAGTTGGTCGAACCCACCCGTCCGTGCCGTCCGGCGCGCGACACCGCCGGTGTCGAGTTCCCACTCGTCGTCGGGGTCGTCGGGTGGATCTGCGGGAGTGACACGACCCAGCGAGCCGACCGGTGCCACCGTCGGGCGGAACAACTGCTCGTAGTCGACCGAGTGGTCGTGGCTCACACACGCCGACAGCCCGGTCGTCGCGGCCGCGCTGGCGACCGGCCCAGCCCGACCGATTGCGGCCCGTGCCGCGCCGATTGGGTCACCCAGTGCACGCTCGGCGAGCTGTCGGTCCCGGTCGGACACCCGGTCGTGGAACCGGCCGGCCGCACGGAGTGTCGCCGCACCACGCCCGGTGTACGTGCGGACGAGCCCCGCCTGTGTGACGGCGACGGTGGTCGTCGCCGTCTCCGCGAGCCGTCGGGCGACCCGCCGGCGACAGGCCGGTGCCGTCGCCAGGACACCCTCGCCCGGACAGCCGTCCGCGTCGGCGGTCAGCCGTGGCTCGCTCACACCAGCCGGGCGATCGACCGTGACTGTACACCCGCAGTCCTCGTCGGCCGTCCCCGACCGGAGCCGCTCGATGAGCCCCAACACGGGGTGGGTGGTCCCGGCACCGTACTTGAATCCTCGGTGACGACGAGCGTCGGCCGGCCGTCGTGGCGCCACAGTCGGAGCGTGACCACACTGACGCGGGCTGACACAGTCGCCCCGGTGTCCCCCTCTCCGGCCAGCCGGGGCCCGAGCGCGACCTGCATGGGGAACCGAGCCGTCACGCGCCGCCGAACACCACCGACACGCGCGGTGATCACGATTCCCCGTGGCCCGCGACACCGGAGCCGGAGTCTGTGGACGGCCGCTCGCGTCGGTGACGGTGGCGGCACCGTCAGTTCGACGCGCCGCCGTGCGCCGGCCACGTGTCGAGGAACGGGGGTGGCCGTCCGTGCCAACGCCGTGCCCGCTCGTGTCAGGTCGACCGTGACGCGGTCAAGTGCGGCGGTCGCCCGGGCAGTCCGCGCGTCGTGGACTGCGGGTCGTGCGGCGGCGACGAGCGCGACGGCAACGACCACCGTCAGGACGACACGGATCACCGCTCGCCCCCACCGGTCGAATCCGGGTGGTCGTCTGGCGAGTCGGTGTCGCCTGTGTCCTGTCGGTCGTGTTCTGTCGTCCGTTCCTGCCGGTCGCGTTCGATCCGATCGACGGCCGCCAGCGCGGCGTCCGCGCGCCGGCCGACGCTCGCGACCGCCCCACGCCGTCCACCGACGTACCCCCGAAGCGCCTGGACAGCCGCCTCTAGATCAGTCAGCCGACCGTCGAGTTCGTCCAGTCGGGCGGCAACGTCGGACTGATCGCGCGACGGTGTCTGGTGATCGTCCGTCACGGCCCGTCTGGCCCCGGCACCACACTTCAACCTTCGGCGTCGACCATCGGGTGTGACAGACGAGTCGATCTCGTTGTCAGGCGAGCGAGTACAACCCTCGTGTCGAGTAACAGAGTGGGAAAATACATACCCGGGGAAGCCACAGTAGGCTGTATGAAGACGGTCCTCATCGGGGTCGGACAGGCCGGTGGAAAGGTCACCGCCGCCCTCCGCGAGTTCGACCGCGAGATGGGGTTCGACGCCATCCGCGGGACACTCGCCGTGAACAGCGCGCAGGCCGACCTCAAGCCCCTCTCACTGGACACCGTGTTGGTCGGACAGGATCGGGTGAACGGGCACGGCGTCGGCGGCGACAACGAGCTCGGAGCCGAGGTGATGGAAGCCGACGCCGGCGAGGTGATGGCGGCACTCGACGGCCGGATCACCGCACAGGCGGAGTCGATATTCGTCGTCGCCGGGCTCGGCGGCGGCACCGGCTCCGGCGGCGCGCCGGTGTTGGCCAAGGAGTTGAACCGCGTGTACGACGTGCCGGTGTACGCGCTGGGAATCCTGCCGGGCGCCGACGAGGGGGCGATGTACCAGGTGAACGCCGGCCGATCACTGAAGACGCTCGCCAGAGAGGCGGACGCGGTGTTGTTGATCGACAACGACGCCTGGCGCAGCTCCGGCGAGAGCGTCGAGGAGGGGTTCCAGAGCATCAACGAGGCGATCGCCCAACGGGTCGGACTGCTGATGGCCTCCGGGGAGGCGATCGAGGGGGTCGGTGAGTCCGTCGTCGACACCAGCGAGATCATCAACACACTGCGTGCCGGCGGCATCTCGTCGCTGGGGTACGCCAGCGCACAGGCCGGCGAGGACGCGGACGCCAACGTCAACGTGGTGACGAGCATCACGCGCAACGCACTGTTGACGGGTGCGAGCCTGCCGAACGCCACCGCCGCGGAGACGGGGTTGGTCGTGCTCGCGGGGCGCGCGGAGAACATCTCCCGAAAGGGTGTCGAACGCGCCCGGAGTTGGGTCGAAGAGGAGACGGGGAGTATGCGGGTCCGTGGCGGTGACTTCCCGTTAGACTCCGACCGGATCGCCGCGCTCGTCTTACTGGGCGGGATCGAGCGGTCCGACCGCGTCGAGGCGTTTATGGACCGCGCCAAGGAGGCCCAGGAGCAGGAGGAACGCGAGGACCCCGCCGAGATGTTCCAGAACGAGGAACTGGACGACCTGATCTGAGTCGGCGGTCGGTCGGGTAGCGTCCTATCTGGGTCACTCACACAACCTGTTGGCGTAGCGTTTATGCGGCCAAACTGTCTCGATAGAATCGGTTACGGGCATGATCGACACGACCCTGGAGATGGAGCAGTACGACTGCCCGTTCATCGACACGACGGCCGACCACGGGGTCGCCTTCTCCGCCGTCCAGTGGGAGTTCGACACGGCGACGGCGTCGTTGGAGACCCGGATGGTCGTCGAGGGTGACGAGCCGGAGGCGTTGGCAGACGGGTTGGTCGCGCTGCGGGACCACGATCAGATGGCGGAGTACGACCTCATCCGGAAGACCGACGGTGTGGCACAGATCCGGACGGTGATCGACGAGACGGACGCGATGCAGACGATCCGGGACAACAACGGGTACATCACCGGGCCCTTTTACATCGACGACGGCAGCGAGCTGTGGCACGTCGGCTTCGACGACCAGAGCGCAGAGGACGCCACGCTTGCACAGTTGGACCGCCACAACGAGTTCGAGGTGGTCGACCGCGAGGAGCCGGAGCTGCCGGAGCTCCAGAAGTTCGTCCAGAACGCCGGCGCCGCGATGACGCTCGTGGAGGGGTGTCGGACGCTCTCGTCGGTGGAACGGGAGACGCTGGCGACGGCCGCCACGGAGGGGTACTTCGAGAGCCCGCGGTCGGCCACACTCGGCTCGCTGGCCGAGGAGTTCGACGTGTCGAAACCCGCGGTCTCGAAGAACCTCCGACGCGGCCAACGGAAGATGCTCCGACGTGTCGTCGACGCCCTCGACGAACTCGACACTGCCGACATCGACTGAGGAGACGCGCCGGCTCGCGAGACGCACCTCCCCGAACGCTCCGTTCAAGTCGTTGCCGTGCCTCCCTCCGCTCGTGTCGCGTCGCTCACCGCCACCGTCGGCGCTCCACCCGGAGGATCGGCCAGACCCGGCCGACGAGACGGGGCCGTGGCTGGCTGTCGCCGCGCTCGCGACGCTGGCGTGGCTCGGGCTCGTCGCCGTCGACCGCCAGTTGCTCGCCGCTGGCAGTTCCCCGTGGGCGCTCGTCAGAAGTGTCTATTCGTTGCTCCTCGCGCCGCTCGTGGCGGCGACACTGTTTCAGGACGACCGCGTGCGGACGGCCGGCGGCGACGGTGTCGGCCGTGCGCGGTGGGTGTACGCCGGCGTCGCGTTGTTCTTCCCGCCCGTGATCGTCGCCTATGCCGGGCACCGGCGGGTCGCTGGCTGAGACAGTGTTTCGGGTTGGCTCGTCGTCGGCCGACAGCTCCGACACCAGACGCAGTCGTCACCGACTCACTCGTCGCCGGCGGTCGCCGGGGGTCGGTCGTCGTCCGGCTCGTCGACCTGGTCACGGAACGCACGCGCCGGCTGTCGTTCCCGGACGGGCGTGCCGAACAACCGTTGTCGGAACGAGCGGTCGGAGGGACGCTCGGCGAGCACGACCGAGCAGTCGACGTTGTCGACCACGTCGAGGTGGAGTGAGTCGCTGGCGACCCGCGAGAGCAACCCCTCCTCGGTCGCGCCGATCATCAGCATCGTGGCGTCGGTCGCGGCGTCGGCGATGGCAGACTCGATGTCGCCCGCGTCGACGGTGACGGTCACGTTTTCGAGGTCGTGACTCCCGGCCCAGTCCCTGAGGTACGCTTCCCCGGCACGTCTGTCGGCCTCGTCGTCGACGACGTGGAGCAGTTCGACCTTGGCGTTGGCGACCCGTTGGAGCGAGCGCGCGACCTCGGCGGTCAGGTCGGCGTCCGGGCCGCCGGCGGTCGGCACCAGAATCCGCGAGGGGTCCAGCCCGCGGTCGGTGGCGACGAGAAAGTCACACGGAAGCTGGTTGGTCAACTCGGCCAACGGCCGCTCGGCCCGCGCGGAGTTCCACAGACTCCGTTTCTCCCAGTCGATCAGCGTCAGATCCGGGCTGGTCCGCCGGGCGAGCGCGAACACCTCCTCGAACGACCGCGGGGTGACCATCGTCGAGGTCTCCAGGCTCACGTCGTGTTTCTCGCCGATCTCGCGGGCCTCCGTTAACAACTGCTCGGACTCCCGTCTGACCCCGTCTTCGCTGACTGGTTCGCCGCCGGGCACCTGCACGACGTGGACGGCGTGAACGGTCCCGCGTTCGTGACTTGCCGCGAGCTGGCAGGCCATCCGCACGACACCAGTCTCCGTCCGCGGGTTCGCGATCGGCACCAACACGCGGTACCCCTCCGGGTCGCGGACGATCTCCTCGACGGTGTCGATCACCGGGACGTACGACCGGCCGGCCAACGAGCCGGCCAGCCACTCCCGGACGGACAGCCGTCGCACGTCCTGGAACCGGTCGATCTGGAGCCGTTCGTCGGAGGTTTGGTAGTAGTTGACGACCGTCACCAACAACACACCGCCGAGCGTGTTGCCGACCAACACCGGGAGGACGAACTCCCCGAGCGCTGCCGACAGATCGACAGTCCCGACCAACGCCAGATACACCACCTCGGTGAAGGAGACGACGACGTGGAACAACCCGCCAAGCGGGATCGCGAGAAACGCCATGTAGACGACCGCCAGCCGGGAGATCGTGTCTCTGGCCGCGAAGTTGATCCAGACGACGCCGGCGACGATCAGCCCCGCGAACGCCGCCTTCACGAACAGTTCGCCGGCCGGGGTGGCGATCCCTTTGCGTGCGAACCCGACCGCCACCGTTGCCGTCTTCTCGTCGAACACACCGCCGTACGCGAGCGCGGCAGCACCCAGCCCGCCGCCGAGGAAGTTCCCCGCGAGCACGATCAGCCAGTGACGGAACAACGTCGGCACGGACGCGAGCCGTTCGAGGGTGAGCGCGACCGGCGGGAGCGTGTTCTCCGTGTACAGTTGGTAGCCGCCGATGATGATGTAGACGAACCCCAATGGGTACAACACCACGCCGGCGACGGCGCTGTCGGTCGTCGCCGTCAGTGAGGCGTACAACAGAAACGTGATCGCGATAGAGAAGCCGGCCGCCAACGCACTGAAGAACAACGCCCGCGTACCGGAGGTCACCTCGTGGTCGGCGTCGGCGACGACCCGTTGGTACACCTCGTCGGTGGAGAACTGGTCTGCGAGCACGTCGTCTGCGTGGTCGTCACCGCCCGGCGGCGGGTCTGCTGCGTCTGGCGTGGCCATCTTACCGCTACCAGTCGTCCGAAACGGAAGTAGTTTGTCGACTCGTCGCGGCCGGTGACGCGGTGGTCTCGTCGGGAGCCGCCGCAAACTTATCACAGATCCGAGTCCACGCTCTGGTGTGGACGACTACGACCGACTGTACGAGCTGTACGACCGGTTCCACACGGAGCAGTTCCGTGCCTACCGGGCGTTCGTGGACCTGTTCCCGCCGGTGGAGAGCCCCGTCGCGCTCGAACGCTGGGACGAGGCCAACGAGGCGCTGGCGGAGCGCCGCGCGGAGATCGAGGCGGGCGTCGAGGACGGCCGACGGCTGGCGGACGTGGCGGCTCGTGCCGATCGAGCGGCGGCGTTCACCGCGTTGGATCTCCGGGCGAAGTACGGCCGCGCGGTGAACGCGCTCGTATTAGATGTCGACGAGACGCTCCGGTCGGCGGGCGACACGGACAACGAGATTCCCCGCGAGACGCTCCACCTCCTGCGAGAGTTCGTCGAACGCGGGGTCCAGTTGGTGATCTGCACCGGCCAGACGTTGGAGAACGTCAAGGGGTTCCTCGTTCAGGGGTTGGGAAACGAACTCGTCCACTCGGGTGACGTGTCCGTCGTCTACGAGGCCGGCGCGGGCGTGTTCACCCCGGGACACGGCTCGGAGACGAAACGGCTGTTGTACGACGACCTGCCCGACGACACCCGTGGTGTCGTCGACGACGTGCGGTCGCGGGTGTTGCGGGACGCCCCCGAACAGGTTCGACGGGGGTGTCACCTCCAGGGCAACGAGTTCAACGTGACGCTGAAACCCAACCACGAGACCGGCAGCGACGCGGCCGCCGCCGCAATCGACGAGGCGTTGGTCCACCTGTTGGATCTGGTCGGCGAGGCGGTTGCCGACCGAGTCGAGCTTCCAGACGAGGTCACACTCCGGCGGGAGCCGGACGCGGAGAGCGACGAACCGGCCGACGGCGCCGGCGAGTCGGCAACGTCCGACGCGACGAGTGCGTCCGACGGCGCTGGCGAGCCGGCAGCGTCCGACACGACGAGTGCGTCTGATACGACGAGAGCGTCCGACGCGACAGTCGCTTCCGGCCCGGCGGTCGCGCGGGCGTGCTTCGCGGAGTCGGACCCCGAGATCGCCGCGGCGTTGGAGCGGGAGACAGCCCCCCGTGCGGAGTCGGTGCCGCCGGCCGTGGCCGACCTGCTGGGCGCACTCGACGTGGCGTTGTACCACGCGGACGCGGCCGAACTGGCCGTCCGGGCGCTCGACAAGGCGGCGGGTGTCGAGGCGGCGTTGTCCGTGTTGGGGATCGACGACCCGTTCGTGATCGTGATGGGGGACAGCAAGTCCGATCTCCGGGCGATGGAGTGGGCGAGTGACAACGACGCTGGGATCGCCGCGGCCCCGACACACGCCTCACAGGGTGTGTTGGCCCACGTCCGCGCGACGGACGACCTGTTGTTCCCCCCGGGGGAGGCCGCGGAGATGCTCCAGACCGTCTGGGCACTCGACTGTCTCGTCGACCGGTAGAGGCTTGTGCGGGTGATCCGTGGTCTTCGGCCGTGCGGTCGTGGCTCTCACTCGACGAGACTGGGTTCGATCCGACGGAGTTTAGCCGGCTGTGGTTCCTCGCGAGCCTGACGTACGGCGTTGGTGACATCGTGACGACGCTGGCGGTGTTCCGGGCCGGCGGCGTCGGCGAGGGGAACGGGGTGTTGCGCGTCGCGACGGCGACGTTCGGACAGGCCGGGCTCGTGGGCGTGAAACTGGCCGCGTTCGGGGTCTGTCTCGGCGTGTCGCTGTGGGCCGTCCACGCCGACGACCGGATCGGCTTTTACCTCCCGGCGGCGTTGGCCGCCGTCGGCGCGTTCACGGCGGCGTTCAACCTCCGACTGCTCGTCGGGTGAACGCGGTCTGTCGCGCCCTTCAGAGCGCGGGGCGACACGGCGACCGGGCGACGCAAGGTTTACGCCCAGCCGAGTGAAGGTCCGGGCATGGCGCGAGACTACGAGTCGCTCCACGATCCGAACGCGGAGTACACGATGCGGGAGCTGTCCGCGGAGACGATGGGAGCGACCGCGAAACGCGGCGGGGGTCGGGACGTGGAGATCACGGACGTGCAGTGTACGATGGTCGACGGCAACTTCCCGTGGACACTCGTCCGGATTTACACGGACGCGGGGATCGTCGGCACCGGCGAGGCCTACTGGGGTGCGGGCGTGCCGGAGCTGATCGAACGGATGACGCCGTTTCTCCGCGGGGAGAACCCACTCGACATCGACCGGCTGTACGAACACCTGATCCAGAAGATGTCCGGGGAGGGCACCATCGAGGGGGTGAGCGTCACCGCCGTCGCGGGCGTCGAACTCGCCTTACACGATCTCGCGGGGAAGATTCTGGAACTCCCCGCCTACCAACTGCTGGGCGGGAAGTACCGCGACCAGGTCCGGGTGTACAACGACTGTCACACCGAAGCGGAGGCAGACCCCGAGGCCTGTGCCGACGAGGCCGAGCGCGTTGTCGAGGAGTTGGGGTACGACGCCCTGAAGTTCGATCTTGACGTGCCGTCCGGCCACGAGAAGGATCGCGCGAACCGCCACCTCCGCCCCGGCGAAATCCGGCACAAAGCCGAGATCGTCGAAAAGGTGACGGAGCGCGTGAAAGACCGCGCGGATGTCGCCTTCGACTGCCACTGGACGTTCGCGGGCGGGAGCGCCAAGCGACTCGCGGACGAGATCGAGGAGTACGACGTGTGGTGGCTGGAAGACCCCGTCCCGCCGGAGAATCTCGAAGTCCAAGAGGAGGTGACGAAGTCGACTGTCACCCCGGTCGCAGCCGGCGAGAACCGCTACCGCGTGACCGAACACCGGCGACTGTTAGAGAATCAGGCGGTCGACATAATCGCGCCGGATCTGCCGAAGGTCGGCGGGATGCGCGAGACCCGGAAGATCGCTGATGTGGCCAACCAGTACTACGTCCCGGTGGCGATGCACAACGTCTCATCGCCGGTGGCGACGATGGCATCCGCACACGTCGGCGCGGCGATCCCCAACTCGCTTGCCGTCGAGTACCACTCCTACGAACTCGACTGGTGGAGCGATCTCGTCGAGGAGGACGTGATCCAAGAGGGGTACATCCAGGTGCCCGAGGAACCCGGACTGGGCGTGACGCTGGACATGGACACCGTCGCGGAGTACATGGTCGACGGTGAGGAGTTGTTCGATCCGGCTTAGGGATCAAACTCGCCTGACGTGGTCCAGCGGTGTTCGATCCAGTCTAGCCGCGTTGTACTCACAAAAGTCTCGGCGGCGCGGTCCGATCCGCCGCTGTCTCGCAGATCACGACACGTCGTCTGCCCACGCCGTCCCCAGTTCGACCGTATCACGGTCCCGTGAGACAACGTTCTTGTCGGTCAGCGAGTCGAGCGCACGGTCGACGTGTTCGGGGACTGTCGGGTTCGCTTCGATGACGTGTTCGCGGAGCCGCGCTGCCGTCGTCGACTCGACACGGAGGAGTCGTTGCACGATGTAACCCTCGGCTTCGACAGTGTCTGCGATTCGGCGGACTGTCCGTTGCAACTCGTTCGGCACACCGTCAAGGTCCCGGAGTGTCAGTTCGAACTGAACGATCGGGTGTGGCTTGTCCTCCATCAGCCACTCGTACTCACGAGTCCCGGCGTTGAACGGAAGTTGCGACTCGAACTCTTCGTGGATCGTCTCCCAGCTGAACGCGTCTGGGTTCGCCGTAATAATATCTCGAACGTCCTGCGTGTCGTCCGGCCGTGGAGTCATCATCTTGAATAACGCGATGTCGACGGGAGCACACACCGATACAGTGAGTCTGTCGACCGTCAGTAGCTCAGTTGCCCGGGACTGCATCCGTTCGGAGAACTCGAGTTTCAGCGCAACTTGTCTGTCGAACAGGTCGATGTGGCCACCGTCTTCGCGCTTCAGGACGGTCGTCGCACCGAGGGACTCGTACTCCTGTGCGATCTCCCTCTCGACACTGTACGCTGTGTCGAGCAGTGCCGCCTGAATCCGGCGAAAGGAGTCTTCGTCTGCGGTCACGAGGTCGACATCTTTAGTCGACGGCTTCGTCCCGCGAAGGGTCATCGCGCCGCCTCCGATCAGATACGCCTCTGCCGGTTGTTCCAGCGTCGACCCGAGTTCCTCGAACGTCTCACGCAACTGTGACTCAGTGCTGTAGTTCTCTGGTTGCTCTGGCATTGCGGCTCTGGTTTTACTTATTTTGATAAAGAACCGTCGACAGCGTCTTTCAGCTCTTCACCTGCTCTCGAGATATCGACATCGTACTGTCCCGCCGTGTCACGAACGCGACCTGGTGACGGGAACAGGCTACGGATAACTGTAGACTCACGTGGTTCACCACTGCTCGTCGCCACACTCGTCGCTCTCCCTGATGTACGTCGCCGGCCAGCCTTCTCCGATTCAGCACTCGCAACGACGAGCGGTGGAAGGTACTGCCCAACTTCCTTGATGTCGTAGTGATCCACGAGCCTGAGAAACCGATCCTGGGAGAACGTCACGTTGGTGACGGCCTCAGCGAGCAACACGGCACTGTACTCTGCTCGTCTGTTGTCAACCTGCCGGCAGAGCGTGTGTATGATGACATCCATCGCGGTCAGTGTCGTCCTTTCGGAGCGTGTCGAGCGGTAGTAGAGTGGTGTGGACGAACTTCGGAATTCGAGGCCCCACTGGGTGAACTGGTCTAATCCTGTCTGGGTGACTGTCCCGTCGAGAGAGTCGGCTCCGTCGAACGACGGGGCGGTGAACAACGCCTCGTGTGGTGCCGTCCAGACGACCGTCGATTCCGGCAACTCTGTCTTGATTTCGGTCGTGTGGAACACGTCGAATACGCTCTCAGCGAGTGACTGTAGTGGCTCGTACTTCGGCCGGAGCCGAACTCCTGTCTCTGTCTCGGTCGCAATCTGCCGTCGCCGTAGCTCTGCCAGAACCTGCCTCGCACGAGTCTCTCCGACGTCGGTGAATTGCGCAATCTCCGACGCTGTTCGGGGAGCTGTGAGGAACCAGAGAATCCGGAGTCGAGCCATCGTCAGAAACTCCTGCAGTCCGAGTTGCGGCGCCGACTCACGCACAGCGCCAATACTGTCGACGACGCTCGTCGGCCCCGGGCGAACGGACACTGCTCGTCCGTCCTGATGCTGCTCAACGACCCCGTGGTCCGACAGACGGGTCACGCTTCGAGAGACTGTCGACCGTGCGAGCCCCGTTCGATCTGTCAAATCCTGATACTGACGCGCCCCTGCCTCGAGGGCGACGAGCACCTGCAGATCTGACGTGACGAACCGCACGCAAAACGCTACGAAATCCTGTTATAACAGTGTTTCGTAGAGTTTTGCCACTCCTCAAACTGAACACGACTACCGTGTGGAACAGCGATTTGTATTCGCGCAACGAACCAAAAGACAAAACGGACAAGAACTGATAGGTCTGCCGGTATTGTCCGACAGATCCACCGACGATCCACACACGGCTTGTGCTAGCCGCTGGACTCATTACTTTCCAGCGACAACGCGGTTTGTGTCCGACTGGGAACTATACACACAAAAGAACGTACTGGTCGCCGACTTCCACGCGGGGATCGAGATCGCAGACGAGACGTTCGCGGCCGTCAACGAGCGCTTCGAGGAGCTCGCGACACGGCCGGCCGTCGACACGCACGTCTCGGTGTTGCGGATGGACTCCCCGATGAGCAGCGACGTGTTCGACCGGGCACAGGAGGCGGCCCGCGTCGGGACGGAGTTTGGGATCGACGAGTGGATCGTCGTCTCGGAGGGGATCAAGAAGATGGCGCTGCGGAGCAAGGTCGGCGACATCGACGGCGTCACCGCGCACACGGCCGACTCCGTCGAGGAGGCGTTGGCCGCTGCCGGCGTCGAGTCGTAGTCTGCGCCGGCACCCCAACTGCGACTGCCGTCGAGCGGTAACCGCTTGGGTCGTGTCTCAGTCGCCGAACGGTCCCATGCCGCCCATCCCGCCGCCGCCACCGCCGCCGCCGCCCTGTTGGAGTTTCTGCATCATCCGTTGCATGTCGCCGTCACCCATCCCCTGGAACTGCTCCATCGTCCGTTTCATCATGCGGTACTGTTCGAGCAGTTCCTCGATCCGGTCGACTTCGACGCCGGCGCCGCGGGCGATCCGACGTTTTCGTTCCTGGCCGATCCGGTTGGGGTCGGTCATCTCCTGGTCGGTCATCGAGTCCATCACGATCTCGAAGTCCCGCATCCGGTCTTGGGTGACATCCATCGCGTCGTCGGGCAGTTGGTCCATCAGCCCGCCACCCAGTCCGGGGATCATGTCCATCACCTGGTCGAGCGGCCCCATGCGGTCCATCGCCTTCATCTGGTTGCGCATGTCGACGAGGGTGAACTCACCCTCCATCATGTCCTCGGGGTCCCAGTCGTCTTCCGCCTCCTCCGTCTCCTCCATCGCGCGCTCGACCCGCTCGGCCAACTGTTGGAGGTCGCCCATCCCGAGCAGTCGGGAGATGAAACCGCTGGCCTCGAACCGCTCGATGTCCTGGACCGTCTCGCCGGAGCCGAGGAACGCGATCGAGGAGTCCGTCTCGTTGACCGCGGTGAGTGCGCCCCCACCTTTCGCGGTGCCGTCGAGTTTGGTGATCATCACGCCGTCGATCCCGATGGCGCGTTCGAACTCCGTCGCCTGGTCTTTCGCGCCCTGGCCAATCGCGGCGTCCAACACGAGCAACGACCGGTCCGGGTCGACAACGCGGTCGATCTCTTCGATCTCGGCGATCAGGTCGTCTTCGAGCGCGTGACGGCCGGCGGTGTCGACGATGTGGACATCCGCGTCCTCGGTCGCCGCCAGCCCGTCGCGGGCGATCTGGACCGGGTCGTCACAGTCCGGGTCGCCGTAGAACGCCACCTCGGCGCGGCCGGCCATCTCCTCGGCCTGATCGAAGGCACCCGGCCGGAACGTGTCCGTCTGGATCACCGCCGGGCGGAGCCCCTTCTTCGAGAACCACCACGCCATCTTCGCGGCGCTGGTGGTTTTCCCCGAGCCCTGCAACCCCGCGAGCATGATCGTCTGTTCTTCGAGGGGTAGTTCCGTCGAGTCGCCGACCAGCTCGACGAGTTCCTCGTAGACGATCCGGAGGACGTGATCGCGCGCGGTGGTGCCGCCGGGCGGCTCCTCTTCGAGCGCGCGTTCCTCGATGTCGTCTGACAGCTGCATCACCAGCCCGGTCTCCACGTCCGCCGACAGCAACGAGCGTTGGATCTCCCGGACGACGTTGTCCACGTCCGCCTCGTCGATCCGGGACTGCCCGCGGAGGTCGTCGAGACTGTCTCGGAGGGAACTGCCGAGATTGTCGAGTACCATTTGCTCGATGGTAGGTGTGCGGGGCTGTAAAGCCTTGTTCGTCGTCTCCTTCCGTGGGCTCACCGATCCGGCGACTCGTCTCCGGACGACCTGTCGCTTTCGCCGCCACGTTGGTCGGTCAGGAAGTCGACCAACAACCGGGTCGTCGCCCGCGGCTCGTCGACGGTGAGCCAGTGGCTCGCGTCCGCCACCGTCTCGTAGCGCCACGACCCCCCGGTGAGGTCGATCATCTCCGTCGAGTTGCGGAGTTGTGGTTCGAGCAGGTAGGCGTCGTCTTCCGCCAACACACCCATCACCGGACAGGTTACGTCCGGCGGCTCCGGCGGTGCGTCCGCCGGCGGGACGGGTCTCGCGTTCGCCCGGTACCAGTTGAGTGCGGCCGTCAGCGCGCCCGGTTCTGAGAGTCGTTCCACGTACCGGTCCACGTTGTCACCGCCCGCACACCAGTCGCGGAACAACGCCCCGGAGCGCGTGCTCGGCGGCCTCGAACTGGAAGTAGTTGCGGTGCCACAACGCCCGGCGCTGTGCCGCCGACGCGAACCCGGAGTTACCCAACATTCCCGAGGTGAGTGCCGTCAGCGAGACGACACGATCCGGCTGTGTTGCCGCCGCGGTCCACCCGACCTGTGCCCCCCAGTCGTGGCCGACGACGTGGGCCGTCTCGACGCCGACCGCGTCCAACAACCCCACCACGTCCTCCTCGACGACCGTTTGGAGTTTGTACGCCTCGACCGCCTCGGGTTTGGGCGCGTCGCCGAACCCGCGGAGATCCGGCGCCAGAACCCGAAATCCGGCGTCCGCGAGCGCCGGTATCTGGTGGCGCCACAGCCTGCGGGTGTCCGGAAACCCGTGGAGCAACACCACTGTCGGTCCCGAACCGTGGTCGACGACTGTGAACGACCGCCCGGAGACGCGCATCTGTTCGGTCTCGCTGTCCACGTCGACCGCCGTGATCGACTTCGGTTGTTTCTCTGCCACGCGCTCGGATTTGATAAGGAAAGTAAATAATCTACTGTCTGTGTGAGCGATTAGTTCTCCGAACTGAAGCGAAGTCGGCCGTCCGAACGGTCGACGGCGTCTCGACCCTGCCGACACCAGCGGGTGGTCGGCGACGGTTCGGTGACACGCTCACTCACCAAACAATTATGTCATACCACCGACTGTGATATACGATGGCAAGTATCATGGACCCGCCCGGTGGTGACGGAGTGACGTTCTTCGACGAGGCGTTCGCGACGGTGTGGTACGACGACGAGACGGACGCGGTGGTCGCGCAGATGACGGAGTACGCGGACGGGGAGCCGTTCCGCGAGTATATGAACGCGGTCATCGAGGGGGTCAACGAAACGGGGAGTGACTGTGTGTTGGCCGACACCAGAGAACAGCCGACGCTCGACAGCGCCGACCAGGAGTGGTCCGCGACGGAGTGGGGACCACGCGCGGAGGCGAACGGCGTTGAGAAGCTCGCTGCTGTCGTTCCGGAGAGTGTCCTCGCGGAGATGAGTGTCCGGAAAGTGACTGAGCAGTCGGCAGACGACATCGACCGGGAGTTTTTCGACTCTGTGGCGGACGCGAAGGCGTGGCTCGCCGAGTGACGACCCCGTCTCAGACGAGGAACCAGACGACGGCTCCCGAGATGAACACCACCTTCAGCGTCGTGTTGAGGAGGATCACCGTCGAGCCGAACGGGTCGACTCGCTGCGGTGGCTAAACCGTACACGGCCGCGTCAACAACACAGACAGGACAGCGTCCGACACCGATCAGTCTCAGTCGAGGGTCCGCTGTGTGAGCAGGCCGTGTGACGACTCGTCGTCCAGCTCTCGTGGCGTGATCGCGAGCCAGCAGACGAGTTTGATCTCCGTCTCCTCGATTGGCTCGCGAGGCTCCGGCTGATCGAACGGTTGCAGCCCGAGTTCTCTCGTCTTCTCGACGAACCGGGCGGACTTCTCTTGATGGTCAAGCGTGTCGTCTCGGTAGATCTCTCTGAACTCCCGTTGGTACCGCCGTCCGAGTGGCGCTCGCACCGAACGGGTGATTGTCTCTAGTTCTGACTGTGTGAGACCACTCGGGGGGTGTTCGACGAGGTGGTCGTTCACCTGACGAAGTACTTTCGGGACGCTCGGCTGGACATCCCGTGGGTCAGTCTGACCGCTCCACTCCTCGTGAACACTCTCGCGGGCTCTGTCCCACGCGTCGTAGACGTTCGACCGCATCGACTCCGGGAGATGTCGTTCCGTTTCCGGATCACACTCTGCACGACGGAGACAGGCGAGTGAGTCGGTGACCACCCCCTCATCGTCGGCTGGGACGAACCGGAGGAACTCCTCGTCGCCGACCCGCGCACAGAAGACGTACCCTGGCGTATCGCCACGAAGCCCGGAGCCGGCGCCCCATGGGAGCCCCTCAATCTCGTCTCCACGGCGATCGACCCCGTCACGGAGTAGCTGTCGAAACTCCTCGCCGGAGAACGCCGCCGCCTCAGTGCTGCTGTTGCGACTCCGGAACTGGTCGGGCCGCTCGTCTTGCATCGCCTCGATCTCGGCGCGTCGGTCGGCGAAGTTCTGTGCCCGCGTCTCCACGTCGGGGATGACCTGGCTGTCGAGTCCGACCGACTGTGCGGCCTGTGTGAGTTTCTGCCGGACACGATCCTCCAGTTGGAGGAACTCGTCGACCCGATCCTCGGGGAAGAACGTGTGTGGCCTGACGGTGTCGTGTGGCGAGCCGATCCGGTCGATCCGGCCGTTCCGTTGGACCACACGCATCGGGTTCCACGGCAGGTCGTAGTTGACGACGTTCCGTGCCTGTTGGAGGTTCACCCCCTGGCCGAGTACGTCCGTCGTCACGAGCACGTCGAACCGATCTTCGGTTCCCGTCGGCGCGCCCGTCGACTCCGGCGCGAACCCTTGGATCGCCTCGGTCTGTGAGACCTCTCCGTCGAGTCCATCACCGCTGACTGCAGCGATCCGGTCACGGTACGGTGCGAGCCGCTTGTCGTTTTGAGCCGCCTCGCGGAGCGATTTCACGACCCACTCGACGGTGTCTTGGAAGTACGAGAAGATCACCACCTTCCGTTTCTGTCGTGTGTCTGCCGCGCCGACGCCCTCGCGGCTGGCCTCCCGTGTGATCTCCGCGAGTGTCTCGTGAAGCGTCGCGAGCTTCTCGTCGTCGCCCCGGTCGATCTCCACGGCGGTGTCGTGCCACGACTCCAGTTTCGTGAGGTCCGCCTGGAGTTGCTCCCAAAGGCGGCCCTCGTCGTGTGTGTCGTCGAGTTCGACCAGCGAGGCTCCCGCCGTCCGGTCGAACGCCTCCTCGAACGCCTCGTCACTGTCCGCCTCGCTCCACTCCTCGATGGCGTCCGTCTCCGGGACGTACCCCGCTTCGAGGATGTCGACGGCGGACTTGTACTGGTCGATCATCCGTTCGAGCGTGTTCGCGAACGCGTGGCTGGACGACTCGAACCGTTTGAGCAAGCCCGTCCGCAGGAGTCCGACCAACGACAGCTCCGACTCGTCGGCCTCGTCTTCCAACACCGTCCGCGGTTGGTACCGGGCCAACGCGAGTTCGGGGTCGTCGTCTCCGCGCCCACCCAGCCCACGCCGGATCGAGCCGAAGAAGTCGTCACCGAACGTCTCCTCGAAGCTGTAGTCGACTCGGCGGGGGTCCGGCTCGGGGAACGTGATGTGGATCTCTCCGCCGTTCCCGTCCGGGAGGGTGCTGTTCTCGTACCGGTCCTGAACGAACCGGCGAGTCCGCCGGACGGTCGTCTGGTCCAACAGCTCAAACAGGAGATCCGGGCTCAGGTTCGACGGGTCCTGAGACTGTGCTGTTTTGAACCGTTCCCGGAGCGACCGAATCCCGTCGGCGGCGAACGCGGCGTCGTTGTCGACGAAGTACGACAACAGGTAGTAGAGATCCCACAGCGAGTTGTTGACCGGCGTCGCGGTCACGAGCACGAGATCCTTCGGCGGGGTTCCCCGCAACAGCCGTCGGAGTGCCGCCGACTGCTTCGTCTGTGGGTTCCGGAAGGCGTGACCCTCGTCGACGACGACGAGTTGGTAGTCGTCGACGCCGAACTCGAGGTTCGTCTCCTCGCTCGTCCACGACTCTCGTTCGGGGTCGAGCTTCGGCTCCTGGCGGAGTTGTGCGTACGACAACACGTCGAAGCGGAGCCCCCACTCCTCGCGGACGTTTTTCCACATCCCATCACGGAGATACGCCGGCGCGACGACCAGCGCGTGTTGGCGTCGGTTCTGGACGTACTCCTCCAGCAATTTCCCCGCGATGTACGTCTTCCCCAGCCCGACCTCGTCGCCGACGATCACGCCGTTGTGGCGCTCTAAGAACCGCATCGCCCGCCGAGCGCCGTGTTGTTGGAAGTTCGTCAGTTCGATCTCACCGTCCTCACCTGGACCTGCTTCCTCCAGTCGGTCGCCGTACCGCTCGTAGAGGAACCGGAGGTAGATCAGGTACGGGTCGTACGCCTCGAACCGTTCCTCGTACACGCCGGCCAGATCGTACGGCGTCGCGGCCGCCCACAGTTCCTCGAACCACGACCCCACGTCGTCGGTGACGCGCGGGTCGTACGCGCCCAGATTCAGCTCCATGTTCGCGGTGAGTCCCGCGCCGGTGAAGTTCGAGGAGCCGGCGAGCACCCCGCGCTCGCCGTCGAACAGGTACGCCTTCCCGTGGAGGAAGCCGTCCTCGTAGCGCCGCACGGCCACGTCCTCGCGGTCGAGAAAGTCCAACAGCCCGCGGAGGGTGTCGTCCGTCTCCCGCGAGAACCCCAACAGGTCTCTGTCCGCGCGGAGATCCTCGTCTAGCCGGGCGAGCGCCGTGTCGACCCGCTCGGCGTCGTAGTCGGCCCCACGGGCCGCCCCGGGCGCGTCCCACTCCGTGCGGTCCTTCTCGTCCGGCTCTGCACCCAACAACAGCCGCACTCCCGCGACATCGTCGAGTGCGCCCGACACCGCCGCGTAGCCGTTCGGGTCGAAGTAACCGGTGGCGATGTCGAGCGTCGGCCCGTGTCCGGTCTCCCCGCGGTAGTAGTCGACGACTGCTCCGATCGCCTCCGCGAGGGTCCGCTCGCGGTTGTCGACGAACTGTGGTCTGTCCGACACAGTTCACTCCTCCGCAGCCGCCGGTTCCTCGGCCAGCCGCTCGTCCCACTCGTCGTACCACTCCAACACCGCCGCCAGCCGCGGCTCGTGGTCCCAGTTGTCGTGGAACGTCTCGAAGATCACTTCGACGTGTTCGCGCGTCAGCCCGTAGAGGTGCGCCACGACCGCGTCGAGTTCGTGGATCTTCGCCTCCTTCTCGCTCTCGGTCAGTGGGCCGTAGTCGACGCCGACCGCGTCTGCCCAGTCGGCGTAGCGATCGTCGACCGCGGCGAGTCGGCCGGCGAGTTCCACGACGCGCTGGCGGAGTGTGGAGTCGCGACCCGGGCGGGGGACGGGGAATGAATTGAAAATACTAAATGTGAGATGAACCTCAACAAACCGCCTCGAATACCAATCAAGCGGGATTGAACTCAAGATACCCAATAGATATGCCTCGTCTCTCTCATCTCCTTCGGACCAAGCTAATGTTGGCGAATTATGAACTATTACTGACTTAGGCGGAACAAGAGCGGCTACTGTTGTCCTACTATTACTCCACTTTGTGATGTCTCTAAATGCAATTCTAGGTGAGTAGCATGGAAGCGTCTCTGGATTCTTTACCCATTCTTGTGACATATCGGAGAACGATGAACGACTACCTGCGTAGCGGTATGAGTTCTCCCGCTTTTCTTGTAGATATTCTGTAGCAACATCTGGATCTGCCCAAGCATAGTAGATCCCCGTATCTGGCTCCCAAATATTGAAAGATTCTCCTTTGAATACAGGCCAGGAATCTTCTGGTGGCTCTTCGTCGAAATGCATTACTGGAGTCCCATCGTCCCGTTCACGGTCTTGACTAGAATTTAGCTCTTGATATGGGTGAGGCATCCAGTTATTCCCCTCACTTATTTTTGAAGACTCCTCAATTTTATCAAATACTTGAACAGAACGCGGGTCTGGTGGGAGCATAGGAAACTTTGCTGAACCAGCCCACTCTACTGCCCTGTCGGCAGCAAAACTGTATGGTTCTCTTCGTGTTCCCTCAACAAACTGCTCTTCACTATTGTACGGGCCACGCACCGGAACAGTCTGTTCCGTCTGTTTCTGCGAAAAAGACGTGAGTGCGATGGTGTACCTCGGTTCAACTTCGTCAAATACCCACCCCTGCTTGTTTCTCACAAAAGTTATATCAGTAAATCTTCCGTCATCCAGCACCTCCCGTCTGAACGCCTCTGTAGCGTCACCTACGAATGCACTTCTTGGGACAACGACACCGACGCTCCCAGTGTCGTTCAGAAGTTGCCAAAATCTCCAAAGAAATGCATTGTACATGTCAGGATGAGCCTTTCCAATTCCAGGGTACGGACCGTTCATCAGAATCTCACCGATCCGTCGCCGCTGTAGCTTCTCCTGTCTTAATCGCTCGGCTAGGTCTGGACGTTCAGATTCAAGCTCAGAAATGGCTTCTTCTCTCTCCGTCTGTGACATCCGCCTAATTCCCGGCTCATATGCAGACCAGTACTCATGTTCTTCAAGAAGTGACTTGCCCCACGGCGGATTCCCGACCAGACAGTCGAACCCAGGATTCTCGCCGACGAACACCTCCGGGAACCCGGTCGGGAAGTGGAACGCGTCGACAGACTCCAGCAGGCCCGTCGCGGCGTCGTAGCTGGACGTGATCGTCACGTCGTCGACGTGCTGGTCCGAGACCACGGACGTGTCGACGCGGTCGTCGTCGTCGATCCGCGCGGCCGCGAGCACGTTGAACCGGGCGTCGACGTCCGACAGTTGCGTCTCGATTTCCGCGCGGAGCGTCCGCGCTTCCGCCACCTCCGCGGCGCTGGCGTCTGCGAACTGGCCCAGATCGTCGATCTTCGTCTCGATTTCGTCCATCACGTCCGTCCCGGCGGTGTCCGCGAAGTCGCCCAACGACACCTGCTGGTCGTCCGTGAGGTCTAGTTCGTCGTCCACTTCGTCCAACGTGCCGACGCCCGCCAACGCGTCGCCCGTCCGCAGGTTGTAGTCCAAGAACGTCAACGGCAGCCCGGGGACGAACGTGTGAATCCACAGCGACAGCCGCGCCAACTCCGTCGCCAACGGGTTCAGGTCGACGCCGTACACACACCGCCGCGCGATCTGTCGGCGCAACACCTGATCGCGCTCGATCTCCGGCTCCGCGTCTGTGTGCGTGAACTTCTCTCTGGCCTCCGTCCGCAGCGTCTCCAGTTCGTTCTCGACGCGCGCCAACTGTCGCTCCGCGAGGTAGTCCGAGAACGCCTTCTCGATCCGGTCGACCGCGCCGACGAGGAAGTGACCCGACCCCATCGCCACGTCCGCGACCCGGAAGTCGAAGAAGTTCGCCGCCGCCTCCGCGTCGCTCATCTCGTCGAGTTCCGCGAGGTGGTCCTCCAACGCCGGCTCCAACGAGTGGTCCAACAGGTGTTCGACGAACGTGGACTTGGTGTAGTACGTCCCCGTCGCCTTCCGCTCGCCGGAGAGCCCGTGGAGATACACCTCACCCGCCTCGACGACCACGTCCTCGGGGTCAGTGTCCTCGTCTGCGGGGACGTACTGACCGTCGTCTGTCCTCAGGTCCCGATCCGCCTGCGACAGCTCCGACTCCAACAACCCCTCGTAGATCACGCCGAACTCCCGGACGCCGATGTCCCGGAAGTCCACCGGCCCCTTCACCCCCTCTTCTGGCGCCTCGTCGACGAGCAACCGGTAGAGGATCGGCGCGAACACCTCGTCGGTGAGTTCGATCTCCGCGAGCCGCGCGCCCGCCGGCGACA
>ERZ1034486.40-NODE-40-length-40237-cov-4.323752_pt1 | contig 40237 bp, 41 predicted proteins | sample MGYA00520683_ERZ1034486 | MGnify/ENA primary metagenome ERZ1034486 (study PRJEB33760, sample SAMEA4777685) | hypersaline lake metagenome | biome: hypersaline environment; feature: brines | place: Spain | collected 2012-08 | depth 0 m ...
CGTGGGCCATCCTGATCGTGGTGACCGGGGGGCTGCTGCTCTCGTTCACGCCGCTGCAGGACATGGAGGAGGTGGGCGCGTCGCGGCTCGGCTACTTTGCGCTCTACCTGCTCCTCACCTCCATCGGCGCCAAGGCCGACCTCGCCGCGGTCCTCGACGTGCCGCTCTACCTGCTCGCGGGCGTGGTCTGGATTCTCATCCACATCGCGTTCCTCATGGCCGCGGCGCGGATGGTAAAGGCGCCCCTCTTCTTCGTCGCCACTGGCAGCATGGCCAACGTGGGCGGGGCCGCCAGTGCGCCCATCGTGGCGGGCGTCTACCTCCCGGCCATGGCGCCGGTGGGCCTGCTCATGGGCGTGGCGGGATACATCCTCGGCATCTACGCGGCCCTCGGCTGCAGCTGGCTCATCGGGCTGGTGGCCGTGGGCCTCTGAGCCGCCGGGGAACGAGGAGTCAGAACGGGAGATCGCTGTCGGGCTCAAAGCTTTCGTTCTGCCGCAGGACCTCTTCGTCCTTGATCATCTCAATCGCATCGTCCACCTGCCCGACCGTGAGCCGCTCTACCGACGGGACGCTCATCGCATCCAGCACGCGACTGAGGTAGCCCTCGTCGCGCCCCGCGTACTGCACAAAGCCGCGTAGCTTGTCGGCGAGGGGCCCGTCCGGAATCGTCGTCTCCCCAACAAGCTGGTCCGAAGGGTGCCCCTGTACGCGGGCCTGGAGGGCGGTCGCCGCCCGCTCGATCTTGGCCCGGGATGCGCCCTGCTCCGCCTGCGGCGTGCGCTCCGCCTGCGCGGACGACGGGCTGGACGACGCGGCGGCCTCGGGGCCAGAGGGCGACGCAGCAGCGGGGGACGATTCCCGCGGGGACGCCTCGGTCCGCTGTGCTCCTGCGTCGGCGTCCCCTCGTGACGGGCCCTGCTCCGCAGACGTCTCTACGCGGTTGCCCTCCGGGTCAATCTCCCACGTTTTGCCCTGCTCCCGGTCGTAGGCCTCGATGTTTTGGTCGTACCCCACGTAAATGCCAAGGGGGTTGTTGTCGGTCACGCCGATGTCGAGGGTGTAGTTTGTAGACCCGTCGTAGGCGCGCAGTCGCATTTTGTCGAACGTGCCCCGCTCGCCCTCCAGGTCGCGATCGTAGATCAGCCGCACCTCTTGCGCCCCCGCGGCGCGGCGCAGCCGCTGTTCGGCGCGCTGGATCTCGCGGATAATCTCCTGGCAGTGGGCCAGCTCTTTGAGGTCGCCCTCGAACGAAAACGAAAGGTCGCCAATCGTGAAGTGACCGGTCGGCATGGGTCTGTTGTCAATCCGCGGCAGAGTGTCGTAACGGGTTCCCTCGAACGCCCCCTACGCCCGCCGCCCGAGAGCGCGAGCGGGCGTAGCCCGTTGCCAAGGCAAGACCCGCCCAAACAGCGCGGCTGCTCGGCGCCGGGAAGGGAGCGCGAGGCGCAAACGCAAGCGGGGCATCTACATTCGCTGTGCGCCCTCCCTTGCGCACACATGCATGTGCATGGTATGTCTGTTGTGTGTACGGAGCGGCCCCGCATCGGATCCTGCCAGCGGCCCCCGTCGCCTCCCCGCAGCCTCCCCGCGAACGCATGCTTTTGCTGTGGGGCGCAGCCCTTAGAGCCGGCGCAGAGCCTGCCGGGGCACCCATCCCGCCGTCCGGTCTCGCAGCTGTACGCGCACCCAGTCGCCCTGCGGCCGACGAATTCGCAGCACGGCGCCTTCGGGCAGTGTGGTGTCCGCGGTGGCGGTGGGGGCTGGTCCGCGACGGACGGGCACCGAGTCGCCAATCGCCACGGCCCGAGACTCGCCGGCGTGCAGGACCGATCCGCCCACGGAGACGGCCAGAAGCAGCAGCCCACCGCCGACCGTTCCCTGCACCGTGCCGGTCCGCCACGCGATCCACTGGTCTGCGTCGGCCCGCCCCGTGGCGACGAAGAGCCCCGCTCCGAGCGCGAGCGCGCCTCCCCAAAACAGAAGCAGCGGCCACCAGCCGCCTCGGAAAATGGAAGGCCCGCGCACCGGGCGTGCTCCCTGCGGCAGCCCTGCCTGTCCCCGTACGTGCTGCAGGTTGTGTTGCAGGCGCGGGTCTTTGGGACGCAACTGGCGCGCCTTCTCGTAGGCCCAAACGGCCGGTCCGGTTCGGCCCAGCCGCACGTAGGCGTTGCCCAGGTTGTGGTAGAGCGCCGCGCTCGCCTGTCCGGCGTCGAGCACAGCCCGGTAGCCGTCCAGGGCGCGCTTGTACTGCCCCTGCGCGTACGCTTCGTTGGCCGTCTCGAAGCGGGACGGCGCCGAGTCGGGCTGCGCGACCGCTGGGGCGCCGCACAGGGCAAGCCCCCCGATTAGAAGGCCGAGGCGGAACCAGAACGATGAAGAGTGGGGCACGGGGCGAGTGGGAGTGGGACGCTTGGAGGGGCAACGGGCACGACCCAGCGCATCAGTGGGGAGCGGCGGGGCCCTGCCGGTCGAGGTCGCGGAGGAGGGCTTCGGCGGCCTCGAGCAACGCATCGGGGTCGGCGGCGGGCGCTGTGTCGGCGGGGGCGTACCGCGACTCGTTGCAGCGACGGAGCACGGTGCGGAGGCGGGTGCGGAGCGCCCCCGGTACGTCGTGGCGCCTGAGGTGCCGGTCGAGGCGACTCGGCGTCTGCGGCCACGCGTCAAGACCGAGCCGGTTCATCACGGCGGTGCGGAGCGCCTGCTCAAGGGCCTCGCAGACTGCCTGCGCGTCTCCGTCTGCACGATGGCGGCGGGCGGCCTCCAACCGATCATGCGCCGCGGAAGCAGACGACAGGGATGGCACCGAAGCGGGGCGCTGCCGTCTCCAGCGGCGGAACACCAGGCCCGCCACGGCGCCCCCCACCGGCAGCAGCAGGGCCCAGTAGATCCATGGCCGTCGGTACAGCGGGGCCGTGTTGGCAGGCCCCCACTGTGCCTCGTTCGCCGTCATGAGCCCCGCAACATCGCCCACCGGCAGGCCGGTGCCCGTGCGCCCCACGAACCGCGGAGCCGCCGTCCCCGCGACCTGTAGGGCGGGGCCGCGCGCCCGCAGCGTCTGGTACTGCCGCTTTTCGGGATCGAAATAGGAAAACGCGACCCGGGGAACAGCGTGGCGCCCGCCCGTGCGGGGAACGAGGGTGTACGTGAACGTTTTCGTGCCGCGGAGGGAGCGTCCGTTGCGCTCCACGTCGGTCTCAACGGTCGGCTCGTACACGTCGAGGCCCGGCACCGAGTCGAGGCGCGGGGGCGAGAGGGTCGTCAGGGTGCCCCGCCCCTCCACCTGCACCGTCAGGGAGAGAGGACGCCCCACCGCCGCGCTGTCGGCCTCCACCCGTGTGGTCATGTCGAACTGGCCCACGGCACCGCGGAAGGATTCAGGAGCGGAGTCCGGAAGCGGGCGTACGCGCACCGAGAGGGTTCGCGAGGCGAGCTGCACCGGCCGGAACCGTCCGCGCAGGGACGCCCCGCCCCCCCGGGCCTGCACCGTGCCCTGCGCCTCTGTCTCGATGCGAAGGGGATCGACCCGCAGCGTGCCGGGGCGGGTGGGGAACAGCGCCACGCGCTTCAGAACGACCGTTTCGTATTGCCGTCCGTATGCTCGCTGCGTTCGCGGGGTGGGACGAGACGCCACGTTGAGCTCCTCCCGCCAAAACCCCGGCGCGTCCCACGAGTCGGCCAGGCGGCTGTGCCGAAGGCGGATGCCGGGGCGAAAGAACAGACGGTACTCGACAACGACCTGCTCGTTCTGGTACGCCTGCCCGGCTGTCGAGGTGGCCCGAACGAAGAGGTCTCGCGTGTCGAGGGAGCCCCCCGCGCCGCCCTCGGGCTCCCGAAGGGTCGGCCCAGCAGCCGTGTCCGAGGCCGGCAGCACCCGGATTTCGAGAGGAGCGGTCGTGTATTCCTCCCCCCGCACCACAATCGTGACGGGCTGGATGCGCGCGGCACCGGCCCGTTGCGCCCGAAATCGCCACGAGTAGGTGACCGTGCGGCGGAGAGCTCCCCCCTGCATGGACCGCGTGCGCCGGGCATCGGGGCGCTGCTGGCGCGGCTGCAGGTGGACGGCGGCAGGGCGCTTGGGGGTGCGAATCACGGTGGCCGGTGCGCCTCGTACCTGCACGGTGAGCACCACTGCGTTGCCCACCGTCACCTCCATCGGCTCGGCCTGGGCCGTCACGCGCACCGAGGCGTCTTGGGCCTCGGCCCCGGGCACCAGCACGGCGGGAAGGGCAATCAGAAAAACAACAAGCCGCAGAAGCATGAGTCTTGGGAGGCGCGGGGCCTCGTACACGGAAGCACAAGCTACGCTGGACGGCACCGGAGGACGCCGACTCCAGAATTACCAGTCTTTCTCTACACGCTCCCCCTCTTGCACCTGTCCCTGCACCGCACGCAGAAGCGTTTCTTCCTGGTTCTCGAGGGCCCCAAGCAGCCGCGCTGCCTGAGCACGGGTGAGGGCCCGTGAGCGCTGACGGGACGCCCCCTCCTGCCGCGCGGAACGCCGCGGCGGCTGGGCCGCATCGGGCGGCTCGCCTTCCGCGTCGGGCCCTTCGGGCTGTGTGCGCGACGACTGCGGGCCGGCTCGCCCCTCCGAGCGGTCGCCCCTCCTCTCCCCTCGCTCCGCCGACCGCTCCTGCCGGCCCTGTGGCCCGCGTGAAGCCCCGGACTGCTGTTGCGCAGAGGCCCCGTCCGGCGACGACCGCCCTCCCTCTTGCCGATCATCCGTCGCCAGCTTCTTCCGGAGGGCCTGCAGACGCGAATTGTCCGGGTGCGCCTCCAGCCCACGCGCCACGGTTTGGCGGGCCGCCTGCGTGTTGCCCCCCACGTACTGCTGCGCGGCGGTGTGGAAGAAGGCTTGAGCGGCGGGCTGGGCCTCCGCAGGCGGAGCCGGCAGCACGAGCAGTGCGGCTGCGAGCAGTGCGGTGGCATGTGCGCCGATCCAGCGAGCGAGCGTCATGGGGCGGAGCGGGCAATCTGGGCGATGTCTTCCACGCGGGTGATGAATGTGCGGTAGGCCTGCACGGTCGAGTCTTTGCGGACGCCGTCTTTGAGAAGGGCCGCGGCGGTGGTGTACTGGCGGCGGGCCACCAGGGTCTCGGCCCGGTCCTTGAGGCGCTGGGCGAAGGGCGAGGGCTCGATGGGCGGCGGCTCCGCGCCTTCTCCGCCTCCCCGCCGACGCTTCAGGTATTCGTAGTTGAACCGGGCGTCGGCGTGGCTGGGCCGGCGGAGGAGCACCTTTTCAAGGTACTGGAGCGCCGCGTCCCGGTCGCCCCGCTCGGCCGCGACCGTGGCGGCGTTGAACAGAGCCCGCACACGTTGGGGCTCGGTCGTGGCAGCGCGACGGGCACGACGGAGGGCCGCCCGGGCAGCGTCGAGGCGTCCCTGGCGGTAGAGGGCCAGCCCCAGGTTGTTCTGGAGCCCCACGTACGCGGCCGTCGTCGTGTCGGCAAGTGCGCGAAGCCCTGCGCGATAGGCCGCTGCGGCCGCGGCGTACTTCGTCTCCGCAAACCGGGCGTTCCCCTCGCGGCCACGCTCCGGGGCGGTGTCGCCCAGCAGGCCGAAGACGAACAAAAGAAGGGCCGTCCGCGCAATCATAGGCTGTGTGTGGTCGGTGTCTCCCGATCGATCCTCTGCATGCTCGTACATCGGCCGCTCCTTCTCGATTCCCCCGGAGCCGGAACCCAGCTCCGCCAGCCCAACTCCGCTAGGCGGCGGCCCACTGCCGAAACCGCTCTCCAATGCTCGGCCCCGTGCCACCACGCCCTCGAATTGGCACCGCGTAGCCCGCGGCCAGCAGGAGCAGCGCAACGGCCAGGGGCCACTGGTACATTTCTTTGTAGTCGGCAAACCGTTCCGCGTTGTACGTGGTGCGGCCCATCTGGCGGAGGGCCGCGGGCACGTCCGGGAGGGCACTGGTAGTTGGGCCAATCCGAAAGTACGCCCCCGACCGGGCCAGGCGCGTGAGGGCAGCCTCGTCCAGCCGGCTCTGCACGGCTTGCCCCTGCGGGGTTTTCTTAACGCCGACCTGCCGTCCTCGCTTGTACAGGGGCACCGGCGCCCCCTGTTCGGTGCCCACCCCGGCCGTGAGAAGCGCAATCCCGGCCTCCTGGGCCCGCTGACGCGCCGCGTCGAGATCGCCCACGTGGTTCTCGCCGTCCGAGACCAACAGAAGCGCCCGCGGGCGGGGCTCTTCAGGGGCGGCGGCCGAGTCGTCGGGCGGGCGGGCCGCCCCGAAGGCCTGCAGGGCTGCGTCGAGCGCTGCGGTAACGTCGGTGCCGGGGGTGGCAACCTGGCCGGGCGCGGCGGCGTCGAGAAAGAGCCGGAACGCCCCGTAATCCGACGTAAGGGGGCACTGCACAAAGCCGCCCCCGGCAAACAGCACCAGGCCCACGCGGTCGCCCGTGAGGCGATTCACCAGGCCTCGCAACTCGCTTTTGGCACGCCGCAGGCGGCTCGGGGGAACGTCCTGCGCCCGCATGGAGGCCGACACGTCCAGCGCCACGACCAGGTCCACGCCGCGCCGCTCGACGGTGCGCACCTCGGTTCCCCAGCGCGGGCCCGCCAGGGCCACCCCGCCCAGCAGCAGCCCCGCCCCCACCAGTGCCGCCCGGAGCGTGCGGCGCCCCGGCCGCAGGGCAGGCGCCAACCGTTGGAGCCCATCCGCGCCCCCAAATTGGTCTCGTGCAGCCTGTCGCTGCCGGGCCGCCCGCCAGTACAGCCACGCGGCCCCGGGCACAAGAAGCAGCGCCCAGGCGAGGGTCGGGTGCAGCCAGTCCATAATCGAGGCGTCGTGTCGAATCGCGAAGAACGAACGCGGGGCGGCCGTCCGGACCCTCGGCCCTGAGCCGTCCCAGCGGGCTTTGCGCAGGGCGCAATCAAGGAAAGCGGCGGAAGAGCGTGGTGGAAAGCGCCACCTCCACCAGCACGAGCCCGAGTGCGCCCCCCAGAAACCAGGGATACTGCTCGGTGCGATCCGTGTAGATGCGCTCGTCAACGGGCGTGGCCTCCATGGCGTCAATCTCTGCGTAGATGCGTTCGAGCGCATCCCGGTCGGTGGCCGAGAAGTACTGCCCCCCGGTCGACGCGGCGACGGACCGAAGCATTTCGGCGTCAACCCCAGCCGTCGTGCCGCGCCGCTCCCCGGGCACCGGCTCCGTCTGCGCGGGCGAATCGTCCGCCGAGCCCACCCCGATTGCGTACACGCGCACGCTCAGGGCCTGCGCAATCTCCGCCGCCGTCTGGGGATCGATCTGGCCCCGGTTGTTGCGGCCATCGGTCAGCAGAATGGCCACCTTGCTGTCCGCCTCGCTGTCCTTGAGGCGATTGACGGCGGTGGCCAGCGCCGTGCCCACCGCCGTGCCATCTTCCACGGCCCCAATTTCCACCTCTTCGAGCATGCGCCGGAGAAACGAATAGTCGAGGGTGAGGGGCACCTGGGTGTAGGCCTTGGCAGCAAACACCACGAGCCCCACCCGGTCGGACACACGGCCCTCCACGAAGGCGTCCGCAGCCCGGCGGGCGGCCTTGAAGCGAGTGGGCCGAAAATCCTCCGCCTGCATCGACGAGGACGCATCGAGCACCATCATGATGTCGATCCCTTCGGCCGTCTTGGTTTTTGTGGTTTCCTGGGTTTGGGGGCGCGCCAGGGCCAGGATCCCGAGCGCGAGCGCCCCCATCCGGAGCGCCCCGGGCACCCACTGCCACCGCACCGTCCACGCCACGGGCGCCCCTCGCGCCGGCCGGGTGTCGCTGTAGCGGAGCCCGCCGGCACGGCGCCGGCGCCACCACCGCCATGCCCCCAGCGCCGGCACCGCCACCAGCAGCCACAGTACGTACGGGTCGACGAACGTCACAGAATGCGGAGCACGAAATCATTGAACAGCGTCCTGCACGGGGCTGCGCGGCGGCTCTACGGCGCCCCCGCCCCCTCTTCGGACCGGTCGCCCACGGCCTCCACGAGCGCCGGCAGCACCTCGCCGGCAGGCCCACGAATCGACTCGTCGACGTCCGGGGTTACGCCCGTCGTGTCGGGATTTACCTCCGCGACGTACGCGCCGTGCTCCCGGGCCCGCACCGGATAGCGGGCCGCCGGGTACACCACGGCACTCGTGCCTACGCTCAACAGCACGTCGGCTCGTGCCGTCGCCGCATCGGCCCGTTCCACCGCCTCTGGCGGCAGCCGCTCCCCAAACCACACGACGTCGGGGCGAATGAGGCCGTCGCAGGCCGGGCAGCGCGCCGGCGCGCCATCCCGGATCGCGGCGTCTACGACATCCGGGGCCGCCGTGCGCTCACAGTCCACGCAGTAGTTGCGGGTGATGTTGCCGTGCAGCTCGATCACCGCGTCACTGCCGGCCCGGTTGTGCAGGTCGTCCACGTTTTGGGTGACGACCGACACCGACGGCACGTGCGCCTCCAGGGCCTTCAGCGCGCGGTGTCCCGCGTTCGGCTCGGCCTCTTCTACCACCTGCCGCCGGTGCCGGTACCAGCCCTGCACAAGCGTGGGATTGTCGAGAAAGGCCTCCACGTTGGCCAGCTCCTGGGGCTCGAATTCGTCCCAGAGGCCGTCCGGGTCGCGAAAGGTGGGAATCCCGCTCTCGGCACTGATGCCCGCGCCGGTGAGCACGGCCACGTGGTCGGCCTCGGCGAGGCGGCAAACAAGCGTGTCGCTAATTGTGGACATGGCTCTGATGAAACGAGGGGTCGGCGTCTGGCGAGTGGGCGTCAGCGCGGCGCTGAGCAGCTTCGAGGGCGCGGAGCACGTCCTGTGCCGTGCTCAGTACGGAGGCACTTGCGTCGGGGGTGGGGTGGGCACCGGCAAACTTGACGAGGTCCGCCTGCTGCAGCACCTCGTGCAGGCGCCGTGCGGCCTGTGCCCCCACTTCAGGCCGGCGGCGAAGCGCAGCCACCACCTCGGCGGTCGTGCGCTCCGGGGCGTGCAGCCCCATGCGCCGGGCCATGTAGACCCGAAGGGTGTCGCTAAGGTCCACGTAGAAGGCCGTGCAGGCCTCGCGGCCTGTCGGGTGGCGTCGTTCGAGCCCCTGAAGGCGTGCGACGGCCGCCTCGTAGGGACCGTCGGGGCTCGGGTCCGCCCCTGCCTCTCCGGGCGCGCGCCCCCGCCACACCCACCACGCATACGCGCCCCCGGCGAGCGCGGCCGCCCCGAGGACGACGAGCAGGGCCCACCCCCAGGACGGCCGCGGAAACGCAGCCAGACGGGCCGGGGTGCGGAGCCCGTCCGCGTCGGGCCCCACCACCGAGATCACCGGGACCGTTCGGGGCGCCGAGCCGACAACCGCCGTATCGCGGTCCGTGGCGAGCCGCACGGGAAGCACCGGCACGCGCACCGAATCGAGCGCGAAGGTCGTCGCCTCGTAGGCCACACTGTCCACCTGCCGCCCTCCCGGCGTCGTGCGCGTCTGCACAGCGCCCCGCCCCACCACCCGAACGTCGCCGAAGAGCGCCGCGCCCGCGTCCGCTGCGGGGAAAATCGCCGTGCGCCCCGCGGCGTGCGTCGCCACCAGCGCAAGCGTGAAGCGCTCTCCAACCTTCACACTGTCGGCCAATACCCGCGCCTCGATGCGGGGGCCGGGCTGGGCCGCGACGGGCCGCAGGGCCGCTCCCGTGCCCCCCAGCAGGAGCAACACGCCGCCAAGCCCGGCCCAAAATGCGAGAGGCCACCGGTGCTGCATGAGGTCAGAAGGACGTTATCCGCGCCGGGCCCGGCGCCGAAAGAACGCGATGAGGGACTCCAGAGGATCGGCGTTGGTACGCACCACCACATGCCCGGCCCCGGCCCGCCGCAGCAGGGTGCGGGTTCGCTTCCGCCGGGCCCGGGCCGACGCCTCAAAGGCTCGCCGCGCCTCCGGATCGCGCGTATCGACCGTCACCATCTCCCCCGTCTCAGCGTCGGTCAGATCAACCAAGCCCACCGGGGGGAGTTCCTCTTCGCGAGGGTCCTGCAACTCCACCCCGACGGTGTCGTGCCGCTGGGCGGCCGCCCGCAGCGTGGAGGCGTACTCGCGGTCGAAGAAGTCGCTCACCACCATCAGGACGGACCGGCGCCGCAGAATGCGCAGCACGCGCCGGAGCGCCTCGCCGATGTCGGTCCCGCGGGACTCGGGCTCTACGGTGAACAGTTCGCGGATGCACCGAAGCACGTGCCGGCGCCCCGATCCCGGCCGCACGAACCCCTCCACCGTGTCGGAAAACAGCAGCAGCCCCACCGTGTCGTTGTTGCGAATGGCGCTGAAGGCAACGACCGCGCAAATCTCGGCCGCCACCTCCCGCTTGAGCCTGCCCTGCGAGCCAAAATTCTCCGATCCCGACACGTCCACGCACAGCATGACAGTCTGCTCACGCTCCTCCTCGTACACCTTCACGTAGGTCTCGTCCATCCGCGCCGACACGTTCCAGTCGATGGTGCGAATGTCGTCGCCCACCTGGTAGGGCCGCACCTCGGCAAACTCGATGCCGCGCCCCTTGAAGGCCGACTGGTACTCGCCCTGAAAAACGCCATCCACCGCTCCGCGTGCCCGAATCTCCAGACGGCGGATTTTTTCGATGAGGTCGTCGGGAATCATAGGCTGGAACGTTCGGACGGAACACAATTCGGGCACAACCCAGACGGTCCGGCACCAGGCGAGCAACGCATTGCAGCGTGGTGCGCGGATTTGTTGTAGCGCCCGGCCGCCCGGATCGTTCGTCTCTGATTGCCCCCTACCCCTGCAGCGGCCACACGTACTGAATAATGCTGATGGCCACGATGCTCACGACAAGTTGCAGCGGCACGCCCACCTTGGTGAAGTCGGTGAAACGGTATTTGCCAGGGCCGTACACCATCAGGTTGGTCTGGTAATTGAGCGGGGTTGGAAACGACAGCGACGCGGCCACGGTGGCCGTCAGCACGAGGGGACGCGGGTCGAGCCCCTGGGTGGCGGCCAGCGCCAACACGACAGGAAACATGAGCGCTGCGGCGGCCTGGTTGATGATGAGTTCCGTCAAGAGCACCGTCCCGAAAAACACCCCCAGGAGCAGATCCCACCCTCCGGCCACGTCGGCCAGCCCGGCGATGCCTTGGCCCAGCACGGCGGCCGCCCCACTCACGTCCAGCGCACTCGCAATGCCGATGGCCGACCCCACGGCCACGAGGACCGACCAATTTACGGACCGCCGCGCCTCGTCCGGGCTTACGCATCCGGTAACGATCATGAGCATCCCTCCCACGGGCGATGCGATGGGGAGGGGCAAAAGCCCAGCCGCCGCCACGGCCACCATGCTGGCGAGCACCCCGCCGGCCACTCACTGCTTCCGGGCCTCGCGTCGCCGCGGCCCTCGGAGCGGACTCATCACGAGAAGCTCGTTGTACTCGCGGTGGGCCTGATCAAACTCCGGGCTTGCCTCCAGGACGAGCGTGTCTCCCGCCCGCAGCCGCGCCTCCCCCACGCGCTTCTCCACGTTCTCCAGCCCCACGATGTGGTCTAGGTCTCCGGCGAACGTCAGCCGATCGCCCGGCGCCAACTCTTCGCCCGGCTCCACAGGAACAACCACCGACGCCCGACGCTGGATGCGCACCAGGTACAGCTCCTCCACTTCATCGAGGCCCGCATCCCTCACCGTCTGCCCCACCAGGTCGGAAGCATCGTTCACCTGCACGTCCGTCACGAACTCGTGCACGTCGTCCTCCGGCGACTCGGCCGAGACGCGGGCGGGAAGAAGGCGGGGCGCAAGCAGGGTGAGATACGCAATTCCGGCCCCGAGCACGGGAACGCCCACCACCGCCAGTTCAAGAAAGCCGATCCCCGGAAGTCCGTGCTGCCGCAGGAGCCCATCCATCACAAGGTTGGTCGACGTGCCGATGAGCGTAGAAATGCCCCCGATGATCGACGCGTAGGATAGCGGAATGAGCAGCTTGGAGGGGGAAATGCCGTGGTCCCGCGCCCACTGGCCAAGCGTGGGGATGCCGATGGCCACGATGGCCGTATTCGACATGAACGCCGATCCCACGGCCGAAAGCGTGGTGGTGCGCGCCAACCCCGACCGGAGGGAGGCCCCCTTCCCAAACATCGCCTGCGTCACCCGGTCGATCAGGCCCGTGGCCCGGATGCCCGCCGCCACCAGAAACAGCCCCGCGATGGTGGCAATGTCGGGGTTCGAAAACCCGGCCAGAACGTCTCTGGGCGAGAGCACCCCCGCCGTGGCAAACACCAGAAGCGCGCCCAACAGCAGAAAGTCGGGGCTGAACACCTCTCGCGCGATCAGCCCGACCGTCGCGAGCAGCACCACAATCGTAAAGACGGCGTCGGCCCCCATGGCGGCAGGGCGGGCACAGAGAAGCAGGCCCGCAACGTGATGGGTTCTTGGAGGTGCGGAGTTCGGGACACCGCGGGGGTTGTCAGCATACAGCCCGCGCTCTCAATATACAGCCCGCGCTCCACATACGGCCCGCACCGCGACGTGTCGCAAGACGCGCGGGCCGGCGGGAACGGGCGGACGGCAGGATCTGCCGAGGACAGTCGGAAATTTGTGCCCGCCGCCCGAGGCCGGCGGTCCGGTTGGGGGGCGGTCTCTCCGCATGGGGGATTGGTAGGCTCTTTGATGCCCTATTCGCGTGCACGTTCCTGCTCCTTTCCCGCCCCGCCATGCTTGCCCGCTTCGAAAACGCCGCGGCCGCCATGAACGCCCTGCGGCGCAACCAAGAGCGCGTGGCCAACAACCTGGCCAACGCCAACACGACCGGCTACAAGCGCGACCGCTTCTTTACGGAAGCCCTCAACGAGCGGCTCGACGCGCAGGGCGCCCCCCGAAGCGATCGCCGCGTGCGGCAGACCAGCGACCTCTCCCCCGGCGCGCTGGAGGACACGGGCAACCCTCTCGATGTGGCACTGGGCGGCGAGGGATTTTTTGTGACGCGCGCCCCAGACGCCAACGCCCCGCACTACACCCGCGCCGGACACTTCGTGGTCGGGAACGAGGGCACTCTGCGCACGCCCGGCGGCAAGGCGGTGCTCGGCGAGGGCGGCCCCATACAAGTTCCTCTCAACGCGGATGGGGACCTTCGCATCGCCAAAGACGGCACAATCACGGCGGGTGGCGATCCGGTCGGCACGCTTCGCGTGGTGACGTTCGACGCCCCCGAGGAGATGGACCGCGTCCAGGGGGCGGCGTTTGCGGCCGGCGGGGCCGCCCCCGAGCCCGCAGACGCCCCAACGGTGCTCCAGGGAAAGCTGGAAACCAGCAACGTGAGCCCGATCACAGAAATGACCGACATGATCGAAACCTCTCGCCACTACCAGGCCCAACAGAAGTCGCTTCGCACCACCAACGAGGTTCTCAGCCGCGCCACCCAGACGCTTGGCCGGCTATAGCCCCGGCCGCACATTCTCTTTCTCGCACAATGCCTTGTTTCCATGCCCCCTCGCTCGCTTCAAACCGCTGCCCTGGGCATGACGGCCCAGCAGACGAAGGTCAACAACATTGCCAACAACCTGGCCAACGCCAACACGACCGGGTTCAAGCGCTCGCGCGTGGTCTTCAAGGACCTGCTCTACCAAAACGTACAGGCCGACGGGGAAGGCGACGCCACCGGGGCCGAGCCCGCCGAGCTGCAGATGGGCCACGGGGCTACGGCCGTGGCCACGGTGCGCAACTTCTCGCAGGGCGGCTTTACGGAAACTGGCAACGCGCTGAACATGGCCATTAACGGCGACGGGTTCTTTCAGGTGCGCCGGCCCGACGGCACCATGGCCTACACGCGCGACGGCACATTTACGCTGAGCAGCGAGGGCAACCTCGTGACGCAGACGGGCCTGCAGGTGCAGCCCAACATCAACGTGCCCCCCGACGCCGTAGAGATCGACGTCAACAAAGAAGGGGTGGTGTCTGCCCGCCTCCAGGGCGAGTCCGAGATGATTGAGCTGGGGCAACTGGAACTGGCCCGGTTCTCCAACACCGCGGGCCTGCGTGCGGTCGGGGGCAACCTGTACGAGCAGACGGAAGCGAGCGGTGAGCCGTTTTTGGGCGCTCCGGGCCGCAACGGCATGGGCACGGTCCGCCAGGGCTTTCTAGAGAAGGGGAACGTGCAGGTGGTCAAGGAGATGACCAGCCTGATTCAGGCCCAGCGGACCTACGAGCTCAACTCGAAGATGGTAAAGGCCAGCGACAACATGATGCAGACCGCCAACAACGTGAAACGGTAACCTGCTCTTCGTCGCCCTGTCCGCCCCCCCTCATGCGACGATCTCTCCTGTACGTGCTTACGGGCCTGCTGGTGCTCGGCCTCCCCTGCTGGGGATGGGCCCTCCCCTCCAAGGCGCAATCCTCCGGGGCAGAGGCCCCCAAGCCGGCTGTGCGTAAAGCGGCCTTGAGGGCCCTATCGGCCCAGTATCCGGAAAGCGCCGACTACTTGAAGGTGCGGGTGCGGCGCGTGCGGGGCACCCTCGATCCCGAGGCGGGCCTGCAGCTGGTCTTTCCGGGCGGCGAGGGCAGGCCCACGGGCCTGACGCAGGTGGATCTGCGCACCCGTGGGGCCGAGGGCGACTGGGCGACGGCCGGGTGGGCCCTGCTGCACGTGGCCCGACTCGACTCTGTCGCCACCCTCCGGGCGCGGGCACTGCGGGGGGCTCCCATCGCGCCGTCCGACCTGGAAACGGCCTGGCTCGAAACGTCGTCTCTGCACGGGGAACCGCTTCGGGCCGATACGGCGCACACCCGGGCGGCCCGCGGCGCCCTCGTGGCTACACGCCACCTGCAATCGGGCCGCGTGCTGCGGGCCCGGGACGTGCGCCGCCCCTATGCCGCCGACACCGGCTCGGCCCTCCGCGTGCGCTACCAGAAAGGGCGTCTTGTCTTTCGGCTGTCGTGTACCGCCCGCGAGCCCGGGGTCGTCGACGACGTGATTCGCGTGCACTGTTCCGGCCTTAACACCATGTACCGCGCCCGCATCACCAGCAAACGTACGGCCCAGTGGGTCGAAACCCTTTGAGCACGGTTTTTGCACTTTCAGACCCTCCACACGTGTTTTCCCCGTTCAGATTCTTCGCGTTCAGATTCTTCGCGTCTAAAGCCGGCCCCGCGTTCCCACCTCCTACCCTCTTGCCCCCTGTCCTCACAATGCTCCGCCCCCCAACGGCCCCTCCTTCTCGCCTCCTCCCCCTCCTCCTCGTTCTGGCGATCCTTCTCGGGCACTCGGCCCCGGCCTCGGCACAAGAGTCGCTCTACAGCGACCCGGTGGCCCACGAGCCGGGCGATGTGCTCACCGTGATCCTCGACGAACGCACCTCCGCCGAACGGGAGAGCAGCTATCAGGGCAGTTCGAACGCGTCGGTGGGGGGCAGCGGGGCAGCCGATGGCCCCGGCCTCAGCAGCCAATTCGGGGCGGACGCAGAGATTCGCAGCCAGACCGACAACACTAACGAGACGGCCCAGAGCGGCACCCTCACCGGCACCATGACCGTTCGGGTCGTGGAGGTCAACCAGGCCGGCAACCTGCTCGTGGAGGGCCGTCGCAACATGACGGTGAACGGGGCCACGCACGTGATGGAGGTGTCCGGCCTCGTGCGGGCCGACGACATCCAGTACGACAACACGGTGCTCTCGCACCAGATTGCAAACGCCAGGATCACCTACAACCAGTCGGGAATGCGCCACAACGGGTTTTTCTCGAAGGGCTTTCTGTTAAAGGCGGGTTCGGCCGTACTGGTGGGCCTCAGCATTTTTTTAGGCCTTCAGTAGCCGCCCGCTGCCCCTTCTTTTCACCGATTCCCTCGTCTTCATGAGCGTAGCCGTACGCGTGATTTCTCGCACCGTCGTGCGCGCGCCTGTCGCGCTGATGGTTGTGTTGGGACTGGCCCCTGTGCCCCCGGCCGCAGGCCAGGCGGACACGACGCAGGCCAGCGGCGGCCCGGCCGCCGTGGCCGGGCAGGGACGCACAGGCGCGTCCACCGCCACGACCAAACTGAAAAGCATGGTGTCGCTGAAGGGCGCCTCCCCCGTCCAGCTTACCGGGTACGGCCTGGTGGTGGGGCTGGACCGCACCGGAGATCGGGTGCGGGGACGGCGCGGCGCGGCCTACACGGTACAGAGCATCGCCAACATGCTGCGCAAGTTTGGGGTGAATGTGCGCCCGGAGATGCTGGAATCGCGCAACGCGGCGGCGGTGCTCGTGACGGCGACGATGGATCCCTTTAGCGGTCCCGGCAACCAGCTCGACGTGACCGTTTCGGCCCTGGGCGATGCTCGGTCGCTGTCCGGCGGCATTCTCCTTCGAACCCCCCTAAAGGGCCCCTCGGGCGATGTAAACTACGCCGTAGCACAGGGCCCCCTCACCACCGGCGCCGCGCAGGCCTCCAGCCGCGGCACAGAGGTGCAGGTGAACCACCCCAACACCGGCCGGGTGCCCAACGGAGCCATCGTGCGCGCGGCTCCTCCCGTCGACCTGAGCCAGGAACAGTTGGGGCTCGTGCTCAGCCGTCCCGACTTCACCAACGCCGAGAAGGTTGTGGAGGCCATCAACGAGGTCTTTCCCGGGGCTGCGCAGGCCCAACACGCGGGCCTGGTGAACGTGAATATGCCCGACCAGCTCAACAGCGCCTCCCAGCTCATGGCGGCCCTCGAGGGCATTACGGTGGACGTAGAGGCGCCGGCCCGCGTCGTGATCAACGAGCGCACCGGCACCATCGTGGCCGGGGGCGACGTGCGCATCAACGAAGTGATGGTCACCTACGGCGGCCTGACGGTTTCGACGCGTGAGCGCCGCTTCGTGTCGCAGCCCAATCCGCTCGGGCAGGGCGAGACCCGCTCGTTCGCGCAGGGATCGGCCCAGGTGCAACAGCAGGGCGCTCAGTCGGTCGTGCTGCCCCCCAACACCAACGTGAGCGACCTGGCCTCGGCCCTCAACGAACTCGGCGTGACGGCCCGGGACGTGATCTCCATCTTCCAGTCCATCGACCGCGCCGGCGCCCTTCAGGCCAAACTGGTTATCCTGTAGCCTTCCGACTGTAGCCTTCCGACTGTTAGCCTTCCGACTGTATACTTCCGAACTCTTCTCGACGTCCTTGCCTGCCCCTATGCCTGCCGCGTCCGCCCCCGCCGTTTCGCCCTCCCGGCCGACGTCCGCGTCGGCCCCACTGGGACCCGCCCGGGGCCCCGGCGACTCAGACCCGCCGGAGACGCCCCGGGAAGCCGCGGAGCAGTTCGAGCACGCCCTGGTCCGCCAGTTCGTGCAGGTGATGACGAAGGACTTGTTCTCGCAGTCGCACGCCGGGCAGGGTGGAGGAAACTGGATGGAGAGCCAGCGCGGCCGCCAGCGCGACCTCATGACGGACATGATTGCCGATCGCCTGGCCGACGCCGAGACGCTGGACGTGGCCGAGACGCTCATCCGGAAGTGGGGCGGGGGCTCCGCGGACGCGGCGGCCTCTTCCTCGGCGGCGCCGTCCGTCCCTGCGGCCCCCGACGCGTCTGGCACGTACCCTGCCCCCTCGTCTTCTTCTCACGAGCCCTCCCGCATCGACCATGCCGCCTGACCGCATTGCCCCCGCCGCCGACGCCCTCCTCGACACCCTGGAGGCCCAGGCCAACGTGCTTTCCGACCTCGACGACCTGTACGAGCGCCAGCTCCACGCCCTGAAGACCAGCGACCCGGACGCGCTTGGCGCGCTGGCCATGCAGACCCAGGACCGCGCCGCGGCCCTCGAGGACCTTCACCGGAAGAGCGAGCGCCAGGCCCGTCTCCTTGGCCGTGTGATCGGCGACATGCCCGACGACCCGGCGCTGGACGCGGTGATTCAGGCCCTCGGCAGGGCGAGCCCCGACGCAGGCGAGCGCCTGGCCGCGGCGCGCACGGCGGTCGCCGAGCAGGTGCAGGCCGTCCACGAACGGCGCGAGACGCTGCGGCTCGCCCTCGAATACGCCGCGGACCTTAACCACGACCTGCTGGCGGCCATGCAGAACGCGGCGGGGCCGGACGACGGACACACCTACACGGCCGCCGGCCAGCCTGCGTCTGCCCAGTCGCCGGACAATCGCTCTTTTGTCAACACCCTCGGATAGTCCCGTGAGCCTCAACTCTCTCTTTGAAATTAGCCAGCGCTCGTTCCGCGCCCTGAACGCGAAAATGAACGCGACGGGACAGAACATCGCCAACGCCAACACGGAAGGGTACAGCCGGCGGCGCACCACTCTCGCGGCCCAGAACACCGTATCGCCGGGCCTCTACACGCCTCCGTCCACCCCCAATGCCCCCGGCAGCGGTCCCCGCGTTACCGCCTACGAACGGATGCGCGACCGCATGCTCGACGAAGCTGCGGCCGAGGCCCAAACCGGCCAGGGCGGGGCGCGCGAGGAAGCCCGCCTGCTCTCGGTGCTGGAAGGTGCCCTGGCCCCCGACACAGACAGCGGCCTCTCTGCCTCCCTCGAAGACTTCTTCGGGGGCCTGAACGACCTCGCCAACGCCCCTACCGACCAGGGCGTGCGGAGCACCGTGCTGTCGAAGGCCGACGGCCTCACCGATGCGTTCAACCGCCTCGACCAGCGCCTGGGCAGCCTGCGCACCGACACCGAGTCGGCCCTCGCCTCCAGCGTCGATAAGGCCAACGGGCTCCTCGACGATGTGGCCGCCCTCAACAAGAAAATCAGCGAGGCGCGGGCCGGCGGAACGCCCGACCTCGCGGCCAAAGACCAGCGCGACCGCCTCGTCTCGAAGCTGTCCTCGCTCATGCCGGTGGAGGTGCAGCCCGACGCGGAGGCCGGCTACACCCTCTCGGTGGACGGCATGCAGGTGGTGCAGGGCACCGAGACCACCCGCCTTCAACAGCCCGACTCCACCACCGTCGAGTTTGGGAAGTCCGGGGTGGCCTTCGCCCCTGGAGACACGAATGGAGGCGAACTCGGGGCGCAGTTGCGCACGCTCAACGAGACCCTGCCCGAGGTGCAGGCCCGGCTGGACGGGCTGGCCAAAGACGTTGTGACGGAGGTAAATGCCCTCCACGAAACCGGGTTCGACCAGAACGGGAATACGGGAACTCCATTTTTCGATCCCACAAAAACGACGGCCGGCTCCATGGAACGGGCCGTTGACGCCCCAGAAGCCATCGCGGCCTACGGCGCGGCCGACGCTCCCGGAAACACCGCGCCGGCCCAACAGATGGCGGCCCTTTCGGAAAGCCTGACCCCCAAGGCCATCGACCTGTCCGCCAGTGTGGGCTCGAAGGTGCAGCAGGCCGCGGCGCGGGAGGAGGCGCAGGCCGCCACGGCGGCCCACCTGCAGAGCATGGCCGAGGGCGTGTCCGGCGTGTCGCTCGACGAAGAAATGAGCACGCTCATCGAACAGCAGCAGCAGTTTGCCGCCTCGGCCCGGGTGCTGAGCACCGCCCAGGAAATTACGAGCACGCTGCTGTCGATGTAGCCCCCGGCAGCGGTCCGTCGCACCAGCCCGTTTCTCGCCGCCCCCCGAATTGTTCGGTCGTTCCCATGTCTTCCGTCAGCATTGCCCGCCAGCGAGGCCTCTACGCCGGACTCCCCGACCAGGACCTGCCCCCCATCCGTCGCGATCTCAGCCGCCTGCGGGAGCAACTCAGCACCGGCAAGCGCATCAACCGTCCTTCCGACGGCCCCGACGCCTTCGCCGTAGCGCAGGAGATGAAGACGCTTGGCAATCAGCTACAGCGACGCATGGAGACCATCGAGGCCACCCGCCCCTTCGTGGACCGTACCCAGCAGGAGCTCGACGGAATGATCGACCTCTTCGCACAGGCCAAAGAGAAGGGCGTGCGTGCGGCCACCGACTCGCTGTCCGACGACGACCGCTCGGCCATCGCCCGGGAGCTACGCTCCATCAAAGACGAGGTGGTGGACCGCCTCAACGCGCGCCAGAACGATGAGCACCTGTTCGCCGGCACCCGCACCGGCACGTCGCCCTTCAACGCAGACGGCACCGTAAACGGCACGTACGACGATATCAATGGCGCGCGCACCCGCCCCGTTGCCCGCAATCAGTCTCTCAAGACCAACATTACCGGCGCGGAACTGCACCGGTACGACACCACGCCGAACGCCACGAAGACGATCACCGGGGCCCTCGACGGCCTCATCAGCGCAGTCGACCCTGCCGACGCCACCACCAACGACGTTCGGGACTCTCTCGGTGAGGTAGAGGCGGCGCTCGATCACGTGATCGCCAAGGGGGCCGAGGCGGGCACGATTGGGAATCGCCTCTCCACGGCCCGCGACCAGCTGGACGCCGCCCAGCTTACTGCCCGCGAGCGCCAGTCCGAGGCCGAAGACGCCGACCTTGCCAAAGTCGCCTCAACGCTCCAGCAGAAGCAGACGCAGCTTCAGGCAGCGCTCAAGGCGGTCGCTTCCACCAAGCAGCAAGCCTCTCTCGTCAACCTGCTCTAATCGTCGCGCGCCCCCTCTCTTTTCTCCTCGGCGCCCCGCCGTCGTTTTCCGTACTGGCGTCTGCCTCTCCAACGAGCAATGCGCTCTCGCAATGAGCAATGCGCTCTCGTCGGGGGAGAGCGGCAGCCTCCGCAGCCTCGATCTGCGCCTGCCCCCGCTCCCTCAGACCCTGCCCCAAGTGCTGGAACTGCTCCACAGGCCGGGCTTTGTCCCCGCCGAAGAACTGGCCGAAGTGGTGCAGGGCGATCCGGCCGCCGTGGCCCGCCTGCTCAAGCACATCAACTCAGCGTACTACGGACTGCGCCGCTCCATCACAAGCGTCGAGCGCGCCATTCGCATGATGGGCCCAACCACGGCGGCCGGCACGGTAATTGGCCTGCGCATGCTGGAGATGGAGGACCTGCTGCACGGCCCCGCCGGGCCCTGCCTCGCCCGCCTGCTGCGGCACAGCGAAAGCACGGCGTTTCTCACGCAGTACCTGCTTGGCCGGGCCGCCCCGGAGGCCAACGCCCCCGACCCAACGGCCAACGCCCCGGGCGGAAAGGGATTCGCGGAAGGGCTGCTGCACGACTTTGGGAAACTGGTGCTGCTCTACAACTATCCGGAGAAGGCCGCGGCGCTCTACGACGAGCAGGTGCTCGACGAGTATCTGGCCGGCACCGAGGCGCGCGCGCTCGAACAACTCGTCTTCGGGTGCGACCACACCGAAGCAGGGCGCTACGCCGCCGCCAAGATGCACTTTCCGCCCGTGCTCACCGATGTCATTCGCCACCACCACGCGCCCGGCCGAGCGGAGAGCGACACCGCCGCCCCCACCCTTCTCCGGGCTGTACGCGCCGCCAATCGCGCCACCAAAGCCATGGGGCCTGCCTTCGCAGGCCTCCACCCCTCGCCGCCCGACCTCAACTGGGCCGCCTGCGCAGAGGCGCCCGTCTGGTCCTCCTGGCAGGCGGATCCGGAGGCCAACGCCCCCCCGATGGATCTGATGAACGATCTGCGGGCAAAACGCAGTGAGATCGTCCACTTCACGAAGTTTTTCCTGGAGATCCCGGAGGTATTGGACCCAATTCCTCCTCCGTCCTGAGCCCTCAACCGCTCCCATCACGGGACAGTCCTCCGTCCCCTCCTGCCCCATTTCCCCGTTATGCATTTTCCCGCTATGCCCGACGCCGCCGCCCCTCAGCCGGACCGCCCGCCTCTTTCCTTCCGGGAACCGGAGACGCGTCTGATGGATCGGTGTCCCGTCCCCCCTCCGGCCCGAACAGCATCTGCCTGGGCGCCGGTAGACCTGGTGCCGCTGGTAAAAGAAATGCTTCCCCGCGTCCGGTCGTCGTGCCCCCGCGCACTCACCATTCGCACGCGCTTCGGCGACGCTTGTCCGGTTTGGGGACGCCGGCCGGCCCTCCGACGGATGGGGGCGCTTCTCGTCGCCCGCGCCGTGACCCGAATGGCCGGAACATGGACCGAACGCCCCACTGTGCTAGACGTGTCTGCTCGGCCTCTCACCGCCGATGCCGATCTGGCCGAGGCGTGCCCCGGGCTCGAGGCAGGGCGGTACGCCCACCTCGCCGTCAGCAGTAGCGGCGGCAGGCCTCGTGCATGTGCCCCCCGCGAGCCGGAAGGCAGCCCGCCTGTACCGACCAACGCCGACGCGCCCCCCACGGGCGACGCGGACAGCACCGCCTCCAGCCTGCAAAGGGCCCGGCGCATCGTGGAGGGACACCGCGGAACCATTGCGGTGCGCACGGCACCGGACCGGGGCACCACCGTCCACGTGTACCTTCCCCTCGCGGCCGAGCCGTCCCCGCCGCCCGCCTCCGTTCCCGCACCCGAGGCCGCCTCCCCACGCGCCCTCGTAGTGGACGATGACAAGACGGTGCGCGCCCTCGAAGGCGCCCGGCTCGGCCGTCTGGGCTGTGCCGTTACCCGCGCGGCCACCGCCGAGCAGGCCCTCGCGGCCGTCCGAAGGGCCGGCGCGTCCGTGGACCTGGCCCTCGTCGATTACCACCTTCCCACCCTGAACGGCCTGGAACTGGCCCACGCCCTGCGCGGCCGCGGCTGCCGGGCAACAATCGCCCTGATGACCGGCTTTTCCGCCCAGGTGTCTGAGGCCACGGTCCGCGTCGTAGGCATCGATCACCTGCTCCGCAAGCCCGTGGAGCGCCGTACGTTGGCGGAGGTGTTAACGAGTTTGCACAGGTCCGAGGGCTGCGGCGCCTCAGCGTAAATTCGTGGGACGACCCTGGCTGCCCCGCTGGTTCAGAGACCGACTGTCTCGCCTTCGTTGCCCTGGGGGCCTTCACTGTATCAGGAGGCGGCCGCATGGCCCACGTGCCCGTCGTCGCCCGATCGTCACAGTCGGATTTAAAAGTCTCTCCGTTCCACCGATAACGGGGAGTGAGCCGACACGACACGATGCGGCCCGGTGCGGCCGATGCGGCACTCACGCTCACGGATTCTGACCCAGACACCAACCGACAGCCATGTCCAACGCTTTTCGGATCAATACCAACATTCAGTCCCAGCAGGCCTTCCAGAACCTGCAGGAGACGAACGATCAGCTCTCTCAGCTTCGCCAGCGCCTCACGACAGGCAAGCGCATTAACGAGGCCTCGGATGACGCGGCGGGCTTCGAGATTGCCAACAAGCTACAAGCCAAGACCGGAGCCCAGGGACAGGCGCTCCGCAACATCGGCGATGCGAAGAGTGCCCTGGGCACCGCCGAGGGCGCGCTCGACTCGCAGCTTAGCATCCTGCAAACGGCGAAAGAGAAGGCCACGCAGGCCGCGAATGGAAGCCTTTCTCAGGACGAGCGAAACGCCATTGCCGGAGAGCTCAACGAGCTCGCCTCCGAGGTCAACGACATTCAGGAAAACGCGACGTTCAATGGGAAGCAGCTTCTGAATGGCGGCTCGGCGACGAAAGACGGGAGCAATGCGAGGTCGTTCAAATTTCAGACCGGAACCGGCTCCGACGATCAGGGAACCGGGCAGTTCGAGGTGAAGCTGGCGAACTCGGGCACCACGGAGCTGGGCCTGGGAGGAACCCTGGATCTCAGCACCACCGAAGGGAAAAACCAGGCCGTCAGTGTCGACCAGGGGGATTTTGGCAACAGTGAAGGGCCTGGGAACCTGCAGGACAGCCTGACGGACGCTGCCAGCACGACGGCTGGGGATCCTGAGGTTGTGGCTGATCTCAACGGCAGTGATCTTGCGGGCGACTTGGAGGGCGGAGAGTTTAACATCTCGGTCACCAACGACTCGACTGCCGGCCAGCTCACCTTTCAGGTTGAGAAGGGCGGAGAAGTTACCAGCACACAGACCGTCGACGTCAGTGGCGACGACACCAACGTTACGCTGGAAGACGACGGCAGCAACACGATTGAGTTTGATGCCGGCAGCGCGTTCGCGGACGGCGACGTTGGGGCCAATGAAACGAAGGAATTCTCGATCGAGGTCACCGACGGGAAGCTCGGAGACCGACTGTCGGGAACGTCCAACGCCTCGGATGCCCGCGACATCATCAGCGACATTGATGGCGCGATCAACACCCTAACCAGTGAGCTCAGCGACCTCGGAGCCAGCCAAAACCGGCTGTCGTTCAAAGAGAGCAACCTGGAAACCTCCAGAACAAACCTAAACTCGGCCCAGAGCCGGATTGAGGACGCGGACTTTGCGCAGACCCAGACGCAGGTCGCCAAGCTACAGGTGCAGCAGCAGTCCGGCACCGCGCAGCTGGCGCAGGCCAACGCCGCGGGCCAGAGCGTCCTGTCGCTGCTTGGCGGCTAGGGCTAGTACGGGATCGAGGTCTATTTCACACGCACCAGCCAGTAGGCACAGCCTCCGGTCCGCGCCGGGGGCTGTGCTTTTTTGGCCGATAAAGACAGCGTCGGTCCGCGGGAGGCTTCGGCCGGTAGGCCTTAAAATTGCGGGCCGACCGCCGATAACCGGAGGCGAGGGAAAGCGGGGAGCGCCCCGCGAAAATCGCCGGGGCGGAAAACATTTCCCCACGATGTGACGGACGACGTTTCTTTTCGCGACTCGCCGTCGCTTTCGGCTTCGCTTATCCGTTGGATCTAAATTTGCATCCCCATCATGTACAGCGCACGCCAGCAGTACCAGCAGCAGGCCGTCCAGACGTCTTCGCCCGAAAAGCTGATCGACAAGCTCTACAGCGCCGGCATTCAGGCGTGTCACCAGGAGGACCGCAACCGACTTCGCGATGTGCTCTTGGAGCTCGTGAAGGCCCTCGATATGGAGAGCGGGGGAGAGCTGGCCGAGCGCCTGCAGGCCATCTACGAGTTCTGCATCAACGAAAGCGCGACTGGGGACCTGGACATGATCCGTGAACTGCTTGAGGAACTGCGCGAAGGCTGGCGGGAGGGCGTGCTCGACACACAGCCGGCCTAAGCGCCATCGCCCCTCTCCCCAAACGCCCCCAACCGACCACACGGACCCATGGCGACCCCCATCAGCAATTCGAATTTAAGCCCCGTGTACCAGCAGCTGATCCAGCAGACGCTCCGGGCCGAGAGTCAGCCCCGGGAGCGCCTGAAGGGGCGTCGGCAGCAGGAGAAGAACACCAAGTCGCTGGTGAGCGACCTCGACGGCAAGCTCTCGTCGCTGCAGAGCCAGCTCAGCACGCTCACGGACGAGATCACGAACCCGTTCGAGGGCCGCAGCGCAAGTGCCGAGGAGGGCACCGAGGCCTTCAGCGTATCGGCGGACAAGAGTGCCCGCACGGGAACGCACAGTGTGGCGGTGGACCGCCTCGCCTCGGAAGACGGGCGCGTATCGCAGACGTACAGCGCCGGCGGCTCGGAGCTGAGCACCTTCTTCGCCGACAACGGCCCACAAACCTTCGAGATCGGGGTCGCTACGCCGACCGACAGCAACCCGAAGGCCCGCACGCAGATCAGCGTGACGGTGAACTCCAACGGGAGCGACAACGAAGCAGTGCTGAAGGACGTCCAAACAGCCATTGACGGCGCGTTCCAGACCGCCGTGGACGACGGCACGATTTCCTCCGACGCGCGTCCGAACGTATCGGTCGTGAACCCCACGAGCGACACGGCCCGCCTCTCGGTGCGCAGCTCGCAGACGGGCTACCGGGGACGCCTCGGCTTCTCGGACTCCGGAAGCACTCTGCTCTCGACGCTTCAAGTGAGCGCCGACCAGTTGGCCAACGATACGCAGGGCGGGGAGCTGACCGAGGTGGGCACCGACGAGATCAGCTCGAAGCTCACCAGCCAGTTTACGCTGGACGGCCTGACGCTCACGCGCAACTCGAATGAGGTGGACAATGCCCTGGACGGGGTCACGATCAACCTCGACGAGGCCACCGGCACCGAGGCGTCCTTCGAGGTGAGCGCGGACGAGGAAGGCGCGAAAAGTGCCGTAAAGGAGTTTATTGGCCGGTTCAATGAGGTGAACAGCTTTCTCCAAGAGAAAACGAGGGTGAATCCCGACAGTACCGAGCGCGGCGCGCTGGCCGACGACAGCACTTTCCGGCGGCTCCAGTTTCGGCTGCGCACCGACGCCACCCAACCGGTAGACGGCCAGCCGCAAGGGCTCAACAGCCTGCGGGACGTCGGCATTGAGGCCAGCCGCGACGGCACCCTGGAACTGAAGGACGAGGAGGCCCTCTTTACAGCCCTGGAAGAGAACCAGGAGGGCGTGCGGCAGCTTTTTGCGGGCCCCGACGGGGTGGCCACGCGCCTGGAGCGTCGGGTAGAGCGTTTCGCAGACACCGGCGGCCTCCTCGACGCCCGGGAGGACAGCATCGAGAGCACCATCGACCGCCTCGACGGTCGAATTGAGCAATTCAACGAGCGGCTCGAACGCCGCCAGCAGCAGCTGCGGGAACGCTACGCGCAGGTGGAAAAAACCATCCGGTCCCTTGCCAGCCAGCAACAGGCCCTGAGTGCCCGGCTCTTCTAGTGCATCTTCCTCGCCCCTCACCCCCCATGCCCTCCCTCCCCGCCCTTCTCGATCGGCTTCTCCACCTCGGCGAGAAAACCCTCGACGCCGCAGCGGCCGAGAACTGGACCCGCGTGGCCGCCCTCGTGGAGCAGCGTGCCGAGGTGGCCGAGCAGCTCGCCGCCCCCGCCCCCCAGTCCGCCTCCAAAGACCTGTCTCCAGCGGAGCGGCGCGCCAAAGCGGACGCCCTCGCCGACCAGAACGAACGTCTAGGCGCCCTGCTGCGGGAGCGGCGGGAGGCCCTGAAGACGGAGCTGGCCCGGATTGGGGAGATCCGACAGGCCCAGGACTCCTACCGGGCCTCTCCCCCCCGCGACGGCGTCCTCCCCGACGAACTTGCGGGCTGAGCCCCCTGCGCCCCCGTCTGTCTACCCTCGCACACCCGCCCTTGCTTCCCGTTCACCCGTTTAAGGAATCCCATCGCCCGCCGATGACTATTAGCCAGCCCTCGGTGGACGCCCGAACGCCTCCTTTTCCACAACCGTGCAGGAGCCATGACCGTACAGAACAACCCATCGGCCGGCCCGGTGCAGCCCAACTCGGCCCGTAGTGACGAGGCCGAGCAGGCCCGCCAGGCCTCCCAAGCCGACGGCGCGGAGGGGACCGACGCCCCCCCCGACGAAGCCGCCCCGGGCGATCGCGTCGAAATTTCCGACGCGGCCCGGGCCGCCCAGTCGGACGCGGCCGGCGACGCGGCGCTGGTCCAGCGCGCCCGTGAGGCCTTGAGCACCTCCTCTCTCTCCGCCGATCGGCTTTCGGAGCTGCGGGCCAACGCGGAGAGCGGGCGCTACACCGAGCCCGACGCCGTTCAGCAAGCCGCCGAGGGACTCGCCGACGATCTTGGATCGCCTCCCAGCGAGTCGTAAACGAATCGGGGGCGGGCACCACCGGCCGCCGCTTCTAAGCTAGATCGAAAACCCCTGCTCGCGGTAGCGCTGCAGCTTGTTGCGGATGGTGCGCGCGCTGATGCCGAGTTTTTCGGCGGCGCCCTTCTGGCTTACGTCCTCCTTCGAGAGCGTATTCAGGATGAGCTTGCGCTCCATTTCGGCGATGGTCGGCGGGTCGCCGCCCTCCATGATCTCGCCAATCATGAGGCCGGCCTGCTCGGAGGAGGCCCCGCCCGCCCCTCCGTCGCCCGCGAAGAAGTGGTCCAGCACGTCGTCTTTCTCAATGCACTCGTCGTCCCCGGCCATCACCACTCCGCGGTGAATCATGTTTTCCAGCTCGCGCACATTGCCGGGCCAGCTGTAGGCCTGGAAATACTGCAGGAGGTCCGGCGCCAGCGTTTTGGGCGGCAGTTGGTACTGGTGCGTGTACTTTTTGATAAAGTGCTCGGCCAGCACCGGAACGTCGGAGAGACGTCCCCGAAGGGGCGGTACGTGCAGCGGAAACACCGCCAGCCGGTGGTACAGGTCTTCCCGGAACGTGCCCTCCTCCACCGCCGCTTCTAGATCGCGGTTGCTCGTGGCCACCACCCGCACGTCCACGGTTTTCGTCTCCGACGTCCCCACCTTTTGAAACTCCTGGGTCTGCAGCACGCGCAGAAGCTTCGCCTGCACCGACGGGGCAATCTCGGTAATTTCATCGAGCAGCAGCGTCCCCCCGTCAGCCTTTTCAAACGCCCCCACCATGTCGTCCACCGCCCCGGTAAAGGCCCCCTCGACGTGCCCGAACAGATGGCTTTCCACCAGTTCGCTGGGCAGCGCGGCGCAGTTGACCGGCACGTAGGGCTGGTCGGCCCGCTGGCTATTGTCGTGAACGAGGCGCGAGAGAATTTCTTTGCCGGTGCCGCTTTCGCCCTGCACGAAGACCGGGGCGCGGCTGCGTGCGATGCGGGCCACCATCCGGCGCAGTTCCCGGACGCTTTCGTGCTCCCCCACAAACTGCACGGCCCCTGGCTCGTACCCTTCGCCATCACAGGGCGCGAACGCTCCGCCGGGCGTGCCGTTGTGTGAGGCGCCGTTCACGGCGTTGTGCGCGTGGCCGTTGGCGTGCCCGTTCGCCCGGCCGCCGGCCTGCCCATTGAGCGGGGCCGTGCCGCCGGCGCGCCCATGGGGCGCTTCCTCGGCGGCCGCGTCGAGCGCCGTTTTCACACGCTCCACCAGCTCGTCCGTGGAAAACGGCTTCGGGAGGAAATCCGCCGCCCCTTTCCGCATTGCCCGGACCGCCTGCTGCACGTTGTCCTGCGTGGATAGCAAAATGACCTCGACGTGCGGATGCGCCTCCTTGACGCGCTCCAGCAGCTCAATGCCAGTCATGGTTGGCATCTGAAAGTCGACCAGCGCAAGGTCCACGGCGCGGTCGTCCAGAAGCGACAGGGCTTCTTCGCCACCGGTGCAGGTGGTGACCTGAATCCCTTCGCGTGGGAACAGCCGTTCCAGAACGCCATGGATGGCCACCTCGTCGTCGACGGCCAGCACGTGAGGAGAATCGGACGGCGCAGAGGAAGCGGATGGGCTCTTCATTCTATTTCGGGGGCGTAAAAATTCGAGCAAAGCAGCGGAAAGGACCGGTGGCGGCCGTGGCGGCGGGACCGTAGAAAGCCGACCGGGGAGACGGACGTCTCCTTGAGAGACGAAGGGTTCCTTCAGAGGCGGTTAGAGGCGGAGGGTAAAGCAGGTGCCGCCTGCCTCGACGCTGTTGGTGGTGAGCGTCAGCGTGCCCTCGTGCCGGGCTGCAATGTGTGCCGCGATGGGGAGGCCCAGCCCGAGGCGGCGCGGATGAGTGCTGTAGAACGGTTCGAACAGCACGGCGGGGTCGTCCTCCTCGATCTCTCCCTCGTTCCACACCTCGAACGCAAGGGCAGAATCGGCCGCCTCGCCCTCCGCGTCGCGGCGGACCGCCCGGAGCCGCACCTCGCCTGCAGGGCCCGAGGCCTCCAGGGCGTTCTGCAGAAGGTTGAGCAGCGCCTGACGGAGCAGTCGCGGATCGGCCCTCACAGTGCCGTCGGCAGACGGCTCCACCTCCGTGCGCACACGCTCGCGGTTCACGTCGCCGAGCAGGTGCACCGCGCCCTGCGCCACGCCAGACACCGGAACGCTGCGTGGGGCCGGATCCAGCGACCGACTGTAGTGACGGAGATCGGACAGGAGGTCGTTGATCTTGCCCGAAGCCTCGAAAAGCTCCATCGCAATCTCTCGCCGCTCGCGGTCGTCGCGGGCGTCCATCAGAAGGTCGGCGTACCCGGAGATGGTGCTGGTCAGGGTTCCGAGGCGGCGCGTGAGGACACCGGACAGCCGCTTTAGGGCATTGTCCTCTTCGTCCAGGGCGCCTGGACGGCCGGCGGGGGAAGAACTTTCCGGGGACGACGAGCCGGCGGAGGTCTCTTCCGGTGGAAAATGAGAGTGAGACACAGCAGAGAATAACGAAGGAGCCATGAGGCGCTGCCGCACAGGTGGATAGGACATCGTGTTCTGTTTTTTAGGGTCCCAAAGTGCACGCCGAGACGCGACCCCTTCGTGGAAAAGGCGTCTCGGGAAGCTCAGGCAACTTTTTCTTCTTTCGGGAGCGTGGAGGGTTGTAAAACGGGAAGGAGTTATTACCCAATCCGTCAATGCCTCGCCTTCCATTCTCTGCGCCGGCTCGTGGGAGGTGGGCGCCGAGGAGTCGTCGTCTTGGGGCTCCGGGTGGCACAGTGCTTGTTTGCTTCTGCCCTCCCCGCGTCCCCCGAACACTTCCGCTCGCTTCCATGGACACGGCCAAACTCAACCTTCTTCGGAACGCGATGACGGCGTACGCCAAGCGGCGCCGGGCCCTGTCGCGCAATCTCGCCAACATTGATACCCCCGGGTACGACCGCACCGCGGTCACCTTCGAACAGGAGCTTCACGAAGCCCGCACGTCCACCGGTCTCGGCCGTCGTCCATCGGCGGTAACGGCCCGCGTGGAGGTGCAGGACGAAGCCCCGGTCCTCGAAAACGAGCTGATGGCGCTCTCGGACACGCAGATGCGGACCCAACTCGCGTCTCGTGCCCTGAGCGAACACTTCGATCTCATGCGGACCGGCATCACGGGGCAGTCGCGCTAGCGCCCCGCCTCTCTCGCGTCGTTTTTTCCACTGCTTGTCGTTCCCATGGCTTCCGGACCTCGCTTTCTGCCGTCCATGCGCACCGCGTCGCGCGGCATGGCGGCCCAGCGCCGCAAACTGGCCGCCGCCACGGAAAACCTAGCCAACGCCAACACCTCCCGCACCGCCGACGGCGATCCGTACGCCTTGAAGCGCGTCGCGCAGCAGGCCGGCGACGGCCGGGGCCGGTTCGACCAGTCGCTGAGCGACGCCACCCTGGAACTCCGCACCCCCGACGCCCAGCACCTGCCCGGCCGCCGCCTGCAGCTGGAGCGCGGGACGGACGACCTGGGTCCGACAACGGAGATCCGCGAGGTAGAGGCCGAGCGCCTGGAGTACGACCCCTCCCATCCCAACGCCGACGAGGACGGATACGTGCACTACCCAGACGTGAATGTGGCTCAGGAAATGGCCCGCATGACGTCCGCCAACCGGGTCTATGAGGCCAACCTCTCGGCCGTGGACGCAACCAAGAAGATGGTCCGCGAGACCTTTAAGATCTAGCGCCGGAGCCGCCCCCCGCTTCTCCCCTCGCCCGCTCTCCTGCCCCGCCCATGAGCTCCGTATACTCGTCCTACGCTGCCGGTCGCGCCGCGTACACCCGTGGTCCCTCCGCGTCGGAGAAGGCCTCCTCCGCCGAGTCCCCTTCCGCCCCCGACGATACGCAGGAGGCCTCTTCCAGCTCGAAACCGCAAGACACCGCGCTCGACAAGACGGCCCCGAGCAACCTCACTACGCAGGAGCAGCAAATGATTGAGGAGAGCTTTCCCGAAGACCCGGAGCTTTCCATGCGCCTTTACGGGCGGGGCCGCGACGCACAGACCGTCCGATCGAACGCCCTCGGCGGCAATCTCGACGTAACGGGCTAGCCGTCGCCCCAGGCGGGCTGCCTCGCGCCCCGCCGCGCACTCCTGCCTTTCCTCCTCGGTTTTCTCTGTTCCCCATGAAAGCTGCGCAGCTCCAACGCTTCCGGCAGGCCGCCCTCCAACAGTCGGACGACGGCGGCAACGACCTGCCCGACCTGGAGGCCGCCACGGACGGGCCCGGCTTTGGCGACACCCTCGAACGCGCCATCGACAGCGTAAACGAGTCGCAGGAGGTGGCCAACGAGAAGGTCAGCGCGTTTGTGGCCGGGGAAGAGCAAAACCTCCACGAGGTCATGATCTCGATGAACCAGGCCAAGCTGCAGTTTGAACTGATGAACGAGGTGCGCAACCGCGGCCTCGACGCCTACAAGAAGCTTATGCAGACCCGGATCTAACGCCTTCCCCCGCCTCCTTGCCTTCCCTCGTTGACGTCACCTCTCCCGAGCGGCCTCGCACTCGTTCATGCAGTCCTTCCTCGCACGCACGCGCCAACTTTTGGAGGATCTCTCGTTGGGGCAGCAGCTCGGGCTGGGCGGCGTTGCCCTCGGCACGCTTGCCCTCCTCATCGGCATGGCGTACTGGTCCAATCAGCCGGACTACACCCTTCTGTTTGGCGACCTGCAGCCGTCGGACGCCAATCGCGTCGTGCAGACGCTTCGCGAAGAGGGCACGCCCTACGAGCTGAAAAACCAGGGCACGTCCATCTACGTGCCCCGCTCGTCGGTGCACGAGCTTCGCCTCCGCTTTAGCTCCGAGGGGGTCATCCAGAACGGCCAGACCGGGTACGAGCTGTTCGATCAGGGCACGCTGGGAATGACCGACTTCATGCAGAAGCTCAATAGCAAGCGGGCCCTGGAAGGCGAGCTTGCCCACACCATCTCGCAGATTGGGCAGGTCCAGTCGGCCCGCGTTCACCTGGTCAAGCCCAAGCGGGACCCGTTCCGGGACCAGGGCGCCCAGGCCAGCGCGTCCGTCGTGCTCAACCTGGGGGGCAGCGCCTTGTCGCAGCCGCAGGTGCAAGGCATCTCGGAGCTGGTGAGCGGCGCCGTGGAAGGATTGGGGCCGGCCCAGGTCACCATCGTCGACGCGGACGGGACCATGCTGTCCGATCCCCAGGCGGGCGACGAGGACATCCAGCTCACCTCCACGCAGCTCGACATGCAGCGCTCCGTGGAGCAGCAGCTGGTGGAGCGCGGGCAGTCAATGTTGCAGCGCGTGCTGGGCCAGGGCAACGCCGTTCTGCGTGTCTCCGCAGAGCTGGACTTTGACCGCACGGTTACGCAGCGCAACACGATTGACCCCGAAAGCGCGACGGTGATCAGCGAGGAGCGCACGCGCCAGAACAACCAGGACTCGACCGAGGGCTCGTCGAGCTCCACGTCCACCGTGCGCAACTACGAGGTAAGCCGTACCGAGCAGCGGTCCGAGGAGAGCGTGGGGGACGTCTCCCGGCTCACAGTGTCGGTGATGGTGGATCACAAGAAGACGGACGGCGACGGGGAGCCCCCCGCCTACACGCCCCGCTCGGACGAGGAGATGCAGAAAATTGCGTCGGCCGTCAAAAACGCCGTTGGCTTCGACGCAAGCCGGGGCGACAGCTTCACGATTCAGCAGACCCGCTTTGACGGGAGCCCCACGCCCGCCGCACAGGGGGTCGAGGATCCGGGCGGGGGGCCTTCCACGCGCCTGTACCTGCGGTACGGACTCCTCCTCCTGGCGCTCGGCGCGGCCGTGTGGCTGGTGCGCTCCATCGCCCAGCGGCTTCTGGGGGACAAGGCCGCCGGCCCGGCCCAGCTGCAGGACGGAGCGGCCGGCGCCCGTCGGCTCGACGCCTCCGAGGCCGACGGGCAGCTCTCGGACGGTGACGCGGCGCCCGACGCACTGGACGGAGACACCGACGAGGAGGAGCTCGTGCTCGAGGACGACCTCTATACCAGCAAGCTGTCCGACGAAGCCAAAGCCCGCATCGAAGCCCGAAGCGAAATGTTTGAAGAGATCCAGGAGCAGGTGGAGGACCACCCCGAGCAAACCGCCGAGTTGATTCGGGCGTGGCTCGTGGAGGATCGTTCTCTCTAGCCCCGCCGCCCTCGCCCACCGCCCTCTCCACACATTCTCGTCGTTTTCCTCGTCCCCCCATCATGCCCGACCGCAACTTTCAGGACGCCTCGGAGCGCTCCCCCAACGCCTCGCCCTCGCCCACTGCGGCACCCAGCCCCCTGCCCGACGACCCTGACAAGCTCAGCGGGGCCCAGAAGGCGGCCACCTTGCTCATCGCATTGGGCGTCGACACGGCCAGCGAAGTGCTGCAGCACCTCAACGACAAGGAGGTGGAGGAGGTCTCGGTCGAGGTGGCCCGGATGCGAAACACGCCCAGCGACCTGGTGGAGGACGTCCTCCTGGAATACCGCGACGTGGTGCGCGCCCAGAGCTACGTGGCCCAGGGCGGCGTGGAGTACGCCCGAGAGGTTCTGAACGAAGCCATGGGGCCTCGGCGGGCCGAAGAGGTCATGATGCGCGTGGAGGCCGCCATGGAAGTGTCGGCGTTTCACCTGTTGCAGACCGTCGAGACCGATCAACTCACCAATTTTCTCCGCCGCGAGCACCCGCAGACGGCCGCGCTCATTCTGGCCCACCTCAACCCCCGCAAAGCCGCCGAGATCGTCTCGGGCCTGAACGAGGACCTGCAGAGCGAGATCATGTACCGGCTGGCGACGATGGGCAACACGTCCCCGGAAATGATTAACGACATCGAAGAGGTCATCCGCAACCAACTAGGCTCCGTTATCGGGGCCGAGACGAGCGTGTCCGGGGGCATCGAACAGGTCGCCGAGATCCTCAACACCACGAGCCGGTCCTCGGAGCGCGCCATTCTGGACTCGCTGCGCGACCGTTCCGAAGAACTGGCCACATCTATCAAGAACCTCATGTTCGTATTCGACGATCTGGTGCACATCCGGGGCGAGGACCTGCAGACGCTGCTCATGGAGGTGGAACAGGACGACCTTGCGCTCGCCCTGAAGGCTGCCTCGGACGAGTTGGAAGAAAAGGTGATGCGCAACGTGAGCGACCGGGTGGCCGAATCGCTCGAAGAGGAGATCGAGCTTCTGGGGCGCGTGCGGGTAAGCGAGGTGGAGGAGGCACAGCACCGCATTCTGGAAAAGGCGCAGGAGCTAGAGGCGCAGGACGAAATTGTCCTCTCGCACGCCTCGGAAGAGTCGATGGTGCAGTAGCCCCCCCTTCGCGCCGTCTGTTTCTCATTCTCCCCCACCTGCCAGATGGGCCGCATCCTCAAGGAAGACGACCAGTCGAACGTGCGCCCGGCTTCGCTGGACGAGACGGACTTTCGGGAGGACGCACCTCCCGCGGCCTCGCCCCGCATTCCGGCGGACAAGGTGAACGTCTCGAATGACGGCCCGCGCGGCCCCGATGCCCCGGCGGCCCGGGACGTCCTGCGGCGCGATCAGACCCAAGAAGCCGACGCGCCGGTGCCCGTCGAACCCCCCGCAGCCCCGGACGAGTCGTCTTCCGCCGGCGCGAGCCCTGCCCCCCCCGGCGCGGACGACGGCCCTGCAGCCCCCGCCTCCACGGACACCGCGGACGCCTCCCTTCCCGACCGCACGGCCGCGGAGTGGCAGGATCGCCTCGACGAGGCGGTGGAAGAAGCCCGCGCGGAAGGCTACGAGCGCGGTCACGACGACGGCTACGACGCCGGGTACGACGACGGGCACGACGCAGCCGAGAGCGCCTTGCAGGCCGAGTGGGAGGATGCGCGCACGGCCCTAATCGACGACACCACCCGCTTCGAGGAGGCCTGGGCCCAATACGTGGAGGCCAACGAAACACGCTTCGTGGAGCTGGCCCTGACGCTGGCCGAAGCCATCGTGGACGCCCCCCTGTCCGACGAGGTGCGTACGGCCTCGGAGGCGGCCCTTACCGACGCCGTCGCTGAGCTAGCGAGCACGCCCCCCGTTACCGTTACCGTCCACCCGGTCGACTACCAGCGCCTCCGGGAGTCCGGCGTGGCCGAACGCCTCATCGACGCGCACGACGACGTGCAGCTCGAATCCGACCCCGAGCGCCCTGAAGGCGACTGGGACGTTTCATCCCCCACCGGGGTGATCCGCCGCCGCCGAAGCGAAGTGATCGCGACGCTTCGGGACCGCCTCGGCCTGCCCGCCTCAGGGCCCGATTCCTCTTGATTGCTCTCTCCGTCCCCGCGCCCATGCCGTCGCTTGCCAGCGCCCTCGATGCCCTCGACGCCTCCTCCGTGCCTCCGCGCCGCTACGGGCGGGTAACCTCGGTGGTGGGACTGCTCGTGAAGGCCAACGACCTGGAGGCCGCGGTGGGCGAGATGTGCCACATCCACGTCGGCTCCGGGCCCGCGCCGCGCACCGTGCGGGCGGAAGTGGTGGGCGTGCAGGAGGGCACCACTGTTCTCATGCCCATGGAAAAAACGCACGGCTTGCAGTCCGGCTGTCTCGTGCGGCGGGCCGACCGTGGCATGACCGTGCCGGCTGGGCCAGGCCTCCTCGGCCGCGTCATTGACGCCGGCGGGCGCCCCATCGACGGCCACGGCCCACTGGGCCCCACAGAACCAGTCCCGATTCACCGAGACCCGCCGTCCCCCCTCGATCGGCCCCTGATCGACACTCCCCTGCGCACGGGCATCCGGGCCATCGACGGGTTTCTCAAGATGGGCAAGGGGCAGCGCACCGGCATCTTCGCGGGGTCGGGCGTCGGCAAAAGCACGCTTCTGGGCATGATTGCCCGCCGTGCGGAGGCGGACGTGAATGTCATTGCCCTCATCGGTGAGCGGGGGCGCGAGGTGCGCGAGTTTATCACGGACAACCTGGGCGAAGGCGGGCTGCGGCGCACGGCCCTCTTAACCGTAACCGGCGACGAGGCCGCCATGAGCCGCGTCAAGGGGGCCAGCGCCGCCATGGCCGTCGCCGAGTACTTCCGGGACCAGGGCAAGGACGTGCTCTTCATGATGGACTCGCTGACGCGGGTGGCCCGGGCGCAGCGCGAGATCGGCCTGGCGGTGGGCGAGCCGCCTACGACGCGGGGGTATCCGCCGAGCGTCTTTGCCCTGCTGCCCCGCCTGCTGGAACGGGCCGGCCCCGCCGCGGCGGGCACCATCACGGGTATTTTCACCGTGCTGGTGGAGGGGGACGACATGAACGAACCCATCAGTGACGCGGCCCGCGGCATCCTGGACGGCCACATCGTGCTCTCCCGCGCCCTCGCCGAAGCCGGGCACTATCCCGCCATCGACGTGCTGGAGAGCGTGAGTCGTGTCATGCCCCGGGTGGCCGGCGAACCGGCGCAGGAGGCCGCCCGCGAGGCCCGGCAGCTCCTGGCCGCCTACGACGAGGTGGAAGACCTCCTTAACGTAGGGGCCTACGAGCCGGGCAGCGACCCGGAGACCGACCGGGCCGTCGACGCCCACCCGGCCCTCATGAACTTCTTACAACAGGACGCCCACACGCCCCCCTCGGGGCCCAGCGCGTCCGAGCAGCTTCGGTCCGTTCTGGATCAAATCCCGGAGTAGCGCTGGCAGGGAATTTGGACTACACATAAGCAGTGCAGATTTCTTCTCTGCGCCGGGCGGCGGGCTCGCGGCACTCTGCTCGTCGCGTCCGCCCAGCCGCCCTGCACGCCGTCCGCTCGCATGCGGCGCGGCACTCGGCCCTCAACACGACCGGTCCCTCTTCCACCGATGCCAGGCAAGAAATTCCGCTTCTCCCTGCAAAAAGTGCTGGAGCTTCGTCGTCACAAGACGGAGCGGGCCCGCCAGCGCCTGACCCGTGCCCAACAGGCACTGGAGCAGAAGCGTGAGGCCCTCGCCCGGGCCAAAGAGCAACTGGATGCGTGCCAGCGCACGGCTGGCGAGGCCCGGCGTGTTCGTCCGGCTGAACTGCGACAGGACCAGGCCTTTCGGGCGCGGGCCCGAGCATCGGTGGCGGAGGCCCGCGCCGCCGTGGACGAGTGTGCGGAAGATGTGCGCGAGGCCCAGGCAGCCCTGCAGGATGCGCGGCAGGCCGAGGAAACCATCGACGAGCTTCGCGCCCAGGAGAAGGAGGCGCACAAGCAGGCACAGAAACGAGCCGAAGTGGCCTTTTTCGACGAGCAGGCCGTGATGCGCCACGCTCGCAGCAGCCCCTCGTCCCCGATGTCGAACCTATGAGAAAAACCACGGTCACGTCCATTTTGGCCATCGCGGGCGCTGCCCTGGGCGCCGCCCTGGTGGGACTGCTGGGGGCCTACTTCATCCTGCCGCAGGTGGCGCCGGGGCTTACGTCCTCTACGGCGTCGGAGCAACAAGCGCCCTCAGACTCGGCATCCCGCTCTCAGCCCGACACGGCCCGCCGTGCCTCGCCTGCTGCCTCCGCCCCACCCTCCTTGGAGCGTTCCGACTCTGCCTCTGGCGCCTCCCGCCCGCGGTCGGCGCGCGGGCCCTCCCCGGCAGTGTCCACTCGTTCCGATACGGCCCGCTCTCCTGCGGCCCAGGCCCTCCGCGACTCGATCGCTGTGCTCCACCGCCGTCTGCGCACGGCGCAGGAAGTGGCCCGCTCGCTCCAGCAAGACACCAGCGCGCTCCGTACGCGGCTGAGCGCGGCGGAGACCAGACGCGCAAAGGTCAATGAACTCAGCGATGCGCTCATGGACATGCGGCGGCGGGGGCTCACGAGCCTCCTGAAGGAAGTAAAAATGAGTGTGTTGAAGGCGCTGTACCGGCAGACCACAGGCAGCGCCCGCACGCGTCTCCTTCAGTCGATGGAGCCGGCCCGCGCCGCCCGGTTCATCAACCAGGTCGTGGAGCAAGACGCCGCCGAGCCGGCCCCCATCGCCCCGGACTCTGCACTCGCCTCCGAGTAGTCTCCCTCACCGCCTCCTCGTTCGCATGCAGTTGTCGTTCGCCCAAGCCCCCGAGCGTACCGCGGCGGCGTCCTCGCCAGAGGCGCCGGATTCGCTTCCAACGGCCCCGGACCACGCGTTCGCCAATGCCTTGTCGGGGGCGCAAAACAAGCAGCGTCCCATGCTCTCAGGCTCAGCCGGCTCGCCCCCGAAGGCGGAAGCCCCATCGTCCTCCGGCACTTCCACCGCGCCTTCTTCGGACGCTCCCGAGTCGTCCTCTGCCGCCGGAACGGCCCCGACCAAAGACGGCGATGCCCCCACACGCTCCCGCACAGGCGCGTCTTTCTCAGACACGGCGGCCCAGACAGGCCCCTCCTCACACACCTCTTTCTCGCCGTCCTCTTCTGGCCCTCAGAGTGCCACATCGGCGGCGCCCTCCGCGTCGGAGGGCGCGCGTCCGGTCCTCAAAGACGTGCCGAAGGCCTCAGGCTCGGCGTCTCCCACGGATTCGCAGCGGCCCGCTTCGTCCGCCGACGCCAAAACCGCTCATCCGGCCCCTTCCCACGACAGCGCCCCGAAAAGTGCCGTCTCGGCACGCAAGCGCCCACTGCCCTCTTCGCCTGCGCCCGCGGCGCCCCGCCGCTCAATGACTGCCGCGCACCTCCCAACACAGCAGACCGAGGCCCCACCGTCCTCCCAGCGCGGATCCGGGGCCAGAGGGACCGCTTTGCCTCAGCAGGCAGTTCCCCGCCAGTCCCTCGTTCGTGCAATGCCGTTTCGGGCCTCTCTTCCCACGGCGTCCTCTTCGCTCACGACGGAGCGGTCTGCGGCCTGGAAGTCGCTCCCCCTTGCGGCGATTGTACAGAAAGGAGGGGCCACCAGTGAGGGTGGCTCGCCTGCTCTGCCGCGGGAAACCGCCGCGCGCATCGTCTCTGTGAGTCAAGGGGGACGGCCGCTCGACGCCCCGCCATCGCTCCTCGCGCGTCGGGCTGTGGGCACACCGGCGGCGCCCGCCTCCTCCCCGGACGAACCAGCGAAGCGTGCGACGCCTTCTCCGGAGGCCTCCGCCCGCGAACGCGCCTTTCGAGGGGTCCGCCCCAGGCTTTTGAAGACGCACGGCCGCCCCGCCGCCTCTTCGCCCCCCTCCTCCGCCTCGTCCCCCTCGGCACCGTCCGACTCCGCCTCAACCTCGCAGGCGGGCCAGGGGGACACGGGCTCGCGCTCTCGACAGAACGCACAGGGGGCCGCCTCATCCGCGTCGTCCACGGACGAAAACGACTCCGGAAGGGCGGGGAAGCGACAGGCAGCGGGCTCCCGTTCAGAGAGTCGCGTACAGTTTCCGCGTGCCTCCGCCCGTCGCGAAGGCGCCGCCAGCTCCTCCCGTGCTCCCTCGCCCGCGTCTCTGGGGACTGGGGGAGGGGCCGAGGCCGGCGGCACGGGCTGGACCGCCGCCCTCTCCTCTCTTGGCTCCCCGGGGGCGTCGAGCAAGGGAGCGCAGGCCGGCCCCGCCTCAGCCCCGCCGCGCACGCTCCCATCCGCGTGGCTTCAGAGCGCCACACAGGGCCCGCTCCAGACCGCCGAACTGGCAAGCGGCTGGAAGGCGATGGAACTGACTCTCGGGAGCGACAACGGCACGCTCACCGTGAAGGCACGGCCCGACGCAGACGGAGTGGCGGTGTCGGTTCGCGTCAGCGAGGCGCGCCTGCGAAGCCATCTCGCCGCCAGCGCCCGCCGCCTCCAGGAAACGATGCAGGGCCAGTACGGCAGCGACGTGGACCTCTCGTTCGGTGGGGGGAGCGCCGGCGGCTCGGGGGGAGAAACGCCAGACGAGTCGTCCTCGCGGCGACGCTCGCGCCCGTCGTCCAGTCCCGATTCCCCTTCCGACTCCCCCACCCCCAATCCGTCTCCCCGGCCGGACGCCCCCGGCCAGCGCGAGTGGATCGGGTAGCCGCTCCGTCCTCTTCACCGTTTTCTTATTCCCCCTTTCGTCCCATGCAGCCTTTTGCCTCCCCACCCGCTTCCCGCTCCAGCGGGGCCTCGTCCGGTGCCGCCAGCAACGCCCTCTCGGAAAC
>ERZ1034486.41-NODE-41-length-39904-cov-4.952747_pt1 | contig 39904 bp, 37 predicted proteins | sample MGYA00520683_ERZ1034486 | MGnify/ENA primary metagenome ERZ1034486 (study PRJEB33760, sample SAMEA4777685) | hypersaline lake metagenome | biome: hypersaline environment; feature: brines | place: Spain | collected 2012-08 | depth 0 m ...
TGACGGCGCGTTCGTCATCTCTGATTCCGGGAAGATCGTCTCCTCGTACCGGTACCTGGAGCCGAGCGCTGAGGGGGTCGACATCCCGAAGGGGCTCGGCGCCCGCCACATGGCCGCGGCGGCGATCACTCGGGACACGAACGCCGTCGCGATCGTGCTCTCGGAGTCCGACGGGCTCGTCCGCGCGTTCAAGAGCGGCGAACTGATACTGAAGCTCGATCCGGAGGAGTACTGACCGATGTGCGGTGTTCTCGCGGCGGAGACAGCGTCGGCTCCAACGACACCCCTCACGCCGCTCCAGTTCGACGCGTTGGAGCCGCTCGTCCCGTTTGTCCCGCTGGCCCTGTTCGGACTGATCCTGTTGGTCGGTGCCGGGGTAAGCTACGCGCTGATCTCGTTCAACCGACGGCTGCTCGAACGGCTGGGTGTGCCAGAAAGCGTCGAGGGGACCGCTTTCGAACGGTCGGTGCGGCGGTTCGGCGTCTCGACGGTGACGATCCTCGCCCGACTCAGCGGCTATCTGGCGTTCGTCGTCTTCGTCGTCGTCGGGCTCACCACACTCGGTGTCGACTCCGTCACCGCGGTGTCGACGGTCGTGGTCGCGTTCCTCCCGCGGTTGTTCGTCGCAGTGATCGTGCTCGTGGTCGGACTGATCGTCGGCGACAAGCTCGGCTTGCTCGTCGACGAGCGTCTCCGCGGGGTGAAGCTCCCGGAGGTCGGCCTCGTCCCGTTGTTGGTGAAGTGGAGCACCGTCTACGTCGCCGCGCTGATCGCGCTCGCACAGGTCGGCGTCGCCACGACGGCGTTGGTCGTCCTGTTGGCCGGCTATCTCGCGTCGGTGATCGTTCTCGGAGCCGTCGCGTTCCGCGATCTGCTCGCGTCCGGCAGTGCCGGACTGTATCTCCTGTTGACGGAGCCGTACGCCATCGGGGACCGCGTCCGGATCGGCGACGTGGAGGGTGTTGTTCAGGAGATCGACGTGTTCGCGACCCACGTGGAGAGCGACGGAGAGGTGTATCTGGTGCCGAACCGCCGCGCGCTCACCGACGGCGTCGCTCGGAAACTGGACTGACTCGCCCCCACCTCACTGCCCCGTCTCCACGTCCGCGTCCGTCTCGCGGGCGACCGGCTCCGCCGGCACGCCCGCGACGGTCGTCCCCGGCGGCACGTCCTCAGTCACCAACGAGTTGGCGGCGACCTGTGCGTCCGCGCCGATCTCCACGCCCGGGAGGAGCACCGCGCCCGCACCGATCATCGCGCGGTCGCCGACCACCACGTCACCGACACGGTACTCGTCTTGGAGGAACTCGTGACAGAGGATCGTCGCGTCGTAGCCGACGATCACGTTCTCGCCCAGCGTGATCCGTTCCGGCCAGAACACGTCCGGTGTCGCCTCCAACCCCCACGCGACATCCTCGCCCACGCCCACGCCGATGGCCGACAGGAGCGCTCGCTTCGACGCCAGACTCGGCGACACGCGGACGAGCCAGACGACGAGGTAGTTGCGCGCCACCTCGACGAGCGACTTCGCCTCCCGCCAGTGCCACAGGGAGTTGCGCGCTCCCGGCGTCTCGTGGCGCTCCAGTCTGTCGTACCGCGCCGGCGCGTCGTCGTCACTCACGCCCCGAGGGTGGACGGGGAGGGGTTTGAATACCGTGGTGGCAGACCGTGTCGCCACTCGGCGAGGAAAAACGGAGAAGTCGCGTTACTCCTCGACCAGCACCGCGTTGACCTGGCCGGACTGACCAGGTCGGGAGGTGACACGCGCGCGGCCGACACCGGTCTCGATGACGGCGCCGCGGGTGACGATGTTCCGGCGGACGTAGTTGACGTTCGCGGGGTTGTCGACGACATCTTCGATCTCGGTGGTCTCCGTCTCGCCGTCGACGGCGACCTGCGCGATGTCGGTCGACAGCGCGCGTACCTTCTGGCCGTTGCCGCGGGTGTCGACCGTCTTCAGCCGGCGGTCGTCGACGGTCGTCTCCGTCGGCTCACCGCCGCGCTGGTTCGCCTGTTTGTCACTCGACGGCACGCGTCGACCACCCGTTCGCTTGCGTTTCCTGCGTCCGCTCTGGTCGGTCATACCCTGAAGAACTGTGCCGGCCCACTTAGGGGCGACGCTTCGGCCGCCAGCCTGGTCGCGTCCGGCTACAACTGCTCGGCGACACCCTGCTCGACAAGCGGCTCTGCGACCATCCGCGGGAGGTGGACCACGTCCGACGCCGCGAGCTTGTACGTCCGGTCGTCGACCCCGAACACCTCGCCGACATCGCTGGTCACCCGAACCGTCGACCGCTCCACCGTCGGGGTGTCGTCTGTCGCTCCGTCGTCGGTTGTCGGCTCGTCTCCGCTCACCGCTCCGTCGTCAGTGGTCGGCCCGTCTCCGCTCACCGTGTCGGGTCCCGCCGGCGCGCCACCGGTCGTCTGCGGTGTGGCGTCCCCCGTCGACGACGCGGCCGTCGTGTCTGCCGACGCGGCTCTCGTGTCCGGTGGTGCGGCCGGGGCGTTGCCCGACCCGGGCGTGGCGTCCGCCGAGTTCACCTCCCCGTCGTCGACAGCGTCCGTTCCGCTCGTGGCGACGGGTGACTCCTCGACGCCGGTCGCGACGGCAGCCTCTGCGGCCGGCCGGTCTCCGGACGACTCGGCTGGGGAATCGCTGGCGCCGCCACTCGCCGCCGGCTGTGTCTCGTCTGTCGCGGTCGCGCCGTCAGCCGACCCGTTGTCCGCCGGCCCGCCCATCGCGTCTGCCAACACGCCCCCGTCGCTCCCCTCGGTTGTTCCGCCGTTCCCATCGGCGACGCCGTCGGCCGTCGCCACGGCGTCGTCTGTCGCCACACTGCTCTCGGCCGCGAGGGGCACTGGCTCCTCGGTCGCCTCCGGGGTCGGTGCCGCTCCGACCGGGTCCGCGTCGTCGCCTGCGCCAGTCTCGTCTGCCGTGCCGAGGAGGTCCGCCTCGGTGGGAGAGGCGACCGCGTCGGTCTCGCCGGACGCTCTGGCGGCGTCTGTCGCGGAGGTCGTGCCGGCGGTGTCGGTCGCGGGTACCGCCCGGCCGGCGTCTGTCGCCCCGTCGACCTGTGTCTGGGTGTTCCCAGAACCGTCGAGAGCGCCCAACACGCGTTCCTCGTTGTTCTCGATCCGTTCGACCACGTCGTCGAACATCGACCGTTCCTGTTCGGTCATCCCGTCCGTCTCGGCAGGCATCCCCGCGGCGGCGAAGGAGGCGAGTTTTACCACCTTCCCGCGACGGCGCTCGTACAACGACTCGATCACCTCCTGTGCGGTGTCGATCTCGTCGGTGAGTCGCATCGCGGCCGGCGCGTACGGGTCGCCGGTCTGCTCTGCGCGGCGGCTCCGCTCGTGTTTCAGCTGTCTGACGTACTCCGCGGCGTCGTCGTAGAAGGAGTCACGGAGGTGCTGGAGGCTATCCGTCCGTCGCTCCTGTTCCCGAACGCTGCGTAGCTCCTCTAAATCCACGTGTCGTGTTCACCCTGTCGTCTTCTCGGCGCGGCCCCGTGCCAACAGGAACACGCCGACGAACTCGCGAACTGATTGTGTCCCCTCGGACAACCTAAAGCTGTCGTCACCGTCCTCACCCACTGGGACCGGTCCGGGATCTGTCACGTCCACCATCACCCGTTGGCCCCGGAACCGGTTGGCGACGGCGTCCCGCGTCGGTTCGAAGCCGGCGACCGACTCCCGGTCTAACCGCCGGACGACGAACCCCGTCCCGCCGTGGAGACTCCCCGGGAGCCGGATCAGCCGCCGCACGTCCGTCGTCACCGGCTCGTCGATCGGGGCGGTCTCCTCGTCGAGCACCCGTTCTGCCAGCGCCCGCACGAGTGTCCCCGCCCCCGGCCCCAACTCCACGTTCCCCTCCCGCACCCCCTCTGGGTTGCGCTCCAACACGCCGTAGATCGTCTGTGCGGTCTTCTCCCCGACACCGTCGAGCTGCTGGAGCCGTTCGAGTGCTGCCGTCTCCGACATCTCACGGAGCGTCTCGGTGTAGTCGACGAGCCGTTCGTGGACCCGTCGTCCCCACCCACCCTCCGCGCGGATTCGTTTCTGGAGTGTGCCCCGTTCGTTTGGTCGTTTCGCAATCAGCCCGTCCTCGTCGATCCTGACCCCGCGGACGTAGTCGACGATCTCGCGGCGTGCCGCCGAGTCCAACCCCCGGAGCCCCTCCCGTCGGACGTGGACGTGGTAGCCGCGGCCGCCGGAGAAGACGATCTCCATCTCGTCGTCGCGGACGCCGAAGTCGCGCGTGAGCACGTCTAACAGATCCTCCAGTGCGCCTTTACACGCCGCCAACATCTCCGTGTAGGTGGCCGTCTCCGGGTCGACACCCGGGAGGTGGTCGGCGTCGAGATCGAAGACGAGATCCGCGCCGTTCCACCCCTTCTCGGCCATCGTCCGGTCGTGGGGGTCGTCGTACCGCGCCGCCGAGAAGTAGACGTGTTGTGGCGACTCGTCGGCGAGAAACGACCCCAGTTCCCCCGGACCGCCGGGCATACCGAGCAACGACTGGTGACGCACCATCGTCGTTCCGTCGCCGCCGGTGAACGGGATGTGTCCCCACTCGCGGTCGGCGGCAGCCGGCGGCAGTTGGATCGCCGTCCCGCGGTAGTAGTCGGCGAACCGGCCGGCGAGATACGTTCGCGTGCGGCGCTCCATCGAGTACAGGCGACGGCGGCCGCGGGCTTAGTCGTTCTGTTCGGCACGTCCCGCCTGCCCGTCTGACGCTTCCGGCCGGTCGTCTGAACGGTCCGACGCTTCCGGCCGGTCGTCCGAACGATCCGACGCTTCCGGCCGGTCGTCCGAACGGTCCGACGCTTCCGTCCGGTCGTGGTCGGACGGCTCTCCCGCTCGGCCGTTCTCGCGGGGCGGCGGCGGTGCCGCACCCCCCTCGTCGGTGTCGCTGTCACGCTCCCCGTCGGCCGCCTGGAGCGTGATCGTCAGCGTCGGCGGGTCGTCGAACGCGACGCTGGTCTCCCCGCCGGAGGCCAACACGGTCCACCGGACGATCCACAGCTCCATCCCTCGCGAGTGGTCGACCGCCGTCTCCTGTTCGGCCGCGATTGCCTCCAGATCCGCCCGCGGGATCGTCCCGCCGCGGTCTGTCACCGCGACGGTGACCGTCTCCCCGTCCCGACGGACCCGGATCAGAACGTCCATCACGTCGCCGCGGGCGCCGCTCCCGTCACCCTCTAACAGCTCGACGCCGGCAGACAACGCGACCGGGAGCTTCGGGTGTGCCAGCACCGCGACCGACTCCGACGGCACGTCGAGCTCGAACGAGCCCTGCGTCCCCGTCTGGATTCGCTGGAACACCCTCGATAACTCCATCTGGACCAACTCCGTGTCGTCGTCCGCGACGACCGCCTGGAACTCGCGTGCCTGCTCGCCAATCTCGTACAGCTCCTCGCCGGCCGCGATGATCCGTTCTAACGACGCCTCGTAGTCGACTCCCCCGGCGCTGGCCGCCTCGTTACGATCCTCGGTTCCGTCACGGTCCTCGGTTCTGTCACGGTCCTCGGTTCCGTCACGGTTCTCTGTCTCGTCACGGTCCTCGGTTCCGTCACGGTCCTCTGTCTCGTCACGGCCGCGTTCGGCGTCCAACAGGAGTTCTGCGGTGCCGACGATCACGTTCGTCCGGTTGCGGATGTTGTGCCGGAGCACCCGGTCGAGCACACTCAGCCGTTCCTGCCGGGTCCGCCGCTCGGTCATGTCCTGTTGGAGCCCGAGATAGTGGGTCACTGTGCCGCCGTCGTCGCGGATCGGGACGATGTCGAGTTGGTTCCAGAACGGTGTCCCGTCCGCGCGGTAGTTCAACAGCTCGACGGAGACGGGGCGTTCGTTGTCGATTGCGCGTCTGAGTCGCGCGACCGTCTCCTCATCGGTGCCGTCCCCTTGGAGGAACCGGCAGTTCCGGCCGAGCACGCCTTGTCTGTCGTACCCCGTCAGCCGTTCGAACGCCTCGTTGGCGTACACCAACGGCTCCTCGGGCTGGTTGGCGTCTGCGACGGTGATCCCCTGGGCGGCCGACTCCACCGCCCGGCTCATCAGTGTCAGTCGTCGGCGCCGTTCGCGTTTCTCCGAGAGATCACGGACCACCAGCTGTGAGGCGGGTCCCCCCTCGTAGGTGACCGTCACGCCCGCGACCTCCGCCGGAAACTCCAACCCCTCCGTAGTGGTGAGCGTCACGTTGAGAAACTCCCGGAGCCGCCCGTCGCGTTCGACGGTCGCCAACGCCTCCAACACGGTCGCCCGGTCCTCCGGGGCGACGAACCCGTCGATCGGCTCGCCGACCAGGTCGTCGGCGTCGGCCACCCCCAGGAGGTCGACGCCGGCGTCGTTGACGTAGACGATCCGGTCGTCCCGGACGAGCAGGATCGTCTCCGGGGTCAGTTCGACGAGCCGTTCGTACTGGTCGCGGACGTTCGACAGCCGCAGTGCGGTCCGTCTGGCCCGCAGGAGGTTCCCCAGCCGGCGCGACAGCTCCGCCTGCCGGACCGGCAACGACACCACGTCGTCGATCAGCTCCGTTCCCGGCGGCTCCTGTGGCGGCGTGTCGGTGCCAACGAGCAGGTGTGGGAGGTACAACGGGTCGGCCTCGCGCCGCCGCGCCAACAGACGCTGGCCGCACTGCTGTAACCCGGACTCGTCGACGATCGCGGCGTCGTACTCCGGCACCGACTCCTCGTCGGGGTCACACGTCGTCACGTCGTGCCCCTCGGCACCTCTGAGCCACTCGACCAACAACCGCCGGTCGCGCCCCGGTGACGCCACCACGAGCAGGCTGGTCGACTCTGTCGACGCGGCGCACATAGCTTCACCTAATTGTTCTACCGGGAGAAACCCACCGGTCGTTTCAGTGTGGTGCCGCCACGACGCAGGAACCCTGTCACGGCGGGCGGGCGGGAACAGTTATCGGCCGGCGACGTGTGGGACCGGTATGACCGACACGGAACTCCAACGCGTGTCGACAGGAACCGCGGGGCTCGACCGAGTGACCGACGGCGGGGTGATCGCCGAACGGACGTACGTCCTCAGCGGCCCGGCCGGCTCCGGGAAGACGCTGCTCGCGTTGTCGTTTCTCGCGGCCACCCCCGACGACGAGACGGCGTTGCTGATCAACCTCGAAGAGGACATCGACGACATGCGGCGCAACGCCGCCCAGTTGGGGATCGACCTCTCGGCCGTGGAGATCCGTGATCTCTCCCCGACCGCGAGCACGTTCACCGAGGAGGGTACCTACGACATGTTCGAGCCCGACGAGGTGGAGAGCGGCACGTTCCGGGAGACCGTCCGAGAGGCGGTCGCGGACGTGTCTCCCGACCGGGTGGTCGTCGACCCGATCACACAGCTCCACTACCTCACGCCCGACACCTACCAGTTCCGCCAACAGGTGTTGGGGCTGTCGCGGTTCCTCACCGACCGGGCGGCGACGGTCGTGCTCACCGCACAGGACTCCGACCACGTCCCGGTCGAGGATCTCCAGTTCGTCACCGACGGCCACATCGTCCTCGACCCGACGGGGCCGGTCGACCGGGTAGACGTGCCGAAGCTCCGCGGCTCTGGAACGCTTCCGGGTGATCACGCCTACCGGATCGACGACGACGGGGTAACGGTCTACCCCGCGCTCGGCCCGGGCGACCGGACGGTCGAGCCGGACATGGAGACGGTCACCACCGGCGTCGACGCGTTGGACGAGCTTCTCGGCGGCGGGCTCGAACGCGGCACGACCACAGTCGTCGCCGGCCCGACGGGTGTCGGGAAGACGACGCTGGCGACACAGTTCGCCAGCGCCGCCGCGGCGCGGGGCGAACGGACCGTGCTCTACTTATTCGAGGAACGGTGGCCCAGTTTCCGCCGGCGGTCGGAAGCGCTCGGTATCCCGGTCGTCGAGATGCAGGCAGAGGGGTTGTTGGAGGTCGTCGAGGTGGAGCCGTTGCGGTACTCCCCACAGGAGTTCGCCGCGCAGGTACAGTCGGCCGTCGAAGACCGGGGCGCGGAGGTCGTCGGCGTCGACGGGATCACCGGCTACCAGCTGACGCTCCAGGGCCAACAGGACCGACTCACACAGGAACTCCACGCGCTGTGTCGCTACCTCAACAACGCCGGCGTGACGACGATCCTCACCGACGAGACGGACGGGGTCACCGGTGAGTTCTCCGCGACGGACAGCGGTGTCAGCTACATCGTCGACACGATTCTGTTCGTCCGGTACGTCGAGGTCGGCGGCGAGATCAGGAAGGCCGCCGGCGTGTTGAAGAAACGCACCAGCGGCTTCGAGCGCGCGCTCCGGGAGTTCGAGATCGGTGCCGACGGGATCGAACTCGGCGAACCGATGCGCGGACTCCAAGGCATCCTCACCGGCTCGCCGCAGATCGTCGACGACGAGGGGTGACACATCGGGACGCTCGCCGACAGACACCGACGAGCGTCAGTCGGCGGCGTCCGGCCGGTACTCCCGGCTGACGGAGAGCCACGTCCGGGTGCGGAACCGCGCGACGTTGACCACCATCGGCACCGTCGTCTCGGCGACGAGTGCGGCCAGCAGTCCGACGGCACCCAGCGTCGTCACCGTCCCCACGTAGGCCAACGGCAACGCCACCAGATACAGCCCGGCCAGCGTCGCGACGAACGGCACCCGCGTGTCGCCGGCCCCGCGGAGCGTCCCGGTAATGGAGCCGTCGACACCCAACGGGATCGCACTCACGGCGGCGACGGCGACGAACACGGCGGTCGTCTGTGTCGCGGGCCCGTCGGCGAAGACGGCCGCCACCGGCTCTGCGAACGCGGCGACCCCGGCCGCGGCGATCACGTAGACCACCATGGAGAGATTGACGATTTCGCGGCCGTACGCGACGGCGTCCGCCTCCGCGGCCGCGCCCAACGCCTGCCCGACGAGCGTCGACGCCGCCACGGAAAAGCCCCAGGTGAAGCTGTTGAGTAGCTGACGAACCTGTCTGGCGACGCCGATGGCCGCCAACACCACCTCGCCGAAGGACGCCGCCACCGCCAGCAACGGGAAGACGACGACCCCCTGTGCGATCCGTCTGGCGACCAACGGCGCAGACACCCGGAACAGCTGGCCGAGCAGTTCGGCCGGCGGCCGCACGCCGACCCCGACGGGCAACGGGCTCGCCCCGCGGCCGCCGTACGACCGCCCGGTGAGCCCCCACGCGAACACCAGCGTGACGGCTCCCGTCGCGGTCGTCGTCCCGATCGCGGCCCCGCGGACACCCATGTCGGCACCGAACACCAGCCCGACGCTGAGCGCGACGTTGAGCGCCGCACCCGCCGCCCGCACCGCCATCGGGGTGACAGTGTCACCGACCCCCGCGTACGTGCGGGAGGCGACGAGATTGATCCCCTCGAAGACAAGCCCGGGTGCGACGATCACCAGATACGCCGCTCCGAGCCGCGTCGCGTCGGCACCGCCGCCGACGAGTTCGACCAACGGCGCCGCGGCGACGACGTAGACGGCCGCCAACGGGACCGACAACAGAACCGCCGCGACCAGGCTCGCGGCGACGACCTGTGTTGCGCGGCGTTCGTCGTCGCCGCCGAAGTTCTGTGAGACCAACGAGATGGTGCCGCCCGCGAGCCCGATGAGCGCGAACTTCCCGACCTGCCAGAACCCGTTGGCCAGCGTCAGCCCCGCGACCGCCTCCGCGCCGATGGCGACGCCGACGACCGCCAGATCGACCGTCCGTTTCGACATGATCGCGAACCCGGTGACGATCCGGGGCCACGAGAGGTCGACCGTCTCACGGAGTCGGTCCTCGCTGATGACGTTCGCCGCGGCCAGCAGCCCGGCGACCCACCCGGCGACACGACGCAGTCTGTTCACTACCACTGACTGGGCCGGGAGCCGCAAGGAACTGTCGGATCACGAGACACGACAGCCGGCACGGACGGAGACAGATACAGGCGCGTCCACGCCGTGGGTGGTGTGTGCACATCGGCCCGACACCGACCAACCGACTCCGCGAAACGATCGCACGCGAACTGTTCGACGACGCGGACAACGCAGACGAGACGAACGGTACAGGCGACACCGACGAGCCTGTCCGTCGCCCACACGACGAACGAGCCCGCGCTCGACAGCGTGCAGGCGACTCCACACAGCCGGGCGACGCGCCGACGATGGCAGCCGACGACACGACCGAGGCGAGCGACGCGCCGACGACGGCAGCCGACGACACGACGGAGCCGGGCGACGCACCGACAACGGCGGTCGACGACGCGACGGAGCCGACCAGCGACACCACGGAGCCGACCGACGACCGCCCGCTCGCAGAACGCGCCACGGACTCGGTGTTCGAGTCGGAGCCAGCAACCGACGTAGAACTGTTGGACGACGACCGGGAGTGACGAGACCGTCGGCCCCCGCGTCCGCGGACGGCCTCACTCGGCGACGGCTCGCTCGTCCGGCTGTGTCTCGACGATCCGGAACCCGGTGAACTCGAACCGTGCGCCGCCGTCGCCGTCGGCGAGCCGCACGTCGCCGCCGTGCGCCCGCGCAACTGACCGGACGATCGACAAGCCGAGACCGGTGCCGCTGTCGGCGGTGCTGTACCCCTCGTTGAACACGGTGTCGCCGTCGGCGTCGATACCGGTGCCGTCGTCGGCGACGGCGAACCCGCTGGGTGTCGTCTCAACCGTGACCGTCAGCGCCGCCGGCTCCTCGCGGCCGTGTTCGACGGCGTTGCGGAACAGGTTCTCGAAGGCCGACCGGAGCCGCCCGGGGTCGGCGGCGACGACCCTGTCGGTCGGCGTCCGGAGCGTCGCGCCCCGGGTGTCGACCGTCCCCCACGACTGCTGGGCGATCTCGCCGACGGCGACCGGCTCCGTCTCGTCGACCACCTCCCCCTCGTCGGCCAGCGTGAGCGCGTCGTCGATGATCTCCGTCATCCGGCGGGTGGCCTCTTCTGCGTTCGCGAGAAACGACGCCACCTCCTCGTCGTCCGTCTCCGCCTGGGCCACCTCGACGTGCGCCTGGACGACCGAGATCGGGTTGCGGAGGTCGTGACTCACGACGGAGGCGAACCGGTCGAGCTGTTCGGTCTGTCGTTCCAGATCCGCCGCGTACGACTCTGCGGCGGTCACGTCCCGGAGGGCGACGACGGCGGCGGTGTCGCCGACGGTCGTGTGTGAGACGACCAACGAACGCGGCTCGCCGTCGACAGACTGCTCGACACGGTCGACCAGCCCCGCCGGCACCGGCACCGACTCGTCGTCGACTAACGCGGGCGCGACCGCCGCGAGTCGTCGGCCGGTCTCGACGGCCGGAAACACCTCGCGTGTGGCCTCGTTGTAGTCGACGACGCGACCGTCGTCGACGACGAGAATCGGGTCCGGCAGCGCAGACAACACCGTCGCCCGCGTCACTGGTGTCAGCCTGAGCAGTCGCCCGTCGTACAGTCCGGCGGCGACCACCCCCATCTGGACGGCGTTGCCGACGGCGAGGTAGCTGAGCCACCCCGCCCCGAACACCCCCGAGAGCCGCAACAGCCACAGCCCCACCGGCACCGCGACCGCGACCGCCAACAACGACGACTGCCGGCGGCTCTCCCGCCGGGAGCGGAGCGCCAACCGGGCGAGCAACCACAAGATCCCGGCGAGCAACACCGTCGCCGGGACTGACAACACCGCGTAGCCCACGCCACGCTCGAAGGCAACGTGGCCGGCCGGCGTCACCCGCAGGTCGGCGAACACGAGTTCGTGTGATCGGGTGGTCGCGATGGCGACGACGGCGGCGGACAACGTCACCCCAACTGCGGCCTGGACGCGGTGGTCCCGCCACCGGCTCGCGCCGGCGTACTCCGAGAGGAAGAGGAACCAACTCACCAACCCACCCCACTGGAACACCCACGCGAGCAGGAACAGCGTCGGGCGCACCCCCGTCGGCGCCACCACGACCCCGACGAGCGTCAGTGACCACGCGCAGACGACACCACCTGCGACGGCGAACAACTGCCCCGCGCGGCCGCGACCGTAGACGACCCCCAGCCACACCGCCGCCAGCGTCACCACTGCCGACAACACGCCCGCACCCAGCCTGAGTGTGACCGTATCCGACACTACTGTCTGCGTCTCGTTTTCCGCAAACTAAGTTCTTTTCGAGACAATCTGTCGTGTCCAGTCGCCACCGTCCGACCGTGGCTACGAGAGCACACCGGCCAGGTCCGCCTCGGTGACGATCCCGACGGCCTCCCCGCCGTCGGTGACGACGATTGCCTTGTAGTGTTCGAGCAGACTCTGGAGTTCCTCGACGGTCGCGTCCGGCGCGACACCGGGAAACGACTCGCTCATCACGGCGCTGACGGGGAACTGGCCGACCTCACCGCTCTCCCCGCCCGCCTGGTTCACGTCGCTGTATGAGATCGACCCGACGGGGACGCCGCCGTCCAACACCGCGAGCTGGGAGTACGCCTCGGAGTTCATCAGTTCGACCGCCTCGCTGACGGCGTCGTCCGGCGAGACGCTGACGATCCCCTCGTGCATCACGTCGGCGGCACGGACCACGCCGCCTTCGGCCTCGTCGAGCGCCTCGACGATCCCGCGGAGTGTCGAGAGCCGCGGGTCGACGTCGTCACCCTCGATCCGGGCGATCAACGGCTGTGACACCCCCGCCCGATCCGCCAACTCACTTTGCGTGAGCCCCAGTTCCTCGCGCCGTTCGTTGAGATCCTGTGGGGTTGGGAGATTCACGTCGGCCGAATAACCTGCGGTAATTTATAAGTCGTTCGGCTACGGGGAGCCCGTTCAGGCGGCCTCGTCGGCCGGCACCTGATCCGGGTTCGGGTCCTCGATCACTTCGATCACGTCCAGTGGGATGTCGCGCAGTGCACTGCCGACCTCACTCTTCGCGATCCGAGTGGCGTGTTCCTCGCTGTCGGCGTTGTAGATCTCGATCTCCAAGAACAGCCCCACCAGCGCCGTCTCTGCGGCGATGAACGCGGAGTCGAACTGTTCGCCACAGGCGGGACACGGGGTCGCACCCACGTTCACCTCGACGTACTCCTTGTCCGCCTCGTTGAGGCGACGACCGGCCTCGCTGACCGCGACACCGATCGCGTCGTCGACTTCCTCCACGTCTCGCACCAACCACGCGGCCTCCAACGCGACGAGATAGTTGCTCATACCCCTCCTTTCGCCCCTGGGGCTTTCGACTCTTGCGGTTCGACCCGCGGGGGGGTCCGACCACACGACACGGGTGCGTACGCTGTCTCTGCTATTCCGATAACTTACAGGGCGCCCCCAGTGGTCGTACTCGCGTAATCCGTGAGGAACGACCACGCTGCCGGTGCCGCGACCGACCGCCCGGCGCTCACCGAAACCGCCAGACAGCGCCGGGATGGACCGCGCGACACCGCCGACGGCTTTATATGTGGGCGTCCCGCCGGGACAGCCACGGCAGATGACGAAGGCCACCACCGCAGTCCAGCGAACCACGACGTACGCGCTCCACCAGGCGACGGTGCTGCTCGGTATTCTCACGCTCCCGCTCGCGCTCCTCGCCCGCCGGGCGGGGGTCGTCCTCCCAGTCGGTCGACTCGTCGGCTGGGCCAACGAGGTGTACGACCGCCACACGAACTGAGCCGGCTCTCCTCGCGGTCTGTCTGTCCAGACTGCCCGCCAGCCGTTGGAGTCACCATCGGGCGGTCGCACAGATGTGTCGTGCAACGCACTCGACAGTACACACTCGCGGCCCTCGTCGCGACGGTCGTCACAGTCGCCGTCGCGGTCGTCCGCAGCGGGCCACCACTGACCGGTGGGACCGGTCTGTACACCCTAGTTGCGGTGTTTGGCCTCTACGCGGCCACGACGGTGGTCCTCCTCACGCGAGCAGACGCGCTCCTGACCGGAGACATCGGGAACGTCGCGTCTGGTGTGTTCACCGGCGGGCTGACGCTCGGCGGAACCACGCTCGCGGGTGGGCTCGGCTCCGACGGCTACGCCGCAGCCGTCGCCGTCGGAGTCGGGCTCTGTCTCTTCGGTGCGGTGACGGGCTACTGGATGGCGACAGCACAGACCGACCGCGGTGTCGAGTGAGCCGCCGAGGTGGCGCCACAGAAACGCCGTCACCGGTCACAATCCCCCCAACAGCGTCGGTACGGCCCAGTCGACACCGTCGCCACCGGAAGGGACGCTTTTATCCGCCGCGCCCACCTACTCTGGGTCAATGCGACCGACAAACGATCGCGGCGATCTGACGCCGGATCTCGACGACCAGACTGTGTTCGGCCCGGAGATCGGCGAGTTCGACACCGACCGGAGCGCCGGCAGTTCGGAGGGTGAGATGAAGACCGGAACGACCACCGTCGGGTTGGTCGCCGAGGATGGCGTCGTCCTGGCGACGGACATGCGCGCCTCGCTTGGACCGATGGTCTCCTCGAAGAACGTCCAGAAGGTCGAGGAGATCCACCCGACCGGTGCGCTCACGATCGCCGGCAGTGTCTCCGCGGCACAGAACCTGATCGAGACGCTGAAGGCGGAAGTGCGGCTCTACGAGGCCCGCCGCGGCGAGGACATGAGCATGGAGGCGTTGTCGACGCTCACCGCCAACCTCCTCCGGTCGGGTGGGTTCATCATCGTCCAGCCGATCCTCGGCGGCGTCGACAGCGACGGGAGCCACGTCTACTCGATCGACGCGGCCGGCGGGACGACCTACGAGGACTACACCGTCACCGGCTCCGGCTCACAGTACGCGCTCGGTGTGCTCGAACAACAGTACGAGGAGGGGCTCTCCGTCGACGAGGCGGAGACGGTCGCCGCCGGCGCGATCCAGTCCGCGATGGAGCGTGACACGGCCTCCGGCAACGGTGTCAACATGGCCGTCGTCACCGAGGACGGTGTCGACGTGACCAGCGAGAAGGACGTCGACGCGTTCCTGTAGTCGCCGCGCTGTCGCCGACGCGACCCTGTGGTCGACACACCAATCGCCGTCTCTCAGCTCAGATCGACCATCGGTCTCGGGTAGTCGATCCCAAGTTCGACCCCGTACCGCCGTTGTTCTGCCGGGGTCAGCGTCCACGGCTCGTGGACGGCGTCGCCGGGCACGTCCGACAGTTCCGGGAGCCAGTGGGTGACGAACGCCCCGTCGGGGTCGTACCGTTGGGCCTGGCTCACCACGTCGAACGACCGGTTCTGGGAGTCGTTGCCGACGCCGGCGACGTACGCCCAGTTGCCGTAGTTCGACGCCGGATCGTAGTCTACCAACTGCGTCTCGAAGTACGCCGCCCCGTGGCGCCAGTCGACACGGAGGTCGTTCGCGAGGAAGCTCGCGGCGTTCTGTCGCCCACGGTTGCTCATGTACCCCGTCTGGTTCAGCTCCCGCATCGTCGCGTCGACGAACGGAATCCCGGTCTCGCCGTCCCGCCACCGACGCAGTCGACGCTCGGCCGTCGGCTCCGTCTCGGGGTCCCCCCAGTCGATCCCCGTTCGGTCTCTGATCCCCGGGCGCTCGAAGAACTGCGCGCCGTGTTTGGCGAACTGGAACTGGAAGAAGTCCCGCCACAGTAGTTCGAACACGAGCCAGTAGGTGTCGTCGTTGGCCACCCGCTCTTCCTCGTACCGGTCGACGGCGGCGTGGACCGTCCGCGGCGAGAGACACCCCTCGTTGATGTACGGCGAGAACTTCGAGGAGTAGTCCGGTCCAACCAGCCCGTTGCGGGTCTGTTTGTACTCACGGAGATTGTCCCCCTCCCATACCCAGCTATCGAGTCGGTCGCGAGCGGCGGTCTCGCCGCCGGGGAACGGGTGGACGCCGCGGTCGTCCGGCTCCGTCGACTCGACCCCCAGCGTCTCCGACTCCGGAATCTCTCCTGCAGACAGCCCGTCGGAGGAGAACGCCCCCGGCGTCGGCGGCAGTTCCGGCTCGTCGAGCGGGTCACGCACGCTCGCGGCCGCCTCGACGCTCTGACGGAACGGGGTGTAGGTGTCCTGAATCCGTGTGTACCGGGTCGGGAGATCGTCGACGTGGTAGAGCGTGTGGCCCCAGTGGCGGCGCGTCTCGACGGGGCGGTTGCGAAACACGTCGCGAACGCTCTCCTCGGTGCCCATCTCCTCGGGTGTGGGGAACGTGTGAAACTGCACCGTGTCGGCGTCGACGCTGTCGACGACCGCCGGAAGCACACGCTCCGGCCGGCCGTGTCGCACCAGGAGGTCACTGTCCCGGCGTCGGAGCCGGTCGCGGAGATCGGCGACCGCCTCACGACGGAACCGGACCCGGTGGGGGCCGGTTTTCAGATATCTGAAGGAGTCACGACCGCCGAAGGGCCGGTCGCCGTACTCCCGCGGGTCGAAACAGTACACCGGGAGCAGCTCGTCTGCGGCCGCGGCGGCGACGAGTGCAGGGTTGTCGGCGAGCCGCAGGTCACGCCGGAGCCACAGGACGCTGGTGTCGGTCGGCACACACAGACGACGGTCGCGTCCGTCTTGAACGCACGGACAACGCGGGGAAGCCACAGTGAACAACCTCCGAGGTCCCCGAGGCCTCGGAACTCACGCGTCGGCGTCGTCGGTCGGTTGCAGTCGGTCAGACGCGCTTCGACCGGGCCTCACGAACACTGGCCCCCTCGCGAACCATATCCTCACAGGAGGGGCAAACCCGAACGTCGTCCATCCCCGGCGGCGCGAACACTCGAACGTACCGCTCCGTGACGAACGAACCACAGTTTCTGCATTGCGGCATGCACCGTACGGCACGGGCTACTCCTACCTATTAGTTTGGGCCATCGGCAAACGAGTGGAACCGGCTCTGTTCTTGCCGGGCGGTCGACGTGCCGGCGTCGCCCAACGGTCGGTGCCACATCAGACACCGACGACCGCGAACGCGACGAGAAACCCGAAGTAGAGGACGACGAGCGCTCCGAGCGCGACGTACCGGTACCGGACCAACGACTCCCGTTCCGACTCGACGGCCCCGCGGTAGGCCGCCGCCGCCGACTCGCCGACCCGGTCCGGGTGTGCCTGCCCGCGGTGGAGATCGCGGTGGCGTTCGCGTGCGAACACCCGGTCACAGTACGCACAGTCGTACTGGGGTTCGTCCGCCGGCACCGACAGCTCCGCGGCGGTGACTGGGTCGGCTCCGACCGGCCGTTGTTCGTCCGTGTCGTCGGTCATACGAACGGTGGCGCACCCCCGGGGGTCGTGACGATCCACAACGCGACCATCGTGTACGCCACCATCACGACGGTGACACCGTACTGTGACCGGACGGCCTGGAGTCTGTCCGGGAACGTGTCGTAGGCGATCGTGTGGGCAATCCACACCGCCAACAGGTGGCCACCGAGCACGCTCGTGATCCCGACCGCGCCGAACCAGCCGGGGACGACCAGCGTCGGGACGGCCGCGGGCGGCGACAACGGGGAGACGGCCACCGCAAGCGTCGTCGGCAGCAGTGTCAGTGTCGTCCCCAGCGTGTGCGCGAGATGGTAGCCCGCCGCGATAGCGAGCAACGGCGGGGTGAACCGCCGGACGAGCGCAGTGGGGGTGAGAAACGTCGCGGCCGTCCGACGCGCCAACCGCCCGGAGAGCGCCAACCCGCCGTAGAACACCCCGAACCCGCCGGCGAGCAGTGCGAGATACGCTCCCAACGGCGGCACCCCCCAGCCGACCACACTCGAAGCGACCGTCTCCCACAGCCCGGTGCCGACGAACCCGTCGTAGGTGGTGGCGTAGACGACTGCGACGACGAACGCCGCCTGGTCGCGGCCGTCGACCCACGCCGTCTCCGTCGCACCCGTGCCGGGGAGCCGGAGCCGCCACCCGTCGGCTGTCCGTGTCAGCGGTGCGATCCGGCCGTAGGCGGCCGCCAGCCGCGCGAGCGGGTCGGCGGTCCCGAACCACGCGGGGCCGAACACGACCCAGCCGGCAACCGCGACCACGCCGTAGCCCGCGACGACGGTCGCGAGCAACTGCGGGTCGTCCGCCATCGGCGTCACCACCTCCAGAAAGACGAGTCCGAGCACGCCGACGGCCGCGGGCCACGCACCCAGCGACGCGGGGTAGTCGCGGTCGAGCGTCGGGACGACGCTTGCGACCGTCCGGAACGGGTCCACCGTCCGCCAGGTGTCGCCGACGAGGTACGTCGACGCGACGACGACCCCCCACCAGCCGACCCAGACGATCAGGGTAGCGGCGTTGCGCTCCGGAGCCAGCGGTGTCACCGACCCCGCGAGCAACCCCGACACGAGGGCGACGGCCAACGCCGCCACCCCGAACAGCCGGCCGGCGGCGTTCGCCAACCGACCCAACGGGAGCCGCGGGCCGCGCCAGGCGTCCAGTCGGTCGACGAACGCCCGGTCGGTGACGAACGACGCGAGCAGGAACGACGCGCCGATCACGCCGCCGCCGGTCGCGAGGAACAACCACACCGGCACCGACAGTGACTCCGGTGCAGCACCGCGGAGCCCGCCGCTGTGGGCCAGCACACGCCCCACTCCCGCGGGTGTTGCGGCTCCCGCCACGAGCGCCGCCACGGCGACGCCGCGTCCGAGTCGCGCCATCGGTGACGACTCTGGGTGCCACGAGCGTGTAGCTTGCGGAACCAGACGAAGAGACGAGTGACACTGCCCGCCGCCGACATCGAGTCATACCGGCCGTCAGCGACGCCGAGTCACACCACCCGTCGCCGAGCCCCGATCAGTCGGCCGCGTCGATGGCGGTCTCGACCCCGTCTGCGAGCCGCTCTCGGAGGCGTGCCGCCGGCGGGGTCGTCTCCGCCTCGTTCTCCAACAGGACGGTCTCGCTGGGGAACAGGCGTTCCCCGACGACTAACCCGTGCTCGCGGGCCGTGTTCCCGGTGACGGTGAGGTAGACCCCACACCCCGTCTCGGCGATGGCCGCCTCCTCCTCCCGGCCGGGGTCGGGGTAGCTGAACCGGACGCTGTCCAACGCCTCCGTCCCGAGCACCGCCTCGACGAGCCGTTCGTACCGCGGGGAGATACACAACGACCCCTCGTAGTCTGCGACGAACGACCGGTCGAGCGAGGTGCCCGGCGGGATCACCTCTGGGGTCGCCATCAGCGTGTGGTAGACGGTGTCGCCGAGTCCGGTCGCGACCCGCACGTCCGTGTCTCGCGGGTCGATCCGTTCGTTCACGTCCGCGATGGACCCGACGCCCGCCGGCGCGAGCGTGACAACCTCCTCTAACACCAGGTCCGCGGAGTCGAACCCGAGCGCGAACTCGTGGGTGCGGAGCGCGCGGAACGGCTCCTCCCGGCCGACGACTCTGACCCGTGTCCCGCCGACCGGGACCGTCGCGCTGTCGAAGACGACACGTCGGGGGTGGCCCGCGCGGTCGTCCCGGACGAGTGTGTACTCGACACCCCCGTCGGTGGTGTCGCTGTGTGTGGCCAACCGTTCGTAGACGCTCGCGTCGGTCGTCTCCCGACCCTTGGTGACGGCCTTCTCGTAACGGAGTGTCGTCGCCACCTCGTCTGCCAACGCTGTCGCCTCCCTCCCCCCGACAGACGCCAGCCGCTCTAAGGCGGTTTCGAGCGGGCGACCTTTGCGTGGCACCGCGACGGCGACTGTCTCCGTCATTGCCTGTCGGTTCGCGACTCACCGGAAAAAACGACTCGTTTCGTCGGCGGCTGTGCTCCCGTGATTGTCGACCCACTCCCCGTTGGCGGGGGTGTCGACCGCTGCGCTCACTCGTCGTCGTCGACCCCCGCCGCGGGGCCGAACGCCGACGAGAGCTGGTCGCGGAACTGCTTGAGTTCCGACACGTCCGTCTCGACGGCCGCCACGTCCTCACGCACCTCGCCGACCCGTTCGTCGACGAGACTCTCGACGGTGTCGAGTTCCCCCTCCAGCTGTCTGACGGAGTCGCGCACCCCCGACAGTTCCTCTCTCGCGACGGCGTCGTCCTCGACACTCGCGAGTTCCGTCCGGAGTTCTGCCAACGACGCCTCCAACGCCTCGGTCGTGGCCGTCAACTCCTCGTGTCGCTCCGTCAGCTCCTCCCGTTGTGCTGTCAGCTCCGAGTTTGTCGTCTCGACCGTCTCCGCGAGGCCGTCGACCTCCTCGCGAACCGCCGTCACGTCACTATCCACGTCGTCGAGCCGTTCCTCGGTCGCGCCCACCCGGTCGTCCGTCTCCGCCACCTCGTCTGCGACCCGGTCGACACGCTCGTCGACATCCGCCATCTCGTCGAACAGATCGTTCGCGTCGGCCGCCACGGACCGCACGTCGTCCGCCACACGCTCGACATCGTCACCGACCGCGTCGACATCCTCGTCGACCTCGTCGAGTCTGGTCTCGACGCTGTCGACACGCTCGCCGGCCGCGTTGGCCGCCTCCGCGGCGTCGGTGGCCGTCTCCTCGGCCGCCGCCGCCCGACTCAGGGCCTCGTCGGCCGTCGCGGCCGCCTCGCCGGCCGTCTCCGCGGCGTCCGTTGCGGTCGTCTCCGTCGCCTCCAGCCGCTCGTCGACCGCGTCGACCTGCTCTGTCACGTTGTCGAGCCGGTCTGTCGCCGCTCCCACGTCGCGGGCGAGTTCCGTCACCTCGCTGGTCACGTCACCCAGTTCCGTCTCGACGTGGTCCACCGTCGCCTGGAGATCGTTGCGTGCAGACGCCGCCGCCTCGACAGTCTCGTGGAGCGTCTCGATCTCGTCGCGCAGTGCCGTCGTCTCCGCCTCGAACCCGGCGATCACCTCCTCGGCGGTGCCGTTCTCGTCGACGAACGCCGCCAGCGCGTCGCTGTACGCCACCAGATCCGCCACCTGCGACTGGAGCCGCTCGATCCGCAGGTCGACACTCGTCGAGTGGTCCAACTCCAGCTCCCGTGTCAGCGTCGCCTTCGTCTCCGCCGAGACGTTGTCCGCGCGCAGTTCCGACGCCAACGCCGCCGCGACCGACTCGCCGTCTCCGGTCCCGCCGTTCTCCGGTCTATCCGTGGGGAGATCCGCCGGCACGGGCTCGTCTGGTGTCGAGTCGATCTCCGCCGGATGGTCGGGAACTGGGTCGATGTCCGTCGGCCCGTCTGTGACCGGAGTTGTCTCTCCCGGCTCGTCGGCGACTGTGTCGGGTTCGGCTGGCTCGTCGGCGACTGGGTCGACACTCGCCCCGTCGTCGTTCTCGGCCGGTGGCTCCGACTCGCCTGCGCCCGCCCGTAGGTCGACTTCGACCGCGCTGTCGTCGAACACGTCGGCGTCGGCCGCGTCCGCTCCGGCCGGTTCGGGCTCTGAATCGGTGGTTTCCGCGTCCGCTTCCGCCGCACTCTCGGTCGTGGCAGCGCCGATGTGCTCGTCTGCCGGGGTCACGGCGTCGACCGCGTCGTCGTCCAACGTCGCCGGCTCCGGCTCCGGCTCCGCCGCCATCGACTCCGGCTCCGACGCCGCCTCGGGTGCGGCGTCGATCTCCTCGTCGGCGGGTGTCACCGCGTCCGTCCCGTCGCCGGGGTCGGCCGGTGGCTCGACCTCCGACTCCGTGTTGGCTGCCGTCTTCTCGGCTGCGGGCTCTGTGTCTGTGGCCGTCGACTCCGCGGCTGTGGTTTCTGCCGCCGGCGCTGTCTCCGACACCTCGCTCTGCTCGGCCGTCTCTGTCGCAGGCGGCGCTTCCTCCGAGGGACTCGTCTCTGAGTCGCCAGCGAGGAACTCCTCTGTCCGCTCGCCGTCGCCGAGCGGCCCGTCCGTCTCCCCGAGCGGGGCGTCGTCTGCGGTGAGTGGATCGTCGTCTGCAGTGAGTGGGTTGTCGTCTGCAGTGAGTGGGTCGTCGTCTGCGGTGAGCGGGTTGTCCTCGTCTGCAGTGAGTGGGTCGTCCTCGTCTGCCGCGAGCGGGTCGTCCTCGTCTGCGGTGAGTGGATCGTCCTCGTCTGTAGTGAGTGGATCGTCCTCGTCTGTAGTGAGTGGATCGTCCTCGTCTGTAGTGAGCGGGTCGTCCTCGTCTGTAGTGAGCGGGTCGTCCTCGTCTGTAGTGAGCGGGTCGTCGTCTGCGGTGAGTGGGTTCTCCTCGTCCGCCGCGAGCGGGTCGTCGTCTGCTGCGAGTGGATCACTGTCGTCTCCACCGAGCGGATCGCCCCCGCCGAGAACGGACTCCTCGGCGGTCTGTGCGTCCGTGTCGGCACCGGGGACGGCGTCGCGGTCCCCCGACAACACGTCGCGGACGACCTGTGAGGAGTCGTCGCCGATCACGTCCGCCACGTCGCCGGCCGGGTCGGCGTCCTCGGCGACCTCCGACACTGTCGGCTCCACGAGGAAGTCGTCGAGGTCCTCCATCTCCTCCGTCCGGACGCCGTACACCGTCTCGATCGTCTCGCCGGGGTCGATCCGACGGCGGAACTCGACGCGGTGGTCCTGGTACGCGGTCCAGTGTTCCGCCTCGTAGTCCGGGTGGAACCCCACCCGGTCCATCGGAAACGACTCCGGAATCTGGTCGACGAGCCGGAACGCCACCGGCGCCGACCGCTCGGAGCTGATCTCGAAGGCGACGGCGGGCACCGGAAACTCCTCTGCGTCGAACCGCTTGCCGACCGCGAGCCCGTCGCCCTCGACCTCGACCACGTCGTCGCTGTCGGACCCCTGGGTCATGTCCCCCCGTTCACGAGCCGGCGCAAAAACCCCTCGGGCGTCACGACGGCGACCCGACCCGCCAGTGGTCCCGACGACCCGACTCAGACGTCGACTCTGTCCCCGATCTCGACGATCTCCAGCCGCCGCGGCGCGTCGAACCCGCGAACGTGTTCGTGGAGTGCGGCCGGGTCCGCTGTCAGCCCCTTCCACATGTCCCAGTGGGTCGGCAGGAGCCGGTCGGCGTCCAACGCCCGCGCGACCTCGACGGCCTCGTTTTCGTCACAGTACCACTTCGTCTCGGCCGGCTCGCCGGTCTCCTTGTCCGGGACGGTGCCCACGGAGCCGAACGCGACGACCGCGAGATCGATGTCGTACGTCTCACCGACCGCCGCGAACCCATCGTGTGGCTTCGTGTCCCCGCCGTGGAAGACGGTCCGGCCGTCGTAGCTGAAGACGTAGCCGACCGGGTGTGTTGCGTCCGGGTCGTTCACCTCGACCACATCGACCGACACGTCGCCGACGGTGAAGCTGTCTCCCTCCGTCACCTCGGTGAACTGGTCGTCGGTCACGGCCCACTCCTCGCTCCACCGTTCCGCCTCGCGTGCGACGGCCAACGAGTCGTCGGGCGCGTAGAACGCCGCGCTCGTCTCGGCGAGGATCGGCGCCTGTGAGGGGCCGTGGACGTGGTCGGTGTGTTCGTGGGTTGCGAGCACCGCGTCTGCGCTGGTCACGTCTGCGGGGTCGAACGGCACCGGCACCATCCGAACCGTCCGCGGCGGGTCACCCGTCCCGAGATACGGGTCGATCCACAGTGTCGTCTCGCCCCCGACGACGGCGAACCCGTTGCAGCCGAGATACCAGAGCGCCATCCCGTCAGGGTCGGCGGCCGCGACGGCCTGCGGGACCCACTCCCCCCAGTCGCTGTGAACGTCTGTCACGTCCGCCGGGTGAGCCGCCGTCGACAAAGCCCCGTCGGCTCCCGGCGACGGACACTCTCGACTCGACGCCGCCCACACCGTGCCCGGAACGACAGCCTGATAGCCGAACCGGGGGTAGCCGGGGGCGATGCAGGACGGGCTCGTCGGCTACCCGCTCCGGGGGCCGGGCGGCGTCGAGACGGTGCTCCTCGGTGGCGGGCTCCACCTCCTGGCGGCCTTCCTCCCGGTCGTTCCGTACGTCCCCGTCGTGGGCTACCTGTTGGCCGTCGCGCTCCACACGGCCCGTGACCACGACGCCGGACGCCACGGCGCGCCGGCGTTCGTCACGCTCCCGCCGACCCGCGGACAGCTCCGTCGGTTGTTCGCCGACGGGCTCCGCGGAACGCTCGTCGCTGTCGGCTATCTCGCCGTCCCGACAACCATCGTCGCCGTCACGCTCCGCGGGGTGGGACAGCTGGGTGCGGCCACAGACGCCGCGGGCGGTGCCGGGCTGTCGGTCGGGGGGCTGTCTGCCGGCGGGACAGCGGCGGTGCTCGTCGGCGGCACCGCCGCGCTCGTCTCCGCCGCGGTGTTCTGTTACCCGATTCCGGCGACACTGACGGCTGTCGCGCGCCGTCGCCGGCTCCGCGCGGCCGTCGACCGGGACCTGCTCCGTGCGGTCGCGACCGACGCCCGGTACTTCGTCGGGTGGACGACCGGCGTGGCGACGGTGGCGCTGGGGGCCGCGGCCGCCGCCGAACTCCGTGCGGTCGCGGCCGGCTTCTTTCTCCTCTTCTACGCGGAGGTTGTCGCGGCGGCCGCCTGGGGGTGGGGGTGTTCGCGACTCCTCGCGGACCCCGGGACGGACCCGCGCGGGGAGTGACCTCTCGGTCTCGGCGTCGACGACACACCCGACCCCGGATGGCCGGCAACTGACACTCGTTTAACCGTCGGGGGAGCGTAGCCGACAGTATGCTACTCGTTCGCGGTCGGGCCGGCGGGACGGCACTGACCGGCACGGTGTACGAGCGCGGGGAAGAGTCCCCGTCGTTCAAGGGCGCGCCCGACGGGAACGCGCCGTACGTCTGGGTGTGTGACGCCTTCTACGAGGTGGAGAGCGGCGGCTCCGAGTTGGAGTTGGACGACCGGACGATCCGGGTCGCCTTCGAGTCGCCGATGCCCCGCGGGTTCGAGACCCGTGAGGACGCCCTCTCGGCGGCTGAGGACCATGTCCGCACCCAGTTTGCCCGTGTCGGCCTCAACCGCACCGACGTGGAGATCGAGCTGATCGAACAACGACCCGACGAGGCGGGTGGTGTCGAGCGACCGGGCGACTGACATCCTCCCACAGCCGAACCCCTGGGGTTTCCGGTCACAGACTGGGCAGTCCACGGCGAGAGGCTCCCCACTCGCAGTCGGTGGGGTTGTGGGCTGTGCCAGTACAGCCCCCGACCGAGATAACGGGCTTCGTCTACCGCCCCGCCGGCGTGCGTATCCGTACCTCAGACTCGACACCACAACGAACGCCAAGAATATCAGCGTTTTCTCGACTGTCGGCCTCATCCCACGACTAAAATCGTGGGCCTTCGCCTCGTACTGCTGTAATCTCACAGCGGAACAAGACGGAACCCCACCCCTTCGAGGGTGGGGAACTGACGAACGCGCTTTGCAGACACGGAGGCGTCCACAGGGAGTGCAGTCTCTACAGGCGTTAACGAGAGCGAAGCTCTCGTTTGCACATCAGAAATCTCCAATTTCTGTGGACACTGTACCCCCTCCCTACTGCGCTCCTCGTCCGCCTGCGTGGACTGTGGCGCTCCCCGTGGGGGCTTAGCGCCTGTACTGAGGTGAACCGCCTCGGGATCGAGCCCCGTAACGTTCGCCTCGACAGGCGGTAAACTCCACGAACCGGACGGATTTATCTGGGGTGGGACCGAACCACCGTCTGCATGGAACTCACCTGGCACGGCCACTCGACGTGGCGCGTCACACTCGGCGACACGACGTTGTTGATCGACCCGTTCTTCGACAACCCCCACACGTCGCTCACACCGGCGGAGATCGACACGCCGGAGTTTGTCCTGTTGACACACGGCCACGCCGACCACATCGGCCACGCAGAGGCGTTCAGTGACGCGACGCTCGTGGCGACACCGGAGATCACGGGGTACGCCGAGGCCGAGTTGGGGTTCAACGACACCGTCGGGATGAACCTCGGCGGCACCGTCGCGTGTGGTGACGCGTTCGTGACGATGCACCGCGCGGACCACACGAACGGGCTGAACACAGGGTACGAACACGAAGTGGGGATGCCCGCCGGCTTCGTGATCTCCGACCACCGACCGACGCTGACCGGCGACGACGACGGCACGACGTTCTACCACGCCGGCGACACCGGGCTGATGACGGAGATGCGCGACGTGATCGGCGAGTATCTGGAGCCGGACGCCGCCGCCGTCCCCGCGGGTGACCACTTCACCATGGGGCCGACACAGGCCGCCATCGCGGTCGACTGGCTCGACGTCGACTACGCGTTCCCGATGCACTACGACACGTTCCCGCCGGTGGAGATCGACACCGACCGGTTCGTCGAGGAGGTCGCCGCGACCGGGAGTGACGCGAGCGTCGAACTGTTGGACGGCGACGAGACGTTCACCATAGAGTGAGTTCGACGGCCGGGGGTCACTCTCTGTCCGTCTCGGTCGCCGCAAGCTACTCTCCGTCCGTCCCGGTTGCTGCCGTTCCTGCCGACTCGCCGGACCAGTAGTCCACGGTGTCCCCGTCGTCGAAGTAACCGTGGACGCTCCGGTCGGCGGTGTCGCCGGGTGCGGCACCGGCGAACACGCCGACAGTCTTGCCGTCGGGGGAGACAGCCACGTCCGACTCCTGCATCGTCGAGACGGCGAGGTAGACCACCGGGTCGTCACCGTCGTTGCAGACGCGGTGTACGCCCTCGGGGCCCGCCGGGAGCGCGACGTACGACCCCGCCTCAACCTCGTGTGTCTCCCCGCCGGGTCGGAGACACCCCTCGCGAGGACGTACAACGCCTCCTCGTCGCCCGTGTGGTAGTACGGCCACGACCGCTCTCCCGGCGAGAGTTGGTACCGACGACAACCGAACCGGGCACCGCCGCTGGCCGCGGCGAGCCGTCGTCTGCAGAACCCCGTCTCTCCGTCCGTCGTCTCCGGATCGACGCGCTCTGTCGACACGTCTGACTCATGAACGACTGGCACGGTCGCTCGGAGTGTCGCCGACCGCCTGGGTCTGTCGGGCGCCCCAGAACGGGAACGACGAGACGCTCTCCGGAACGGACCGTGAGACGGCCGACAGGGGGCCAACCCGCCCGAAATCTACTCGAACCCGCCCAGCGTCGCCTGGCTCCCGGCGTCCGGCTCGCCTGGCTCACCGTACTCGTCGGCGATGGCACGCGCCGCCGCCCGTCCCCCAGAGAGTGACGCCCGGTCGGCGACCGTCTCGTCTGCCAACGCCGCCGCCGCACGCGGCTTCACCGCGTCGTACCGCTCCCAGAACCGTTCTTTCGCGGCCTCGTACTCCACCACCGGCCGGGGGTAGTCCTCGCCGATCCGGACACCACACTCCGACTGGACGCTCAGCGGCGTCTTCTCCGGCCGCGGGAGGTGTTCGTCCGGCAGTCCCGCCAGCTCCGGCACCCACCGCCTGATAAACTCCCCGTCGGGGTCCTGGTCGCGCACCTGTTTGATCGGGTTGTACAGCCGGAGTGTCGGCTTCCCGACCAGCCCACACTGGTACTGCCACTGGGTGTAGTTGATCGCCGCGACGGAGTCGATCAGGTGTTCGTGGTAGTAGTCCGCGCCGATCCACCACGGCTGTTGCAACAGATGGTAGTAGGCGCTCACCCCCAGCGCGCGCATCCGGAAGTTCAGCCACCCCGTCTCGCGGAGACACCGCATGCTCGCGTCCACCATCGGGAACCCCGTCCGCCCCTTCTTCCAGGCCGCGACCAGTTCGGGGTCGTGTTCGTCGGCGTTGAACCCGCGCAGTTCGGGGTTGACCGCCTCGTCGAGCCACCCCGGCCAGTCGGCCAGCTTCTGGCGGTAGTGGAGGTTCCAGAACAACCGCGAGACGAACATCTCCCGGCTCCGCGACTCCGGCACCTCCCGCACCACGGTCTGGTACACCTGCCGGACGGAGAGACAGCCGAATCGGAGATACGGCGACAGCCCGCTGGTGCCGTCACGGGCGTCCGTCGGCGAGGAGATATTGCTCGGGTACGAGCCGATCCGGCCGAGAAACTCCGCTAACTGGTCGCGCGCCGCCCGTGTCCCGCCGTCGGGCACCCGCTCTTTCGTCGGGCGCAACTCGTACTCGTCGGCGACGGTCTCCGGGTCGACACCGGTGTCGAGTCGGTCGAGCCGCACGCTCGCGGGGTCCCAGTCGTACTGGGCGTCCGTCAGCCAGGAGTTCACCTCGTCGTTCCAGTTTTCCCGTGTGTGTTCCCGGTCGCGCACCAGTCCGTCGCCGGTGACGAACTCGACGCCCGCCTCACGGGCGCGCTCGTCGCGCCGGAGGCCGTACCGGCCGGTCGGGCTCCGTGCTGCGAGCACGTCCCAGCCGGCCGCGCGGAACCGCTCTAACACCTCGATGGGGTCGCCGTGTGCGTACGTGAGGCCGTCACCGCCCACGTCGCGGTACTGGCCGTCGAGGTCGTGGAGACAGTCGTGGAGGAAATCGATCCGACTGTCACACGCCATCCCGCGGTCGCCGTAGAAACTCGGGTCGAAGACGAACAAGGCGAGGAGCCGGTCGTCGTCGGCCGCGCGGGCGACGGCCGGCTGGTCCGCGATCCGCAGGTGTTCGCGGTGCCAGACGACCGTTCCCGGGTCGCCGTCGGTGAACGCACGAACCGCCTCGCTCGCCGGGACGGAGTCGGCGTCGGTCATTCGACCGTGGTTGGGGCTGGAACCACCTAACGCTGACCCGACACGGTGTGGCTGTCTTCGGTGAAGACAGTTTTATACTGACTCGGGGCGCAACGAGGCTAGCATGGACGGAGAACGTGACGCCGAGACTGTGGACGGAGACGATTCAGAACTGTCGATCAGTATCAGTGTCGGCGACGTGTCGGTTGAGGTCAGTGGGCGAGCGGACAAGGTGGAGTTCTGGTACGACGTGGTGAAGAACGACGTTCTAGAACCACTCGACGAGGAGACGATTCGTGCGGCCGCGGAGTCGACTAGCCCGACAGCAGCAACACATTACGCCGGGGGCGGAGTGACCCGGGAGAGTGAGGAAGAGGCAAACGGGAGTGCGGCGGGTTCGAATACCAAAAGTACCGCAGACAACGGGGCAGACGAAAGTATGCCAGAGCGAACGCTCCCGGAGTACTACAATATTGCTGGCGGCAGTGACCTAACGAAGAAAGATCGAGCGCTGCTCGTTGGATGGTTCCTTACACAGCGTGAAGGTGTGGATGATTTCTCTTCTGGTGATGTCGAGCAGAAGGCCAAGGAGGCACAGATAGCTATCGGTTCTAACGTGTCGCGAGATCTCCGAAAACAAGTTGGAGATGGACACATAGTCGAAACTAACGAATCTGAATCGCCGTCAACATATCAGCCAACGATCACTGGACAAGAGTACGTAGAAGAGGAACTTGTTAAATCAGATTAGTAATTATCTACTCTTCTATTGCGCGCCGCTTCGCATGAAATAGAGATTTAGCGATCTTCGTTGCCTTGCGTGAGTACTCTTTCATCTCCTCACTACTACGGGTGGTGCTGACCGAGTGTGCGTCAGTGTTCGCTTCCTGTCTAAAGTCGTCGATCTTACTGAGAAACTCTCCCCGAGCCAGAGTGGTATCATAGGGTTTGAATGCCTGAGCATTCTCACCGAAATTCTCGAGGATCACAGCAAACCCTCTGTACCGTCCACGGTCCTTGTCGAAGAACTCGTCTAGAGAGTCACCGACGCCGTAGTGACTTCTCATGATATCGATGAGAAGATTCTCGAATAGCTTCCGTGTCATAACCATCGTAGCACTGTAGAGTCCGCTCGCGTACGTCCGCTCCACACTCTCAACGAGGTCTTCGTAAGCGGTTTCTCCCGGCTTGACATCGCCAAGAAATGAATCGTCACCTCTCATTGGTTGTTCAAGATGCTCCTGTGAGAATTCAATTCCACTAACCATTGACAGATCCTGTGGATTGTATACCCACCCATCGTCCGACTTCTCGACAACCCCCTGATCTCGGAGGCCCGTCATGAAGTTACGAACAGAAGAGTTCGAGATGTCAAGCTTCGTGTACAGCTCGGGGTAACTGACTGCGGGACTGCCTACTTCACCCAACTCGTTCGCGAATCGACGCCCGATGAGAAACAACAGTCCATGCTGTTTCCAGCCCAGCTCGTCACCCTCGTTAATCCTCACCGAGCCATCCTGTCGCAACTCGATTAGATGGCTGACTCTCTCCATGTTCTCTTCGAGCCGAGACTCGCTCTCTACTACCACTTCGTCGCGGAAGTCCTCAAGTGCCATCGATCAACTCCTCGGCGGCCGCAACCCCGTTGTTCGTGAGCCGTCTCCGCTTGGCCTGCGTCTCGTCGTCTTCACCTACCTCCAGCATCCACTCTCTATCCGTACAGCCACCGAGTGTGTCACTCAGGTTTGCTGGAGTCTGCATCCGACCCTCGGCGTACCCCTCTTCGATGTCGGCCGTTGTGAACGCTGCCTGTCCCTCGTACTGTTCAAGATAGAACGCAACGAGCAGTGCGCGCTCAGTGTGTGTCGATGGATCAGCATCGACAATGAACGTCGGAAGATCGGGCACGTCTTCGACCGACCCCGCGTCGTCTTCGATCAGCGCTTCTAGTCGTTCGACACGCTCGCGGAGGTCGTCAACTTCAGCTTCGAGGTCGGCTCTCGTCTGTTCACTATCGGACATCAGTCGTTCCCCTCCAAGTAGTCGCAGGCTTGCTCGACGTTCACCGACGGGATCATGTACGCGCCCTCGTCGGAGTTCCGCACAATCCCTTCGTCCGCTAGATCACGGACAGTAGGGTAGACAGTGTTCTTCTTGATGCCCGTCATCGAACTGATTGCTCCTGGCTTCAGCCACTCGTCTTCGACCATATCCAAGCCGAACCGCGCTCGGTGCGCGAGTAAGGCGACGACAATCTTTCCTCCTGCAGTGAGGTTGTCGTAGGCTGGCTTCGGGATCAGGTTCCCACTCTGCTCGCCAATCTGTACGTAATCGATGACTGTCTCGGTCAGAATCTCTTCGTTGACTTCGTCTTCATCGACAAGGAGATCATCGAACGTTTTCTGTCCCGACATCAGGAACTTCTAGCCCACAATAGTACTTATTGGTTTCGAAGCTTTGGACTTGTGAGCGACATTCAAACGGTTTAGACGCCCTCTCTAGCTGGATTTGAGACAAGTGCTCGAATAGTCCAAGCACAAGTCTACATATCGTCTAGCTCTCGCTTCTCGATGTCGATCCCCTTCTCCGCGAGATACTGTGTGCTCTCTCGCCCCCAGTCTTCCTCGCTCGACCCCTTCGTCAGGAGGATGTACACCTGCGCGTTCCCCATCGGTCGCATCGTCCGCCCCACCCGCTGGCCGGTCTGTGAACGCGACGACCCCATCGTCGACGCGAGAATCGCGACTTCCGCATCAGGAAGGTCAATCCCTTCGTCCCCAACACGAGAGATAATCAGCGCGTCGATAGCACCGTCGCGGAACTGCTGGTAGATCGTTTCTCGTCGGTCGTGGCTCGTTTCCCCGTAGACGAACGGCACGCCGAGTCGTTCGGACAGCTCCTGTCCCTGTCGAATCCAGTCGACGAAGATCAACGTCTTCTGATCGTCGTGTTCCGACAGGAGCTGCTGGATCACTTCCCGTTTCCGCGGGTTTCGTGCCGCCTCGATCAGCTTCTTCGCTCCCTGTGCCCGCTCGTACCGCGTCCGGGCCGTATCCGACCCCCACGGAACCAACAGGAGTTCCACCGTCGGCTCGGCGACCCAGTCGTCTCTGAACAGCCGCCCCCACGACTGCCCGACCGGTGGGCCGATCAGGGTAAAAATCTCCTTCGCGTCACCGGACTCCCTGACGGGCGTCGCGCTGAGGCCGAGTCGCGCAACGGACTGAATCTCACGAAACCGTTTCCAGGTGTCTGCGACCGCGTGGTGACACTCGTCTGCGATCACGAGCCCCCACTCACGTTCGTTGAACAGCTTTCGGTGGCGAGACATCGCCGCAGTGTCGTACGTCGCGATTGTCACCGGACGGATCTGTTTCTGTCCGCCGTGGTACTGCCCAATCTGTCTGCGCTCCAGCGTTGTTTTCTCTAGTAACTCCTCCTGCCACTGACCGGCTAGTTCTCGATTCGGAACGATGATCAGCGTCTCTCCTCCGATTTCTGTCATCGCACCCAGCGCAGCGACAGTCTTTCCAGACCCCGACGGCCCGACGAACACGCCTGCTTTTCGCGCGGTGAACTGATCGACCCACTCGCGCTGATAGTCCCGCAGTTCGATGTCGGGGATGAGTTCGATCTCTAAGCTGTCCCCTTCTTTGATCCGACGCTCGTCAATCGCCGGGTATCCCTCCTCGTACAGCCGTTCTTTCACCTCAGCGGTCGCACCACGCCGTAGGCGTACCTCCGTGTCGGAGAGAAATTCTGTGTAGTGGTCGTTGTGTTTGAGCTTCCGCCTCACGACGTTCTGTACAGTCTCTGCATCTGTCGCCTCCAAAGTGGTAAACTCTCGACCAGAGTCGTCTGTTTCCGTTCGGAGTGTGAACTCGTGGGCACGACGCCAGTCGTCTTCCACACGACTCTCGAAGCCTGTATCCCACCGTTCCTCGCCAACTACCTGCTTGAGTTCTGCTCGCAACTCGTCGAACGAGTCGACAGCAGCAGTCCAGACATCACCGGAACTGATCTTGTACAGGTAGCTGTCGTCAGTAGAGTCGACGACGTGTGCGATCCGTGAAAGCCGTTCTCTCGTCTCGTCGGTCGGACTGTCGACAGCGACCTCGCGTCTTCCGGGGAAGAACAACACCCGTTCATCGTCTTCCCGCTTCGAACTACCAACAGCCCTCTCTGCTGTCTCAGAGAGCGGCTCTTCGGGGTGATCTCGCTCGCGACCCGGTGGGTAGTAGACGAAAGTCGATCCACCGATCTTACGACGGTCGAGAGAGTCCTCGTTCCACTGTTCGTACAACCAATCACGCGCCTGTGCCGTAGTGCATCCGACGCCCTCTGCGAGGTACGAAGAGGAGACTACCGGAACCTCCGGGAGAAGTTCCTGGAGCGCACGCTCAAACTCACCGTCGCTCGGAGAATCGTCGTCAGGCATGCTGTGTAGGGGTCAAGATTCTCGTTGTTCAGATATAGAGAGCGCGAAGAATTAGCCGTTTCGACTAGTCACCCGAGCGTTCCCGCCAGCCACAACACCACCGGAATCGCGCCGCCGACCCCGAGCACGTACGCGAACACGCGCTCGCCGGCGGCGTGGACACGGACGCCACAGTAGATCGCCACCAGCCCCGCGACGGGGACGAACAACAACAACGACACGAGCGCCGCGAGCGTCCCCCCGACGACGTACCATGTCGGCCGCGACTGTCCCCCGTCCGACTGTGTCGTCTCCGTCACCATCCTACCGGCATTTCGTTCCCGACGGATATGGCAGTTCCGGCTACGGGCTGGCGCCCGTTCGACATGGATTCAGTCGCGTGACCACCGTATTCGATCACGCACCGGACCCCGTCAGTCGCGCGACACAGACACCGCCAGTCAGGCGTGTGGCTTCACGAGCACCTTCACCGCCTCGCGGTTCGACATCGCCTCGTACCCCTCCGGCACGCCGTCGAGACCGACCGTCTTCGTGAACACCGGCGCGGGGTCGAGCGTCCCGCCGAGCACGTCCGCCAGCAGTTCCTCCGCGTACGCCCGGACCGGCGCGACACCGCCCGCGAGCGTGATGTTGTCGCCGAAGAAATCGAACAGGTTGAGGCCGGCGTCCATCCCGTGTGGGACACCGACGTAGCCGACGGTCCCACCGGGGCGGCAGATTCCCGCCGCGGTCTCCATCGAGGAGGCGGCACCGACACACTCCAACACGTGGTCGACACCGCCGTTCGTCAGCTCCCGAACCCGTTCGACGGCGTCCGTCTCGCCAGAGCCGTCAACGGTGTCGGTCGCGCCGAACTCCTCGGCCATCCGGAGCCGGTCGGCGTGGTGGCCGACGGCGACGATCCGGCGGGCGCCGAGCCGTCGGGCGGCGAGCACGCCACACAGCCCGACCGCGCCGTCGCCGACGACCGCACACGCCGACCCGGCCTCGACGCCGGCGTTGACCGCGGCGTGGTGGCCGGTGCCCATCACGTCCGTCAGCGGCAGGATCGACTCCAACACGTCCTCGTCGTCGGCGTACCGGTCCGGGACGCGAACGAGCGTCCCGTCGGCGTGGGGCGCGCGGACGTACTCGCCTTGGCCGCCGCCGTTGTTACCGCCCCAGCCGTCACCGTTCACACAGGAGGTGTGGAGTCCCTTCCGGCAGAACTCACACTCCCCGCAGGAGACGACGAACGGCGCGAACACCCGGTCGCCCGGCGCGAGACTCACCACGTCGTCGCCGACCTCCTCGACGATCCCCATCGGCTCGTGGCCGACGGGCGATCCGGCCTCGCGGTCGCTGTCCCCCTCGTAGAACCACAGGTCCGACCCGCAGACGGCGGTGTGGGTCACCTTGACAATCGCGTCGCCCGGCGACTCCAGCTCCGGCTTCGGTACCTCCTCGACTCTGATGTCCTCCGGTCCGTGGTAGATCGCGGCGCGCACGGAGCAACGCTCGGGGCCTGCGGGTTTGAATGGGGCGGTCGCGGCACTGTCACCGTCGGGCGTGCCCCTCCGCGAGCGCAGTGTCTCGCGTTCCGCGGCCGCGCCACTCCCCGCTCCGCGGCCGTACCACTCCCCGCTCCGCGGCCGCGTCACTCGCCGCTCCACGGCCGCACCACTTCCCGCTCCGCCGTCGCAGATCACCCCTCGTCGCCGTACACGCCGGTCTCCTCGGTGAAGTCGGCCCACGCGAACCAGAACAGCTGTCCGGCGTCACTCGCGGGTGTCAGGCTCGTCCCCTCGGCGGGGCCGTCGACGGCCTCGCCGGTCGCCGTCAGCCACATCGAGCCGCCGGCGGCGAGCCGGCCGTCACCGGCCGAGGTGAACGACAGGGTCTCCCCGTTGACCGTCCGCACCCAGCCGTGGAGCGTCGACCCGTCCGAGCCGGTCGCGACGACCACCGGCGTGTCGCCGACGGTGTCTTCGACGACGCCGCCGGCGTCTGCAACCGCCGGAAGCGGGTACGCGATTGCCTCACCGTCACGGCGCACCCCGAGCACGCGCACCTTCGGGTTGAGTCGGTCGTCGTCGAGACTGTTCTGTCCGATCCCGATCTGTCCGATGTCGTCGTAGGAGGCGTACGGGTTGCGGGTGTAGTCGCGGACGCCGTCCCGTTCGCCGATCGTCGCCGAGGCCGGCGGCGGCAACAACACCTGTGTGTCCGGGTGGGCCGTCCGCCAGTCACCCAAGGTGGTGATCTCCGAGGGAACCAGTTCCAACCGGTGGCCGGTCCGGGCGCCGCGGATCGCTGTCGCGGCGATCTGACTCCAGCGGCTGTCCGTCGCCGCGTCGTACATCACCAGATCAGAGTTCCACAGTAGTCCGGAGACGCCGAAGGTGGTCTGCTCGTCACCGACCGTCCGCACCGCGGTCACGCCGCTGTCACACAACGGACAGAACGTGACCAGCAAGGGGCCGCCGAAGTCGTCGTTGACGATCTCGTGCCAGTTCAACACTCGCAACGGGTACGCCCGTGCTTCCCCGTCGCGTTCGACGCCGATGACGCGGTCGTCGGGGCGCAGTCGCGGCTCCTTCGTCACGATCTCGTTGCTGACCTGTTCGCGCACCTCAATCTCCACCCCGGACCAGTCGTCGGCGAACGCCGGCTCCGTGATCGCCGGGATAGCGTTCTCCGGCGCGCCGCGGCCCAACAGCTCCCTGGGCACCGGGAGATCGACACCCGCGACGGTCTCCACCGGGCCGGAGACCGACGCCGGCGTCGCCGTCCCCGGCTCCGTGTCCGCCGCGGTTGCGGTCGGGGTTGAGCTCGCGGTCGTCGTCTGCTCGGCTGTCGCGGTCTCTGTCGTGCCGTCGTCCGTGCGGCCGGCACAGCCGGCGAGTGTCGTGAGCGAGGCGAGCGAGGCGGCGAGGAGGCTCCGGCGGTTCATCGTCCGGCTCCAGCGTCGCCGCCCTGTTAGCCCTCGTGGGGCTGGGAGCCACTCGCACACGACCCCGACCGGTTGAAACCGCTCCCCTTCCTGCGTCCGCACGTGAGCGGGGACAACGGTCCGAGCCGTCGTGTCGACTCGCAGACCGCGCGAGCGACCCGCCAGCCCGGATCGGGAACGGGTCGGCGCGCGTATCTCGCGACTGTCGCCGGCGTCGCCGGGCTCGCCGGCTGTGTCGGTGGTCTCGGGGGGAGTGACGACACCGACGCGGGAAGAGCGTCGGAGACGACGCAGGCAACAACGTCGTCGGAGACGACGCAGGCGACGGCCGAGACGGGACAGACAACAACAGCCGACGCCACACAGACCCCGGCAGACCGGGGAATCGTCCTCCCGACGGTCGAAGCGCCGGGGTCCCCAGCGGGGACGGTCGGGCTCTCGCCGCCCGGTCGCGCGGTGCTCGTCGACTTCTTCGCCACCTGGTGTGCGCCGTGTAAGCCGGAGATGGCGAACCTCGGGGTCGTTCGCGACCGGTTCGCCGACTCGGAGCTGGCGGTCGTCTCCGTCACCCAGGAGACGGACGAGTCGGCGATCCGGGGGTTCTGGGAGCGCCACGACGGCGCGTGGCCGGTCGCGCGCGACCCCGACCTCGCGGCGACACGGGCGTACGACGTGACCGGCGTCCCGACGATCGTCGTCCAGAGCGCGAGCGGGGAGACGACGCTCCGTCACACCGGGCTTGCCGGCGAGGACCGACTCGTCGAGGCCGCTCGGGCGGCAGTCAAGGCGGACGGAGGCGCCTGATGCTCCAGCCGTCACTCGTCGCGTTCGCGTTCTCGGCCGGCGTGGGAACGTTCTTCGCGCCGTGTGCGTACCCGTTGCTCCCGGGGTACGTCTCCTACTATCTCGGTGAGACTGTCGGCGGCGACGGAGACGACGTACCCGCCGGTGAGACTGTCGGCAACACACTCGACGCACAGAGCGGTCGCCCCGATGGGGGCACCGTCGACACGGGCGGACGGGTCGCGACACTCGCGACGAACGCACTCGGCGGTGTCGTCGGTCGGGAGACTGCCGCACGGCTCGCTCGCGCGGTGGTCGTCGGGAGCGTTGTCAGCTTCGGATTCTTCATCGTGTACGGTGTGTTGGCGGGGGTTACCGCCGCGGTCGGCTCACAGTTGCTCGGCAGTGTGAGCCTGTTGGAGTTAGTCGTCGGGGTCGTGTTGCTCGTCGTCGGGACGGCGACCGCGCTGGGGTACGATCTCCCGACACCGACCGTCTGGTTGCCGGAGCGTCGCCGGAGTGTCGGCGGATTCCTCGCCTTCGGCGTGTTGTACGCCGCGGCCGCCGCGGGCTGTACCGCGCCAATCTTCGTCGGGATCAGTCTCCAGGCGGTCGCGACCGGCCCCGCGAGCGCGCTGGCGACGTTCGGCGCCTACGCCGCCGGGATGAGTCTCCTGATGGTCGCCGTGACGGTCGCGGCCGCGCTCGGTCGGGACGCCATGCTGGGACGGCTCCGGGCACACACTGCGCTCGTCGAACGCGCGATGGGTGTGTTGTTAGCGCTCGCCGGCCTCGTCCAACTGTACGTCTTCCTGTTCCGGTTCGACGGGCTGTCGGTGTTGGGGCTGGCCTGATGTACCGCACTGTCGGGACACCAGCGGGACGGGACTACGTCACGCCGCCGTCGTTCGTCTCGTACTCCCGGTACGCCTCGCTGTCGTCGATCTCACGGAGGTGGTTAGCGACGGCCCGCACGTCCGTGAAACGGGTGTACAACGGTGACGGGCAGACTCTGACCACGTTCGGCGGCCGGAAGTCCGACACCACCCCGCGGTCGCGGAGCGCCTCGCTCAGTCGCTCGCCCGCCGGGTGTTCGACGGCGACGTGACCGCCACGCGCCGCGTGGTCACGGGGGGTTCCGACGGAGAACACGTCGGGCAACGCGTCGACGAGCGCGATCAGATAGTCCGTCAGTGCGAGTGACTTCTCGCGAACGCGGTCGATCCCGGCCTCCTGGAGCGTCTCGGCGGCCCCCTCGATGGGCGCCGCCGACAGCATCGGGATCGTGCCGATCTGCCACGCGCTCGCGGAGTCGGCGGGGTCGAACGTCTGGCGCATCTCGAACTGCGTCTGCTTGTCGTTCCCCCACCAGCCCGCCAGCGCCGGCGTGGTGCCGTGGTGGCGCCGTGCGACATACAGCCCCGCGACGGCACCCGGTCCGGCGTTGAGATACTTGTAGGAACACCAGGTCGCGAAGTCGACGCCGTGGGCCGCGAGGTCGTGCGGCACGACGCCGACGGAGTGGGCCAGATCAAACCCCGCGAGCGCGTCGTGGTCGTGGGCCGCGGCGGTGATCCGTTCGATGTCGAACAACTGGCCCGACCGGTACAACACAGAGGGGAGAAAGACGATCCCGATGTCGTCGTGTTCGGTCAGTGCCGCCTCCACGTCGCCGGGGTGGATCGTCCGGCCGTCACGCGACGCGACCGTGCGGAGCTTCTCGTCGGGGTCGATCCCGCGCTGGCGGAGCTGTGCCCGGATCGCGTAGTGGTCCGTCGGGAAATCGAGGTCGTCGACGAGCACCGCCGGCGCATCGGCGTCGGGGTCCGGCCCCGCCGGTGTGCCGGGGAGTGTGTCAAGAAACGTCCCGAGTAACGTGTGGACGTTCGTCGTTGTGGAGTTGGCGACGACCACCTCCGCGGGGTCGGCGCCGACCAACGGCGCGAGCAGCTCCCCGAGGTGTTCCGCGAAGTGGAACCAGTCCGGCTCGCCGTCCTCCCACCCGCGGATCGCCAGCTCGCGCCACTCCTCGCGCACCCGGTCGAGGCTCTCGCCGGCCGCCTCCGAGAACAACCCCAGCGAGTTGCCGTCGACGTACAGCTCCTCCTCGGGCACGTCGAACCGCTCTCGGAACTGTGCGAGCGGGTCCGCGGCATCCAGTTCGGCCGCGACCGTGGGATCGAACGGATCGGCGTCTGTGAGTACGCGGTCGACGGTCGTCGGGAGACTGGTGGTGTCTGTTCTGTTGCTCACGTGTCCGTGGTGGGGAGGTGTGCGGTTAGGTGTTCAGGATGTTTTCTCGTCGAGTTGTCGAGATGCGTCGTCGGCTGTACTCTCAACGAGATTGGTCACTCTGGTGCCGATTGATTGTCTTTCGAACCGAGAGAGAGCGTGCTTTTCGATCCACGCCGTCTGAAAGACAGATGTGCGGCAAGCACCCCACTACCAGCAGAGTCGTGGGAGGTGCGGCGAGCACACCAGTGACCAGCGTACTGTAGCGTATCGCGTCGGCCGATACGGGTTTGGCTGGTCACACGCCCTTCTACGGGCATCTGGTTGCCCATCGCTGAACAACCTGAAAGCTCCGATTCGTGGCGACCGTCGGTACGAGTTATGACCGAGTCGCTTCAGTCTCGGTAGTAGTTGCCGGGCGACAGGTTGAGGGAGCCCCCGCCCGTGGCGGGGATATGCGCCTGTTCTGGCACCGCCGCGATCTCCGCGCGGCAGACAACCGCGGGCTGGCGGCCGCCGCCGAGGACGGCCCTGTCGCCCCGGTGTTCGTCTTCGACGACGCAGTTCTGGAGCACGCCGGCCCGCCGCGGGTCCGATTCATGCTTGACGCGCTGGCCGCGCTCCGGGAGTGGTACCGCGATCACGGCTCGGACCTGCTCGCGGTCCGTGGCGATCCACGGGAGGAACTGCCCGCACTCGCCGCGGAACTGGACGCCGAGGCGGTCCACTGGAACGAGGACTACTCCGGGCTCGCGCGGGAACGCGACGCCGCCGTCCGCCGGTCGCTCGCGGACGCCGGGATCGACCGCCACGACCACCAGGATCTGGTCCACCACGAACCGGGGTCGATCACCACCAACGCCGGCGACCCCTACTCCGTGTTCACCTACTTCTGGAAGAAGTGGCGCGACCGCGAGAAGGCCGCACCCATCGACCCGCCGGTCGACGCGCTCGCGGACGTGTCCGGCGAGCCACTCCCGACGATCCAGGGGTTGGGGTTCGAGGAGCCGGAGGCGGACGTGCAGTCGGCCGGCACCGAGCCCGCCCGCGAACGGCTCGACGGCTTTCTGGAGGCGGCGGTGTACGAGTACGAACAACGCCGCGACTACCCCGCTGATGAACCCACCTCGCGGCTGTCGACGGATCTAAAGTGGGGGACGATCGGCGTCCGG
>ERZ1034486.44-NODE-44-length-38720-cov-4.321660_pt1 | contig 38720 bp, 34 predicted proteins | sample MGYA00520683_ERZ1034486 | MGnify/ENA primary metagenome ERZ1034486 (study PRJEB33760, sample SAMEA4777685) | hypersaline lake metagenome | biome: hypersaline environment; feature: brines | place: Spain | collected 2012-08 | depth 0 m ...
GTGTCTCTGTTGGTGTCTCCGTCGGTGTCGATGTGGGTGTCTCTGTTGGTGTCTCCGTCGGTGTCGATGTGGGTGTCTCTGTTGGTGTCTCGGTCTGTGTTGGGGAGTCGGTCGGCGTCTCCGAGGCCGTCTGCGACACGGTCGTCGCGGTCCCGTCGCCGTTGGTCTGTCCGGCACCGCTGTCGCCCCCGATACACCCTGCAACTGCCCCAACAGCGGCGGCCGCGACCCCCGTCAGGAGCTGACGACGATTCATCAACGTGTCTTGTGTCCGGACGGTAATCAAACCACAGCCGTCGACGACACTGCCGGTGGGGGCGGCGAATCAGATTCGACACCACGGAGAAGTTCGAGGCTGGAACAGGGCATCGGTGCTGTCACGGGAGTCTCGTCCGTGACGCGCTTGACCGTCTGCGTCGGCTCGACACGAGTGGCGACAGCGTTAGAAGGGGGTGGCCCCGTGTGGCGTACGTCGTGGAGAACCCGTTCGTCTGTCCGCGGTGCAACCACCCGATCACGACCTGGCAACACGACGGCGAGACGTACCAGCGGTGTCTCTCCTGTGGATTCAAGAACACGACCGCAGATGAGACCGACTGACACCCCAAGGGCGGCGAGCCTGCGGGCGGCTACCGGTCGTTACGCAACGCGTCGCGAATCTCGACTTGTTGTTGTCGCGCGTCGTCGACATCGTAGAACTCGCCGGCGTACGTCCGCTCGGGGTCCTGTTGCCAGTTGAGATCGGCAATCCCCCACCCCGACGGACAACGGTGGCGCACGTCACTGAACTGTTTGTACGCTCCGTAGCGTTTCCAGGAGCCGTAGCCGCGCGAGTTGAACGCGATCACCTTGTTGGCGATCTGGAGGTGGCCCATCTCCTCTGGCTGTTCCATCCCGGAGTCGCCGTACGACCGCCACTCGCGTGGGTGTGTCGTGACCGCCTTCCGGACCCTGTCCCGCACGACCTGTGGGTCGAGTGACTTCTGGTCTGCACACGCGTTCTCCTCCCAGGCGTCCAACTCCGCGGGCGTCATGTTCACGAACCCGCCGTCGTCGTCGAGTTTGCCGTCGGAGAACCCGCAGAAGCGTTCGAACACCGGTTTCAGCTCCGACCAGGCGACACCGTGTTCGTTCGTGCCGTCGTCGGGCAGCGTCCGCGGGTCGATCGAGCACACCCAGACCATACGATTCTGTGGGCCCGAACGCGTATATATCCACTAATCTACCGTGGGACGACCCGCGAGACCGGTGGCTCGGGTCTCAGTCGTCGCGAGTAATCTCCGTCGCGTCACCGTCTCTGACGGCGACGGTGTCGCCGTCGAACGCCGACGCCGCCTGCGAGACGAGTCGATCCTCCTCGTCTTCGTGTCGCGGGGAGACGTGGGTGAGCCAGAGCCGATCCGCTCTCGCTTCCGCCGCCACCTCGCCCGCCTCACTCGCGGTAGAGTGGTCCGTCGAACGGGCGTTGTCCGCCAGTTCGTCGGCGAACATCGCACTGTAGATCACAAGCGAGGCGTCCGCGGCGGCGTCCACCACTGCCTGTGTCGGTCTGGTGTCGCCGGTGTACACCAGCTTCCGCCCCGGCTGTGGCTCGGACAACACGTCCTCGGGGTCGACCGTCTCCCCGTCGCTCGTCTCGACTGACTGGCCGGCCTGGAGCTGTCCGTACTTTGGTCCGGGGTCGATCCCGAGTTCTCGTGCCCGGTCCACCTGGAACTCCCGTCTGTCCGGCTCCCGGATCACGAACCCGTGTGAGTAGTCCGTGTACGGCGTGGCGAACGGGCGGACGCTGTAGTCGTCCGTGGTGATCGCCGGCTCGTCGCTCCCGTAGCCGTGAACCTCGACCGGGTAGCTGGGCCACCCGTAGGCGCCCTCGATCAGATCGACGGCTCGCTCGTACCGCCCCGCGGGAGCGTAGACATCGAGTTGACGGTCGCGTTCGTCCATCTCCAACGCCTGGAGCAACCCCGGAAGCCCGAGCGTGTGGTCCGCGTAGCAGTGACTGAGCAACACGCTGTCGACGTTCGTCGACGCGTGTCGCATCAACCGCTGTGCCGACCCCTCCCCGCAGTCGAGAAGGAGTCTGTCGCCGAACAGCTCCACCGACACGCAACTCGTCCCGTACTGTGCTGTCGGTACCCCACCACTCGTTCCGACGGCAGTCACTCGCACGTACGGTGCTGGGCCGAGAGCCACATGAACGTTGAGGAGTCGGGCTGTCGACACACCAGAGACGAACGCGGGCCGGGGACGTTCTCGACGGGGGTCGGAAGCGCCGCAGGGAAAGCCACAAGTCATTATCACGATAATCATTATCTAGAGTATGACCTTCTACGACCGGACGGAGGAACTCACTGCACTCGAGACGGCATTCGAGTCGGGGGGCCACGACTTCTACGTCGTCTACGGACGGCGCCGCGTCGGAAAGACTGCACTGCTCAAACAGTTCTGTGCGGACCGACCTCACATCTACTATCTCGCCGCACAGGAGGCACAAGTCCGACAGCGTGAGAAGTTCGTCGAAAAGCTCGCTGAGTACTTCGGTGACCGTGTTCCCCGAATCGACGGCTGGGATGAGGCGTTCGACTATCTCGGAGAGAAACTCGGCCAGGAACGGCTCACTGTCGTCGTCGACGAGTTTCCGTATCTCGTCGAAGAGAACGACTCACTCCCGTCGTACCTCCAGTCGTTCGTCGACGAACAACTCCAGGAGACGGGCTCGATGCTCGTGTTGTGTGGCTCCAGTGTGAGTACGATGGAGTCGGAAGTGCTCGGCCACGAGAGCCCGTTGTACGGTCGCCGCACGGGACAGATCGACCTCCAGCCGTTTTCCTTTCGAGCCGCTCGCGATCTAGTCGAATACGGTCTCGAAGACGCGATCCGGTCGTTCGCCGTCACCGGTGGTACGCCGATGTATCTCACCTGCTTCGACTACGACCAGCCGCTCGAAGCGAACGTTCGATCGAACCTCCTGTCACCGACGGCCGTGTTGTACAACGAACCAGAGTTCCTTCTTCGGACGGAGCTACGGAGTCCGGCACGGTACATGAGTATTCTCGAAGCAGTCGCGACAGGGCACACGACGCCCAACGAAATCTCCGGAGTGACTGGTCTCGACTCCGGACCGTTGTCGAAGTATCTCCAGACACTCCGTCGCCTCCGGCTGATCGGCCGCGAGGTGCCGGTGACTGCGTCGGCGAAACAGTCCAAACGGTCGCGGTACCGCGTCACCGACGAGTTCCTCCGTTTCTGGTTCCGGTTCGTTGAGCCGAACCGGTCCAGCATCGAGGAGATACCCGGCGTCGTCTATCGAAACACGATCGAACCGAACCTCTCGGATCACGTCGCGGCCACCTTCGAGCGCGTCTGTCGAGAGGCGGTCTGGGAGGCAATCCGTCGTGGAAGCCTCGGACCGTACTCGGAAGTCGGTCGCTGGTGGTACGGCGAAGACGAGATCGACATCGTCGGCCTGTCGCCAGATACCAACAGGATTCTGCTCGCAGAGTGTAAGTGGACGAACGCGCCGGTCGGTCACACACTGGTGTCACAGCTTCGAGCGAAAGCCGAACGCGTGCGCTGGGGGCCGAGCACACGAGACGAGACGTTCGCGTTGTTCGCGAAGAACGGGTTCGTCGACGGTCTCGCCGACGATCTCGACGAGAACTGGTCGTTGTTCGATCTCGGTGGGTTGGAACGCCTCCTGTAGTGCGGCTGTTCGATCAGAGATCGTACGTCGCGATCCGGTCGTACGACGGCGGCCGTCCGCCGACCTCGTAGGCGACGAGCTCGATCTCGTCGACGCCAATCGAGGGAAGCGACAGCCGACGGTTCGCCTCTAAGAAGTCGACGAACGCCTCGAAGTCGGCGTCGTTCTCGAAGTGGCCGAAGGTCAGATGTGGAATGAACTCCTCGCCGTCGCGGCCGAGCGTCGACACGTCGGGGTGGTCACACACCGCCTGGTTCAACGCCGCGAGCCGGCCGTCGTCTGCCACCTCGCCGTACACCACGTCCGGAAACAGGTTGAAACGGGTCACTGTCGCCTCGAACGGGGAGTGTTCCGAGAGCGTCTCGGTGACAGCCCGGTCGACCCGTCCGACAGCCGGTGGCCACTCCCCGTCGGCCGACGACCACCCACTGTCGGGCGAGGAGGCCACGGTGATGTCGAACAGCTTGATCGTCAGGTGGAGACTCCCGGCCAACGTGGTGTCGAGACAGTCGAACCGGTCGAGCGCGTCGTAGACGGACCGGTACCCCGTGTGAACCGCCGGGTCGGTGATGTCCGCGAGGAGCCCAAGCTGGTAGCTGCCCGCGTCTGCGTCGTCGGTGGTCGGGGTGAGGTCGCGGCGTCGTCGCCAGAACTCCGCCGGGTCCGAGGCCATCTCCTCGTCGTGGGTCACGTGTCACCCCCGTCTGGGCTCCCAACAGCCGTGCGGCGTCCCGACAGTCGTCGGTTCACTGTGCTCGCCACCGACCGCCGAGTTCCTCACGCGTGCGGTCCTCGTAGCTGCCGTCCTCGAAGACGGTGACGCGGCCGTCCTCCTCGCTGAGCGTGACCGCCCGCGGCACCTCCGGCCGCGTCGAGACCTCGACTGCACTCAGGTGTTTGGTCCCCATCCAGTCGGCGTAGTCGAACGCCTCGTCTTGTTCGACCTCCGTGGCGCTGGGGCTCCTGATCCGAACCATCGGACCCTGGACTGTCCCGTCGATCATGACGACGATCGCGCCGTCACAGGAGAACGCCACCTCCTCGGTGGCCGTGACGAACGACTCGATGTCGCCGGTCGCGACCCGGCAGGTGTCGGTCGGCCACCTGTTTGCCCCGAGTGGGTCCGCGTAGTCGCCGTAGTTCGCGTCGGCGACGATCACGAAGTAGAGACTCGGTCCGCTGACGTACTGTTCTTCCCACCGGTCGAAGGAGATGCTGAGACTCTCCGCGACGCTCACCAACCGGTCGACGAGCTGGTCGGTCTGTGCGTGTGTCGTCACTGGCCCCTCGATCGATCCGCCGCCGACGCTCCTGTCGTCGCTCACACTGCTCGTGAGCAGGCTGTCGGTGCGGCCTCGCTGTGACTCCCCGACGACGACATCGGAGTGGTCGACTCGCCAACGACCGCCCAGATCCGTCCGTTCGTAGTCCTCGTAGCTGCCGTCCTCGAAGACGGTGACGCGGCCGTTCTCCTCGCTGAGCGTGACGGCCGCCAACACCTCGTCTGTCGACGACGCTTCGAGCGCGCTCATGTGTTTCGCGCTCATCCAGTCGGGGTAGTCGACATCGAATCGGTCCCGATCCGGAAGTGACCTGACCCGAACCATCTGTTCTTGGATCGTCCCGTCGGCGGCGACGACGACCGCGCCGTCGCGGTCGAAGGCGATCTCGTCGCTCACCTCCGTCGCCGTGTCGATGTCGTCCGGAAAGACACGGGCCACCTCGACCGGCCACCGGTTGTTGCCGAGCGAGTCGACAAACGAGTCGTACCGTGCCTCCGAGATGATGATGAAGTAGAGACTCGGCCCACGGGTGTAACGGTCGTCCCACCGGTCGAATCTGAGGCTGATGTCTTCGGCGAGATACGTGAGCAGATCGACCGTCTCGCCGGCCGTCGCGAACGTCGACTCCAGGGTACCCACTGTGAGAGGATTGTGTCTACAGAAGAATATAGTTACCCCCTCGTCTGCACGGCAGTCGGCGAGCAACACGGCCTGGGGCGAGCGACGCTCCGATCAGAACCGGAGTTCGTCGTTCGGGTGACGGAGGTCAATCTCGCTGGCGTGGACGGTCTCGGGGTCGTCGGCGAGGTCGCGGTAGGCGCGGGCGATCTCGTCGGCGTCCATCCAGTCGTCGTGGTCGGGGGCGTCGTGAGATCTCCGGGCTCGGTTGACGACAAGTTCCCGCCGTGGCACTCAGACCGTCGGCTCCGGTGACCGCCACAACGGCGTCACGACCATCGACAGCCCCGCGGCCGCGACGAGCCCACCAATCACTCCGAGAACAGCCGTCGCAGGCGTCACGTCGAGCAGCGCTCCCGTTGCGACGATGCTCAGCGGCGGCGCGACGAGCATTGAGAAGTTCAGCAGTGCCAGCACCTTCCCGAGGTTCTCGTCGGCGACGGCCTCCTGAACGTACGTCCGGATCGGAACCTTGACCAGGATCGTGGCTGCGCCGGACGCGAAAAACAGAGCAGCCGCGACGGCAAGCGAGAACGGCACCCGCGGCGGCACGACCGCCATCAACACGAGCGCGACGCCGGACAGTACCGTTCCGACCGTGATCTGTCTGCCGCGCGACAGCCCGATGTCGACGACGTTGAGCCCGATCCCACCGACGAACATCCCGGCGAAGAACGCGGCGTACGTCACGCCGAAGACGAAGCTCGTGGCCGTGGCGATGGACTCGACGTAGAACGGCACCACGATCCCGATAGGTGCGACCGCAAACGAGGTGACGACGGACATCGCCAGGATACTCGGGAGATACTCGTTGGACCTGACGACGGAGACCGCCCGTCGGACGGCAGCCAGTCCGCTGGTCTCGTCGTCGTCGTCGTCGGCCGTTCGTCGTTTGCCCGCCTTCGGGATTCCGAGCAACACGGCGGCGGCGACGAAGAACGTCACCGCGTTTGCCGTGAACGCGCCAATGGCGCCGAGCGCCCCGACGACCACACCGCCCGCGGCGTACAGCACCTGCCCGGCGTTTTGTGTGATATACGAGATGGAGTTGGCGGCGTCGTACTGGTCGCTCGCGACGAGTTCCGGAATGATCGCGTTCTTGGCGGGACCGAAAAACGCCTCACCGACGCCGTTGACAACTGCGACCCCGACGAGCAACGGCAACGGCGACGCCCCGAGACCGACGAGCGGGACGGCCAACACCGCACCGCCCCGCAACAGGTGGCTGACGACGAGGAGCGACCGCCTGTCGAACCGGTCGACAATCGAACTCGCCGGCACCGTCGCAACCGCTGCCGAGGCGACGCTGGCGAAGGTGACGATAGCGACCGCCAACGGGTCTCCCGTTCGGTCGTAGATGAGCCAGATCAGTGCGATCTCGTACAGCCGGTCGCCGAGGTACGAGATGACCTGCGAGATCCACAGCATGAGAAACCCACGCTGGCGGAGCGGCGCCGGGAGAAACTCACTCACGGTGACCACCTCTCATTCGGGCGCTGTCTGTGACGCGGCGTGAACTGCCGTCGATCATGGGTACGGGTGAGCTATCTCCGTGACTGTCTCTGTCCGAACTCTCGGGTGGTTCGCGTGGGGGAGCGACGGGAGCGACAGCGGCAACAATCCTGGGACGAACGTCTTCACGACCACGACTCCCGTCGTCTGAACGTCCGGCGCGGTGACATCGAGCGCCAGCGGCGCCAGGTCGTGTCGCTGGAACTCCTCCAGCAGCCACTGGAGCTGTGAGCGGTCTCCTTCCCGTGGCACGGGCGACGCCGGCGGCGAGACCGTCTCGCCGTCCAACAGGAACGACACGTCGTCGAACTGATCCGGGTCCGCGTAGTACAGGACGTTCTCGTCGAAGTTGTGAATCGCTCGCTGGTCGATCTGATCGACCGACTCGTGTTCACGCAGCATGTTGAACACGTACGGCCGGACCTGTGCGGCCTCGGCTAAGGCGTCTCGAACGGCCTCCTCGTAGGTTGGGCCTGCGCCGCCGCCGACGACGACCTTGGGCGCCTGGTCTCGGTCGTCGACGATCACACAGCCGACGACGGGAACTGACAGCGGGCTGTCGGCCGAAAACAGGAACACCGAGAGGTGATTGTCCGTCGAGTCCGGGGCGAACGACTGTGGAATCGCGTCGAACTGGTCGACGGACAGTCGTGGTGGCGTGGTTTGCGTGTACCACAGCCGCATGATCGCGTCGCGTTCGATGTACTCGTACAGTCCAGAGCGGATCGCCGACGGCAGCGACGGTCCCGCGGCCGCCCCGTTCGTCGTCCCGATGTACGTCGAGGGGTAGCTGTCCGGGATGTCGTACAACAAAAGCTCCGCCGGCACGAACGTCTCGTGGCCGGCGGTGAGATCCGTCGCCGGACACCACGTCATCTCTACGTTGCGAGAAATGGGGCCGATCCGGTCGTGACACTCGAGCTGCTCGGCGGTGTACCGGTCGATCAGGTCGAAGTCGACGAGGTGATCGAACGCGGCGTCCATCTCGGTGTGGCTCCCGACTTCGAGGAGGTCTTCGTGATCGAAGAGGAGACAGTACCGCTCGACTGCCTCTCCGACACACGTCGTCACGCTATCTGCAAGTGTCGATCCTTTTCCACTCACGCCCAGTTGTGTGTCCGTGGCTTCCCCGACGAGCGTGTCGAGATCGGCCAACGACGGCGTCGTCTGCACGAACTGTGGCGTGGACCGCGACGGGAACGTCGCCGCGACCCCCGACACGAGTCCCGTCCGCGTTCCGAGAAACGGTGCAAGCGAGTCCGCAACTGGTTGTTCTCGTCTCATCAGTCGTATAGTTGTTCGATCTGGATGAAACGCTGGTTCGGCTGCGCAACGGGGCCGCAACACTCACACCGCGGGAGCTTGAGCACATCGTTCACTTCGACCGACCAGTCGAAGAAGTCGAACGTGATCTGACTCCCGACAGTGAAGCCGGCACCAGACAGGAGGTAGTTCAGTCCGGCCAGCGTCGTGTATCCGGTGATGATCCGCTCGAAGGCGGTGAACACGCCGCCGTCACTCCCCGCCGTCGATCTGTAGGATTCGAACGCCTCGCTCGCCGTGTTCGCGGCCAGCCGCGTCCGGTAACACTCGAAGCAGGCCGTCCGTCCAGGGACCACCGTCGGTCCGACCGTCCCGGAGACGCCGTCGACAGTTCCAGTGACCAGCGGCGTCCCCGCCTCGACGGCGTGTTCGTTGACGCGCCTGAGGAGCTGTTCTCCGGGGAGTCGCTCGACTGCGATCACGAGATCGATGTCGTCGACGATCTCAGCCAGCGTTCGCTCGTCGTAGACGACTTCGTCAGCGCCGTCGGCCACTGCACGTCTGTCTGCCTCTGTCGACCGTTCGGTCGACGTGACGCGGAGCCGAGCGACGCCGTACTCGTGCAGGTCGTCGACAGCCCACTCGATTGGCTCGTCAGCACCGACGACCAGTACATCTGCGTCAGTCACTTCTTCTATCCGGTCTTGGAGCATACTCGGATGGAGCGCCGTGTATCCAGACACGGGCGGGTGATCCGTCTCGGTGGCGTCTAACACGATGTTCTTCTGTTCGAGCCCGTGGATCACCGACCGGACGCTCTCCGGCTCCTCAGAGCCCAGTGCCGCCGCGATCTCGGCGACGGTTCGCGTGCCGTCCATGAGTTCCGGCAGCCGTGTCAGCGCTCCGTCCTCGCGCGCTGCGGTGAGCGTGTACGTCGGACCGCTGATCGCGCTGGTGACGAGATGAAGCGTCGTCTCGTCGGGCGCCAACGGCGTGAACGAGGGGTTCAACAGCGGGTACATCTCGGAGTCCGTCGCGTCTGTCATCGTGACCCCTCCCGTTGGCTCGTTCCGATCAACAGCGTGTACACGCTTCCCTCCTCGACGCCGTCGATCCCGAGCAGGTCGTCAGTCTCGTAGTCGTCGAAGCTGCCCAACAGCGCAGCCTCGATTCCGGTCGCCGGCGCGACAAGCTGGAGGTTCTGGGCCAGGTGTCCCGACTCTTGGAGCGTGAATCGGTAGCCGCGAGGGCCGTACTTCGCCTTCGCGCGCCCGAAGGCGCCCGTTAGTGCGATCAGCGCGGAGCCGTCAGTTACGTCCACCACGTCGGTAGGCGACCTGATGAGGTCCGCGACCGCAGACTCGAAGTCGTCGCCGCCGGTCGAGAGGCGACGGAGTCGGTGTCCACTCGGCTCGTAGTGGTAGACGCCGGGCGACAGCCCCGCACAGTCGAAAGCAGCGACGTACACCTCGACAGGATACAGGGCGCCGCCCGACGGGTACGTCCTGAAGTTGCGTGTCACCTCGCTGCCGTCGTCGAGCGAGATCGAGACGGACGCAGACTGCCCACAGCCGTATCTGAGCAGTGTCGAGAGCGAGGAGAGATCCACCGGATCAGAGCCGTAGCTGCGGACCGTCCGCCGTTCGAGAAGTGCAGCCGCCAGTGAGTGGTCCAGCGACTCCGGCTCCGGCAGCGCAACTGTCGGCGCCGCCGGATACTGTGGGTCATGCTGGGCCACGCTCCACTGGAACTCGTCGGTCTCGAACAGGCCAGCAGAGCGACCGAGCTTCTGTGAGACGTTCTGGGTGTACTTGCTGTTCTCGTGGAAGATCTCCGCGACATCACCCTGCGTGTCGAGGTGCCTGTCTTCGTGTCGCTCGAAGTATGATCTGCGTTCTAACTCGACACGCCTCGGGGTGTAGCTGCTCTGTAACAGCCGTTGTGACTCCCGTGTCCGTTCCATTGATGATTGGTATTCTTGTGTACATATATAGCTTATGGCAAACAATTAGGATCTATCTTTCAGCAACAAAATGTATGATGTCGAACCTAAATTTTGTTTTTCTTAACGAATACTATTTTAACCGTCGTGAATGAGTCTTTTATTCCCTAAAAATACTTCGCTATAGTAAAACTTAAGTCGTTGGTGATCGTTAGCACGGGTCGTAGATGGGTTCCACCGGCCGTCGGGGGTGCTCGTCTACGGAGAACTACAACAATGGAAGTCGACATCAACCTCGAAGACGACGGAACGGAACCGAAGCTCGGCCTCGCAGACCTGATCGGAGGCGGCAGTTCGTCCTCCTCGACTGCTGTCGCCGAAGAGTAAACGAACGACACAGGTCGCACGGCTGCGGCCTTTTTTGAGCAGATAACACGTCGGCGGTGACTCCGCGTCAGAATCGCAGTTCGTCGTTCGGGTGTCGGAGGTCGATCTCGCTGGCGTGGACGGTCTCGGGGTCGTCGGCGAACTCGCGGTAGAGAGCGGCGATCTCGTCGGGGTCCATCCAGTCGTCGTGGTCGGGGTACTGCTCCCGCAGGCTCGGGTTTGCGATCCAGCCGTCAACGACGACATGGACCGACTGGATCCCGTGGTCGCCGAGGTTGTTGGCCATCGCCCGCGCGGTGCCGCGGGCGGCCTGCCGGGCGGTGACAGACGCAACACTCCCGCGGGGCAGCCGGGCCTGCTGTGAGGTAGTCCAGAGGATCGTCCCGCCGTCGCCGTCGGCCATGTCCTGGGCGGCGAGGCGGGCACACTGGTACTGGCCGGCGACCCGGACGGCGAAGGCGGTCTCTAACTCTTCGCGGGTGACCGACAGCGTGTCACCGCCGACGTTCGCTCCGGCAACGTTGTTCACCTGCACGTCGACGCCGCCGAACCGCTCGCGGACGGTCTCGTAGGTCGCCGCGACGGCGTCGGCGTCGCTCACGTCTGTCGGCACCGCCACCGCCTCGCCGTCCGTCTCAGCGGTGATCTCATCTGCGAGCGTTTCGAGAAACTCCGCCGAGCGCGCCACCATCGCGACCCGGTCCCCAGTGGCCGCGAACGCCCGCGCGACCGACGATCCGAGCCCTGTCCCGACGCCTGCGACGACGACAGTTCGTGTCATCGGTGACGCTGGGGGCGTCCGTGACTTCAGTAGTGGGGGAACGTGACAGGAGTCGGGACTGTGACAGCACGCCCCATCTACCGGCACAGACGACCCTGCCACCACCCGGCGTTTCCCGCTCCGCGACCGCGTTTCACGTCCTGCCACCGCCCACCCACTTACACCCCGAGCCGACGCCACCACCGGATGTGCAGTCGCGCTTGACACACAGCCGCATCGCACAGTTTCGCGAGGTGTGCCGGTGAGCGACGAGCGGCTCCGAACAGAACAGTTGGGGAAACAGTACGGTGACACCTGGGCAGTCGAAGACGTGACACTCGAACTCGGCGAGGGGATTCACGGACTGCTCGGCCCGAACGGGGCTGGAAAGTCGACACTGTTGCGGACACTGACGACACTGACACAGCCGACGACCGGGACGGCCTACTGGAACGGGATGGATCTGACGACCACGCCCGACGCCGTCCGGTCGGTGTTGGGGTATCTCCCCCAGTCGTTCGGTGCGTACCCGGAGTTGACCGTCGTGGAGTTTCTGGAGTACGTCGCGACACTGCGCGGGTTGGACGACGAAACGGCGTCGGCGCGAATCGAGGCGCAACTGGAGCTGACGAACCTCGGAGACGTTCGTGACGAGCGCATCGGGACGTTCTCCGGGGGGATGCGCCGTCGGGTCGGGATCGCACAGGCGCTCGTCAACGATCCAGATCTGTTGATCGTCGACGAGCCGACGGTCGGACTCGACCCCGAAGAACGGGTTCGGTTCCGGAACGTGTTGTCGTCGGCGGCCGACGACCGGGTGGTGATCCTGTCGACACACATCGTCCCGGACGTGGAAGCGACGGCGAACACGGTTGCACTGCTGAACAACGGCGAACTGGTGACCCACACCGACCCGGAGACGCTCGCCGAGCGGGTCGCGGGCGACGTGTACGAGGCGGTCGTCCCGCGAGCGGAGCTCGACACACTGCGAGCCCAACACCAGGTGTGTCGGACCGTCCAACGAAGTGACGGTGTCGAGGCGCGACTCCTCGCCGGCGAGCGACCGACGGAGACGGCCGATCGTGTCGCGCCGACGCTGGAGGACGCGTACCTCGCGTGTATCGACGGCCGGGAGGGGTTGTAGTGCGCCACCTCACCGCCGTCGCCCGAACGGATCTCCGGCGACGACTCCGGTCGCGGTCGACGCTCGCCCTCGTTCTCGCGACCGCCGTGCTCGGGCTGATCGCGGGTGTCGACGGGTTCGAACTCGTGTTCCGGCCTGGCGACGAGCGCCACTACGTCGGAGCGCCGACGGCGGCGCTCGTCGGCTTGGAGACGGGTGTCGCCGGCGCGTACCTCTCTGTCCTCTTCGGTTACTTCATCTTCCGCGGGCGACTGTCGGCAGACCACCGTCTCGGTGTTACTCGTGTGACCGCGACCACCCCGGTCTCGGACCCGGCGTACCTCCTCGGAAAGTGGCTGAGCCACGTCGCCGTCGCCGGGCTGGCGTTGGTCGCGCTCGCGGCAGCGGCAACAGTCACACACGCACAGTCCGGTGTCGGGGGGGCCAGCCCGTTGGCCGTTTTCGGACCAGTGTTGGTGCTCGGACTGCCCGCGGCCGGTCTCGTCGCGGGTGTCACGCTCCTGTTCGAGTCGACGGAGACGCTCTCGGGAACGCTCGGGAGTGTTGTCTACTTGGGGGCCGTCCTCGCGACGTTTCTGCTCGGCGTGTCGACACACGCCAGCGCGCCGGCATCGCCGCCGACGCTCGCCGCCGCGAGTGATCTGTACGGCACCGTCGCTACCGGCCAGGCGACCGCCGACGCGCTCGCGGCGACCGCACCGAGCTACCCCGGCGGGCCACCCGGACTGTTCAGCCGGTTCGTCGGGCTCCCGGCTGGATCGACACAAACGTTCGACTACCGCGGCGGACTCCCAGCGTGGACACTCCTCCAGCGTGCGGGACTACTCGTGGTCGGCGCTGGGGTCGCACTCGTCGCGACACTCCCGTACGACCGGTGGCGACCCGTCACCGACGACGACGACCGCCACGACCGTCTGAGGGGGCTCGTTCGCCGGGTCCGCGGTGTCGTTTCAGCCGTCAGTGGTGCCGCCAGCGCCACCACCGTCGCCGATGACACCACCGCCGACACCGAGAACACGACAGCCGACACCGGCCCGCGAGTGACACGACGCCGCTCGGCGTCCGTCTGGCGGTTGTTCCGACAGGAACTCCGTGGGAAACTCCGCGGCCGACCGTGGTGGTGGTATCTGGGTGCGGTCGCAATCGTCGTCGCTGCCGTCGCGGCGTCGCCGCCCCGCCGACAGTTTGTCGCGGTGGCGACCGCGTGGCCCGTGTTCGTCTGGTCGTCGCTGGGCATTCGGGCGACACACCGGTCGCGTGCCGCACTCGTCCACTCCTCGCCGGCCGTCGCCCGCCAGTTGTTCGCGGAGTGGGCCGTCGGGGTCTGTGTCGCCGCGGTAGTGTGTCTCCCAGCGGTGCTCGTCGGCGGTGTCGATCCTACCAGCATGGCGAGTGTCGCGAGTTTCGGTGGTGTTGTCACCGACGGCAAACTCCTCGCGGTGGTCGCGGTCCTGTTGTTCCCGGCCTCAGTCGCGCTCGCGTCGGGCATCCTCACCGGTACACCACGAGTGTTCGAGGGAGGGTATCTTCTCTTGTGGTACGTCGGTCCGTTGAACGTCACGAGCCTGGATTTCGCTGGCGCGTCGACGACGGCGTTGTCGACCGCCGCGCCAGCGCCGTTTGTCGCTGTCGCCGTCGTCGCGCTCGTCGCCGCCGTCGCCGGGAAACGAGCCCACCTCGGGTGAACGACCGACCAGACCGTGATCCACCTTCAGAGCCAGATCAGAGTCGGAACTCCACCTCCTCGTCCGGTGAGAGTCGGTCTGCGACCCCGGCACCGAAGCTGTACGCGACGCGGCGACTCCCCACACTCACCCGTTCGCGGAGCCCCCGGTCCGGCGAGAACTCTCTCGTCGTCGGCGCCGCACCCAGCAACTCGGCGACACGCTCCTCGACTGCGTCACGGTCACCGAGTTCGTCGACCAGTCCCAGTTCGACCGCCTCCTCACCCAGATACACCCGCGCTTCCGTCTCGCGGACGAGCTCCGGGTCGAGATCCATCCCCGCCGCGACCCGGTCGACGAACTGGTCGTAGAACCCCTCGGTCAGGCCTTGGAGGTACTCCAGATCTGCCTCGGAGAACTCCGTCACCGGTTGGCCAGCGTCCTTGTATTCGCCGGCGCGGCTGACTGCCGCACGCCGGTCGGCCGTTGCAGCGACGTGCCGCTGAGAATCTACTGGTATTTTAATAAACACACCATCCGCTAACTACGTCACTACTATAACGACCAGCGTCTGTTCTCGTCTTGATCCCAGAGCGCTAGTTACGTCTCGTCGTCGCTACTGTGTAACGCAAACACAGCCCCACCGACGCCAGCCACGCCGACGGCTGTCCCGAAGCCGGAGCTGCCAACAGTTGACGTTCCCTCGTCGGCTCCGGAGCCCCTAGAAGTGCCCTGAGACGTGTCCGACTCGGTGCTGTCTATCTCCACTGCGTACAGATTGTTGTCGTCGCTCCCGATATAAACAGTGTTGTCTGCGATTGCCGGCGAAGAGAACACCCTGTTGTCAGTCTCAAACGCCCACTGCTCGTCTCCGGTGACTGTGTCTACCGCATACAGGTTGCCGTCAAGACTCCCGACGTAAACAGTGCGACCTTCCACCGCCGGTGACGACCATATCTTCCAGCCAGTATCGAACGTCCACTGCTCGTCCCCAGTGACTGCGTCCACCGCGTACAGAAAGCTGCTCCACCCGCCAAAATAGACAGTTCCATCTGTCACTGTTGGCGACGAATTGAGACGAAAACTCTTTGTCTCAAAAGTCCACTTCTCTGCGCCTGTGGCCTTGTCTACTGCGTACAAATTACCGTCGGCACTCTCGGTGTACACCGTGTCGTTGTTTACTGCCGGTTGCGAGGCAATTTTGTTGCTCGTCTCGAAGACCCACTCCTCACCTCCCGTCGTCGCGTTCACCGCGTATAGGTTGCCGTCAGTGCTCCCGACGTATACCGTCCCGTCTGCCACCGTCGGCGGAGAGATCACGCGGTCACGGGTTCCGAAGGACCACCGTTCCTCTCCGGTAACAGCGTCTACCGCGTACAGGTTACTGTCCCAACTGCCGATGTACACCGTCCCATCAACAATCATCGGCGAAGAGAACACCTTGTCGTCAGTCTCAAACGCCCACTGCTCGTCCCCTGTCGCTGTGTCCACTGCATAGAGGCTTGAGTCCCCGCTACCGACGTACACTGTGCCGTCTGCAGTCGTCGGTGACGAACCTACTGTGCCACCGGTCTCGAAGGACCACCGTTCCTCTCCGGTAACAGCGTCCACCGCGTACAGGTTGTCGTCACGACTGCCGACGTACACTGTTTCGTCTGCAACTGTCGGCGATGAACGCACGTCTCCGTCAGCCTCGAATGCCCAGCGTAGCTTCCCCGGATCAGCACCGCGAGCGAGTCGTGGGGTGGTCGTGAGACCGATGGCTACCCCCAGCGCACCGGTGGAGAGACCGGAAAGCAGTTCACGTCGGGAGGTGGCCGAACTGCCACCACCCGCGTCGGTCAGCTCGGAGCTACTAGAATCGTTCGAATTCGCACACATTACTCTTTCGTGGATTCAGACTGTCTGTTTGGAGGGCGACGCACAATCTTCTGATACTCTGTAAGAAGTATCAACCTGTCGAAAAGCGACGGGCTGCACCTCCCCTCTCTTTCGATGTCAGGGGTGGCGAGTGTATCGGATCTCTGTTCCACCCGGCTCGAAATTGAGTGAGGAACGACGAGTACAGCCGGTGGAGTGAGCTGTCGACACCGTACTCAGAGACCAGAGCGTGTGTCCCGCTCAGTGGCACTGTATCCCCGCACCCCCCGCGCTTCGAGGAACCCACTCAGGTTCGGACGGAGCCCCAAGACGCCGATCGAACCGACCTGCGAGGTGTCACGAGCCCACAGTTCGTCACAGCCGGACGCGATCCACACCCCGCCGGAGGCACACAGGTCCGTCGTATACGCGACCGTCGGGCCGTCGAACGCCGCGACCGCGTCGCGGATTTCATCGCTGGGACCCACCTCGCCCCCGGGCGTGTTGAGCTTCAGGACGAGCGCCTCGGCGGCGTCGTCGTCGTCCGCGCGTTCGATGCAGGCGACCATCTCGTCTGCCGACACACCGCCGCTCGTCGGCCCGACACCGCCCGGATCGCGGCTGATCGCCCCCTCGACGGCCACCTCTGCCGTGTTGTACCCCGGAAACAAACTGTCTGTCACCGAGGCACTGAGCCGGAGGCCGACTGCCACCACACCGAGCGTCAACAACACACCGAGTAACTCCGCCAGCCCGTCCGGGACGCGCACGAACAGGAGGAAGCCGACGACCCCCGCGAGCACGACCGCGACCGAGCCGAGTCCGATCCGTGCCAGGAGCTGTAACCTGTCTGTCACACCGTCACCTCGGTCGGCTCGGTGGTAAGTTGTCGGTGCGACGCTCCCCACCTGGCCGCCGCGACCACACCCACCCGGAGTCTCGGTGTCAACATAGAGTCTGGATGTCGACCTAGAGTTTCGGTACTGACTGAGAGCCTCGGTGTCGGCCGGAAGCGTTCTGCGTTGTTCAGGAACGCAGTCGTCTGAGGAGATACAGCAGGGCGACCACCGGGAGAAACGGGAGGAACAACACTACGACACCGCCAGCGACGATGGCTCCGACGACACCCATCTGCCTGTCACTCGTCTCGCCGCTGAACTGGCCGACTGTGCGTTGATCGTCTGTCACAATCTATGGAACACAGGTCCCACAGACGCATCAAGGGTTCGACCGTTCCCACGGAGGGATGTCCGCCGAGAGGTGACCACGGCGCTGAAGTGGCGGCCAGCAGACGGGTGCTCGGGACGTACCTCCACGTTCGAGAACGAATCGGTTCGCGAACGGTTTCTCGACACGGTCTTTGTCGCCGTAGATGTCGAGCGTCCCGACGGCACCGAACGACGACAGTCACCGTACGACGCCGCCGCCGAACTCGTCCGCGAGCATCTCGACCTGTCGGCGCTGGGACTCCCCGCTCGGGTGTCACAGTGACCGACACGTTCTTTATCCTCGTCACCGGAACGACCGCGACCGCACGGATCGACGGCATCAGCGCGGCGGGCGGCGGCCGCGCTGGTGCGACACGCCGCCGAGGGTGTCTCCGCGGAGCCCACACCGCCTGAACTGGCGACGACCTCGTTTCTCGCGGCAGACGAGTCGGCCGCGATCCGCGGGTTGGCCGCCGATCTCTCGTTGTCGCTGACTGTGACCGACCCCGGTTTCGACGCTGTCGACCACCCGGCGACCGACGGCTACCTCGCCGGCGAAGCCAAGGAGGGTGTCGGGATGGGTGGTGCGCTCGCGTTGGCAGTCGAGGCTGGCCTGCCACGCGAGTCGACGCGGACGGCGGTCGTCTCCGTCTCCGAGCGGCTGACTGACGACACGGCGCGTCGATGAACAACCCGGACCAGACGAGCCGTCACAGCCGCTCACAGAACGTGTCGAACGCCCCAGATTCGGGGTGGACGTGTGCGTACGTCCCGAGCGTCTGGTGTTCCGTCAGTCCGTCCGCGCTTCCGGTGATCCCCTCACCGCGGTCGACGGAGAAGGCGAACCGGGCGTCACTCGCGACTGTGGCCGTCGAGTAGTGGAACTCGTGGCCCCGGAGTGTCTCCCCCCTGCCGGCCGTCAGCGTCCGGTCGGTCGCGGTCAACTCGACGTGGTCCAACGCCTGGTACCGGTCTTCCATCTCCACGTCCGCCGGGAGCACCCCGCTCATCTCGACGGTGTCGCCGTCGGCCGTCGTCAGCGACTCCGCGAGCGTCATCAGCCCGCCACACTCGCCCAGCACAGGGAGCCCGTCGGCCGCGCGGGCGGCGAGTTCGTCGAGAATCGCGGCCTCCGACAGCTCGGCCGCGTACAGTTCGGGGTAGCCGCCGGGGAGATACACCCCGTCACACGGCGGGAACGGATCGTCTGCGAGAAACGAGACCGGCTCCACGTCGGCCACCTCGCGGAGTCGTTCCCGCGTCGACGGGTAACAGAAACAGTGTGCAGGGTCGTCCGCGACGACGACCCTTGGTCGGTCGTTCGACTAGGCGGCGTTCGAGGGGGCGGCCTCCGAGGAGTCGCCCCCCGACTCGACGGTTCCTGCACGGTCAGTCGACTCGCCTGCTCGTGGCGGCTCCCGAGCGAGCCCGACCACCTGTTCGACGCGGATCGTCTCTGCGGCGCGGTCAAGCGCCTCGGAGTCGACCGGGGACTCGGTGCCCAGCTCCAACCCGAGGTGACGGTCCGGGATCGAGAGGTCGTCGTCCGGCGGGACGCGACCCAGGTAGTCAATTCCGTCCGGGAGCGCCCCCCGAATCCCCGACTCGTGGCGGCCGCCGTGGGCGCGTTGGGCAATCACACCACACACGTCGATGTCGACGCCCGCCTCCGCGGCGTACTCTGCGAAGCCGAGCGCGGTCGCGCCGACACCCTCCATCCCCGCGCTCGCGTCAACCACGAGCACGACCGGCAACTCCAGCGTCGCGGCGACGCGTGCGGTGCTGCAGACGGTGCCGTCGTACAGCCCCATCATCCCCTCGACGACACACACGTCACCGCTCCCGCGGTGGTACGTCCGTCGGGTGCCGGCCGCGCCCGCCAGCCACGGATCGAGTGACCGAGAGACGCGGTCGACGACCGCCTCGTGGTGGCTTGGGTCGATGAAGTCCGGCCCGGCTTTCGCCGGCTGTGGCTCGTAGCCCGCGTCGTCGAGCGCGCGCAAGACGGCGAGTGTGGCGACTGTCTTCCCAACGCCCGACCCCGTTCCAGCCAAGACGACGCCTCTCACGGCGTCCTCCGATCTGTGGCGGCATTCGTCTCCCTCGTCGGGCCGTGTGGCTGGCGTGTCGCTGACACGCCCGACAGTCCTCCGGCAGACAGAAGACGGCTTCGTCCGGCTGTGGTGGTCACCTGTTCGGGGCTTGTCGATGACCAAATGACTACACAACGCTTATGACTTCTCCTGACATTGTATGACGTATGCCACAGGCCAGGAGAGAACTGGAGACACTCGCCGAGACGGACTCGGCGCCCGCTCCAGGATCTCACAAGGCGTCCGTCCTCGCGCTCCTCGCTCGCGACCCGAGCGTCGGGTACGAACCGAAGGAAATCGCGGCAGAGACCCCCGTCCCGAAATCCAGCGTGTACAAAGTCCTCCAACGACTCCGTGAAGACGGACTGATCGAGAAGCTGTCGGGCCACTACCTCGTGAACGACGACCGCGTCGACGAGATCGAAGACGCGTTGCTCACGACTCGACAGCTGGATGTCGCCAAGTCGGTCACCGACCGAGACACTGCGCCCGACGAGATCGACGCACCGACTCCCGAGGAGATCGACACACCAGACGACGATCTGTTGTCCGAGTAGGTCGTGTCCCGACTACGTCGAACGTCTGTGCTGTCGGTCGATACACGCTGTCGTGTCTCGCACTCCCAAATTTACTGGATCGACTCCAGTCTATTCAAAACACTTAATAGCGTGAAAAATAGATGACAAGTTGGAGATGTTTGGACCGAAACAAGTAGTCAGGTTGACTAACGACCCACTAACGAGTAGCGACGGGCAGACGAACGAGAAAGACCGCACTGGAGTTGTCTTGGCCGAGACTGAGTACGACGACTGGGCCAACTCCGGTCGGTACAACGTTACCTGCTTGACGACGGACTTTGCGGAGTACGAATCCCACGACCACACCTACAAAATCGACAAAGACGATCATACGGGGAACGGGTCACTCAAAAGTCACTCACTTGTTTGTCCGTGGGCGACGCTCCCACTACCGATGAAGTCGCTCACTCCTGTCGTAGACCAACCTACGAGAGGGAAGCTGACACTCACAGACGAAGGCCACGAAATCGTGTCTGGTGCTGTCTACAACTTCCTGAGTGCGCACAACAACTACACTCGGTAGCAACCGAGTCGGCCCCGCGGCGTCGCTCCGTTTGAACTCTCGAAACTCTCGACGTTCGCGGGCGTCGTGGTCGTCCTGTGCGCTTCGATTTTTCGTGTGTCCTCGACTGGTTCGTCCCGCCGAAGCTGTTCGTCGACCAACCGGTAAGCTGGTCTTCCGGTCGGCGATGGTTCGGCGGCGTCTGGACTGGCAGAGTCACTCTATCTGGATACTGACACCCGAGAGTTAGCCGAGACGGGCGCCGTGTCGAAAACGGATGACCGCAATCGAGACACGAGGACTGACGAAACGGTTCGCGGGTGGACGGTTCGGCCGGTCAGAGCCAGTGGTCGCCGTCGACGATCTCGACCTGACGGTCGAGGAGGGGACCGTGTTCGGCTTCCTCGGCCCGAACGGCGCCGGGAAGTCGACGACGATCAACCTGCTTCTCGACTTCATTCGACCGACCGCGGGGGAGGCACGACTGTTCGGGATGGACGCCAACACAGACAGCACGGCCATCGCCGACCGGATCGGCGTGCTCCCGGAGGGGTACGGGTTCGACGGGTCGCTCACGGCACGGGAGTACGTCGACTGGACCGTCCGGACGAAGGGGGCGCGGGACGACCCCGGTGAGATTCTCTCGACTGTCGGGCTCGCGGACGCCGCCGACCGCCCGGTCGACGGGTTCTCGACGGGGATGCGGCAACGGCTCGCCTTCGGGATGGCGCTCGTCGGCGACCCCGATCTCCTGTTGATGGACGAACCCTCCGCCGGGCTCGACCCGAACGGGATTCAACGCATCCGAGAGATCGTGCGCGAACGGGCCGCGAACGGGACGACGATCTTCTTCTCCTCGCACGTGCTCGGCGAGGTGGAGGCGGTGTGTGACCGTGTCGGCGTGATGAACGAAGGGGAGCTGGTCGCGGTCGACACCATCGACGAACTCCGCCGCCGTGTCGGACGCGGAACGACGATCCGTGTCGAGTGTGCTCCCGTTCCGGACCCCGCGGGGGTCACGTCACTCGACGGCGTCCACGAGGCTGAACGAGACGACCAGACGTTGGTCGTCCGGTGTGCGTCGGCCGGCGACAAGGTGGATGTCGTCCGCCACCTCGCCGACCGGACGACTGTCCGGAATATCCTCTCGTCGCCGGTCGCGTTGGAGGAGCTGTTCAACACGTACACCGAAGGTGGACGTGACGAGGGTGTCGGCGGTGGCGGAGTCGGCCGACACAGCGCCGGACGCGACGGCGACACTGTAGACGACATCGGTGCCGAACGCGACGACGCCGAGTCGACGGAGGTGTCACAGTGAGTCTCGTCGCGGTGACCCGGAAGGACCTGACCGGTGCCCGTCGGAGTAAGAGCCTCTGGGCTGTGTTGTTGTTGCTCGGCGGGATCGGCGCCCTGTTCGGCTACCTGGTCTTTGCGGGGAGTGGCGACGGAACGGCCGACCCGGCGAGGGTTCGGTCGACCGTCGCTGGTCTGTTCCGCGGGGTCGCGTTTCTCGTCGCGGCGGTCGTCCCAATCGTGGCGCTGACTGTCGGTTACCAGGCGATTGCCGGCGAGCGTGACTCCGGCGGGATGGCGTTCCTGTTGTCGTTGCCGAACAGCCGCGGTGACGTGTTCTTCGGGAAGCTGGTGAGTCGCGCGGTGTTGGTGACTGCCGGTGTCCTCCTGTTGTTTCTCCTCGTCACCACAGCCGTCGTCGGGGACCTGTTGCTCACTGGGTCGCCGCTCGCGGTGCCGGCCGAGCTGGTCGGCGGGGTCGTCGCCGGCTCTGTCCTCTACGCGGTGACGTTCGTCGCGCTCGCGGTCGCCGTCTCCTCGGTGTTCGCCTCCCGCCGCCGGGCGGTCGGCGGCGCCATCGGCGCGTACTTCGTGACGGTCGTGAGCTACCTGCTTCCGGGGGTCGGTGTCGCCAGCGTGGTTCGGGCGATCCACACGGACCTGCTCGGGTTCGCCGCCGCCCCCAATCTGTACGCGGTCGCGGACTTCACCAGCCCGTTCGTCGCCTACCGGAAGCTGCTGAACCTGGTGTTGCCCGCGGACACGCAGTTCGCGCCGCTCCGCGCAGACCACGACCCGGCGTGGTTCCTCTCGGACGAGTTCGCGCTCGTGGTGTTCGCCGCGTGGCTCGTGGTTCCGACGGTCGTCGGGTACGTGCGGTTCCGGCGTGCCGATCTGGGGTGAGGGGTTCGGTCGCCTCGTAGCCTCACGACTCCTCGGCGACAACATGGGAGCCAGCACACAGTGCACGCCAGCCACCACACACTTCCCACCCGCCACACATCACTCGCCGTGTCACGCTCACCGTTGTCGGAGCCGTTGGAACTCGACGAGACACTCACCCAGGCAGAAGTCGAGTACCGGTTCGGAACCAACTTCGGCTACCAGTTCAAGGGGATCACCTACCGGAGCCCCGACACGGGGCGGTACGTGATCCTGCTCGCGAACGAGGGGACCGTCTACGACGACAGTCTCGGCCGCGGGCGGACGTTCACCTCCGTCGGCGAGGGCGTCCCGGAGAAGGGTGACCAGATCGAGACGGTCGCCAACCGCGCGCTGCCTGACGCGGTCGACGCTCCCCGTCCGCCCCGGTGTGGCCAGTGTGGATTTGTCCTCGTGTGAGTGTGTGACACTCTCGGAAAAGGCTCAATTGCACTCCACGGCGACAGCCGAGCGTGAGCGATCCGTTCGGTCGGGCTCTGCTCGATCACGCCCGCGGCGAACGCACGGCACCGCTCAGACAGATCGACGGCGAGTGGGAGCGTGACCACCCGATCGAGCAGTTCTACTTCGAGCCGCGCGACCCCGAGGCGGAGACGACGGCGTTTCTGGAACGCCACCTGCACGGCCCGTTGGTCGATCTCGGCGCTGGCGTCGGTCGCGACGTGCGGTACTTCAGCGAGCAGTGCGAGACGGTCGGGCTGGAACGCTCGCCCCATCTCGTCACCGCGATGGAGGAACGGGGTGTCGAGCGCGCCGTCGAGGGGGATATGTTCGCACTGCAGGCGACGTTCGACCGCGATCGGTTCGCGTCGGCGCTCGCCGTCGGCACCCAACTCGGGTTGGCGCAGTCTCCCGCTGGTGTCCAGTCGTTTCTCGCCGATCTGGCGTACGTCACACGGCCGGACGCGACCGCGGTGGTCGACGCGTACGACCCGACGAGCGTCGACGCCGCTGATCTGCTGGGCTACCGGTCGGAGCCGACACCCCGACACGGTGGCGGGTCGTCGACACGCTCGCAGGCGACAGCCCACACTACCGGGTCGCGCTCGGCAAGGAGTGACCCGCCGCCGCGTCGGCGACGCCACGCGGGTCGACCGCGGTCAGTCGTCGGTCAGCGTCTCCCGCAACTCCGCCCGTAGGCCCCGTCGCTCCGCCGGCTCGTACCGCTCCGACCACACCTCGTCGACGGCGGTGAACACGAGGTGTGTCTCGACGGCCCGGTCGCCGTCCGCGAGCGCAGCCGCGTACGTTGCCACCTGGTGGTCGTACTCCGCGGCGGCCGCGGCGAGGTCGCCGTCGACGGCGCCGGTCTTGTAGTCGACGACGTGGAGTGTGTCCTCGGCGACGACGAGGTGGTCGACGTAGCCGTACACCGTGACCCCGCCCGTCACTGACTCCTCGTCGTCGCTCCCCAGTTCGCGGCTGACGAACAGTTCGTCGTGTCGGCTCACGACCGACACGGACGCGGCAATCTCGTCGACGGCCGCGATCCCACGCTGGGCGTGGTCTCGCACGGACGCGACTGTCTGCTCGTCGACGAGCGTCTCGCCGTGTTCAACGAACGCCTCCCGAACCACCTGCGGCACCGCCTCCGCGGGCGGCCGGAGTTCACACACCCGGTGGACAGCAGTGCCGAACGCGGTCGGCGAGATCTCCGGGTTCGGTCCGTCGGCCGCCGTTGCCGCGGACGAGACGGAGTCTGTCGATGCGGTGGCATCCTCGGCGGCTGGTGTGTCGTCGCGAGCCGCAGTGCTCGCCACCCGCTTCCGAACCGCCGTCGCACTGAACGACTGTGCCGCCTCGGGAGTAACGGGCGTCGGGGACCGGTCTAGTTCGACCGTCTCCGTCGCCGTCGACGCCACCCTGTCGACCTGGGTCGGGAGCCGGACCGTGTACCGGCCGTCACCGAGCGTGGTCTCGACCGCGTCGGCGTCAGCGAGCGCCTCCAACACGTCGTCGTCCAACAGGGCCGGCTGGACCCAGTCACGCCACCGACTCGGATCGTCCGTGTCTGCCGGCTCGAAGTCAGTCACGGCCGGCTCGTCTGCGGTGTCGTGTCGCCCGGAGAGGAGGAGTCGGTCCCGTGCCCGGGTGCAGGCCACGTAGAGGACGCGTTTCTCCTCGGCGCGTTCCTCGCGGCGGCGACGGCTCCTGAGCCCCTCACGTGCGACCGTGTCGACCGAGTCGAACGGGTCCGCGCCGGGTGCCTTGAGTCCGACCGCGTGCCGTCGGCTGTGGCCTTCGGTGTCCGCGTCGGGGTCCGTCTCACCGCCGGTGACACCGGGTGAGCCACCTGTCTCGACACGCTCGAACTCGACACGCCCGTCCCCGACGGCCGCCTCGTCGTGGAAGCGTCGCGACAACCCCGGCACGGCGACGACCGGGAACTCCAACCCCTTCGCGTCGTGGACCGTGGTGACGTGGACACCCTCCCCCGTGGTCTCGGCCTGCCCGTCACGGACACTCCGCTCGCGCCGGTCGTCGAGTCGCGTGACGAGCGCCTGTGGCGACCACACGCCGTCGTCGGCGTGTGTGCGGAGTCGCTCCCGGAACTTCTCGACGTTCGCACGAGCCTGTGTGGGGCGCTCGTCTGCGCTCACCGACACGAGGAGTCCGGTGTCGTCGACGATCCGGTCGAGCAGTCGGTGCCACTCACCGGCCAACCCGGCCGTCGGCTCGCTCGTTCGGTCGTTGGTTTCGGCGGTCTCCCCGGCCCCCACGAGACGGCGCCACTCGGTAATCGTGTCCCGAACGTCGCGCAGAACAGCTGTCTCCGTCGTCTGCAGTCCGTTCCACAGTGTCGCCTCCTCACCGTCCGAGAGTGTCGCTTCCTCGCCGTCCGGGAGTCCCGCCTCGTCTGCGAGTCGGGCGAGCGTGTCGTCGGTGACGCCGAACAACGGCGACCGGAGCAGTGCGTACAACGCCCGGTCGTCGTGCGGGTCGGCGAGAACGCGGAGACAGTTCGTCAGTGCTGTCACCTCGGGCGTCTCGTGGAACCCCACCCCCGCCGCGACCGAGTACGGGACGCCGAGTTGGTCGAACGCACGCTCGAACGCCTGGAGGTTGCCCCGACTCCGCAGGAGAAGCGCGATGTCCGACGGCTCGACCGTCTGGGGTGTCGACTCCTCGCCGTCTTCGGGGTAGACACACGCCTCGTCGACGAGTGCGGCGATTCGCCCCGCCAGCGCCGTCGCCTCGACGACCGCCTCGTCGTCCGGGTCGTTCCCGACCGCTCTGGCGAGATCCGGACACCGCCGGGCCCGCAGGTCTGGGTCCGTCGGCACTGCGAGATACTCCACCGCGGCCAGATCGGCGGGGTCCTCACGCGCCGGGGTCAGCCGCTGTGGCGCCGCCTCGTACGCCGGCCCGTCCCCGTCGAACACCTCGTCGAACAATGCGTTGATCGTCTCCAACACGGCCGGGAGCGTGCGGAAGTTCGTCGTCAGCGTGTCGTCGGCTGTGGTCGGTGTGTCGTCGGTCTCTGGTGTCTGATCGGGTTCGTCCGGATCGTGTTGGTCGAGTAACTCCGCGATCCGGTCGACCTGTGTCACGTCGGCGTCGCGGAACCGGTAGATGCTCTGTTTGGCGTCGCCGACGACAAACACGTTGTCCGCGTCGAACCCGTCTCGGTCGGTTCCGGTCACCCGTTCGACAATCGACCACTGGCGTGGGTCCGTGTCTTGGAACTCGTCGATCATCACGTAGTCGAACTGGTCCCGGAGTCTATCCCGCACGGCCGGCCGCTCGTCGAGCAAACGCAGCGTCTCGCCGACGAGATCTGAGAAGTCAGCGACGTTGTCCGCGCGCTTTCGCTCCTGGTACCGTTCGTGTGCGTCCAACGTGACTGTCGCGAGCGCCCGGACGGTCGGGTAGACGCGTTCGTCTGCGGCCGTGTCGATGTCGACGGCGTACCGTTCCGGTTCGAGACAGTCGACGACGGCTTCGATTGCCTCGTCGAAGCTCGCCTTCGCGGCGTCGTCGTCCCACCGCGTCTTCGCCCCGGTGTAGTCGGCGTACCGGTCGCCGCCGGTGGTGAGTGTCGTGGCGACGGCCGCGAGTGTCTCCTGTGCGTCGGCGCCCGTCGGCGGCCACTCTGCCCCGCCGACCTCGGCGTCGGTCCCTGACAGCGTCGCGAGGAGCCCCGTCACGCGACCCCACGCCCGGCCCCCCGTGTCGACACCCTGCGGGTCGGCGACGATCTCTTGGAGTGTCGTGACGGCCGCCTCGAAGGCCGGCTGTGAGAGTCGCGTGCGCGCCTCGCTGGGGTCGATCGGGTGGAGCAGTCGCCGGACGAAATCGAGGTGTGTGTCGCGGTCGCCCGCGAGCACCGCCTCGGCCCACGCCTCGCTCCCTCGTTCGGTCACCAGGTCGCCGACGACGCTGGTCACCGCCCGCCGGCTGCCGAACCGGTCGGCGAGTCGACGGAGCGGCTCGTCGTCGCGGTCCGCCACCACCCGGCCGACGACCTGCTCGACGAGCGCGTCGGCGTCACCCTGCTCTAACGTCTCGAACCCGGGGTCGAGACGGTCGAGTGAGACGGCGTGTTCCCGCAGGAGCCGTGCACACACCCCGTGGAGCGTGTTTACGTAGCCGTCCGCGAGTCCGTCGACGACCGCCCGCCAGTACGGGAACGTCTCTGGCGGCTCCTCGGCCAGCCGTTCGGTGACGGCCACGCGGACGCTCTCGGTCAACTCTGCGGCCGCCCGCTCGGTGAACGTGGTGACGAGCACGTTCTCCGGCGTGACGATCTCGGCTGCCGGGTCGGACACCGCCTCTGTCTCGGAGATCGCTTCGGGATCGGGGATCGAGTCGTCGACCAACTGGACGTACCGCTCGGTGAGGGTGGTAGTCTTCCCGGTGCCGGCGCCGGCGGTGAGGTTGACGCTTCGGTCGAGTGCCGTCGCGGCCCGTTGTTGTTCGTCGGTGAGGTCGTCGAACGAGACCATCAGTTCACCCCCCCGGTCGCGGCCGGCGGAACGTACACCGGTGGTTCGTCGTCGTCGTGGTCTGTATCCCCGTTAGCACCCGGGCCGGTCTCGGAACCGACCCGGCCCTCGACCCACTCGATCACGTCACGACGGCGGTGGTGACGCACGTCACAGACGTGAGCGTACGCACAGTGGTCACAGCCCGCCTCGTCTGGACCGAGCAGTGTCGGGTGGAACCGGCCGCCGGCGACGCTCGCGGTGACGGTGCCCAGCCGCTCCGGCACGGTGTCGGTGAGAAACGACCGGAACTGCTCGTGTGTGTCGAACTCCGGCGTGCGGTAGCGGAGCATCGCGGTCCCGGGGTCGTCGCTCCGGTAGTAGGCGGCGTGTTCGTCGGCGGTGACGGCACCGGCGTAGGTGGTCGTCGTGGTCGGTGCCGCGACACGGTAGTACGCCCCGCCCAGCGTCTCCCCGTCGAGTGCCTGCTCCGCGAGGTGGGCGTACAACGGGAGCTGGAAGGCGAGCCCACCGACCGTGTCGGCGGTCGACGGCGTCGACCCGGTCTTGTAGTCGCGCACGACCACCCCGGTCGGCTCCCGCTCGGGCACCGTGTCGATGCGGTCGACGATCCCGTGGACGCCGACTGGGCCTCGCGGCGTGTCGATCTGTACGGGGTCATCGCTGCCGATCTCGACCTCGAAGCGTGTGGGTCTGGCCGTTGTCTTGCCGATCTGTTCGGCCTCCGTGTCGAGGAACCGAACGAACAACCCCCGCGGGTCGTCTGCCGTGTCGGTCTCGGCGCTGTCGGCGTTGTGTGCGCGGTAGTAGTCGTTCGCCGCGGGCGTGGCGAGCCCGGCCAGACACTGTCGGAGCCACGTCTCGGCGAACGGGGTCACTCCGCCGTCAAGATGGTCGTCGATCTGCTCGGTGGCGACATCGAGCAACAACCGCGCTCGTTCCTCCCGGTCACCGCGCGGATCGACCGGCGCCCCGTCGGTCTGTCCCCGCTCGTAGTACTCTGCCAGTGTGGCGTGGACGAACCGCCCGCGCTCGGCGGCGTCCGGGTCGCGCGTGACCCGATCCGGGCTGTCGATCCCGAGGAGCTGTCGGAGGTAGAACCGAAACCCACACGCGGTGTACCCCTCGATCCGGCTCGGGCTGTACGGTGTCCGTTCGTCTGCGGGGGCGACCGTCTCGACTGTCTCGGCCGACAGCTGGCCGTCGTATGGACCGAGTGCGTCTGCCGCACGGCCGGCCCCACAGGCGACCCCGTTGCGAACGCGCTTACGGACGCCCGCCGGAAACGCCGCCGTCCCGACTGGACCCCCGAGCGTCTCGTCGAGTACTGCCGTGTACGACGGTGGTTCCGCCCGCCGTCCGTCGGTTCCGACGGCCGCCACCCCGACGCCGATCCGTCGTTGGAGGTCGGCGGTCGCCCCGGGGCGTGGCTCCACTCGGCTCGTCGACGCGGTGTCGGCGACGTGCTCGTCGGTCTCGTTTCTGCCGTCGCCATGGCCGTCGCCGCCGCCGCCGGTCCGTGGACGGGTCTCCGCCCAGTCGAGTCGTGTGGCGTCGAGATCGACCAGTCGCCCGAGTTCCGTCAGGAACCCCGCCGGCGAGCGCGGCGTGCCGTCGCCGTCCTGTCGTGGCGTCGATAGGATCGTCTCGCCGGCCGCGGTCGTGTGTGCCGCGAGTGCGAGCCGGCTCTCTGCCACCCGGTCTGGCTCCGCCGGCAGGACGTGTTCGTACACCGGCCGTGTCAGTGCCGGGCGTTCGTGACTGCGCGGGAGTTGTTCGTCGGTCACCCCGAGCACGTACCGCACGTTGAACCCGCCGCCGACCGTCTCGGTGAGCGTGCCGACAGTGACCCCGCCGTCGCGCGTGTCACCCGAGACGGCCTCCTTACGGAGTGCGCGCCGGAGCCGCTCTGTGGTCGTCCCGCGCGTCTCGTCGGCCGCTGTGGCGGTGACGGACAACGCGCGTGTCACCGCTGCCAGACGCTCGTCTGCGTCCGGCGGTGGGTCGACGCCGAGCTCCGAGAGGAGTGTGTCGAGTGTGGTGTCGACTGCCGAAAGCGGCGCCGTTGCCAGCTCGGTGATCCGGTCGAGAAGGCGGTCGACGGCGCTCGCGTCTCGGCTCGGAAGGGGTCGGCGCACCGTCGCGAGGTCCGTGGCCTCGACCCGGTCGACGGTCTCGGCCAGTGTGCGCTCGTCGACGGCCGCGATCCACTCCGCGCCGGTGTCGTCTGTGGCGCCGGCGCTCGGGGCGGTGTCGTCTGCGGCGGTGTCGTCTGCGCCGGTGTCGTCTTCGACGGTGTCGCCACCCCCGCCCACGAGTGGATTCGTCACGAGATCGACGAGCCGCGCCGGCGCTCGGGGCGGTGTCGCGAGGTCGGCGACGGCGGTCACCACCGCTCCGAGGTCGGTGTCCGCGAGAGGCGTGTCGACGGCGAGATCGTGTGGCACGTCGTAGTGATCGAACGTGGTCGCGACGCGCTCGGCGGCCGCTCGCCCGGGGAGGACGACGGCGATCTCGGCCGGTGGGGTGCCGTCGGCGAGTCGCTCGCGTACGTCCCGGGCGACGAGTCGCGCCTCCGCGGCCGGCGTCCGCGGCTCGACCGTCGCGAGCCCGACCGCATCCGGGTCGGCGGTCTGGGTCGCGACGGCGCTCGGGTGGCGGTAGAGCGCGTCCACGACGCCGGTGTCGTCCCCGCGGACGTGATCGGTGTCGAACCCGAGATTGTCGTAGACGGCGCGTGTCCGGCGCCGGGCCGCGTCGAGTCCGTCGGTCGCGTCTGCCGCGGTTCCAAGACAGAGTGCGGTCGTCGGCCACGTCTCCGCGATCCGTTCGAGGAGTCGCGCGGTCAGTTCGTCGGGGTGTGAGAGATCGCCGACGATCACATGGTCGACGGCCGGGAACACGTCCGCGAGCGAGGCGTCGGTGGCCGCACCCGGCGTGTCCGCGGACGCGACCCCGGCGACTGCCGCGAGCCGTTCGGACTGGAACGTCGCCTCGATCTCGTCTGTGAGCGTCTCGCACCGGACCGTCCGGACGGCCTCGGTGAACGCCGCGACGTGGTCTGCGCGTGTCTCCAAGCCGGCGTCTGTGAGCGCGGCGCGCACCGCCGCGGGCTCCTGGTGCCCGGCGAACTCCAGGTCGCTGAACAACGTCTCGGCGAGGTCGACGACCCCCGCCGGCGGGAGCCGTTCGGGCGTCGTGAGCGGGTTCTCCGGCGAGAGCCGTTCCAACGCCGCCTCGACGAGTCGGACCAACAACGGCCGGTCGACGTGTGTCGCGCGGCCGGCGTAGGCCGTCCGTTCGTAGCCGTTCGTGACGAAACTGTACACCGACCCGACGCGGAGACTCCGCGCCGGCGCGACCGCCTCCCAGCGCCGGCGTGTCGACTCGCGGTCGTGGTCGTCGCCGCCGACGTAGAGCACGTTCGCGACCTGCGGGGTCACCCGCTCGGCCACTCGTTGGAACGCCGTCCGTTCGAGCGCCGGGAGCGACGACCCGACCAGCAGCCGGTTGTCTGACATGCTCTGTTCGGGGTGGCCCGGCAGAAAGAAGCTTGGGGACGCGAGGGACGCCCGCGTCCGTGGGGAGCGTGGTGACAGCGAGCGCGGGTCAGCCCCGCCCGACGGCGTGTGTCACTCCGGGTCGGCGTACCCTCTCACCCTGGAGTCGGTTCGCTCTGCGGTGTCCGTGTCACTGTCGTCGGCGCGTGCCGCGTTGTCGCGAGCCGCGCGGTCCTCGTCCGTTTGCCGCCGGTCGTCGTGAGTGGGTGTCTCGACGACCGTGAACAGGAGATTGAGCAGGACGTTTGTCGCCTGTTGTTGTTCCGTCTCGGTGACCTCGTAGGCCGCGCCGACACCAGTCGCGCCCGGCACCGCTAACGAGAGATCACGACCCGCCGGTGCGGGAACGACCTGCGCGGCCCGCGCGTCCGCGAATGCCCCCGTCACCATCTGCAACAACTACTGGAGTTGGTCCGCGGCGGCGACACCCTCGCTTGCGAGCGTGGCACGCACTTCTCCGATGTGCACCCTGCTCCCGTCGGTCTGATACTCTGTGAGCGGTCGGGCTTCGATGTTTAGCAGGGACCCCTCGTATGCCGCTTTGACCTCCTCCCACCCCGTCGGGTGGGATTCCCACGGCACCGAACCGCTTGGGTGGGCGTTTCAGGTTCGCAGCCTGGTCAACATGACCGGACTCCTGGCAGGGCCAAGCCGCCGTTACTCCTATTCCATACTGGGAGTCAGAGTTACGTTCTGTCCGGAACCCACTGCCAGCGGTTCGAAAGGGGTTCTTTCGAACGTAGCTTGGGCTGAATCCGATATTATCCGTTTCGTTGGGCGGCTGAACCGCCTCAGTCTAATAATACGTACAGACTCAACGGGTATAAAACTCCCGTTAGCAGAAAAGAGATACGTCCCCGGGTTGTCGGATTCATCCTACCCGCAAACGGGTGGGCTTTCTCCTTGTCACTGCTGTAAACCCGCCCGGCTACTGCAAACACGGCGACGACCACCCGCGAAACAGGGTCACGTTTAAACCAAAAAGGTTCAACTTCGACGCCGGGTGTAACTATATCTGATTCTCCAAAGGGGTCTTACTCTCGATTCCCCGGTAGCGCACCTACCGGAGTGGTTGAACCATAGAGAGCATTGAAGAAGTCTAGTAACTCCGACTCCCGCAGAAATCAGAGGGAGAGAAGATACCACTCTTTGAGGGGTTAGTTTGTATAGAGGTGGAAACATTATGGCACAAGGTTTAAGACCTAACAGGGAATTTATGCAAATTGCATGGACGAAGACGACTCCAAGCGAGCGAACCGTCGGACAGTAGTCAAGACAGTTGCGGGCGTCGGTGTCGCAGGGCTGGGCGCACAGCCGGCTCTCGCGGGCGACGACGTGGAGAAGGACGAAGAGTACCCGATGGGTCCGCTGGCGGACGCCTCCGACTCGGAGAAGCTCAGCTATCGGGAGTTCAAACGGCTCCTCTCCACGGAGGAGAACGGTTCCGCCGAACTCGTCAGCGGGCGCGCAACCGAGGTGCGGACGTACGTCGGCGACGACCGAACCGTCGACGCCTTCGAGGCACAAGACCGGTTCGAGACAGGGACGATGGCCACCAAACCGACCTGGGAGCTGGGCTGTGTCAATATCCCGTTCATCGGCGAGGTGTGTACGGAGATCACTCTGGACATCTCTACGTCCGGTATCGTGTTCGATCTCGTCGTCTTCGGCTACCCGGTCGTCGGTGCGGGGATCAAGTACGCGGACGGTGACGTGTCGTTCAAATTCAACGTGCCGAAGATCCCCGTCAAGGGTGAACTGACCGTCGGCGCGTCATCGTTCGGTGCGTGTGACGTCTCGGTCACCGCCGAACTCAGCCTCAACGTCGTGCCGTACACGCTCGGCGGCAGCAGGACGTTCAACTACTGCTGAACGCGGACGACGCGTCAGTCGTCTGCCTCGGCGAGCCCGCCGGCCGACGGCCGGTCCACGTCGCGGTCGGTCGCCTCCCCGTCGACATCGTACGGATACTCACCGGTGACACAGCCGAGACACAGATCCTCGCGCACCTCGCCGAGCGCGTCCGCGACGGCGTCGACGGAGAGATACGACAACGAGTCTGCGCCGACCGCGTCACGGATCTCCTCGGTGGTGCGGTCGGCGGCGATCAGCTCCTCGCGGGTGGCCATGTCGATCCCGAAGTAACACGGCGCGTTGATCTGTGGCGCGCCGATGCGGACGTGGACCGACTCCGCGCCCGCGTCACGGAGCAGCGCCACCAGTTGGGTGGAGGTCGTGCCGCGGACGATGGAGTCGTCGATCAGCGTGACGCTCTTGCCTTCGACGGTCGACCGGATCGGATTGAGCTTCAGCCGGACGGCCCGTTCGCGTTCGTCCTGTGTGGGCATGATGAACGTTCGGCCGACGTAGCGGTTCTTCATCAACCCCTCCGCGAACTCGACGCCGGCGCCGTCCGCGCCCGCGGCGTCGGCGTAACCGGAGGCGAACGCCCGCCCGGAGTCCGGCACCGGCATCACCACGTCCGTGTCGACACCCGACTCCGCCCACAACGCCCCACCCAGTTCCCGACGGGCCTCGTAGACGAGTGTCCCGTCGATCACGGAGTCCGGTCGCGCGAAGTAGACGTGTTCGAAGAAACAGTGTGCCGTCCGATCGACATCGAACAACTGCCGGGACTCGTACCCCTCGCCGTCGGCGTCGAGCAGGATCGCCTCCCCCGGCCGCACGTCTCTGAGGAGATCGCCGTTGAGCACGTCGATTGCGGCCGACTCGGAGGCGAGGACGTAGCCGTCGTCGAGCTCCCCGAGCACGAGCGGGCGGTTCCCGCGTGGGTCCCGGACACCCACCACGCGGTCGTCGTGCATCACGGTCAGCGAGTAGGAGCCGTGGATGCGGCCCATCGTCTCCTCGACGGCCGACAACAGGTCACCGTCCAACAGGTTCCGCGCGAGGTCGTGGGCGATCACCTCCGTGTCGCCGTCGGAGGTGAACGCGTGGCCCAGTCGGGCGAGTTCGTCCCGGATCTCGTCGGCGTTCACCAAGTTACCGTTGTGTGACAGCCCCAACGAGCCGGAGTTGAACGACACCGTGAACGGCTGGGCACACGACTTGTTCACGCTCCCCGCCGTCGGGTAACGGACGTGGCCGATCCCGGTCGCGCCCGCCAGGTCCGCCAGATCGTCCTCGTCGAAGGCGTCACCGACGAGCCCCATCGAGACGTGGTCGTGTTGTTGGAACCCGTCGTGGGTGACGATCCCCGCGGAGTCCTGTCCGCGGTGTTGGAGCGCGTACAACGCGTAGTAGACGGGCCGTGCGGCCGCACGGTCCGCCAGCGAGACGCCGACGACGCCGCACTTCTCCCGCGGCTCGTCGTCTGTCTGGTGCCCCGCCTCCGCCCCGTCTCCGTGGCCGGCCTGCATACGACACCCTCGGGAGGCCCTGGTGAAAAGACCCCCGCTATCGTGGACAGCCTGCCGTATCGAGTCACCGAGATGTACACACTCGTGCACACCGCGGCCACCGACACGACGGCCGCTCGACCCGCCTGCCGACCCACTCACACTCCCTCCCGAGTCGAAACCCACTTGTTTAGGTTCACCTAAACCGTCGGCGTGAAGCTGACGAGACGGGACGCGTTGGCGGCGTTGTCGGCCGCGGGAGTCGCTGTCGGCGGTGCGGTCGTCGCAGACCGTGTCGCCGACAGTGAGACGCTCGGCGACGATCTGCTCGGGATTGCGACCGACGACGAGTCGACCCTCGACGGGTCGGCTCGACAGACGCTCGTCGCCGTCGCGGAGGTTGTGTACCCGTCGGAACTCGACGGGATCGAGGGGTTCGTCGAGACGTACACCGAGGGGCGGTTGCTCGCCGACGAGTCGCGCCGTCGGTCGGTCGCGACGACGCTGTCGGAACTCGACGAGGTGAGCCGAGAGTGGGAGTCGACGGCGTTCGCGAACCTCGACACGGACACGCGCGACGAGTTGCTCCGCGAACTGGCAGTCGACACCGCCGACCCGGGCCCGGAGGGGTTGCTGCCCGGGCGCGTCCGCTACTACGTCGTCAACGACCTGTTGTACGCGCTGTACGCTTCGCCGACCGGCGGAGGGTTGGCCGGCACCCCGAACCCGATCGGCCACCCCGGTGGCTACCGTACGCAGTTGTCACCGGAGTACCAGCGCGCAAGTCCTGCCGAGACCCGTGACCCGACGGCCGGACGCGACAGCGATGGAACCGCGAACAACGACAGAACGACCGACGCCGACGGAGGTGAGGCGGGTGGCTGACCGCACCCCCGAACCGCGTGCGGACGTGTGTGTCGTCGGCGCCGGTCCCGCCGGGGCCATCGTCGCCGCCCGCCTGGCGGAGGCGGGCCACGACGTGGTCGTGTTGGAGGCTGGCCCGCGGTTCGACGACGAGTCGCGCCGGGAGAAACTGGACAGCCACCTCCGACCGGGCGAGGAGAACCCCTGGGGGATGGGGGGCCAGCGGGACGCCTACACCAACGAGGGTGACCGCGACTACCCGTTGAACGCCGCCCGGGTGAAGGGTGTCGGGGGGTCGACGCTCCACTGGCAGGGGATGGTGATGCGGCTCCACGAACGCGACTTCGAGATGCAGACGCGACACGGCGTCGGGACGGACTGGCCGATCGACTACGACGACCTCCGGCCGTACTACGCCGCCGCCGAACGGGAGTTGAGCGTCGCCGGCGCCGACGACAACCCGTATGCCCCGCCTCGCGAGGAGCCGTTCCCGTTGCCGGCGTTCCCGCCCTCGCGGTCGGACTCGGTGTTCGCGGAGGCGTGTGAGTCACTGGGGCTCGACATGCACAGTGTCCCCAACGCGCGCAACTCCGAGGGGACCGACGAGGCACCCGCCTGTGTCGGCTACGGCACCTGCCAGCCCGTCTGTCCCTCCGGCGCAAAGTACACCGCCGAGCGGCACGTCCGGGCCGCCGAGGCGGCGGGCGCGCGGGTGATCGACCGCGTGCCGGTCCAACGGCTCGACCACGACCGGGCGGGCGACCGACTCACACAGGCGACGTACGCCACCCCCGACGGGGAGACACACACCCAGTCGGCCCGACAGTTCGTCGTCGCCTGCGGCGGCGTGGAGACGCCGCGGCTCCTTCTCCTCTCGCGGTCGGAGACGTACCCCGACGGGCTCGCCAACTCCTCGGGCGCCGTCGGCCGGTTCTTCTGTGACCACCTATTCGCCGGCGCCGGTGGCACCGACGACCGCCAGACGGACCAGAACCACGTCGGGTTCAACACCAGCGAGTGTCACCAGTTCTACGACGACGCCGACCCCGTCGTCGGGATGAAACTAGAGTTTCTCAACTACGCTGGCCCCTCGCCGGTGACGACCGCCCTGAACGCCGACACATGGGGTGACGACCTTCTCGTTGACCTCCAACGCGACTACGGCACCCACCTCGCGATGGGTGCGCTCGTCGAACAGCTCCCTCGCCGGGAGAACCGAATCGAACTCGACACCTCGCGGACGGACGACCACGGCAACCCCGTTCCGCAGATCCACTGGTCGCTCGACGACCGCACCCGCGCCGGACTCCGCCGCGCCAACAAGATCCAGACTGCGGTGTTGTCGGAGCTGGGCGTCACCCCGGAGTGGACCGTCGGCCCCGCCGACACCGGCCCCGCGTACCACCACATGGGGACGACCCGGATGGGGACTGACCCGGATGCGAGCGTCGTCGACCCGGAGCTACGGACCCACGATCTCGACAACTGCTGGCTCGTCGGCTCCGGCACGTTCCCGACAGGCGGCGCGATGAACCCCACGCTCACCATCGCCGCGCTCGCTGTGCGGGCCGCCGACCGGCTGGACGCGGTGCTGTAGCTCGCCGACGGCGCGGTGTCGAGGAAACGAGGCGAACGGCCCGCCTCAGGCGGCGAGACCGCTCTCGGCTTCCAACAGCTCGTGGTAGCGGTTGCGGATCGTCACCTCGGAGATGTCGGCCACCTCCGACACCGCGGCCTGTGTGGTCTTCTCGTTGGTGAGGAGCGCGGCGGCGTACACCGCGGCGGCCGCGAGCCCGACCGGGGACTTCCCGGAGTGAATCCCCTTCTCTTTGGCGTTCGTCAACAACTCCTTCGCGCGCAGTTCCGTCTCGTCGGACAGTTCAAGATCAGACGCGAACCGCGGCACGTAGCTCTCCGGATCGGCGGGTTTCACCTCCAGCTTCAGCTCCCGGACGACGTACCGGTAGGTGCGAGCAATCTCGTCTTTGCCCACCCGGGAGACCTCGCTGATCTCGTCGAGCGAGCGAGGTACGTCCGCCATCCGCGCGGCGGCGTACGTACACGCCGTCGACACACCCTCGATGGACCGCCCCGGCAGGAGATCCTCGTCGAGCGCGCGCCGGTAGATCACACTCGCGGTCTCCCGGACGTTCTCCGGGAGCCCGAGCGCGGAGGCCATCCGGTCGATCTCACCCAACGCCTGTTTCAGGTTCCGTTCCTTCGAGTCGCGGGTGCGGAACCGTTCGTTCCACTTTCGGAGCCGGCGCATCTTCTGGCGTTGCCGGGAGTCCAACGACCGTCCGTAGGCGTCCTGATCCCGCCAGTCGATGTTGGTCGACAACCCCTTGTCGTGCATCGTGTTCGTCGTCGGGGCACCGACACGGGATTTCTCGTCTTTCTCCTTGGCGTCGAACGCGCGCCACTCCGGCCCGCGGTCGATGTCGTCCTCCTCGACGACCAGCCCACAGTCCGCACAGACACTCTCTCCGTGTGTCTCGTCGCTGATGACCTGTCCGCTACACTCCGGACACGCCAGCCCGTCGTCTTCCTGTTCCTGTTCTGTCGTCGTCTCTTGATCCCGCCGCCGGGACCGAATCGTTCGTCTCTCGCTCATGTGTGAGTTGCAGTGCCCCGGTGAACGGTGACCAGACCCCCCCGGGACGCTTCCGTGTCGAAAACTGTACTCCGACCGAGGGTTTAAATCGGTCGAAACACGCTCGCCGCGACCGAGTGGCACGACCCGACTGTGCCAGATCCGGCGGGAACGACCCGTTCCGTGGTGATTCCCCGACCGTGTCCAACGTGCCGGGAGCGTCAGACTCTCCACGAACGGTCGAAAGTTCTCACTGTGTTCGTCACGGTCGGCTCCGGCAACCCGGTGAAACGTGCCGCGACGGAGGCCGCGTTCCACGACTCGGCGGCGACAGACCGGTTCGTTGACGCGACCGTCCGCGCAGAGCCCGTCGACTCCGGCGTCTCCGAACAACCCCGCGGCCACGCGGAGACACGCCGCGGCGCGGTGACCCGCGCGGTTGCGGCCCACGAGACCGGCGCCGACCTCGGTGTTGGGATCGAAGGTGGGGTCGGCAGTTTCGACCCCGTGACGACCGCCGAGGCGGTCGTCGGAGCGTCCGCCGAAACGACCGACGAAGCGTCCGCCGAGGCGGCCAACGGGG
>ERZ1034486.46-NODE-46-length-38367-cov-6.587205_pt1 | contig 38367 bp, 35 predicted proteins | sample MGYA00520683_ERZ1034486 | MGnify/ENA primary metagenome ERZ1034486 (study PRJEB33760, sample SAMEA4777685) | hypersaline lake metagenome | biome: hypersaline environment; feature: brines | place: Spain | collected 2012-08 | depth 0 m ...
TGGAGAGCGCGCGCCTCTCGGCGAACCGCCACCTGATCAAGGAGCTCGGCGAGGGGAACTACAAGATGACCCTTCGCAAGTTCCCCCACCAGGTCATCCGAGAGAACAAGCAGGCGACCGGGGCCGGCGCGGACCGCGTCTCCGACGGGATGCGGCAGGCGTTCGGTAAGCCGGTCGGCACCGCCGCGCGGCTCAACAAGGACGACGTCGTCTTCACGGCCTACTGCGACGTCGAGCAGGCCTCCGTCGTGAAGGAGGCGTTCCGCCGCGCGTACAACAAGCTCTCGCCGCCGTGCCGGATCACGGTCGACCGCGGCGAGAAGCTGCTCGTCTCGTAGACCCCTCGACCCCGACCCCGTCCGTGAGGCGGGTTTTTCTCCGCGCGTTCGCGTGACGTAGCCGCGGCGCCGCGTGTCTCCGAACCGGTTCCGATCCCCGAGCCGAACACCTGAAATACCTCGCTCGCGTACCGCACGGCAGTGTCACAGCAGCTGGCCGAGGTCGAGACGCTGTTCCTCCACGAGGCGCGGAGCGACTACACCGTCGTCGCGAACCGCGACGGCAAGCGCGTGCTCCGCGGGCGGCTCGAACTCAAGGAGACCTCCGCGGGCCCGCGCCCGGGGAAGTTCCGGGTGATCCGCGACGGGGAGGACCACCCCCGCCAGCCGGACGAGTTCGTCGACCTCGCGCGGGCGGCCGGTCGGATCCGCATCTCCGAGCAGACCTCGCCGGAGAACCGGACGCGGCTGAAGGAGATGCTCGACGGCTACCAGCTGGAGGCGACGGCGGTCCGGACCTGCCGGCGCTGCGCGAGCGACGGGCGCTACGGGCCGATCACGAGCGAGGACGCCATCGACCACAACGGCGAGCTGATCTGTCGGGACTGCGCCCGCCGGGAGTTAGAGCGGGAGCTGTCGTACAAAGGGGAGTTCACGGGCGCGGCCGAGGAACGCCTCGAGGAGCTGCTGTACGAGTCGGGCGACCTCGACCGGATCGTGAGTCTCCTCCAGGGCGGACTCGACCCCGACCTCACGAAGTACGACGAGGTGTCGGCGAACGTCGACGACGTCTCGCCCGTCCGGACCGAAGACTTGGACCTCCATCCGGACCTCTCTTCGCACCTCCAAGGCCGCTTCGAGGAGCTACTGCCGGTCCAGAGTCTCTCCGTGCGGAACGGCCTGCTCGACGGCGACGACCAGCTCGTGGTGAGCGCCACGGCGACGGGGAAGACGCTCGTCGGCGAGCTGACCGGGATCGACCGCGCGCTGAAGGGGGACGGGAAGCTGCTCTTCCTCGTCCCGCTCGTCGCGCTCGCCAACCAGAAGCACGAGGACTTCGAGGAGCGCTACGGCGACCTGCTCGACGTGTCGATCCGGGTCGGCTCCTCGCGGGTGAACGACGACGGCAACCGCTTCGACCCGCACGCCGACGTGATCGTCGGCACCTACGAGGGGATCGACCACGCGCTCCGGACGGGCAAGGACCTCGGCGACGTGGGGACGGTCGTCATCGACGAGGTCCACACGCTGAAGGAGGGCGAGCGCGGCCACCGGCTCGACGGGCTCATCTCCCGGCTGAAGTACTACAGCGAGGACCGGATGGAGACCCGCGCGGGCTACGACGGGACGCAGTTCGTCTACCTCTCGGCGACCGTCGGGAACCCGGAGTGGCTCGCGGAGAAGCTCCGCGCGACGCTCATCGAGTACGAGGAGCGCCCGGTCCCCATCGAGCGCCACGTCACCTTCGCTGACGGCCGCGAGAAGGCGCAGATCGCCGACAAACTCGTCAAGCGGGAGTTCGACACGAAGTCGTCGAAGGGGTACCGCGGCCAGACGATCATCTTCACGAACTCGCGGCGGCGCTGCCACGAGATCAGCCGCAAGCTACGCTACGACTCCGCGCCGTACCACGCCGGGCTCGACTACGGCCGCCGGAAGAAGGTCGAGCGCCAGTTCGGGAACCAGGACCTCTCGGCGGTCGTCACCACCGCGGCGCTGGCGGCCGGGGTCGACTTCCCCGCCTCGCAGGTGATCTTCGACTCGCTGGCGATGGGGATCGAGTGGCTCTCGGTCCAGGAGTTCTCGCAGATGCTCGGGCGCGCCGGACGCCCGGACTACCACGACCGCGGCCGCGTCTACCTCCTCGTCGAGCCGGACGGCGTCTACCACGGCTCGATGGACCGCACCGAGGACGAGGTGGCGTTCACCCTTTTAAAAGGCGAGATGGAAGACGTCGCGACCCACTACGACGAGACCGCGGCCGCCGAGGAGACGCTCGCGAACGTCGTCGTGGCCGGCAAGAAGGCCAAGCGCCTCAACGACCGCATGATCGGCGAGGTCCCCACGAAGCACGCGCTCGGGAAGCTGCTGGAGTGGAACTTCATCGACGGCTTCGAGCCCACGCCGCTCGGCCGGGGCGTCACCAGGCACTTCCTCGCGCCCGACGAGGCGTTCTTCATCCTCGACTCGGTCCGAAAGGGAACCGACCCGTACGACATCGTCGCCGACCTCGAACGGCGCGACGACGAGGAGTGAGCGGCGCGAAGCGCAACGAAACCCTTTAGCGGCTCTTCGGGGTACGTAAGAGTGTGGGGCCGTGGGGTAGTGGTATCCTCGCTGCCTTGGGTGCAGTGGACCTGAGTTCGACTCTCAGCGGCCCCATGTTCATTCTGATTCGGTACAGACCGTTTCTCGCAACTCCTCGTATAACTCCGGGTGATGCTCTCGAAGAATGTCGACATCAGTAGCTAGTTCATCATCAATGCGATTCCGGATCCTCGAGATCGCCTGATACCGTTGTGAATCAGCATCTTCCGAGCGAAGATGACTCCTCTCAGTTTCCGTGAGCAGGGCGCGGGTTCGAGCCATACATTTCATGAAAATTGAAAGAGTATCTATCTACTGTAATTCCGCCGTAGTTTGTGAATATACAAATGATATTAAGATTGGATATAGTAGAATACAGTATCTATGGAATCGCATCGACGGGGCGATTTAACAGAGCAAATTGTCATTACCGAATTAAAGAGACGGGAGATTAGTGTCTCGACGCCGGTTGGAGACAACGAACGATACGATATTGTTATCGAACAACCCCGAGGAGACCTGTTGAGAGCGCAGGTCAAAACAGGTCGGTTGAAAGACGGAACGATCCGATTCAGCGGGCTGAGTCAGCACACGAACGCATCAGGTCATACATATGAGAGATACGGAGAGGGTATCGATTGTTTTGTCGTCTACTGCTATGATACAGATCAGACGTATCTGATACCCGCTGCCGAGGTGGGAACCTCGATGTATCTGCGAGTCGATGCTCCTGACAAGGAGACGAGACAGGTCAACTGGGCCGAAAAGTACCGACTGGAAGAACAATGGCCAATCGAAGAGAATGACAACTCGGATACGATAGACTCGACAGTCATCGAGAAACTCCGGGAAGAAGACGTGTCGGTGTACTGTAATCCAGAAGACGAAGATCAGAGAACTGTCCTTGTAGAAGACACAGCTGGAGACGTTTCGAAGGTCGGTATCCAAAGAGCTTGGCGAGTTGAGAACCGGATCAGGTGTACCTTGGAGTCGGAGGCGGACTACTATCTGATTTACTGCGAACCGCTTGATCAGACATTCTCTGTCCGCGCAGCAGAGTTTGGTGAGTCAGTCTCTCTCCGGATAAAGGAAGGTTGTGAGAATCCGTCAAGGGCGAAGTTGGCAGACGACTACGCGTTTGAAGATAATTGGCCGCCAGTGGTAGACCCCTCTGGGACATCTACCTCTGCCTCACTTGTGTCGAGAACGGTTGAGATGGTGGAATCAGATAGATACACGTCAACGGTGTCAACAGACTGTGACGATAGGCAGACGATCATCGCTAACGAGGAAAATTGCGAGTTCCGTCTCCGCGTTGAGTCCGCCTGGCTCGAAGACGGCTTATTGCGGTTCGACGTTACAGAGCCGGCTGATTTCTACGTAATCGAGCATCCTGAAGAAGTAGAGACGTATCTCATACCAGATGACGCGTTCGAGAAGTCGATATCGTTGAGGGTTGAGCCACCTGAAAAGAGCAGTCCGCGAATAAATTACGCGGCGGATTTCAGATTTGAGGAGAGGTGGCCACCATAGTAGCTCAACGCCCGAGTTAGAGACCACCGAGTATCAGGGCAGCAGCCTCAGGCCAAGTCAGTCAGCGATTGCTGTTCGTACACGTCGGGGTCGGCGGGGGGCGCGTCCCGGACCTCGGGGTAGTACTCCAGCAGCTGCGTCGCCAGCTCCTCGCCGAGCCGAACGGGCACAGCGTTGCCGATCTGTTTCATCACGTCGGTCTTGGTCCCCTCGAAGACGAACTCGTCGGGGAACGTCTGGAGCCGCGCCATCTCGCGAGGCGTGAGGTAGCGGTCCTCGGTCGGGTGGATGAAGACGTTCGTGCTCACCGTCAGCGACGGTTCGTCGGGGTCGAGCCGGCGGAGGTACGTCCCGTACCGCTTGACGATCTCCGGCTCGTGCGGACAGGCGTCGGTGTCCTCGCAGTCGCACTGGTACTTCTTCGTCTTCAGGCGGTCGGGGAGGTCGCGGTAGTAGCCGCCCGGGGGGACGTGGCGGATGCGTTCGAGCGTCTTCTCACCGGTGTTCGCGTACGTCATGTTCGGGAGGTCGTCGCTCGCGTCGGCGAGCGCCTCGCCGGCCGTGCGCCAGCTCCCCTCGGGCGTCGTCGGCTCCGGGAAGCGGATCGGCACGTCGCGGTCGGTGCCCATGAAGAAGATCCGGCGGCGCTTCTGGGGGACTCCGTACTGTTCGGCCTCGAGCACCCGGTACTCGCACTTGTAGCCGTGGGCCGCGAACTCGTCGACGATGAGGTCTTTCACGTACCGGTCGTCGCTGGTCTGGCGGTTGATCAGGTCCCGGACGTTCTCCATCAGCACCAGCTGCGGTTCGAGGACGGAGACGACCCGGAGGAACTCCTCGAACAGCGTGTTCCGGCGGTCCTTCTCCATCTCGTCGAGCTCGATCTGCTCGTTGTTGAGTCGGCTGAACCCCTGACACGGCGGTCCGCCGATCACCACGTCGACGCCGTCGGGGTCGTAGCCCGCGCCCGCGACCGCGTCGCGGATCGCCGGGGCGCCCAGCTCGCGGACGTCCGCCTCGAGGAACTCGGTGTCGGCGAAGTTCCGTCGGTACGTCTCCGCGGCCGGCTCCCACTGGTCGCTGCCGAGGGCCACGTCGAAGCCCGCCCGCTCGAAGCCCAGGTCGAGGCCGCCGCAGCCGGAGAAGAAGCCGGCGACGACCGGCGCGTCGGCGTCGTCGCTCGCGGCGTCGGAGCCGGAGCCGACGTCCGACTCGGGGCCGGGGTCGGCGTCAGCGCCCACCGGCCTCACCTCGCCGGAGCGTGGGCGCGCGTGCTCGGTCCATTTCGTACCTCGATTCGCCGCGGGCGCATAAAAGCGTCACACCTCGGCGCGGGACTGGCGGTGCGTGGGCGGCCGGCGAGTCGTCGCCGGGGTCAGGCCCGCCGCTCGCTGATCTCCTCGGCGATCCGCTCGTCGGGGCGGCGGAGCTCGCCGGACTCGACCTCGTAGACGTAGCCGGAGACAGTGGTGTCGTCCGGAATGAACGCCGACTCGCGGAGGTACTCGATCTGCGCGGCGCAGGCCGCGTCGATGTCGTCGGTCATCTTCACCCAGTCGAGGAGGTCGGCGTCGCCGATCGTGAGCTCCGGCAGCGACGGGTCGAGGTCCGCGGCGTCGACGTCGCCCGCCTCGGCTTCGAGCCCCTCGCGGATCGCCTCGTCGGGCGCGCTCATCATCCCGCAGTCGGTGTGGTTGATCACGACGATCTCGTCGGTGTCGAAGAAGTTCGTCGTGAGCGCGGCCGACCGGATCACGTCGTCGGTCACCTTGCCGCCGGCGTTGCGGAACACCTGCGCGTCGCCGAGGTCGATGCCGAGCGCCTCCTCGATCGGGATTCGCTCGTCCATACAGGCGACGACGAGGAGGTTCTCGTCGGTCGGGATCCCCTTGCGCCGGCGGCGCGCCCAGTCGTCGCGCTCGTCGACCGCGGCGTCGAGGTGTTCGTGGTGCGCGTCGTGGTCGGCGTGGTCGTGCGATGGCATCGACGGATCGGAGGGGCGGGAGAAACGGGGCCGTTTCGGAAGCCCCGATCCGCGCCGTCGCCCCGGATCGGCGGCGATATCGTCCGATTTCGAGGATCAGTCGAACCGGGTTCCCCGGATTCGACCGACGCGACCGGGACGAGGCGGGCCGCCGGCGCCCTTTCGAAATCCTTTTGTCTCGAATCGGCGTTGATGCGAGTGCGAGCCGCCTTAGCTCAGACTGGGAGAGCACTCGACTGAAGATCGAGCTGTCCCCCGTTCAAATCGGGGAGGCGGCATGGCTTTTCAGCGCGATCCGCATTCGTTAGTCCCGATTGAAGATCGAGCTGTCCCCCGTCCCCGCGAGCGACAGCGAGCGGGTGAAGAAACGACGCCGAGTCGATTTGAGCAGGCGAGTCGCGAGTCCGAACGGAGCGAGGGCGAGCGTCTCGGTGAGTTCAAATCGGGGAGGCGGCATTATCCTTTCCGCCCGAGTAACACTGTGAGCGACAGCTCCGTGTGGAGCTGTTTCCTGCCTCGGCGAGGCTGGAAGCGCAGGAGTCAGACCGTCTAAAAACAGCCGCGTGAGCGTCTACGTGACGATTCGGCGAACTAGCGCCGACCCCGCGACGGGAAGGCATCGAGCGCCGCGGCCGCCGCGTTCGCCGTACAGTAGAACGCGACGAAGCTGATCGCGAACTTCCCGTCGTTCGCAGTCTCGACGGTGACGCTCCCGTCGTTGCCGGCGAACGACTGTACCTCGAGTTCGCGACCGCTCTTCACCAGCGCGTAGAGGTCGCAGTACTCGGTGTCGAACGAGACCGTCATCGGTTCGAACGCCTCGTCGCTCTTACTGGTGTAGGACCCGGCGGTGTACGCGACGCCGTCGTCGGTGTCGCCCTCCGGGACGAAGTCGGACGCGAGGCAGTCACCGGTGGCGGGGTCGGTCTCGACGCAGGCGAACTCGTACTTCGCGAGCCGGCCGTCGGCGGCGCAGTCCGTACACTCCTCGCAGACCTCGCTGATGAGCGTCTCCAGTTCGGTCCCCAAGTCCGAGGCGTTCCGAACCCCGACGAAGTCGTCGGGGGTGTCGGCGACGTCCTGCGCGAGGTAGTCGTCGAAGCCGGCGACGTCCTCGCCGATACCCACGGCGATGATGCGGCGGCCGGCGTCTCTGACGGCGTCCGCGGTGGCGGTGGTCTCGGTCAGTTCGCCGGGTTCGCCGGCGGTCCCGTTCTCGCCGCCGGTCTCCCCGCCCGTGTACGTGAACGTTCCGTACGGGAACGTCGTGTCGTCGGAGGGCGGGGCGGCGCCGTCGCCGACGAGGCCGTTCTCGTAGTTCGGGCCGCCGTCGGTGATGACGACGAGTATCTCCCTGCCGCCGCGGCCCTCTTCGTCGAGGATCGCGTTGGCGAAGTCCAACGCGCCGGGCAGGTGCGTCCCGTTCTCCTGCGGCGGAGCGTCCGTCGGGACGCCGGACTGAAGGGCCGAAGTGTTGGCGGGGGTCGCGAAGTCGAGGAGGTTGCCGGGACCGTACTCGAACGCGGCCGGCGCGTCGCCGAACGTGACGAGACCGAGCTGAACGTCGGCCGGAACGACGCCGAGGAAGCTGTCCACGCCGCTCTGGATGTCGCCCCAGGTGCCGGCGGACCGTATCGAGCCCGAGTAGTCGAGCGCGACGACGACGTCGACCGCCCCGTTACAGGTCTCGATCAGTTGTTCGTCGGCGGCGGCGGTCCCGGTGAGGAACGGCAGGCCGACGCCGCCGATCGTGAGCGCTCCGGCGGCCCCCGTCGTTCGGAGGACGGTTCGCCGCGAGATGGGTACGTTCGAGTCCGAGTTGTCCGGATAGTTTGCTGTCATGAGTGGCCGATCTACTGTGTCTCCCGGCCGCGATTCGAGGCGGTGTCGCTCGCGAACGCGGGTTCGCGCGTCGAACCGATCCGCGTCGGAGCTGAAAGCGCAGTAGTCGATTACCTGTAAGCTACGTGAGGGCATAGGTATGCGCCGCCGACCGGTGGTCGCGGGTTCGGGCCGCCGAGAGCGCGGAACCGTCGTACTCGGCGTCGGTAGGCGGCCGATACCGAACCGCGGTCGACTCCGTATCGCGATCCGGGCGGCCCGCGATCGCGTTGGCCGCTGCCACCGGCGGCGGGTGCGGCAGAGGGCGGCGCGGCTCGCAGGGCGGCCGAGAGGGCCCGCGCGCCGTCACTCGTTGCCGACGAGAACGGTCGCGAGGCGGTCGCCGCAGTGCGGGCAGTTCAGCGTCTGCCAGGTGTCGGGGTCGAGGTCGCCGAACGGCTCGGACCGGCGCGCGTCCGCGACGGCGACGCTCGCGCCGCAGGTCTCGCAGTCGTGAGTGTCGTCGGGGTCGGTCATCGTCGGGCCTACGGGCGCGTCGGCGAAACCGACTTCGCCGCGCGGCGCCTCCGATCGTCCATGAGCCGGTTCGCGGCGGTGGCGTTCGACCTCGACGACACGCTGTGCCGCCACGACCACGACGTGGACGCCCTGTACCGCGAGTTGTGGCCCCTCCTCGACGGCCCGCCGGACCCCGACGACCGCGTCGGCTACCTCGGCGCGGGGTTCGCGCGGCTGGCGGCCCAACACGGGAGAGACGTGGACCCCGTCGCGCTCGCGGCGGCGTTCGAGTCGGTCGCCGACGAGTCGCGGGTGGCCTTCCTGCCGGGCGCGGGCGACGCGCTGGCGGCCGCCGCGGCGGCGGGACCCGTGGGGGTGCTCACGAACGGCCCCGAGGACCGCCAGCGAGCGAAGGTCGAGGCGCTCGGACTGGGCGACCTCGTCGACGCGATCGTGTACGCCGGGGACCTACCTCGCCGGAAGCCGCACGCGGAACCGTTCGAGCGGCTGACCGCGGCGCTGTCGGTCGACGGGGCGGAGACGCTGTACGTCGGGAACTCGCTGTCGTACGACGTCGCGGGCGCGCACAACGCCGGGCTCCGGTCCGCGTGGCTCCGCGCGAATCCCGACGACGCGGCGGCCCCGTACCGCCCGGACTACGTCCTCGACTCGTTATCGGAGTTCCCGGGCCTGCTGGCCGAGGGGACGACGACCGAGGCGGGGGACGGTCGGTGAACGACGCGGCGCTCGACCGGGCCCTCGCCGAGACGCGACCGGGGGCGGCGGTCGCGAGCGTCGAACCGCTCGGGCGAGGGAACCGCAAGCGGACGGAGGTGGTGCGCTTCGAGAGCGCCGCGCCGGTGGTCGTCCAGTTCTCCGCGACGCCGGCCGCGACCCGGACCGAGGCGGCGCTGCTGACGGCGGTCGGCGAGCGGACGACCGTCCCCGTTCCCCGACCGCTCGGCGAGGGCGTCGTCGACGGGACGGGGTGGCTCGTGACGCCGCTGGTCGACGGGCGCGACCTCCACGAGGCGTTCGTCGACCTCGGTCCGGCGGACCGGCGGGGGGTCGCGCGGGCGTTCGGCCGCTGGCTCGCGGCGCTCCACGAGGCGTTTCGGTTCTCGGGGTGCGGGCGGCTCGCGGTCGACGGCGCGGCGGGCGGCGGAGCGACCGACGCGTCGCTGTCCGTCCGCGATCCGGTCGGCGCCGACGAGTGGCTCCGCCGCTTCGGGGAGCGACACGCCGACCGGCTTCCCGAAGAGTTCGACGGGCTCCGCGCTCGGCTTCGGGACGCGTTCCGGGAGTCGCCCGCGTCCGACGCCGAACCGCGGCTGTTCCCGTGGGACTTCCGCCCGGGGAACGCCCTCGTCGCGGACGGCGCGGTGACGGCCGTCCTCGACTGGGAGGCGCCGCTGGCCGCACCGCGGGGCGTTTCGATCGCGAAGACCGAGTATCTCGTCGTCGACTGGTACGTGCCGGTGGCAGAGACCGAGCCGCTCCGGCGGTCGTTCCGCGACGGCTACGAGTCCGTCGCGCCGCTGCCGCGCGTCGAGCGGGCGCACCGGGCCGCGGCCGTCGCGAGCGCGGTCGTCGACGGCGACGGGGTGGTGACGAACCCGCGCTACCCACCGGTCGACCGCGACGCGGCGGTCGAGTTCCACGGGCGTGCGCTCCGGCGCGCGCTCGGCGCTTCGGACGAGTGACGGGAGCGCGTCGGACCGTCCCGGTCAGTACAGCGCCGTGGCCGCGAGGATACCCGCGGTCTGGCCGAGGCCGACGAGCGCGATGCCGGCGACCGTCCCCGCCCCGGAGCCGGCGAGCGCGGCGACGGCCGCGCCCGCGACCGAACACGCGGCCGCGACGTGGTGGACGGTCGATCGCGGGGCCGTCGCGTCGCGGAGCCCCGTGTAGACGAACGCCGGCGCGGGGAGGAGCATCCAGCCGTAGAAGGCGACGGCGAGGAGCGCGTCCGTCGGGAGCGCGGCCGCGAACGCGACCCCGTCGCGCGCGAGGAACCCGAGGACCCCCGCGAGCGTGACCGGCGTCCCCGCGAGGACCGTCAGCTTCCACGCCCGGAGGACCCCGGTCGCCATGTCGCGCCAAGAGGCGACGACGAAGGCGACCAGCAGGGCGCTCATGACGACGTGCGCGACGAACAGCGCGTGGAGGGAGACCGCGCCGAGGACCGCGCCCGCGGCGACGCCCCACGCCGCGGGGACCAGCAGGGCCGGGCCGTTCTCGCGGAGCGTGAGGGCGGGACCGTCCGCTTGGTACTCGTGTGACACACGAGTCGATTTCGCGGCCGGAAACATAAACGTCGGCGTCCGGCGGAGCGCCGGAGAACGACACGATCCCGTCGTTCGCGCGCCGTGAATCCGCCGTGCGGTCAGTATCTACGCAGAAAACCGCGGGTGTACGGGAACGATCGTCCAGAGAGAGTCGTGGTAACTGTACACTCGCAATTGTTATACCCGGTCGGGGCCTCCCTATGGTTGCAATGGCGACCGGAAAGGTTGATTTCTTCAACGACACTGGCGGCTACGGATTTATTGAGACTGACGACGCGGACGACGACGTGTTCTTCCACATGGAAGACGTCGGCGGCCCGGACCTCGAAGAGGGTCAGGAGCTCGAGTTCGACATCGAGTCCTCCGAGAAGGGCCCCCGCGCGACCAACGTCGTTCGGCAGTAAGCCGATCCGAGAAGGTGGGTCGGTCCGGCTGACGCCGAACGCGACTCTGACACACAGCAAACGTTTTCGTCCGCGTCGCGGGCTCACGTCCGCCGCGGTCGTATTTCACTCCCGACGAGCGTCCCGCTCGTCGCGTGCGCGCAGAGTAGTCGGAGAAGAGACGAGAGCGGCCGCGTCCGCGCTCAGATGTGCTGCCCGAAGAGCCCGCGGCCCTTCGTCACCTCGACGTCGCCCTCGACTGTGGTCTGACAGGAGAGGCGGACGTCGTGGCTCGGGTGGTGCGGCGGGAACCAGAGGCGGGCCTTCTCCTTTTTGCTCGGCTCGCTGACCTCGCCGTCGACCTGGACCGCACAGGAGCCGCACGACCCGGCGCCGCGGCAGTTGAACTGCTCCATCTTGCCGTTGTAGACGGAGAGACCGGCCTCTTTGAGCACGTTGCGGAGATTAGCGCCCTTCTCGCACTCGATTTCCTCGCCCTTGTAGGATACAGTAGGCATGTCGACTCACGGTACGCGAGCGATCCACAAAAGAGTCTGTGTCCGCGGGTCCGGCGGCTGGAACTGCGGACGGCGGCCGCGAGGCGTCGCGAAACGGTCGTGTGCCGAGCGTCGGACGCCGACGGGGCGTTTTTTACCCTCGGCACCGCAGGGAGGCACAATGGGACTCAGGTGTCTGCTCGGACACGACTTCGACGAGCCCGAACTCCAGCGCGAGCGCGAGGAGGAGGGCGACGAGGTCGTCACGACCGTCAGGGAGGTGAAGACCTGCGCTCGCTGCGGCGAGACGCAGATCGTCAGCGAAAACACCGAGGTGACGACGATGCAGCAGCTGGCCGACGAGGCGGCCGCGAACGCCGCCGGAACCGACGCGGGAGCGGCCGCGACGCCGGCGGACGGCGACGCCGCGGGACCCGCCGAGGGGACCGCGGCTCCCGGCGGAGCGGCGGGGGGCGTCGACGCGGACGACGCCGCGACCGCGGACGACGGGCTCACGCTCGACGAGGAGCCCGGCGCGGGGAGCGACGACGCGGTGATCATCGACGACGGGCCGGTCGACGACGATGCCGGCGCGACCGACGCGGGCCCGGCACCGGACGAGGCCGAGGGGCCGTCTGAATCGCCGGAGCGTCCGGCGCCCGGCGGCGAGGCGGACTCGGCGGCGGGACCGGGAGACGAGGACGCGGAGCTGCTCGACGCGGGCGGCGAGCCGACGGACGGCCGGTCGGCCGCGAGCGACGCTCCGGCGGAGTCGGCGTCGAGCGACGAGACGGACGCCGAGAGCGACGACGGCGTGATCCTCGACGACGAGGCGGAGGCGGCGACCGGCGAGCGGGAGCGGGGCGCGTGGCCGTCCGTCGAGGAGGGGGACGCGGCGGGCGACGGCCAGGCCGCGTGGCCCGACCACGGCGGCGAGGACGAGGGGTTCAGCGCCGAGGTCGGCGAGGGCGGCGATGCGGGCGTGGAGTTCGGCGGGGGGCTCACCCCGGAGACCGCCGAGCAGCGGGAGGGGGAGTCCGAGGAGACGGAGTACGTCGAGGCGCCCGACGACGCTGAGACCGTCTCGTTCGACGCCGGCGAGGGCGGGACGGGGATCACCCGCGGCGAGAGCCCCGACCTGGAGACGGCCGGCGCGGACGAGCCCACCGAGTACTACTGCCCCGAGTGCGGGATGGTCCGCGCCGCGGACGGGAGCTCGATGCGGGCGGGCGACATCTGTCCGGAGTGTAAGCGCGGGTACGTCGACGAGCGACCGCAGTAACCGCCGTATAAAACGCCGCGTCGGCCGCCGAGCGGCCGTGACGAAACTGGTTTACGCCGGCCTGTCGAACGGTCGCGGCATGAAGGAGTACAAGATGCGCCGCGGCGAGCATCTGGACGACCGCATGCCGGACCTGAAGGGCTCCGTCGAGGAGTACTTCGGCGAGGTCACGGGCACGGAGGAGTGGCAGGGCCACGAGCTGTACGTCGTCGGCGACCCCGACAACCCGGTGTTCGACCGGATCGTCGCGGGGGCCGCCGAGTACGGGAGCAAGAAGGACAAGCTGGCGGTCCACTTCGAGGAGCGGCCCGCCGAGGACGTCATCGCGGAGGGGAACGCCGACGCGGCCGCGGACGCCGTCGACGCGAAGAACGAGTTCTTACTGGAGGCGACCGGGCGCGACGCGAAGTCCCGCCGCGACTCGCTGAAGCGCGAAGTCGAAGACGACGCCCCCGACTACTGACCGGACTTCCCGACCGGCGGCGACGCCGTTCTCTCGTCGAGCGTCGCGTCTTCCCCAGCGCCTCGCTCGTCCGGCGGGGTCGGTCGCGACCGCACCGACGTGGCCGGGGAGTGTCAGGATCGATCGGTTAAATATTTATTCGGTTTTGAGTAAAGACTTCACCAGGCTTAATTCGGTCGGGGACGAAAGACGGGTATGAGCATCGAGACGATCGTGCTGGCGGTCGGGACCGAGGACGAGGAACGGATCGAGCGGCTCGCGGACGAGATCGTCGCCGTCGCGGAGCCGGCGGACGCCGAGGTCGTGTTGACCCACGTGTTCGGCGAGGAGGAGTTCGACGAGACGCGCGCGAAGCTCGGCTTCGAGGCGGGCAGCGAGAGTTCGACGCCCGACGCGGTCGCGGAGCGACACGCGGCCACCCGGAAACTCTCGAGGGCGCTGTCGGCGGCCGGCGTGCGCCACTCGATCCGCGGCGCGGTCGGCGACCTCGCGGCCGAGGTCGTCGAGACCGCCGAGGGGCTCGGAGCCGACCGCGTCGTCGTGGGCGGTCGCCGGCGCTCGCCGACCGGGAAGGCCGTCTTCGGCAGCGTCGCGCAGGAAGTCATGCTCTCGGCGCCGTGCCCGGTGACGTTCGTCCGCGAGCCCGCGTCGTAACGCGGTTTCGCGCGGGCGCCGCGGGTCGGTCTCCCCGCTCGACCGACCGAAGCGTCCCGCTTAAGTGAGACGGGTCCGCCGTTACACCCGATGTACTACGTGGGCGTCGATCTCGGGGCGACGAACGTCCGGGCGGTCGTCGGCGACGAGACCGCGGCCGTCCTCGGCTCCGCGTCGCGAGGCACCCCGCGCGGACCGAGCGGTATCGCCGTCACCGAGGCCGTCTTGGACGTGGTGCGGCGGGCGTGTACCGACGCCGGGATCGCGCCGAACGAGGCGACCGCGGCCGGGATCGGCTCGATCGGCCCGCTCGACCTGGCAGAGGGGGTCGTCCAGGGACCCGCGAACCTCCCGGACACCGTCGAGCGCATCCCGCTCGTCGGGCCGGTGGGGCGACTGCTCGACACCGACGAGGTGTACCTCCACAACGACACCATCGCGGGCGTCATCGGCGAGCGGTTCCACTCCGAGCGCAACCCCGACGACATGGTGTACCTCACCATCTCCTCGGGGATCGGCGCGGGCGTCGCCGTCGACGGCAACGTCCTCTCGGGGTGGGACGGCAACGCCGGCGAGGTCGGGCACATGACCGTCGACCCGCACGGGTTCATGACCTGCGGCTGCGGCCTCGACGGCCACTGGGAGGGGTACTGCTCGGGCAACAACATCCCGAAGTACGCCCGCGAGCTGTACGAGGAGGATCCGATCGAGACGAGCCTCCCGATCGAGGACCCCGACTTCTCCGCGGTCGACGTGTTCGAGGCGGCGGGCGAGGACACCTTCGCCGACCACGTGATCGACCAGGTCGCCCACTGGAACGCCATGGGGATCGCCAACGTCATCCACGCGTACGCGCCGATCGTCGTGAGCGTCGGCGGCGCGGTCGCGCTGAACAATCCCGACCGCGTCCTCGACCCGATCCGCGAGAAGCTCCCGGAGATGGTGTTCATCAACGTCCCGGAGGTGCGGCTCACCGACCTCGGCGACGACGTCGTGGTGAAGGGGGCGCTCGCGAGCGCGCTGACGAGCGGGACGGGCGACCGCTCGCGCGTCGAGAACGCGCCCTGACCGGCGGAGGAGACGGACGCTCGGCGGGGCTACTGTTCGAACTCGTCGAGCTCGGGCTCGACGTCGGCGCCGACCGCGTCGCGCGTGTCGAGGTATGCGTCGCGGTAGCGCCGGATCTTCCGGATGAGGACGTAGCCGAACGCGCCCTGGAAGACGACGACGAAGCCGAACAGCGCGACGACCTGCGGGAGGCCGAAAAGTCCCGCGGCGACGCCGGTCACCGGGCCGACGAGGGTGTTGTACAGCGCGTGGATCGCGGCCGCGAGGACGAGCCCCTTCACGATGATCGGGCCGCGGTTCCCGGGATTGAACTTCGCGAGCCCGAGGTAGTAGCCCGCGAACGCCGAGTAGACGACGTGGCCGGGGCCGGCGAGCGCCCGGAGCGCGGCGATGCCGTCGCCCGCGCCGAGCGTCGCGATCCCGACCGTCAGCTCCGCCATGTCGACGTTCTGGGCGATGTACACGAAGTTCTCGATGACGACGAAGCCGAGGCCCGCGATGGCCCCGTACACCGCGCCGTCGATGACGGCGTCGAAGCGGTCGTCGGTGTACGCGTACAGCCGCACCGCGAGCAGCTTCACGGACTCCTCGATCGGGCCGACGACGACGAAGAAGAACACGACGATCCCGAGGAACCCGAGCGGCCGGAAGTACGGCTGGAGCACGCTGTTCAGTATCGCCGCGAACGTCGCGGTGAGGATCGACAGGAGGAACGTCGCCACGAGGAGCGACAGCGGCTCGCCGGTCGTCACGTCCGAGACGTACACGTACGCGGCCAAGCCGAGGGCGGGGATCACGGAGAGCCCGAGGAGGATCGCGATGGCCGGGTCGAAGAGGAGCCCGAGCCCGAAGGAACCGAGGATCGCCAAGAGGCCGACGAGCGCGACGAGGACGACCCCGGCCTTCGCGGAGCGCGTGAGGAGCCAGTACAGCGCGACCGACAGCCCGTCGAGGGAGGTGCGCTCCTCCCACGTCGCGACGTCGTAGAGGTCGCGGTCGTCGTCGGCCCGAGACGCGATCGGGTCCTCGTCGGTTGGCATGGCCCCCGTTTCGCCCCCCGATGACTTAACCGATGGGCGGGACCGAGCGGGCGGATCGAGAACGGGGAACGGAACTCGCGTCACCGAGCGCGGCCGGCCCGCGGCCGACAGGATTGAAACCGCGGCGGGCGAAGGCGGGGTATGCACTTCGACCCGCGGGTCCAGCGCGCCCTGAAGGAGGCCGGGCTGGACGCCGACGCCGTCGCCGACGCCTCGGACCGAGTCGCGGAACTGGTCGCGAGAGACGCCGACCGGCTCCGAGCGTTCTTCGAGAGAGACGGCCCCTACTATTCCGACATGGAGATGGCGCACAGCGCCGAGTCGATCCAGGAACACGGGAGCGCCGACGTCGACCTGTTCACGCACGGGAGCGACCTCCGCGGCTACCTCTCGCTCGACGGCTGGGGCGTCCCGGTGGAGGGCGGGCGGATCCTCCGGGAGGACGGCGGCGGCGCGCCGACGGTCGTCGAGCTCTCGCTCGGGGACACGGTGAACGACCGCGTGCGGTTCGCGCGCGAGCGCGAGGCCCTCTGACGATGGCCCGTGCCCGCGTCCGCGGCATCTACGCGACGGCGCTCACCGCGCGCCTGCTCGACGACGGCCACGAGGTGGTCGACGCATCGCCGCCGATCCGCCGGCGGTTCGAAGCCGAGTTCGGGACCGAGCCGCCGGACGTCCGGATCGAGACGAGCGCGGACCGACAGGGGGTCGGCGCGAGCGGCGACCCCGACGCGCTCGACGCGGTCCGGGGCCTCCTGACCGGCGCGGGGCGCGACGCGCTCGCGTGGCCCGACCCGACGCCGCCGGGGACCGTCCTCGACGGCGAGGTGACGGAGACCCTCGGCGGCGGCGCGGTGGTCGACCTCCGAGCCGACGACGGGCGCCCGGGCGACGGCGGCGGGGCGAGGGGCGCGCCCGCCGCGGCCGCCGAGGGATACCTCCCGTACGGCGGCGTCGACGCCCGGGTCGAGACGGGCGATCCGGTCCGGGTCCAGGTGCGCGAGTCGGCCGCGCCGTGGACCGACCGCCGCCCCGAGCTCGCCGGGAGGCTGCGGGTCGGCGGCGACCTCGTCGCGCTCGAACCGGGGTCCGGGACGCGCGTCGACGTCCGGGACGACGAGGCGGCCCGCGAGCTGGCCGGGATGCTCGACCTCCTCGACCTCGACCCGCCGGCGGGCTGGCGGGCGGTGTGGCGGCCTCCGGCCGTCGACGCCGACACGGAAGCGCTCACCACCGGCCTCGACGCGGCGGTCGAGGCCGCCGAGGGACTGCGCGCGGCGACCGGAGCGGACGGCGAGGGCGGAGCCGACGACGGGACCGAGGACGGGCTCGGCGTACTCGACGAGAGGGGCCGGCTCCGCGACGCCCCGCTCGCCGCGCCCAACGCCGGCGTCTGGGTCTGGTTCGGCCGGGAGAGCCGGGGCGGGCTCGACGACGCGCGGCGGACCGCGACCGCGACGATGCCGGGTCACCACCGCGTGAAGGCCGGGTCGTCGGACGCCTCCGCCGGGGTCGACCTCGCCGAGGCGCTCTGCGCCCCCGCCGCCGACGCCGAGTTCCCGTTCGCGGTCGTGGCCGACGCGTTCGGCCCGCGCGAGGGCGACGCGCTCCGGATCGACCACGGGAAGCCCGACGGGCGGCTGATCACGCTCGGGGAGGCGACGGTCACCGGGGTCGACGCGGACGGGACGGTCACCGTCGAGCGGGAGATGAGCGGCGGCGGGACCTACGACGGCCTCGGCGTCGACCGCGAGGCCGGCGACGTCGCCGAGACGAGCCTGAAGGAGGGCCGCTGGTGGTACCCGACCACGTACCGCGGGCGCGACGGGGCCGTCCGCGGGACGTACGTCAACGTCTGTACGCCCGTCGAGGTGTTCCCCGACGCGGCCCGCTACGTCGACCTCCACGTCGACGTGATGAAACACCCGGACGGGACCGTCGAGCGCGTCGACGACGACGAGTTGGCCGAGTCGGTCGCGGCCGGCCACACCCCCGAGCCGCTGGCCGAGAAGGCGCGGAGCGTCGCCTCGGCGCTCGAAAACGCGTTGTAGGAGTCGGTCCGAGAGCGGCGGTCCGGCCGTCGGGACGCGTCGACTCGGTCGTTTCGAAATCCAATCACTTCGATTCGTTACAATAGCATTATTATTCATCGCATACACGCTGCGGACGGAATGAGTGAGAAACGATCACAGCAAACGTTCGGAGAGACGAGCCGGCGGGGGTTCCTCGGGAGCGTGGGGGCGCTTGTGGCGGCGGCCGCCTACTCGCGGGACGTGTCGGCCGACGACGCCGCGCCGGTGGCCAACGACGCCGACGACCCGGTTCAGACGATCGAATCGCCGGACGGGTCGATCGCGGTGACGGTCGACGTCTCGGACGGCGTCCCGACCTACGAGGTCGCGCGGAACGGGACGACCTACGTCGGCCCGTCGCGGCTCGGGTTCGACTTCCGGAACCAGTCGGCGTTCGGCGCGAGCGCCGAGGGGGCGGACGGGCCGGTCGCGGTCACCGGGACGATCCGGGCGATCTCGACCGAGGAGTGGGAGCCGGTGTGGGGCGCCTACGACGAGGTCGAGGCCGAGTACAACGCCCTCAGCGTCGGGCTCGCGGACGCGGCCGCCGACGACTCCCCCGCCGAGGACGGCCGCACCGCCACCCTCCAAGTCCGCGTGTTCGACGACGGGATCGGGTTCCGGACGGTGCTGCGCGAGGAGTTCGCGAGCAACTCAGAAAAGGCGGTGATCGACGCGGAGAACACCGGAGTCGACTTCGCGGACGACTACGACGCCTGGTGGATCGCGAACGCGGTGACGAATCCCCGGTTCGAGCAGGAGTACGCCGAGACGCCGCTGTCTGAGATCCCGGGCGGGGTCGAGAACCGGCGACCGAACGGCACGCCGATGCGAGAGGGCGCGCACACCCCGCTCACGGTGGACGCGGGCGACGCGTACCTCAGCGTCCACGAGGCGAACCTCGACGACTACGCGGCCGCGACGCTCGCGCCCCGGAGCGACGGCGGCGGGACGGCGTTCGCGACCGAGCTCACCCCACTGCCCGACGGGTCGCGGGCCTCGCTCGACCTGCCGGCGGCGACGCCGTGGCGGACGATCCAAGTCGTCGACCGGCCGGGCGAGCTGATCGAGTCGCAGCTGGTCCCGCTGCTCGCGGACTCGCTCGACGAGTCGGCGCTGCCGACCGCGGGCGGCGAGCCGGACACGGACTGGATCGAGCCCCGCAAGTACGTCGGCATCTGGTGGACGATGATCGCGGGGCAGGCGAACTGGGAGTACCGGGCCGACGAGTCGTTCGACGGTGCGGATGACGCGGCGGCGTACGTCCACGGCGCGCGCACCGAGCGGATGAAGCGGTACATGCGCTTCGCGAGCGAGAACGGGCTCGACAGCGTCCTCGTCGAGGGGTGGAACGAGGGGTGGGACACCTACCCCGGCGACGGCACCGGCTTCGAGTTCGGGGTGGACGGCTCGACCCCCGACTTCGACGTGCCCGAGGTGACGGCGTTCGGCGCGTCGCTCCCTGACCCCGTCGAGATGACGATCCACAACGAGACGGCGGGGAACATCCCCCAGTACGAGACCGCGATCCTCGACGAGGACGTGTTCGCGGGGTACGAGGCCGAGGGGATCAACTCGATCAAGAACGGCTACGTCTCCGACCCGGGGCTCGGCATCGACGGCGACGGCGCCGACCCGACCCACAACCAGCACAACCAGCTCGCGGTGAACCACCACCGGCTCGTGATCCGGGAGGCGGCCGCGAACCGCCAGCTCCTGGAGATCCACGAGGGGATCAAGCCGACCGGCGAGATCCGGACCTACCCGAACGTGGCGAACCGCGAGGTCGTGAAGGCCCAGGAGTACGACGGGTTCGGCCAGCTCGGCTCGAACGTCGGCCGCGACCACCACGTCACGCTGCCGTTCACGCGGAACCTCGCCGGCCCGGTGAGCTTCCAGCCGGGCATCTTCGACATCACGTTCGGCGACGACCGCGGCGACCAGATCCAGACGACGCGGGCGAAGCAGCTCGCGATGTACCCGACGTACCTCAGCGGCCTCCAGATGGCCGCCGACCGGATCGAGGGGTACGTCGACGAGACGTTCGGGGTCGGGGAGGCGCTCCAGGCCGCCGCCGGCGACCTCGACGGGCTCGTCACGGACGACTCGTGGCGGGACGCGTTCGGGACCAACTTCGTCGCCGTCGACCCCAACCGCGCGCCCAGCGGGTCGTCGGTGTCGTTCACGGTCGAGGACGTGCCGAGCGCCGGGACGTACGACCTTCACCTCCGGTACGCGAGCGACGCCGAGGAGAACGCGGGCCGCGTGATCGACGCCGGCACGCCGCGGGCGACGCTGCGAGTCAACGACGAGCGCCGAACCGTCGAGCCCGACTTCACCGAGTACTGGGACGACTGGCAGGTGTTCACGACCGAGGTCGAACTCGACGCGGGCGACAACGAGGTCGCGATCGAGCTCGACTACGAGAGCGGCGACGGCGGCTTCAGCGGCGACGTGGGCGGCTTCAACCTCAACACCGTCGCGGTCACCGAGTCCGGCGAGCCGTCGCCGGTCCCGGCCGAGTACGAGGGGTACGTCCCCGAGAGCGAGAACTTCGACGCCGAGCCGGAGTTCGGCTTCATCGAGTCGGTCCCGGCGGCCGGCTGGGACGAGACGCGCGTCGTCGGCGCCGCGATCGGCGACTACCTCGCGATCGCCCGCCGGCACGGTGACGAGTGGTACGTCGGCGTCATGACGGACGGCGACGGCCGCGCGGTCGACGTGCCGTTCGACTTCCTCGCGCCCGGCAACTCGGGGAACGCACCCGGCAACTCCGGCGGCGCGCCGGGACGCGGAAAGGGGCGCGGCGAGGGCCGCGGCAACGGCAAAGGGAAGGGCCGCGGCAACGGCAACGGCAACGGTCGCGGCAACGGCCGTGGAAACGGAAACGGTCGCGGCAAGGGCCGGAAAGGTCGGAAGTACGTCGCGGAGATCTACTCGGACGCGGTCGGCGCAGGCGTCGACCTGGACCCGACCGGGGTCCGCATCGACGAGGCGGTGGTCGACCCGTCGACCACGCTGCTCGCGTCGCTCGCGCCGAGCGGCGGGACCGCAGTCAAGTTGCGTCCGGCGCGGGGCCGCGAGATCGACCGGCTCCCCGAGTACGAGCGCCCGGAGCAGGACTTGACGGTCGAGATCGCCGACGAGGCCGACCTCGACGAGGCGTTCATCACCGCGACCGGCTCCAACGACGCAGACTTCGTCGGCGGGACGAACGTCGAGATACTCGTCGACGGCGAGGTCGAGGCGCTCGGCAACGTCCGGCTCCCGCCGAACGCGACGGACGAGACGGTCGAGATCGGCTTCCGCATCTCGCGGATCGGGACGTTCGATATCGTCGTCCGAGAGCCGGACGGCGGGGCGGAGTTGGCGTCGGGGACCGTCACGGTCGCGCCCGGCGACCTCATCGCCGAGTTCACCGATCCCGCCGGCGACGACAACGGACCGGGTGGGTACGCCTATCCGACCGACGGCGCGTTTCAAGACGGCGCGTTCGATCTGCGCTCGTTCCGCGTGCTGGAGACGGACGAGGAGTACCGGTTCGCCTTCGAGGTCGAGAACCTGTACGACGCCTTCGGCGGGACCTTCTCGCCACACTACTTCGTCGTTTACCTCCGCGACCCGTCGGCGAGCGGCGGTCGGACGACGGAGATCGGCGACCTCGGCGTCACCGCCGAGTTCGCGGACCCGTGGCAGTACCGGGTCTCCGCCAGCGGCTTCGGGAGCGGGATCGTCGATGCGAACGACAACGGTCTCGGCTCGCCGAACGTCTTCGCCAGCTTCGAGTCGAACGTCGCGATCGTCTCGATACCCAAGACGGCGGTAAACGGGGCCGAGATCGCCGACTGGGAAGTCTGCCCGGTCGTCGGCTCGGAGGACTTCGGCGCGTTCCGCGACGTACAGGTCGAGGCCGGCGGGTTCGTCTTCGGCGGCGCCAAGGAGGGCGCGGCGGGCAACGCACCGAGCGTCATCGACCTGATCACGCCCGACGGTACGTCGCAGGCTGACGCGCTCGCTTACGACGCCGACACGCTGGCGACGATACCGTTCACGCCGCTGTAGCGGAGGAGAGAGAAGAGCCGCGGCGGGAGCGCCCGCCGCGTTCAGAAGTGGTTCGCGGACTCGGTCTCGTGTTTGAGTTCCCCGCCGCGGCCGCCCTCGACGGTGGACGCACCGTTGTCGCCGGAGGAGGCGGTCCGGACGGTGACGTTGTCGACCTCTTCGAAGTCCATGATGAGGTCGCGACGGATGTTGTCGGCGGTGATGTTGGAGATGCCGCAGCCGGAGCAGGTGCCGCCGAGTTCCACGACGACCTCGCCGGTCTCGGGGTCCGCCTCGCGCACGACGCTCGTGCCGCCGTGCATCTGAATGATCGGCATCTGTCCGACCATCCACTGCTCGACCCGGTCCGCGAGGCTTTCGTCGCTCTCGTCGCTCATTACATCACCTTCGCCGCCGACGGTATGGAAAGTTGCGGTTTAGGAGCCGCAGAAGCGCGCGAAAGGAACTGTGTCATCGTCGATGAGACGGAACGGCGGCAGCCGAGCGCGCTATCGCTCCCCCTCGTCGGTTCCGTCAGTGGACTCGCCGGACTGGCTGGGGAGCCGCGTGGGGTCGGCCGCGTCGTCGCCGTTCAGCGAGTCGTCGCGTTCGAGCACGTACAGCAGCGGCCCGAGCGCGGTGAGGACGAGGACGCCGGGCAGGGGCGCGTCGGGGACGAGGATCAGCGTGACGAGGCTCGCCCCGCCGGTGAGGACGACGAGCGCGGCCCACGCCGCCGGCGAACCGAGGTCGACGCCGACGCGCGCGGCGTCGCGGTAGACGGCCGCGGCGATGAGCGCGACGGCGACGCCTCCGCCGCCCCCGACGAGGGCCGTGGTGAGGGACATGCGACTCGTTGGGGCGAGACGCGAAAAAGGGTGTCGCGAGCGGACGGAGAGAAGTTGAGGGCGGCGGAGTGGGTGCGGCGGAGAGCGGTCGCCGGCGGGGCTACGGCGCTTCGCCGGTCTCGATGCTGAAGGAGTCGCGCGGGTACGCGACGCAGGTGAGCGTGTAGCCGTCGTCGATCTCGGCCTCTTCGAGCATCTGCTGGTTGTCGTGCTCGACGAAGTCCTCGCTCGGCCCGTCCGCGATCTGGCCGGCACAGGAGACGCACTGGCCCTGGCGGCAGGCGTACGGGAGGTCCCACCCCGCGTCTTCGCCCTGTTCGAGGATCGGCTCGTCGTTGGAGAGCTCGATCGTCTCGCCCTGCTTGACGAACTCGACCTCGAAGTACTCCACCTCGTCTTCGGGGATGTCGCCGGGGCCGGCGCTGACGGTCTCGCCCCCCTCGAGTTCGCCCTCCTCGCCCTCGCCGGCGGCTGGGATGGCGCCGCCGCCGCCGCCACCGCCGCCGACCGCGCGGTTGCCCGGCTCCGGGAACTCGGTCTCCGGGACCGCGGACGAGCGGCGTTCCATCACTTCGTCCGAGATGTCGGTGGTGGGCTCCCACCCGGTCCCCCTCACCGACGTGACGAGGACGATGAGCAGCGTCGCAATCGCCCCGATAGCGATCGCGGGCGTGTTTGCGACGTTCGCAATGAGCGGATTGAGCATACGAACCGATATGGAGAGGTAGCATAAGGCCGTTTTGATCGATCCAACCGCGTGAGACCCCCGACGGCGGTGATCGGCGGCCCGTCACGGCGCGGAGCGGTCCATTTATCGGCCGAGCGGTCGACCGGACCCCATGGAAGTGAAATCCCGGCACCATCTCCGGAGCGACCAGATCACGGCGATCCGCGACGCGGTCGCCGACCACCTCGGGGTCGACATCGACGGGGACACGTTCGAGTTCGTGGAGTTCGTCGACGCCGGCTACGAGCTCGTCTTGGTCGACGGCGACCCCGCCGTCTTCTACGTCGACGACGACGAGCCGTTCCTCACCGTCCGGGGGGCGAACGACTACGACCCGGAGACGGGCGTCGTCACGGTCGACGCCGGCGCGATCTCGTTCGTCTCCGACGGCGCCGACGTGATGCGCCCGGGCATCGTCGAGGCCGACCCGGAGATCCGCGCGGACGACCTCGTCGTGATCGCCGAGGAGACCCACGGCAAGGTACTGGCGGTGGGCCGCGCGCTGGCCGACGGCGACGAGATGGTCGGCGACAGCGGAAAGGTCGTCGAGTCGATCCACCACGTCGGCGACGACCTCTACGAGTTCTCGGTGTGAGCGGCCGAGGAGCGGCGGTCGATCGCCGCCCGTGAATCCGTCTCGACGGGGGCAGACGCCCGCCGGCCGCGCGCGGCCGCCCCGGTCGCTCCGCGCATTTTAATCGGCTCCCCATCGACCCCAACGGTAATGACCGCGATCCGGGTGCTGAGCTACAACGTCCGCTACGCCAACCGCGGCGACCACCACGACGCCTGGCACGACCGCCGAGACGCCGTCGGGCGGCTCGTCCGCTTTCACCGGCCCGACGTCGCCGCGTTTCAGGAGCCGGTCCCCGAACAGCGCCGCGACCTCCGGGACCGGCTCCCGGCGTACGAGTTCGTCGGGCGGGGCCGCGAGGCGGACGGCGAGGGCGAGGGATGCCCGATCGGCGTCCGGAGCGACCGCTGGGAGATCGTCGACAGCGACACGTTCTGGCTCTCCGAGACCCCCGAGACCCCGTCGACCGGATGGGGGGCGACTCACCCGCGGATCGCGACGTGGGCGCGGGTACGCGCCCGCGACGGCGACGCCGCGCTCCGCGTCGTCAACACCCACTTCGACCACGTGAGCGCCCGCGCGCGGCGCGAGTCCGCCCGCCTGCTTCGCGAGCGGCTCCCGACGCTCGCGACGAGCGACGGAGCCGGAAGCGGGAACGGCGAGAGACTCCCGGTCGTCCTCGTCGGCGACCTCAACTGTACGCCCGGGTCGGAGCCGCACCGGATCCTCGTCGGGGACGACGGCGAAATCGGCGGGAACGACGGCGAAACCGGCGGGAACGACGCCGAAAACGGCGGAGTCGCCGGCGGCGGATCTCCCGGCGACGGCCCCGAGCTGCGCGACGCCGCGGCCGCCGCCGACCTCCGGCACGGGCCGGAGACGAGTCTCACCGACTTCGCTCGCCTCATCGACGGTCGGCGGATCGACCACGCGCTCGTCTCGCCGGGGGTGTCCGTCGAGGCGTTCGCGACGCTCGCGGACCGGGACGACCGCGGGCGGTACCCCTCCGACCACCTGCCGATCCTCGCGCGGCTGTCGGTGTAGGCGAGGCCGCTACTCCCCGGCGTCGTCGGCGGCGTTGCCCTCGGTTTCGTCCTCATCGCCCGTCGCCTCGTCGCCCGCTTCCTCGTCGTCTTCGTCCTCCTCCGCGTACTTCTCCAAGATGGTCTCGTAGCCGCGCTTGGCCGTCTCGTACGTCTCGCGGAGGTCGGCCACCGGCGTCTCGCTCGCGTCGACGCGGAGGTCGTTGTAGTACGGGTCGTCCGCCTCCTCCTCGGTGGTCCGGACGAGCAGCGCGGCGGACTGGACTTCGAGGTCCTCGCGCTTGTCGCCGCCCGCGGCGTGCCCCGCGGCGAGGGCGTCGATCAGCCGCTCGGCGAGGGGCGCGTCGCCGTGGGCGTCGGACTCGTAGGCGGCCGCGGTGTCCTCGACCACGTCCTCGCCAGTCAGGAGGTTGCCGGCGACCGTGTAGTTCTGCCCCTCGCGGTGGCCGTACCAGCCGTTACACTCGTCGCCGGAGAACGCGAACGTCCCGTCGGCGTCGACGCCGTGGAGCTGGCGCTGGGCGCTACCCTCGTCGGCGTTGAGCAGGGCCTCCAGGGCGTCGTCGACCGCCAGGCCGTCGCCGAGGTACTCGATCCCCTTCCGCCCCAACTCGACGTTGACGAGCGACTGGGTCGCCACCGCCCCGTCCGACGAGGCGAACGGACACAGCGTGCCGACGCCCGGCAGCCGGGTCGTCACCGCCACGCCGAACCGGATCTGGTCGTCGCCGTCATCGTCGGTGTACCGCTCGCGGACGCAGATGCTGAACGTCACACCGGTGGTGCGGGGGCGTCCCGCAAAAGGCTGCGTGCCGGGGCCGATGGTTCCGGTTCCAAAACGGGTCGCGGCGTCCGCGCGCGAGCGTTCGCCCGGAGGACGCGCCGACCCCCGCCGTCGATCTCACGAAGCGTTGATAAGACCGACCGAAGGACCGTCGGCGAACCGGGGGGACTCGGTGAGGGCGACGGGGCCGGACGGAGCGTGACGAGTGTCAACGGGCGACATACTTATCCGTGAGAATCTCTCCCACATATATAGCCTCGGATACGGGCGAGGCGACGACCGGCACCGACACGGAGGACGACGACGCGCCGCTCGCGGTCAGACGAGTTGTCGACACGCGCACGGTGAGCGACGGCTCCGGCCGTCGCGTCGGGGCCGAACGACGCCGCCCGCGATCCGAGCGAACGTGATACGATGGCAGAACGACACACGCTCGAACGGCTCAGCGAGGAGTACCGGACGGAGGTTCCGGACGATCTCAGAGCGGCGCGATCGTTCGACTGGTACCTCGACGCGCTGTACGACGACCCGCGGATCGCGCGGAACGCCCACCAGCGCGTCGCGGACATGTTCGACTACTACGGGACCCACTACGACGAGGAACGCGGCGTCGTCGAGTACGCGCTCGCCGCGGAGGACCCGCACCACGACGGCGAGAACGTCTTCTACGGCCGCGAGGTCCACGAGGCGATCCACGAGTTCGTCAACAAGGTGAAGTCCGGCGCCCGCGGGCTCGGCCCCGAGAAGCGGATCAAGCTCCTGCTGGGGCCGGTCGGCTCCGGGAAGTCGCACTTCGACTGGCTCGTGCGCCGCTACTTCGAGGCGTACACCCGCGAGGACGCCGGCCGGATGTACACCTTCCGGTGGGTCGACCTCTGTTCGGTGATCGACGACCAGGACCCGGACGACGACACGGTCCGCTCGCCGATGAGCCAGGACCCGCTCGTCCTCCTCCCGAAGCCGCAGCGGCAGGCCGTGATCGACGACCTCAACGAGCTGCTCGACGCCCCCTACACGCTTCGGAACGACCAGCACCCGGACCCGGCCTCGGAGTTCTACCTGAACGAGCTGCTCGCGCACTACGACGACGACTTGGAGCGCGTCCTCGACGAGCACGTCGAGGTCGTCCGGCTCGTCGCCGACGAGAACCGCCGGGAGTGCATCGAGACGTTCGAGCCGAAGGACAAGAAGAACCAGGACGAGACCGAGCTCACCGGCGACGTCAACTACGCGAAGCTCGCCGTCTACGGCGAGTCCGACCCGCGGGCGTTCGACTACGCCGGCGCGTTCTGTAACGCCAACCGCGGGCTGTTCTCCGGCGAGGAGCTGTTGAAGCTCCAGCGGGAGTTCCTCTACGACTTCCTCCACGCCTCCCAGGAGTCGACGATCAAGCCGAAGAACAACCCGCGGATCGACATCGACCAGGTGATCGTCGGCCGGACGAACATGCCGGAGTACCGCGAGAAGACCGGCGACGAGAAGATGGAGGCGTTCAACGACCGCACCAAGCGGATCGACTACCCGTACGTGTTGGAGTACGAGAGCGAGGCGAACATCTACGAGAAGATGCTCGCCAACGCCGACGTGCCCAACGTCCACGTCGAGCCCCACGCGCTGGAGATGGCCGCGCTCTTCGGGGTTCTCACCAGATTGGAGGAGCCGACCGACGAGACGGTGAGCCTGTTGGAGAAGGCGAAGGCGTACAACGGCGAGCTCGAAGACGAGGAGATCGACCGGCGGAAGCTCCGGGAGGACGCCGCCGAGTCCGCCGACGTCGGCGAGGGGATGGACGGGATCTCCGCGCGGTTCGTCGGCGACGAGATCGCCGAGGCGATCATGGACGCGACGCACCGCGACCGCAGCCACCTCTCGCCGCTGTCCGTCTTCGACCACTTCGAGGCGAACCTCGGCGGCCACGGCTCGATCGCGGCCGAGGACCTCGGCCGCTACGAGCGGCTCTTAGAGACCGTCCGCGAGGAGTACCGCGAACGGGCGATCGAGGACGTGCGCCACGCGCTGGCGTACGACGTCGACGAGCTCCGGCGGCAGGGCGAGAAGTACATGGACCACGTGATGGCGTACATCGACGACGACACCGTCGACGACGAGCTCACCGGCCGGGAGACCGAGCCGGACGAGACGTTCCTGCGCGCGGTCGAAGAGCAGCTCGACGTCCCCTCCGACCGGAAGGACGACTTCCGCCAGGAGGTATCGAACTGGGTCTCCCGGCGCGCCCGCGAGGGGCGCGGGTTCGACCCGCAGGAGAACGACCGTCTCCGCCGCGCCCTAGAGCGCAAGCTGTGGGAAGACAAGAAGCACAACATCAACTTCTCGGCGCTGGTGTCCGCGACCGACCTCGACGACGAAGACCGGAGCGCCTGGGTCGACGCCTTAGTCGACCGCGGCTACTCCGAGGACGGGGCCGCCGAGGTGTTGGAGTACGCGGGCGCGGCGGTCGCGCGCTCGGAGATCGAGGACGGCGGGGACTGAGATGAGCGAGCGCACCCGACCCGACGGCGAGGGGTTCGTCGACGCGGCCGACGAGGCGCTCCGGGGGGCGTACGACCCGCCGATGAGCATCGAGTCCTACGTCGACCGCGTGCTGGAGCGGCCGACCGCGGCCGCCTCCGGCGCGGGGTACGTCCTCGCGGCGATCGAGTCGCAGGGGACGCGGGAGGTCCGCGAGCGCGGCGAGACGCTCGACCGGTACCGCTTCTTCGACGACCCGGCGAACGACGGGGAACACGCCGTGTTGGGCAACACCCGCGCGCTCAACGCGTTCGTCGACGACCTGCGCGCGGCCGCGACCGGGCGCGGCAACGACGAGACGATAGTCTGGATCGACGGCCCGACCGCGACCGGGAAGTCGGAGTTCAAGCGGTGCCTGATTAACGGCCTCCGCGCGTTCTCGAAGACGGACGCCGGCCGCCGGTACACCGTCGAGTGGAACGTCACCGGCGCCGGCGCGGGCGGCGGAGGCGGGGCGGGAGCCGCGTCGCTCTCGTACGGCGACGGCGGCGACACCGGCGCGTGGTACCGCAGTCCGGTCCAGACGCACCCGCTGTCCGTCTTCCCGGAGCCGGTCCGAGAGTCGGTCGCCGACGCGGTCGACGGCGACGCCTACCCGATCGCGGCCGACGTGGAGCTCGACCCGTTCAGCCGCGAGGCGTACGACCACCTGGAGTCGACCTACCGCGAGCAGGGGCGACGGGACCTCTTCTCGGCGATCACCGACCGCGACCACCTCCGCGTGACCAGCTACGTGGTCGACGTCGGTCGGGGGATCGGCGTCCTCCACGCCGAGGACGACGGGACGCCGAAAGAGCGGCTCGTCGGCTCGTGGATGGGCGGCATGCTGCGCGAGCTCGACTCGCGCGGCCGGAAGAACCCGCAGGCGTTCAGCTACGACGGCGTGCTCTCGCAGGGGAACGGCGTCGCGACCGTCGTCGAGGACGCGAGCCAGCACGCCGACCTCCTCCGTCGGCTGCTCAACGTGCCCGACGAGCGGCGCGTGAAGCTCGACAAGGGGATCGGGATGGACCTCGACACCCAGCTGATCGTCATCTCGAACCCCGACCTCGACGCGGAGCTGGACCGGCACGCCGAGCGCGGCGACGCCGACCCGCTGAAGGCGCTGAAGCGCCGGCTCTCGAAACACGAGTTCCGCTACCTCACGAACCGCCGCCTGGAGGCCCGGCTGCTCCGTCGGGAGATCGCCGGGGCGACCGCGGCCGGGGGAGCGACGGTCGAGGGCGACGCCGGTCCGAACGGCGCGGCGTCCGGCGGGCCGGGCGTCGGCGCGGCGGCCGCCGGCGGCGACGCGGACGACGCCGGGAGCGACCCGGGCGTCGCGCCGCTGTCGGTGGACGTCCGGGAGTCCGACGGGAGCGTGGCCGAGCGCGAGATCGCGCCGCACGCGATCGGCGCCGCGGCGCTGTACGCGGTGGTCACGCGGCTCGACGCCGACGACCTGCCCGGCGACCTCGACCTGATCGAGACCGCCGAGCTGTACGAGACCGGGGAGGTCGGGCGCGGCGACGACGCGGTCACCGTCGCCGACGTCGACCTCGCCCCGGGCGACGGGCGCAACGGGATCCCGGTCACCTACGCCCGCGACGCGGTCGCCGACCTGCTCGCGACGACGGCCGACCGCCACCACCCGGAGCTCCCGGTCGAGCGCGTCGTCACCCCGACGGACGTACTCGACGCGATGGCCGACGGGCTCGCCGACGCGCCGCTGTTCTCGCGGGCGGAGGTCGCGGAGTTCGAGGGGCGGCGCGGGGCGGTCGCGACCCGGGTCCGCGAGCGACAGCGCGAGGACGTGATCGACGCGATGCTCGCGGAGGAGACCGTCTCGACGGAGACGGTCGCCGAGTACGTCGAACACGTGTACGCGTGGGACGACGAGGACCCGACGACGCGGGGCCGCGAGGACGAGGCCCCGGACCCGCTCGTCATGAAGGTGTTCGAGACGGAGACGCTCGGGCGGTTCGACGAGGGCGACTACCGCGGGACCGAGCCCGGGCGCGACGTCGAGCAGTTCCGGCGCAAGCGCGTGATCCGGGGACTCACCCAGTACGCGTGGCGCAACCGCGACGACGCGTTCAGCGTCGACGACGTCGACCTCGCGGAGGTGCCGGAGCTGAAGGCGGTGATCGACGCGAACGAACTGGCCGACGTGAAGCGCCGGTTCCCGGACCTCGACCCCGCGGCGTGGCCCGACCCGCCCGCGGACACCGAGACGGAGCGGGTGAAGTCGGAGACGATCGACCGGCTCTGCGAGCGCGGGTACAGCCCCGCGTCCGCGGAGCTGACAAGCCGGGCCGTGATGGAGCAGGTCCGCGACGAGTGGCCCGAGGTCGACGGCGGGCGCGTCGGCGACGACCCGGACGACGGCGTCGGCCAGAACGGGGGTGAGAGCCCGTGGGACTGACCGAGGACCGCGAGCGCTTCCGCGAGGTGGGCGAGACCCGCCGCGCGGACCTCTCCGAGTTCATCAGCCACGGCGACCTCGGCGGCTCCGGCGCGGACCGGATCCGGATCCCGATCAAGGTCGTCGACCTCCCGGCGTTCGAGTACGACCAGCGCTCCGCCGGCGGGGTGGGGCAGGGCGGCGACGGGCAGCCGCAGCCCGGCCAGCCGGTCGATCCCGAGCCCGGCGACGGCGACGAGGAGGGCGACCCCGGCGAGGAGGGCGGCGACCACGAGTACTACGAGATGGACCCGGAGGAGTTCGCGCGCGAGCTCGACGAGGCGCTCGGGCTCGACCTCGAACCGAAGGGGAAGCAGGTGATAGAGGAGGTGGAGGGCGACTTCACCGACACCGCCCGCTCCGGACCGCGGGGCACCCTCGACGTGGACGAGTTCTTCAAGCGGGGGTTGAAGCGCCACCTCGCCACCGACTTCGACGAGGCGTACGTCCGGGAGGGCCTGTTCGTCGACGGGGCCGACGTGGACGACGTCTTCGCGTGGGCGCGCGACCAGGGGACGCCCGTCTCCCGGGCGTGGATCGCCGACGCCGCCGCGACCGTCGCGGACGAGGCGGGCGAGCCGGTCGCCGCGCTCGACCGGTGGGAGAGCTTCGAGGCGCTCGACGACGGGGTCGACCGCGAGCCCGTCACGCACCGGATCCGGCGCGAGGGGCTCGACAGCGTCCCGTTCCGCAGCGAGGACGAGCGGTTCCGCCACCCGGAGGTGATCGAGAAGCGCGAGCGCAACGTCGTGGTGATCAACGTCCGCGACGCCTCCGGCTCGATGCGCGAGACGAAGCGGGAGCTCGTCGAGCGGGTGTTCACGCCGATGGACTGGTACCTGACCGGGAAGTACGACGCCGCCGAGTTCCGGTACGTCGTCCACGACGCGGAGGCCTGGGAGGTCGACCGCGAGGAGTTCTTCGGGATCCAGTCCGGCGGCGGCACCCGGATCTCCAGCGCGTACGACCTCGTCGAGGAGCTGTTGACGGAGTACCCGTACAGCGAGTGGAACCGGTACGTGTTCGCCGCGGGCGACTCGGAGAACGCCGGCAGCGACACCAGAGACAACGTGATCCCGGCGATGGAGTCGATCGACGCCAATCTCCAGGCGTACGTCGAGACCCAGCCCGGCGACGGCGCGGCGAACGCCCGCCACGCCGACGAGGTCGAGTCCGCGTTCGGCGACGCCGACGACGTGGCCGTCGCGCGCGTCTCCGAGCCCGACGACGTCACCGACGCCATCTACGAGATCCTCAGCACGGAGTCTGGCGGCGGGGGAGGCGCCCCCGACGGGGCGACCGTCGCCCGCCGGACCGACGGAGGTGAACACAGATGAGAGACGACAGGATCGAGGCGAAACGCGAGGCCGACGCCCTCGACGAGCCGGCGCGCGAAGCGCGCGAACTCGCCGAGCGGCTCGGCTTGGAGCCGTACCCGGTGCGGTACTGGGTTGTCGACCACGACCAGATGAACGAGCTGATCGCCTACGGCGGCTTCCAGCGCCGGTACCCGCACTGGCGGTGGGGCATGAACTACGAGCGGCAGCGCAAGAAGGACCGCCACGGGCTCGGGAAGGCGTTCGAGATCGTCAACAACGACGACCCGTCACACGCGTTCCTCCAAGAGTCGAACGCGCCGGCCGACCAGAAGGCCGTCATCACGCACGTCGAGGCGCACGCGGACTTCTTCGCGAACAACGAGTGGTTCGGGCTGTACGCCGACCGCGGCGAGGGCGGCCCGAACGCCGCCGCGAGGCTGGAGCGCAACGCCGACCGGATCGCGTCGATCGCGAAGCGGGGCGACGTCGACCGCGACGAGGTCGAGCGGCTCGTCGACGCCGTGAGCGCGTTGGAGGACACGATCGACCAGCACAGCCCGGTCGACGCCGCCCGGTCCGTCGAGGAGCCGGGGATCGCGGCCGACGTCAGCGACGGCGACGAGGACCCGGTCGCGGCGATCGAAGCCCGGATCGACGACCTCGACCTCTCCGAGGAGGTGCGCCGCGACGTGTTCGACGACGAGTGGCTCGAGGCGCGCGGCGAGGGCGTCGAGCCGGAGACGCCGCGCCCGGACGTGCTCGCCTTCCTGCGCGACCACGGGAAGCGGTACGACCCGGAGAGCGGGAAGGCGATCGACCGCGAGCCGTGGGAGACGACCGTCATCGACGCGATCCGCGAGGAGGCGTACTACTTCGCCGGCCAGAAGCAGACGAAGGTGATGAACGAGGGGTGGGCGACGTACTGGGAGGCGACGATGATGGGCGGCGAGGGGTTCGCCGGCCCCGACGAGTTCCTCACGTACGCGGACCACATGGCCCGGGTGCTCGGCTCGCCCGGACTCAACCCCTACAAGCTCGGGTTCGAGCTGTGGACGCACGTGGAGCTCCGCGCCGCGCGCCGGGAGGTGATCGACAAGCTGCTCCGCGTCGAGGGAGTGACGCCGGAGAACTTCCACTCGCGGATCGACTTGGACGAGGTCGCGGACCTGCTCGAACCGCACCCGGCGATCGCGGCCGCGGGACCGGCGACGCTCGACGAACTCGCCGACCTCGCGGCCGCGGGCGACTCGCGGGTCGACGCCGAGGCGGTCGACCGGGCGCTGTCCGCCCGGGACGGCGACGACGAGGCGAGCGACGACATCGACGTCGAGCGCTACCCGTGGAAGCTCCTCACGCGCGAGGGGCTCGCGGAGCGACACTACGTCCTCTCGCGGCCGGAACACCGCGGCGCGCTCCGCAACGTCTCGCGGGAGGCGCTCGAGGAGCAGGCGCGGTACCTCTTCGACGTCGACCGGTACGAGACCGTCGAGGAGGCGATCGCCGACGTCGACCGCGCGGCCGGCTGGGAGCGCATGTTCTCGGTCCGCGAGAGCCACAACGACGTGACGTTCGTCGACGCGTTCCTCACGGACGAGTTCGTGCGGGAGGGGAACTACTTCACCTACGAGTACAGTCAGGCCGCCGAGGAGCACCGCGTCGCCAGCGTCGACGCCGAGGACGTGCGGAAGAAGCTGCTCCTCCGGTTCACGAACTTCGGGAAGCCGACGATCGTCGTGCTGGACGGGAACTTCCGGAACCGGGGCGAGCTCCTCTTAGGCCACCGGTACAACGGGGTCGCGCTCGACGAGGAGCGCGCGAAGGCGACGCTGAAGCGCGCCTTCGAGCTGTGGGGCCGCCCGGTGAACCTGGCGACGATCCGCGTCGAGTACGACGACGGGGCCGTCCGGCGCGCAAAGCGCCGGGGCGAGGAGCCGGACGGCACCGAGGTCGGCGTGCGCCTCCAGTACGACGGGGGCGAGGTGACGGAGCACGACCTCGACGAGTCTGTCCGAGAGCGGATCACCGCCGACGAGGTCGACTACGACACGAAGCCCGACGACTGGCTGGCGTGAGCCGAGCCGCCGGTCCGGCCGTCCGACGACCCGGACCGTTCGGACCGACACTTATGACCGTCGAATGACAACGACACGCATGGACGCTCCGGAGACGGAGGACGGCGAGTACGCGGCCGAGCGGGCGGAATCACCACCAGAGGAGACGCCGCTCTCCTTCGCGGAGCGCGACCCCGCGGCACTCGACGACGCGACAGAGCTGTACCTGCTGGATCGACACGCCACCGGCGACGGCACGGTTCGGGTCCAGCTGCTCGGGTGGGACCGCGACGGCGACACGGTCCGGGTCGCGTACGCGCTCCCGACGGGCGAGCGGCTCCGCGACCGGTATCGGTGGCCGACCGCGGGGCGGTACGACGAGAGCGACTTCCTCGACCTCGTCCGCGGGCTCGGCTATCCGCCCGGGGCCGCCGACCTCGTCGCCGGCGAGTTCGCTCGCGCTCGCAACGAGTACGGCCGCTGGCGGATCGTGACGGGACGGCGGTCGGAGGGCGACCGCGGTGCGAGCGGGAAGGCCGACGGAGCGGGTCGCGACCGAACGGGCGACGACCGAACGAGGGCGTTCCCGGACCTCCGGCGCGGCGTCGGGGACGCCGACCCGATGGCCTTGGGGCTCGTCTCGGTGGCGCTCATCGGCGCGGCGGTCGGCGTGCCGGCCTCGGTGGCGACGGTGACGGGCGGGCTCTCGGCGTCGCTGACGGCGGTGGGCGGGGTCCTGTTCCTCACGGCGCTGGCGACGCTGGGGCTCTCGATCGCGGCGGTGTCGTGACGAAGCACGCCGGCGAGGGGACCTACGAAAGCGACGCGACCAGTTCCGCCACCGCCGCGACCTCTTCCTCGTTGATCCCGTGTCCCATCCCCTCGTAGATCCGCTCGTCCGCGTCGGCCCCGAGCGCCTCCAGCACCGCGGTCGTCTCGTGGACGCGCTCCTCGGGAATGTGCGGGTCGACGTCGCTACACCCGAGGAACGCGGGCGTGCCCGCGAGGGGACCCTCGGAGCCGTCGCTCGGTTCCGACTCGTCGCCTCCGGTCGCGCCCTCGACGTACTCGTCGACGCCGACCGCCTCGCCGATCAGTCCGCCGCTGAACACCGCGAGCCCGCCGTACCGGGTCGGGTTGCGGGCGACGAACTCGCTCGCGAGGCACGCGCCCTGCGAGAACCCCCCGACGACGACGCGTTCGCGAGGGATCCCCGCCTCGACCGCCTGCTCGACCGCCGTGCCGACGGCGCGGAGGCCCGAGCTCCGTCCCGGCTCGTTGTCGGCGACCGGCGCGAGGAACGGGTTCGGATACCAAGTGTTGCCGGCGGCCGCCGGCGCGAGGATCGCGACGTCGCGGTCCCCCGCGAGCCGTTCGCCGAGGTCGACGACGCTGCGTGCGGTCGCGCCCCGACCGTGGACGAGCACGAGCGCCGCGTCCGCGTCGACGAGCGGCGTCCCGGCCGTGACTAACGGTTCGTCGCCGTGCGGGTCGTCCCCGCCGTGCGGCCCCGGCGACCGGGCGGGCATCTCACATCCCGACGCCGGCGTCGGCGTCGGGCAGGTCGTGTTTGTTCACCGGCAGGCCGAGCTCCTCGAGCGCGCCCTCCATGTGTCGGTCCTGGGCGAAGTCCGCGCCGTCCTCCTCCCGGAGCCGCTGCGCGGTCGCGAGCACCTCGCCCTTCCGGTCGCTGGGCATCTCGTACTTGTCGGCGGAGAGCTCGATCACGAGCCCGTTGTTGTCCTGCGTGTAGATCGAGTGGAAGACGCCGCGGTCGAACACGTTGTACCCCTTCCCCGCGTCTTCGAGCGCGGCCATGATATCCTCGTAGTCGTCGGGGTCGACGCTGAAACACAGGTGGTGAACGGCTCCCGTGTTGACGCGCTGCCCGCGCGCGGACGCCCGCTCGTCGCTCACGAACACCGTGAGGATCCGCCCGTCGCCGGTGTCGAAGAACAGGTGCGTCTGCGAGGGGTCGTCGAGGTTGGGCTGCCGCAAGACGAGCGGCATCCCGAGCAGGTCGCGGTAGAACGCGAGCGTGTCCTCCTCGTTGCTGCCCCAGACCGTGACGTGGTCGGTGCCGCTGGTGTGAAACGGTGCGTCCGGGCGCTCCGACGTGACCGGAGCCGGCTTCTCGTCGCTCATACCGATCCGACGCGACCGAGGCGTATAAAATCGAGAGGGACGGGACCGTGACCGGCTGACACCGGTGTTATCGGTCGGTGAATCGCACGCCGAAACGTTCCGTCCCGCTCCACGCTGGGCAGGAATCCGGCGCGGCCGGCGGTCGGGCCCGACTCCCAGTGGTCGGACGGACGGTGGCGGGCCGTCGAGCGCTCACCGTCCGAGCCCCTCCGGATCGCCCACACGACGGGGACGCGCCCGCACGGACCGAGCCGCCGTCCCGGCCGGCACCCTCACCGTTGCCAGACGGGCGGGGCGACGCCGAGCGCGCGGACGGCGAGGGGGTAAGCGAAGGCGATGACCAACACGATCACCAGCGACAGAGCGAGCCCGAGTTCGCCGGCGGCGCGCTCGACGAGCGCCAGCGCGGCGAACATGACGACGAACATCACCGCCCAGTGCGGAGCGAGCTGTCGGACCTTCTCCGCTGTCGATGTCATGCTCGAGGTACACGTGCCGCGGGCTAGTGGCTGTCGGTGAAAGCGAGTGAGGTGAAACCGAATCCGGTCCGACCGCCGATCAGTATCGCGACGGGATGAACGCCATCCCGGTGAGCATGACCGACGACAGGACCGCGAGGATGAACACGCGCGAGAGCCCGCTGTTGTACTGCTTGTACTGGTCGATCTCGGAGACCTGCGCCTCGTACGCCTCGATGTCCGACGACATCTGAAGCGTCGACGTGTCCTCGAAGTGCGCGACGTAGTCCGTGCCGCCGAGCGTCACCACCGAGTGCTGCCCGACCTCGACGCTCTGCGTCTCGGTGGTCTCCCACACGAGGACCGCGCCGCCGGCGGTCACCCCGTCGACCGTCACCGTCTGTCCGTCGTACTCGAGGGTCTCTCCCGTCGCGTACGACCGCCGCTCGGGCGCGGGGAAGTACTCCTCGACGGGCACCAGGGTGCGCTCGCCGGAGTCGTCCGTCACGGCGACGTACTCGCCGTCGTCGAGCGTGACCGTCTCGTTTTCGGCCGCGTCGTCGGCCTCGAGGATCGCCTGCCGATCGAGCACCTCGACGAGCGTGAACTCGGTGGCATTCTCGCCGGTAATCTCGACGCGCCACTCGCGGTCATCGACCGAGACGGTCGACCCGTTCGCCCACGTCTCGGAGGTCTCCGCGGTGAACTCGCGTTCGAGCGTCCCGGTGATAGTGGTCGTCGCCGACCCACCGTGACCGCCTCCACCCTCTTCCGTCTCGGAGATGTCGGCCACCACGTACGACTGGCCACCGGCGTCGATCGTGTCGCCTTGCGAGGCGTCGATCTCCGGATTCTCGAGCGCGATCTCCGGACTATCGGCCGTCGCGGTCAGCGCGCCCGCCACGCCCGCGACGGCGAGGAACAGCGCGACAAACACGGCCACAGCGCGTCGTTGCATAGTTGACGCATGGGTCACCCGGTGTTTAACGGTTACTAAGCGGGTCAGTTCAGGGGACCGGTCTCGCGGCGCGTCGCGACCGAAATAGAAAGCCAAGGGCCGGATTTGAACCGGCGTTGGGCGGCTCTGCAGGCCGCTGCGTCTGACCGAACTCTGCCACCTTGGCGCCGTCCGAACGTACCGCTGTGGAGCGTTTAAGCCTAGCGGTCGCGCGTGGGTGGCGCGGCCGCTCGCTATACATGAAAAAAGCCCACGGAC
>ERZ1034486.48-NODE-48-length-36758-cov-5.321336_pt1 | contig 36758 bp, 40 predicted proteins | sample MGYA00520683_ERZ1034486 | MGnify/ENA primary metagenome ERZ1034486 (study PRJEB33760, sample SAMEA4777685) | hypersaline lake metagenome | biome: hypersaline environment; feature: brines | place: Spain | collected 2012-08 | depth 0 m ...
ACCGAGCGAGCGCCTACTCACGGGTCGTTCCTCCCCGTTCGCGTCGAGGCTCGCCCGAACGGGCGAGCCTCGCACTTTTTGATCGACATTTTTTCCTGGGGTGGCCGACCGCAGGGAGGCCACCCAAGGAGTGAAAAAGGTCGGTTAGAAGTCAGGGAGATCGTCGGGCGCGTCGAACTCGGCTTCCCAGTCGACGTAGTCGTCTTTCAAAATCTCACACACCAGTTGGCCGAGTTCGGTGAGGCCGGCGTTGATCCCGGAGACAGTCTCCCAAGAGTCCAACTCGGGGTGGAGATCACGTTCGCGCCAGTCCTCCGGGAGGCCGGGGGCGTGGTAGCCGACACGGTCGGCGAAGTCGTCCCAGAAGAAGTCGAACCGGTCGAGCAGGTCGAGGTCCTCAACGATCACCCAGTCGGCGGCGTCGAGAGAACTGTCGGCGGCCCACTGCTCGAAGGCGGCCTCCCACGCGCCCTGTTGCAGAAACCGTTCGAGATCGTCGCGGTGGTACTCGTCGTCCCCGCCGACTTCGGCGTCGTCGTACTCGTTGGGGTCGACCTCGTTCAGCACCGGCGGCTCCGGAACGGCGACATCCAGTGACATGCTCGGCAGTTCGAGCGCGGCGGACTTGTGACTGCCGGCACACACGAGCGAGCGCACACCAGCGGGCAGACACCAGCGAGCAAGCGCGAGAATATGCGCGGACGGGGTGCGGGTGAGGCGCGGAAGCCCCAGTTGGAACCGCACCGCAGCCGCTCGCGAGGCGCTCCCACCACTCGCGAGAGTCGCAACCCCGAAGCCGCCGCCGGGCGAACCACAGACGTGATCAGAAACATCGCACAGGACGCACAGGGGATGACCAGCAACGCGTTCCTCGTGACCGGGCGGCCGGGGAGCCGCGCGCCGGCAGCAGACGACGGGGATGCCGGCCGGCGAGTGCTCGTCGACTGTGGCGCGAACTACGACGCCGTCGCGGCCGTCCGCGAGCAGGTCGACGATCTCGACGCAGTCGTGCTCACGCACACCCACCCGGACCACGTCGGGACAGTCCCCGCGCTGCGTGAGGCGTTCGACGTGAAGACCCAGGGGTACGACGCGAGCCACGACACGGTCGACGAGCAGTTGGGCGACCGCGAGACGGTGCAGATGGGGACCGCGACGTTCGAGACACTCCACACGCCGGGCCACAAGAACGACCACCTCTGTCTGTTCGACCGCGACAGTGGGACGTTGTTCGCGGGTGATCTGGTGTTCGCGGACGGCGCGTTCGGCCGGACGGATCTCGCAGAGGGGAATCGGGAGACGCTGATCGACAGCATCGACCGCCTGCGCGAGTGGGTCGCGGGCGATCTCGACGCGATCCACACCGGCCACGGCCGGAGCATCGAGACGACCCCCGAGGAGAGTCTAGAGCTGTCGGCACGCGCCGCACAGACCCGGATGTGACTGGCGACCGCCGACTGCTTGGCACCGACCGACTCACACCGCCGCCAGCAGTGCGTCGTAGGCGTCGGCGTTGGCCGCCGCGACACGCTCGGGCGCCTCGCGGACGGCCCCCGGGAGCGGATCGAGCGCGTGGGTCGCCACCGGCTCCAGCCGGTCGGTAACGGCACCGACACGTTCCTCCAACTGGCCGTCCGTGCGGTCCTCGACCGCGTCGCAGGCGATCCCCCACCGGCGGCCGTCGTACACCCGACAGCGGGTCGGCTCGACGACCGCGACGGCGTCGTACGCGACATCCTGCAACGGGTCGGCGACGTTCGCGTACGACTCGACGACGACCGGGCGGTCGGCCGCGCGGACGCGGTCGCGGAGCCGGGCGAACGCGTCGAGATGCCAGTCCGCCATCAGTTCGTTGAACCCGGCGACGGAGTCGACGCGCGGAGCGTCGGCGAGCGGCAGTGACTCACAGACGAGTTCCGGGAGGTCGATCCGGTCGTTGACGACGAATCGGTCCTCATCCCCGATCCGCACCCGGTCGAGGAGGAACGTCCGGCCACGCTCCCCGAGCAGTCCCGTCCGGCCGGGCGTGGGGCGCCACAGGCGGTGGACCGGGTTGTGTGTCTCCGGTGGACCGTCGTCCGTCGCGTTCGTTAGTCGGGCGACATCCTTCCCGTAGAGCCGGCCGCGTTCCAACGCCGTCCGGGCGTCGTCGTGGTCGAACCAGAGGTCGTTGCCGGCGCGGGGTTTGACCGCCAGCGCGTCGTCGAGTCGGGCGGCGAGTCCGACCGCGAAGGTGGTCTTCCCGGCGTCGACACGGTCCCCGCCGGCGACGAGTAGTCTCACGAGTCGGCGTCGGCGTCCGGCTCGCTGGCCCCGTTCGTCGCCGGGTTCGCCGCAGACTCCGTCGGCGCGTCCTCGTTCGTCCGGAGACCGTAGAACCCTGGGTCGGCGTCCGTCGGCGGCTCCGCGATCACCAGTTGGTCGGCGTGGTCGATCACCCACGGGATCGCCCAGTCGAGGAGAATCTCCTCCTCGGCGGGCTCCAAGGCGGCGTCCGGATCGAGATCCTGGAGCAGCCGGGCAATCTCGTACACGGTGTACATCTGGTCGTCCGCCAGCAGTTCCTCGGGCGCGTAGAAGTCGCAGGGGTAGACCGCGTCGAACTCTGATTTGGGCTTCGGCACACCCACGGGTGGCGGCCGCTGGCGCAAGTATGATACGGTCGTGGTGTCGCGCTCGCCGTGTGAACCGGACGCGGTCACGGCGTCCCAGCCGCCACGCGAGACGGTGGTTTAATCACCTCCCGCATCGTTCACAGTTCACATGGCCCACGGGCGTGACGAGATCCTGGCCGTCCTCCAGGATGCTGGCGGCGACAGCCTACGTGACGCGTGGCTGTTCGACGACGGTGGACACGAGTCGTTGTATCTCCGGCCGGACGTGCGCGACCGGGTCGCGGAGTTGGACGTGGAACGCTACATCGACAACGAGCGGTACGGCTACGTTACCCGGGAGACGTGGGAGTCGCTCCACTACACGGACTACGAGTTCACCATCCGCGGCTTCGACGAGTTCACGCTCTACCGGACGTTTCTGGGGACGGACGACGACCGGGTCGGACTGATGGCCAGCTTCGACCCCGGCGCGTCGGTGGCGTTCCAGACGGTGACCCGCGAACTGTACGAGCAGTTCGAGCACACGCCGATCACAGTCGAGCCGGAGTAGCCGCGGTTCTGGTGGCGAGTGAGTCGGCTCTGGTTCGCGTGGCGAGCGAGTCAGTTCCAGTTCTCGTAGTGACTCACTCTTGGTCGGCGACCGCGGCCGCGTCGGCGGCCGTCGCGGCGACCGCCCCGCCGTGGAAACACACCACCGACTCGAACGTGAGCGCCGCCAACCCCTCGACGGAGTCGAGTGCCGTCTCCATCTCGGGGGTGAACCCCGCCGGCGGCCCGGCGAGTTCGCCGTCGGCGACGGTGAGCGCGTCGGCCGCCAGCAACAGCTTCTCGTCGGGAAGGTACAACGAGACGTGACCGGGCGTGTGACCCGGCGTCTCGACGACTCGCATCGGGCCGGCGTCCGTCCGGAACACCGTTCCGCCGACCAGTTCCACGTCGACGGCCGCCGGCGGGTAGCGGTCACCGTCGGATTTGATCGGCTTCGCTCGCCCGTCGACGTACGGTGCGTCGGCGACGTGTGCGTACACCGTCGGCGGCGTGCCGCGCGCGTCGGCAGCACGCTCCCGGAGCGCGACGAGACAGCCGGCGTGGTCCGGGTCCTGGTGGGTGAGCACCACCCCGGCCACGTCACCCAGGTCGGCGCCGGCGGCCGCCAACGCGTCCACGAGATCGTCCGTCTGGCCCGGGAGACCGGTGTCGATCAACAACAGTCCCGTTGGCGTCTCGACGGCGACGGGGTGGGTGGTGAGTTCGCGGTCGCCCTGTCGTCCGGTCAGGGTGAGATCGTAGACCGTGTCGGGGAGCATCGTCGGAGTGAAAGGCGCCAGACGAGTGAACGTACTGTTCGCGGCGACGCAGACGGAGTACCGTTCGCGGCGACGCAGGCGAGAGCTGTCGCTGACCGGAAGCGTCGAAAGAAGGTGAACGCGAGCGACGGAGTCGGCTTACTCGAACAGCTCGACAGCCTGTTCGAACCGAGTGGTCGGCTCGTCCCAGTCGACGACCTCGAAGAAGTTGTCGACGAAGTCACCACGGGCCGGCCCGTAGTCGTAGTAGTAGGAGTGCTCCCACACGTCGATGGAGAGAATCGGGTGACTCCCCCACATCGCGCCCTCGTCGTGGTTGTCGACGGCGACGTTCCGGAGCTGGTTCGAGAAGCTGTCGTACACGAGCAGGGCCCAGCCAGAGGCGTCGGCGGCGGCGGCCTCGAACTCACCACGCCACGCCTCGTAGGAGCCGAAGTCCTCCTCGATGCGGTCGGCGAGCGCCCCCTCCGGCTCGTCGCCTCCCTCGGGCGACATGTTCTGCCAGAAGAGGTCGTGGAGGATGTGGCCCGACGAGTTGTGGGTCACGTCGCGGATGGCGCCGGCAGACGAACCGAAGTCCTGGTTCTCACGATTCTCGGCCAGCGTCTCCTCGGCGGCGTTCCAGCCGTCGACGTAGCTCTGGTGGTGGGTGTCGTGGTGCCACGTCAGCACCTGCGCGTCGATGTGCGGTTCCAGTGCGTCCTTCTCGTACGGGAGCGGATCGAGTTCGTAGTTGGTCATCGTTGTATCGCCTCCACCTCTACCGAGGGCCGGGAATCCCTTAACGGTTGATGAGCCGGACGCTATCACGGCACACACCCTCGTCGACGTATTCGTTACTGATTTCCAGAGTATATACTTTTCGTCGATGAAAAGTTGAAACCGCAGTTACACGGTAAATGGTCGAATGACAACGTTTTTGAAATTTGGAACCGTTCTGGAACCGTCGATGGACAGTGGTGGGGGGAATCAGCCGCAGAGCGTGTACGACGTGCTTCTCGTCGGGGGTCGAAGACTCGTCTCGGCAGTGTCTCACGCCTGCGGTGACTGGTGTGGACTGCACCGCGTGGGAGACGTGGCGACTGCACGACCGTTGTTCACACGGCGACGGCCGGACTGTCTGGTCACCGACGAGACAGTCGAGTGGGAGGAACTCTCGTCGGCTCCGGCGCCGGTCGTGCTCGTCGCCGGCGACGAGACGGACGCCGCGGCGGCACTGGACGGGCCGGTGACGGCCGTCGTCCGGTGGTCGGACCCCGACTACCGGGCGCTCGTGGCCGCCCGGGTGCGTGCCGCCGCCGAGCGTCACCGCACGGAGACGAGTCACGAGCGCGACCGGGAGTGGCTCGACACGGTGTTGCGCCACTCCACGGACTCAATGAGCGTGCTCGACAGGGAGGGGTGTGCCGTCTACAACACGCCCGCGGTCGAAGACCAGCTGGGGTACGACCGGGAGAAACTCCGCGGCCAGAGCCTCCTGAAACACGTTCACCCGGAAGACCGCGAGGAGACCCGAGAGACGTTCTCGTGGGCAGTCGACCAGCCGGACGGGACGTACGCGACAGCCACCTACCGCCGGCGTCACGCCGACGGCTCCTGGCGGTGGATCGAGGCCGTTGCCAACGTCCAGTTCGACAACCCCGCGGTCGGCGGGCTGATCGTCAACCGGCGGGACGTGACCGAACGGGAGCGCCACCGGCAACGACTCCGGGAACAGGAGGCGTACGTCGGCAGCCTGCTTGACGCCCAGCCGGACGTGTTCTACGTCGTCGACGAGGACGGACGGCTCCGGGAGTGGAACACGCGGTTGGTGTCCGTGTTGGGGTACGACGACGGCGAACTCGACAAACTGGACATCGTCAGAGTGGTTGCCCCCGACGACCGCCAGACCGTCCGCGACTCGATTGGGCGGGTCCGCCGCGAACGCGAACGGGTCCAGTGTGAGGTCGATCTCCAGACTGCCGCCGGGGAGCTGATCCGCTACCGGCTCAGCAGCGCGCCGCTGACCGACGGCGACGACAACGTCACTGGCGTCGTCGGCACCGGCCAGGACATCTCCGACCGGCTCCGGCGCGAACAACGACTCTCGGTGCTTAACCGCGTGCTCAGACACAACGTCCGCAACCGGGCGAACGTCGTCGCCGGCCGCGCCCGCGGCCTCCGTGAACGACTCGACGGGGATGCGGCCGACCACGCCACGGAGATCGAACGTGTCGGCGCACAGCTTGACCGACTCGGTCGACTCGCCCGCACGGTCGACGAGGCGTTGGACGACGGCGCCGAGCCGTCGCCGGTTGCGCTCGACGACGCCGTCCGGGACGCGGTCGGGCGACTTCTCGACGACGGCCACCACGGCACTCAACTCGCCGTCGACCGAGTGGAGGCGGCCGACCTCCGTGTCGCCGACCCGCCAGCGGTGCGCGTGTCGGCGCTGGACCCGCTCGCGTCGGCACTGAACGAGTTGCTCGACAACGCCGTCCGGCACAACGACGCCGACGAGCCACGGGTGCGGGTGTGGTTCGAGCGCGGCGAAGACCGGATCGAGGTCGTCATCGCGGACGACTGCCCGCAGATTCCACCCGGCGAGATCGAGGCAATCGGGCGGTCGGAGTCGGAACTGGAACACGGCGGCGGGCTCGGGCTGTGGTTCGTCGAGTGGATCGTCTCGGCGTCCGGCGGGGAGCTGTCGTTCGGGGAGAGTGAACTGGGCGGGAATCGGGTGACGGTGGCGTTGCCGGTGGTCGACGGCTGAGGAGAGAGGACTGCTGGCTGGTCACTCGTCACTCCTCGAATCTGTCGTACGCGTCGTCAATACGTCGCGTCACACGACCGATCGTCTCTAGCCTCGTGTGGAGCGACGAACAGCTGTAGACGAGACTGGCGGTGACCGTCGCTGCCGCCTCGCTCAGTTGATCGAACGTCTCCGGGTTGGGTGCGTCACCGACCGAACTCGCAGTGCTCCCGCGGAGTCGCTCCCACGCGCCGGCGCTGTCTGTCACGTCGACTGTTGCGTCGACCTGCTGGGCGGCCGCACACACCTCGGTGTACCGCTCGTAGTCGCCGGTGACGTCGATCGGATCACCGCGGATGGTGACGTTGTTGACCACGTTGCTGTCGATGTGTGACTCGGAGTCGACCTCGACCGCGACCGAACCACTGTCGGTGCGGTAGGTGAGAAACCACCCGTTGTGGTCCTCGTCGACGTAGTTGTCGCTCTCCGTCCAGCCGTGGTCGGCCGCGTACTCGGTCAACTGCTCGTAGTCGAAGCCAGCAGGGATACCGCTGATTTCGAACGACACGTCGCCGTCAGTCTCGACGACGTCGACGCTCACCTGTGTCTCCGGATCGAGGTTGTACTCCGCGGCAAACGAGGAACCGAAGTCCAGCGAGACACCGCTGCCTCGCTCTCGGAGCGTCTTCCGAACGGTCCGGATCGACTCCGCACCCTCTCCGTCGAACTGTGGCATACGCACACCGTAGCAGTGCGCCGTTTATAAAGATTGTTGCAGATCTGCTACAGAATCGAGTCTTTTTATATACTCAGCCCCCGCTCCGTCCCGTTCAGTCGCTCACAGCCGTTCTCCGTCACAACCACCAAGTCCTCGATGCGGACGCCGAACTCCCCTTCCAGATACACCCCCGGTTCGACGCTGAATACCATCCCCGGTTCGAGTTCGCGGTCGTTGTCGGCGACGATGTACGGCGCCTCGTGGACAGCCAGCCCCACGCCGTGGCCCGTGCGGTGGACGAACTGGTCGCCGTAGCCCGCGTCTGCGATCACCTCGCGGGCGGCGGCGTCGACCGCGCCGGCCGTCACGCCCGGCTCGACCGCCTCGACACCGGCCTGCTGTGCGCGCCGGACCAGATCGTGGACCTCCCGGACGCGCTCGCTGGGGTCGCCGCCGAACACCACTGTCCGGGTCTGATCGGAGGGGTAGCCGTCGACACGCGTTCCGAAGTCGAGCACGACCGGTTCGCCCGCGCGAATCTCCCGGTCGCCGTGCGTGTGGTGTGGCATCGCGCCGTTCGGTCCCGACCCGACGATGGGCTCGAAGGAGACACCCGTTCCGCCGTGTGCGGCGAGTCGGTCCTCGATCTGCCCGGCCAACTCCGTCTCGGTCAGCCCGACCGCGTCGGCGCCGAGCGCGCGGAGGTCGTCGACAGCGGCGTCCGCGGCGGCCGCGGCCCGCCGGAGTGCGTCCAGTTCGGCGTCGTCTTTCCGGACCCGGAGCGGCCCGAGCAGCTCGGAGGCAAGTCCGAAGGTGGCCTGCGGTGCCGCCGCGCGCAGGTCCTGGGTGAACCGGGCGTGCATCGTGTCGTCGACGAGGAGGTGGCCGCCGTCGAGCCCGAGGTCGTCGACGACCGCCGCGACCCGCTCGGCTGGGTTCTCGGTGTCGCTCCACGCTCGCACGTCGTCGATCCAACTGGCCTGTCGCACCTGCTGGGCCGACAGCTCCGGAACGAGGAACACGGGGTCACCGTCCGCCGGGAGAAACGCCAGCAGGTGCCGTTCGCCGGGTTCCTCGGAGAAGCCGGTCGTGTACTGGAGGTTGTGGCTGGGGAACAGGACAGCGGCGTCGTCGCCGTGAACGCCCAGTCGCTCTTGGACCGCGCGAGTGCGCCGTTCCGGTGGCGTGGTGTCTGTCACGGGAATCGGTTCGGCCCCGCGGGAGAAAGGTGCTCGGTCGGGTCACGCCAGCAGCGACGCCACTGCCTCGCGGGTCGGGAGCGCCGCCATCGCGCCCCGAGCGGTCGTTGAGCGAGCGGCGACAGCGTTGCCGAACCGCACCGCGTTCGCCAACGACTCACCCTCACCGAGGGCGTGGACAGCACCTGCGGTGAACGCGTCGCCCGCGCCGGTGGTGTCGACGGCGTCGACGGTGAACCCCTCGTGGGTCGTCTCCGCCGGCCCCCACGGTGCGGCGTCTGTCGCGTGAGCGACTGCACCTGCCGCGCCGCGGGTGAGCAAGACCGTGTGCGGACCGACCGCCTGGATGTCGCTCGCGACGCTCGCCGGCGGGCCGTCGTAGCCCGCAGGCGCGAGATCCTCCGTCGACGCGACGAGCACGTCCACCTCGGGGAGCACCCGGTCGAGCGTGTCGGCGTAGTCGAACGCCGTCCACAACTGCGGGCGAGCGTTGGGATCGAGCGAGACGGTTGTCTCCGGCGGTGCGCGTTCCAATAGGTCCAACACCGCGCTCCGGGCGGGTTCGTGGGCGAGTTCGACGCCGCCGACGTGGAGCCACGCCGTCTCGGCGAGTCGGTCGTCGTCGACCCGACCGGGTTGGAGTCGTGTACTCGCCGTGCCGTCGAGATAGAGGACGAACTCGCGGTCTCCGTCCGCGTCGAGCGAGACGACCGCCATCCCCGTCGGCGCGTCCGGGTCGCGGACGACTAACGTCTCCGGAATCCCCTCGTCTGTGAGCGTGGCCGCGAGCGCGTCGCCGAACCCGTCGGCGCCGAGGCGGGTCCAGAACGCCGGCGGTGTGCCGAGTCGCGCGAGACCGACGGCGACGTTCGCGGGCGCGCCGCCGGGCCGGCGGTGGAACTGTTCCTGGTCGGCCAACCCGCCCGGGCCGTCCGGATGCATGTCGACGATCGTCTCGCCGACGACGAGTGTCTCCTGCACACGCCCGCTCTGGACGGCACCCACTCGAACCCGTCGCCTGATCCTCTGGAGCGTCGGTCGCGTGGTGTGCTCCCGAGCCGACCTGTCGCTCGGTCTGTCACCCCACACGCGCCTGGGGAGGATTCAAGTCGTCCGGAGTGGAACCGCAACGGGAGTGGTGCGTGGTCAGACTGCGCGCCCGCCGCGACTACCGGGCGTCGTGGCACAGAAAACCACTTAACCCCCGGGGAAGGAAATAACTCGAACATGAGTAAACCAGGACTCTCGGCGGCAGACGACACGGAGCCGGTGCGGGTGGGACTGAACGGGTTCGGGCGGATCGGTCGGAACGTGCTCCGCGCGGTGACGGAGTCGCCGCGCGTCGAACTGGTCGGCATCAACGACGTGATGGACGCCGAGCAGATGCGGTATCTCGCGCGGTACGACACCACGATGGGGCGGCTCGACGTGGAACTCGACGACGGCGAGCTCGTGGTCGGCGACACGGCCGTCCCGATCTACGACGAACAGGACCCGGCGGCGCTCCCGTGGGGTGCCGACGACGTGGACGTGGCCTTGGAGTGTACCGGGGTGTTCCGGACCCGCGAGGACGCCGCCCGCCACCTCGACGCCGGGGCGGAGTCGGTCGTTATCTCCGCGCCGCCGAAGGGTGAGGAGTTCGTCAAACAGATCGTCTACGGTGTCAACCACGACGAGTACGACGGCGAGCGTGTCGTCTCGAACGCCTCCTGCACGACCAACTCCGTCACGCCGGTGGCGACGGTGTTGGACACGGAGTTCGGGATCGAGTCGGGGACGCTGACCACTGTCCACGCCTACACCGGGAGCCAGAATCTCGTCGACGGGCCGAAAGGGAAGACCCGCCGCGGGCGCGCGGCCGCAGAGAACATCGTCCCGACCTCCACTGGTGCGGCCCAGGCCGCCACGCAGATCCTCCCGCAACTGGAGGGGAAACTCGACGGGATGGCGATGCGCGTGCCGGTGCCGAACGGCTCGATCACGGAGTTGGTCGTGGACCTGTCCGCGAACCCGACCCCCACGGAGATCAACGACGCATTCCGCGACGCCGCCGACAGCGGGCCGCTGGCGGGCGTACTGGGGTACACTGACGACGAGGTCGTCTCCTCGGACATCGTCGGGCTGCCGTTCTCCTCGATGGTCGATCTGCAGTCGACGAACGTCGTCGGCGACGACGGACTGGTGAAGGTGTTGACCTGGTACGACAACGAGTACGGCTTCTCCAACCGGATGTTGGACGTGTCCCAGCTCGTCACGGATTACTGAGTCGCCGAGATCCACTCCGGTACCCTGTTTGGTGAGTGCGAGAGGCCACCTGAGGGGTAGCCCGCGGCCCACTGGTTCCGTACTCTCGACTGACGAGCAAACACCCTGCCTGTCAGTCCCACACTAAAAATGTTGGAAAAGTATAAATTGTGGTTTTCTAATAAAACATTGAGACACAGCGAATAAGGTTTAAGATGTTAGGAATACATCTACCCGCTGTGGCAGATAATAACTCGATGTCGAGGCGGTCGGTCCTCGGGAGCATCGGAGCCGCATCTGGCACTGCAGGCGTTCTCTCCGCAATCGGTGTGGAGAACGTCACAGCCAAGGAAGGCAGTTCGGTCGATTCGGCGTCGATCACCGAGCGCCCAGAAGTACAGAATGCAGTCTCACGGGTCGACAAGTACAGGCCGAGTCAATCGTCGGTTACGTTCCACCACGACGACGCAGCGATGAAGCGGATGGACGTTCGTGACCGCGAAGACGACTTCGTCGTCACGGAGGTCCCGGCCGACATCGGAACGATCACACACATGCAGTTTGGTGAGTTTGTCCGTGCATTGGCTTTTATCGACCCGACCGCATTAGAAACGGAGATGCCAGTGCGTGGGACAGCGACTAGCGACTCAGAAGGGAGTGACCGGTCTGAGAGAATGTGGATCGAGGGCAGAGAGAAAAACGCCATCACCTTCCGGACCGGCAATGCGGCCGAACACCAGCGGGTGGCAAAGCAGCTGGGGACCGAGGAGTTCGATCTCTTCACCCACCCGGAGACTGACGCCCTGATCGCAGTCCGCGAGGGTGCAGTCGGATCGACAGTCCACAGTTCGAGTGAGCGAGTGGATCAGGTGACGGTGTACGAGGCTGGAACACAACGGGGTGACACGATCAGTCAGGAGTTCGTCACGGTTGATCCCGACGAGGGGACGGTGATGAACAAGGGTGGGTTCGTCTCTCCCGAACAGGGTGGTGACGACGTGACGACCGACGGAGAGTGGTGTGAGAACAAGCTCGGGTACTGTGCTACTAATGGGTACGCCTGTTTACAAGAGATCGTGCTGTGCAGCACATGTGTCGGAGCATGTGTTTTGGGGACGGTTGCGTGGCCCAGCGTGGCTGCTTGTATAGCGTGTTTCCTCTTGTTCTGTGGAACAGCTGTACTACCACAAATTGGTGTGTGTGACGACACTCGACTGCCTCAGAGAAGCAATCGACGATGGACTGTACGACCTTCCATCGGATCTCGACTTTCCAGACTGGTACACAAACCCAGCGGGCGTAGACCTCTGCTAAACTTTCTTTCATAATACCTTCAAATATGTTGGTAGAAAAAATCCTATGGTATCTAAACCCAGTTGTTTCGTCAGTTGGTGGTGCTTTTTGCATATTAATCATAGACAATTATATTGTTCCAAAAATAAAAGAAAAAAAGCATAAGAACATACTCCGAAAAGCTGCAGTGATTGGCGGGTTTTTTGGTACTTTTTTACTGTATTCAATATTGCTTATGCTACTGTTCTAGTCCAGACAATCTTGACCTTCCTAACTGGTACACGAACCCATCTGGTATAAATATCTGCTAAACCACTCTGTGTCTGGAAATAGCGATGGTACTTGATAAGATTCCGTGGTTCTTTTTACCGATTGTTACACCAACTGGTGGAACGGTGTTTATGCTTCTTACGGATAAGTATATTTCACCAAAAATAGGAAATGAAAATAGGAAAGACATAGTCAAAAGAATAGCCTTTGTTGTAGGGGGGTTTTGACAATGACTGTATATTCAATTATCTTGAGTTTATATATTTAGCAATTTACTGTATTTTTTCCTGGAAAATCTACTTCATAATCCTCACAGTCATCAGCGCGTTTGACACCGACGAGGCACCCTCGTATAAATTCGAGGTGGTACAACAGAATACAACAGCAAGCACGACTTCTCTAACCGGATGTTGGACGTGTCCGAGTTCGTTACTGACTACTAAGTCGCCGAGGGTCACCCCAGGACGGCGTCCAGTGGGCCGAGAGAGGCTTCACAGACTGGTACACCAACCCTGCAGACGTGAGTTTCTACTGAGAGACTCTATTTAACCGTTCGCGACAGTATCGAGGTATGATCGAACGACTCGTTTGGTACTCTTTACCAATTGTTGCTTCAGCTGGGAGCGTCGCGTTCGTGATCGTTACGAATCGTTACATCATTCCACGGGTTGACAACAGCCGTCTCGAGAGACCGATTCGAGGGCTAGCCATTATTGGAGGATTTCTTGCGACACTCATAGTATACACAGGCGTGTTGCGACTGATCACGTACGACGGGTGAGCCGTCTCTGTATCGCCCGAGTCGGGGTTTGGGACTTCGAACGCATCCACAGGCCGGCGTTCGTCAGATTGACACCACAGGTTCTTACTGTTATCAATCAACACTACGATCAGCCGGTAGTTCACGTTACTCGGAGTGTCTGCTGAGTGTGTGCGTGTGTCTCGAGAAACCCCGCCTAGTTGGCCGCCGTGCGTGTCCGCCGTCAGTCTGAGTGTCGAGTGAATTTATATCCTAGTAGTCGTAGCCGCTGACGTGTCCGACACCGACGAGACAGCTACCCGTGGCCCGAATGGTGAGACGACAGGGTACGACAAACTCGTCCGCGACGAGATTCCGGCGGTGATCCGCGCGGACGGCGCGGAGCCGGTGACGGAGCGTGTCGACGGGGCGGCGTACGAACAACGGCTCGCGGAGAAACTGCGCGAGGAGACCGCGGAGTTCTGTGAGGCTCGTGACCCCAAGGAACTGGCGGACGTGTTAGCGGTCGTCGACGCGCTCGTCGAACAAGTGGGTCGCGAGACGGTCGAGCGACTCCGCGAGCAGAAGGCGGCCGAACGCGGGCGGTTCGACGACGGGGTGGTTCTTCTACGGGTCGAGACGGACGGGAGTGGTAGGTCCGCCGAGGCGGACGGAGAGAGTGAGTCCACCAAGACGGGTGAGTGATATGTTCTCGCGGACTCGAACGAGGCGATTACTCCTGATCGGTGGCCGAGCGGTCGGCTACACGATGGGCATCGTAGGAGTGTGCTTCGGCCTCTTCACGGTACTGGTCGCGCACCACCCACCGGTCGGAGTGACGTGGGCCGCGGCGTACGCCCAGTTTCTCGCCGGGGAGACCGGTCTCTCGGTCGGGGTCCTCCTCCGAATCGCGTTCCTACTGTTTCCGCTGGCGCTGCTGCACGCTGTCTACAGAGACACAGTCGGGTTTCTCACCTTTGCACCAGCGATAGTTCTGCTCTGGGTCGACCCAGTCGTCCCCGTCGACGCTGGCGGGCTGCCGGTGCTCGGACTGTTGGTCTCTGGTTCGTTTCCGGTACCGATTTGGGCCGCAGTGGTCGGTATCGCCGCAGCGTGGAACGTCGCAGAGCGACTGGCCCCCGAGACCGACGGAGTGTCGGCAGCCGACACCGAGCAGTTCGGTCAGTACGCAGTTCGGTCGTGGCGTCTCGGCGGCGCTGTCGGCGGGTACACGCTCGTCGGAGCGTGTTGTCTCGTCGCCGTCGAGCGGATTGTCGGGATATCGGCCCCGGCCGCGCCGCTCCTCGGAATCGGGTTCCTCGCGTTCGGAGCGGTCGTCTACGAGTTTGTCGCGGCCGGCTCACACGTCGGCACCGGCACGCTCGCGGTCGGTGCGTGGGCCACCGGTCTCGCCGGCCTCCAGTACGACGGTGCCGTCCCGGGTGTCACGATCCCGGCAGCGGTCCTGCTCACGCTCGCGGCGGTCGGGCTGTGGCTCGACGAGCAGGAGCGTCGCCCTCGAACCGACCTCGATACACCCGACAGTCTCCGAAAGTCGTAATTCGGTCGCGGCGTATCAGGGGAGTAGACGAATGGACCCACGCATCCGCGACCACGCCGAGACGATCGTCGACCACTCGCTGGGGCTGTCGGCGGGCGACGACCTGGTGATCCGACTGCCGGCCGCCGCGGAGGATCTGGCGGTCGCGCTCCACGAACTGGCGGGCGACCGCGGCGCCAACCCGGTGTATCTGAACTACTCCGACCGCGCGCGGCGGGCGTACCTCCGGGCCCGCGAGGAGGGGTTCGAGACGGCCGACCACCACCTCGCGCTCAACGAGGAAGCCGACGCGTTCGTGATTGCGCGTGGTGGACCGAACGCGACCGAGATGGAGGACGTGTCGCCGGCGACGACCGCGGCGTTCAACCGCGCGAACAAACCGATTCAGGACGCCCGGCTCGAAGCCGACTGGTGTCTCACCCAGTTCCCGACACCCGGCCAGGCGCAGTTGGCGGGGATGTCGACGGACGCCTACGAGAACTTCGTCTACGACGCCGTCTCCATCGACTGGGAGGCGCAACGCGAGTTTCAAGCCCAGATGGTGGAGATCATGGACGACGCCGAGGAGGTCCGCATCCAGTCTGGCGAGGAGACGGACGTGCGGATGTCCGTCGCGGGCAACACGACGCTCAACGACGACGGGCAGGCGAACCTCCCCGGCGGCGAGGTGTTCACCGCGCCGGTGCGTGACTCCGTTGAGGGGGTCGTCCACTTCGACATGCCGTTGTACCGCCAGGGCCGCGAGATCGAGGACGTGCGGCTCCGCTTCGAGAACGGCCGCGTCGAGTCGTTCTCCGCCGCCCGCAACGAGGACGTGCTCGCGGGCGTGTTCGACACCGACGACAACGCCCGGTATCTGGGGGAACTCGGGATCGGCATGAACCGCGCGATCGACCGGTTCAGCTACAACATGTTGTTCGACGAGAAGATGGGCGACACCGTCCACATGGCTGTCGGCGCCGCGTACCCGGCGACCGTCGGCGAGGAGAACGAACTCAACGAGTCTGCCGAACACGTCGACATGATCGTCGACATGAGCGAGGACTCCGTGATCGAAGTCGACGGCGAGGTCGTCCAACGCGACGGGGAGTTCGTCTTCGAGTGAAGCTGGGTCGGTGAGGGCTGGGCAGCCACCCCTGTCGCGGTCCGGGCTATCACTTTTGCCGCCCGACACCCAACGTGTCGTATGACCGATCAGACCGTCGTCTCACTGTTGCCGTCGGCGACAGAGACACTCTGTGCGCTCGGGATCGAGCCCGCGGGCGTCACCCACGAGTGTGACTACCCGCCGCGGGTCGCCGACGCGCCGACCGTCGTCCACTCGACAATCGACACGGATGGCGACAGCGCCGCGGTCGACGATGCGGTACAGGACGCCGACGGCGGGGTGTACGAACTCGACCGCGACCGCCTCCGCGAGATCGACCCGGACGTGATCGTCACGCAGGGAATCTGTGACGTGTGTGCCGTCGACGAGACGGTCGTCCGGGAGACGGTCGCGGAGCTCCCGATCGACGCCGAGTTGGTCGCCACGCACCCCCACACCCTCGCGGACGTGTTCGACGACATCAAGCGGCTCGGCGCGGCACTGGGTCGCGAGGCACGCGCGGCCGAACTGCGCGCAGAACTGGAGGATCGGGTCGCCGCCGTTCAGGAGACGGTCGCCGCGGCCGACGACCGGCCGCGCGTCGCGGTGCTTGACTGGCTCGATCCGGTGATGGTCGCCGGCCACTGGGCGCCGGAGCTGGTCGAGATCGCGGGCGGCGAGCCGGTGATCGCGGAGCCGAGCGAACGGTCGGGTCCGATTCGGTTCGACCGGCTCCGTGAAGCCGACCCCGAGGTGGTCGTCGCCGCGCCGTGTGGGTTCGCGGTCGACCGCACGCTGGCGGACGCCGACGCGCTCACCGACCGTCCGGGGTTCGACGACCTCGCGGCCGCGCCCGACCGGGTGTACGTCGTCGACGGCAACCACTACCTCAACCGCCCAGGGCCGCGGCTGCTCGACACGTTGGCGTATCTCGCCGCCGTGATCCACCCCGACCTGTTCCCGGAGCCGCCCGCCGAGGCTGTTCGGCGGCTGGAACCGGCGGTCGCCTGAGTCGAATAATCGACGAGACGAGCCGAATCGCGTGCTACGAGGCGCGGTCGTGTGGCGCGGGGCGAAACGCACTCCACAGTGCCCGAGCTACACCCGCGAGTGACGGTGACGTTCGGTGACTGGCTGAACACAGGAGAGGCGACAGCACTGCTCGCGACGCTCGCGCTGGCGACGCTGTGTACGTCCGGGTTGTTTCTTCTGTCAGTCTGGGCGGTCAGACGCCGCCGGTCGCGGCCGTACACCTTCGTCGCAGCGGCAATCGGACTCTTAGTCGTCCGGTCGGTCGTCGGTGTCGGAACCGTTCTCGGTGTCGTTCCGATGCCGACACACCACCTCGTCGGGAGTGGGACGGACCTGCTGATCGCCGTCTTCATCCTCGCGGCCGTGGTCTGTGCCGGCGACGGTGTGACAACGTGAGCATCGTTCGACTACTGCACCAGACGACACTTCCGCGGCGGAGCCGAATCGGCACACATGGAGCTGACGCGGAGAACGGTTCTCGGGGTCGCTGTCGCCGGTATCGGCACCACTGGCTGTCTCGGCGGGGAGACACCGCCGCCGGCGACCGTCGCAGACGACACGCAGTGTGCAGACTGTGGGATGGTGATCGCGACACAGCCGGGACCCGCCGGCCAGACCGTCTACGAGGGTGACTCAGAGCCGACGCAGTTCTGTTCGACTGTCTGCGCCTACCGACACCGGTTCGACCACTCCGGTGGAGTGACAGTCACGTACCTCACCGACTACAGTACGGTCGACTACCGAGTACAGTCGTCTCCCCCGGTGGTCTCGGCCCACCTCGACACTGCAGCGTTCACCGAGGAGGATGCGCTCAAGCTCGTCGTCGGAAGCAGTCTCGAAGGTGCGATGGGACCGGCGTTGGTGCCGTTCTCGGAGTCGAGTGACGCGGCGTCCGTCACAAACGAGTACGGCGGAGAGGTGATCGACGCCGGCGAGGTGACGGAGACGATGGTCGCCGAACGGTAGTCGCCGTCTCTGAGCGACGGTCTGTTCTCAGTTTCTGGGAACGTACACGCCGGACTTCCGGCCAGGCAACGGACAACCGCAGTGTGAGCGACGTTCGTGCTCGGGTGTACGACTGTGTGCGTTCCGATCCAGGGGTTCACTTCAACAAACTCGAACGGACACTGGGGTTGGCGACCGGGCAGGTGCAGTACCACCTCCGGCGGCTCACGCGGGCCGGCCGCGTGACGGCGCAGGCGATCGGCGACCGCACGCACTACTTCGAGGCCGGGCGGTACGACGACTGGGAGCGTCGGACGTTGGCGTTGGCTCACCGCGAGACGGCTCGTGAGCTGCTCGTCACGCTGTCGAAATCGGGGCAGGCACGGGCGACGACGCTGGCCGACGAACTGGGAGTCGTTCGAAGTACCGTCGCCTGGCACGTCTCTCGGCTGACGGAGGCCGGTGTGGTCGAGAAGTCCTACGACGACAGCGGGCGTGTCGAACTGGCGCTGTCGCGCCCGGACGCGACGCGGCGACTGCTCGCGACGGTCGAGCCCTCGGTGTCTGCTCGGCTGCTCGACCGGTTCATCCGGCTCGTCGACGGCGGTGTGTACGACCGGGAGTAGCGACATCGGCCCAGGCGAGACGGTCACTGAGCGATCAGAGCCGAGCGACTACCGTCGCGAGACGGCGACAGTTGCCACGAGCAGGCTGAACAGGGTCCACCCGACCAGTCCGGCGACCGCAGGACCGACCGCGACAGCGCCAGGTGACCGCTCGACTGCGACGGCGACGACCGTCTCGAAGACGAGCCCACGGTACGCGCTCGTCGGCGACGCTGCGAGCACACTCGACAGTGTGTCGGAGCCGACGACACCCGCGTTGACGGCCGCGAGCAGTCCTAAATCGCCGCCGGCGACGACGGCAACCAGCCCGAGGAGTCCGGCGACGAGCGCCCGCCGGCGTGACCCCGATACAGCAGAGGCTGCGAGTGCGACCGCCAACGCCGCTGCAGCCAACAACGCGGTGCTGCCGAGGAAACGTCCGTACAGTGCCGGGCTATCGACCCCACCGTGAGTCGCGAAGACGGGTGACGCCGGGCCTGCAGACGCCGCGACGTAGCCGCCAACCAGTATCAACGGGATCGAGACGGCAGCCAACACCGCAGCGAGTCGGCCGAGATACACACCCAACACGTACGCAGACGACGGGACGGGGTACGTTTCGAGCACAGTGAGTGTCCCCCGACGGTCGTCGTCTGCGATCACGCGGTAACCGACCGCGAATGCGACCGCCGGCACCAACACCTCTGTCGGCACGAGCAAGTCGACGACAGTCGGAACGTAGCCAGTGTCGACGCCGCTCCCGGCGGCGGCGACGCTCGCGACAACCACACCGACGCCGGCCGTCAGCAGCCAGTAGGTCCGGCTGCGGACGACTGCGATCAGTTCACGCTCTCCGACTGCGCGGGTCGCCGCGAGGGCGGGTCGGAGAGCGGCAAAGCGGGTCACTGGTCGGCCTCCCGTGTGGTGTCGGTGCCAGTGATCGAGGCCTGTGCGGTCGTGTCCTCGTCAGCCGGTGTAGTCGTGATCCCATCAACATGGTCAACGACCGTCTCGACGAGTGGACCGCCCCACGAGGCACGTAACCCCGCAGGGCTGTCGTGCGCCACCAGTTCACCGCCGTCCAACACAGCGACGCAGTCTGCCGTCCGTTCGACGAGCGCGAGGTCGTGTGAGGAGATTACCACCGTCCGGCCGTCGGCCGCGAGCCGTTCCACAACGTCGAACACGCGGGCCGTCGCCTCCGGATCGAGACCACTCCCGGGTTCGTCGAGGACGACAACCGGTGGGGAGCCAGCCAGCGACTGTGCGACGCCGACCAGTCGTGTCATTCCTCCGGAAAGCGCCTCGATACGGCGGTCGGCGGCCGCCGACAGCCCAACACGCTCTACCAGCCGGTCCGGGTCGTCGTCGACGAGACGGGCGTAGAAGCCGAGTGTCTCTGCGACGGTGAACCCCGGGCGAAACGACGGGCGCTGCGGGAGGTAGCCGACCTCGCGTGTCGCTGCCGGGCCGTGGTACGCCACTGTCCCGGCCGTCGGCTCGTCTAATCCGGCCAACAGGCGCAACAGGGTCGTCTTGCCGGAGCCGTTTGGCCCGACTAATGCCGTCACCGCGGCCGCCGGAACGTCGAGATTGACAGCCGTCAGTGCCGCCACGTCCCCGAACGTCCGGTTGACCTCGTCGGCGTGGAGGCGTGTGTCTGTCATCGGGCCGCCTCCGTATCGAACCACGCTGGACCGGCGGCCGTGGTTCCGTTGCGTGCCCGGGCGAGCCGTGTCGGGTTCGCCGGCTCGGCCAACGGTGCGGTGTCGATCACGCCGGCGCTCCGGAGTCCGGGCGCACTCCCGCGGAACCCACGGAGCGCGGTGACAACTGGACTTGCTCGGAGTGTCGCTGCAGCATCGGTGTGGTGGAGCTGTCGGTCAAGCGGTGCCGTCGGAGCGTACGGTCGCGAACGGGTACCGTTCGGACGTTCTTTGCCGGTCGCGCCCTGCCAGTAGTTGCCGTCGAACACGCGGAGCACGCTCGACGAGGCGCTCGCGTGGCGGTCGTTGCCAACAAAGTCGTTGGCGGCGACCGTGCTGGAGGGGACGAGACTGGTCGCGCTCACGCCGACCTCGTTGTCGACGAGGATGTTGTGTTCGTACACTGACTGTGTCGCGGCCGTCGACAGCCCGTCGTCCGTGTCGACGATCACGTTCCGGGCGACGTACGTCCGGCTCCCCGCGGTGAGAACGCCCGCTCGGGAGCGGCGTACGTCGTTGCCGACGATGGCGTTGCCGGACGGGGAAGTCATGACAACGACGCCGGCGAGGTCCTGCTCGCGGGCGACGTTGTCTGCGACGAGTGTGTCGGAACTGTACATCAAGTGTGTGCCGAACCGCCCCCGGTCGAATCGGTTGTTCCGAACCACACTCCCGTCGGCACGGTGGAGATAGACGCCGTCACGCCCGTCGCGAAACAGGCTCTGTTGGACCACCACTGTCGACCGGAGTGCAGCGACGCCCATGAACCCGTCCTGCCAGCCGTCGGCCCCCTGGACGCGGACCCCGTCGACGACCGCGTCACCGCCGCGCACGAGCAGGCCACTGGCGTTTGTCACGACCGAGACGTTCCGGACGTACAGCCCGGAGGCGTTCGGTGTCGCCGTCACGCCGGCGTCGCCGGAGCCGTAGGCGGCGAGAACGCGCGCGTCCCACGAACCGTTCGCGTCGGCCAACTCGTCGCGCGGCGGAACGGTCTCGTTGCCCACGCCAGTGAGACGGACGCCAGCGACGGTGACGTTCGGCGCATCGACGCGGAGCACTGACCCGTTTCCGCCGCCGTCGATCACAACGGGCGCCGACTGGGCGTCACCGCCGACGGTCGGGTCGGGCGGGCTGACTGTGTCGCCGTCGTGAGCACCGGCCGTGTCGCTGCTGGAAGCACGGATCGTGAGCGGTTTTGTCACGTTCACGCCACCTCGGTAGCGGCCGGGCGGCACTACGACGGTCGTGTTCGGCGGCGCGTCGGTGACCGCCTCGGCGAGTGTTGCGGCGTCACGGCCGACGACGACGGACACCTCGCGGTCGAGGTGGGCACGGGCGGCAGTCACGCGCTGGTCGGCGCGGCGGTGGCGGTCGGTGACAGCGGACTCGGAGACGGCGACGGTCGCGGCGGCGAACTCGCGTTCGTCGAGTGTTTCCCAGCCGACCACCCGACCGCCGCAGTCGTCGGCGAACGCGGCAGCAGCCCCCTGATTACCAAATGGGACGATCAACGACTCTCCGGTGGGTGTCTGCGCCCCGCTGTCGACCACGTACACCGCGTCGCCGGCTGCGATCCACGCTGGTGTCGTCTCCGTCACGAGACTCCCGTCTCGACAGGCCGGAGCGGCTCCAGCGTAGTCGGAGACGTACACCGCGAGCGGGTAGCCGAACCGGTCTCGACGGTCTGGGGCGTCGAGCGCCGCCACTGCCTGTGACACGCCGACGTAGCCGAGGACGTACTCGTACTGCGAGTAGAACACCTGCACACGCGGGAGCATCTCACCACGCTCGGCTGCTGCCTGCTGTGTGGCACCGGTGTAGCCGCGTTGGATCACCTCGCCGTCTGTGACGGGCTCGGGAGCTGCCTCGCCGACCGGGACGAGAAACGAGCCGACGACGGCGACGAGGAACACCACTACTACTCCAGTGACGGCGGCCACGAGACGGCGGTCGATGGGTTCCACACGAGCCGTTGGCGACCGAGAGAAAAGTTGCGTGTGGTTCGACTCTCGAAAGTCGTCGGAACCCGTGACGACTCGTCTATCCACTGCGTTGTCTGCCGTGGGTCACTCGACCAACAGCCCTGCGAGTGCGTCGGCGACGCCGAACTCGGCGGTCTCGTCGGCGCCGGCGAACGCGGGCGCCTGGTTCACTTCGAGCAGTGTGTGGCCCCCGTCGCTCGCTCGACGGAGATCCACCGCACCGAATCGCACGTCCAACGCGTCGGCCGCCCGCCGGGCCGTCTCGGCGAGATCGTCGTCGACATTGAGCGGCGACACGCTCACGTCCTCGCCGGCGGCCTGGTCGAGCTTGAACGAGAACCGGTCACTCTCGTAGCGCATCCCACCGACGATCTGGCCGTCGAGCACGTACACCCGGAGGTCGTCACCGGGGACGAACGGCTGGAACTGGACGGGCGCCGCCCGGAGCTTCGCGAGTCGTTCCTCGTCGAGATCGTCGGGAGTCACCACCGCGGGCGGCGCACCCCCGGCGACCGGCTTGTAGACGACACGCCCGTGCCGCTCACAGAACCGTTCTGCGGCCGCTGGCTCCGTCGTGACGAGCGTCTCCGGCGCCGGGAGCCCGGCCGCACGGAACCGCTCCAGTTGGAGGGGTTTGCGTCGGTTCGTCCGGACGGCACCCGGCGACGGGAGCACCGTCGCACCACGGTCCGCGAGAATCCCGACGAGACTCTCGAAGGTGGTTCGGTGTTCTCGGAGCTGGGTGAGTGTCGCCCACACGTTCTCGTTGAGGTCGACGCCGTCGAGGAACGGGGTTGCCCCCGTGGTGAACAGTGCTGGCGTGTGCGCGTAGACGCCAGTCACCTCCCCGAGCGGTTCGCCGAACTCAATCTCGCCGTCAGCCTGCAACGAAATCGGCGCGCCGGGCCAGTCGTCGACCGCGACCTGGTGTGGGTCGCCACTGTGCCGTTCAACTGCTGCCGAGAGCTTGTCCGTCTCTGACATTTCTGACGGCGCCAACAGGAGTACTGTCACACGGACAGATGTGACCGATGACTGAAAAATGCGGCTTCCGCGTGCTGGTTTAGACTAATTCACGGTTGTGTACAAGTCCTGCATAGGGCAACAGCCTCGAACTGGACGCGGTCTTTCTGACTGAAACACGCCGGCTCCACGAACCAAACGCGGTCTAATTGCATTTTGTGATTTTGTAATTTTGTTTTTCAATATATAAGAAAAATATAGAAAATTTCAATACACTATGGGTGCGCATACCACACGTACCATGGAGCAACACGAAGTTACTGCGACCGATCAGTTCGTAGAAGACCTGACAGAAAAGCGGGCCGACGACGACTACTACCCGCCGTTCACCGAGATCAGCACCCTGCACCCGTGAACCGCCTCGGGGGCAAGCCCCGAAGCACCCGTTCAGGCAGCCCGTCTTCAGCAGCAGGCGGAAACGGCGGCCCCACCACCGTGTTGACCTGAACCGGACGCCACCCGCTGTGGCTTTGTCCGGCTACGGCACTCCGCCACGGTGAACTGAATCTTTAACAACTCCGCCGGTCTCGGTTGTTACATGACGGTCGTCAGCGTCTCGATGCCCGAGGAGTTGTTGAATCGGCTCGACGAATTCGCGGAGGAGCACGGCTACACGGGTCGCAGTGAGGTGATCCGCGAGGCCGGGCGCGACCTCCTCGGTGAGTTCGAGGACGCGAAGCTGGAGGACCGCCACCTGATGGGCGTGGTGACGGTCGTGTTCGACTACGAGACCACCTCTGTCGAGGAGAAGATGATGCGGCTCCGCCACGAACACGAGGGGACGGTCGTCTCGAACTTCCACAGCCACGTCGGCGGCCACCACTGTATGGAGCTGTTCATCCTGGAGGGGCAACTGGAGGAGATCTCGACGTTCGTCGGCAAGGTGCGCGCGACGCGGGACACGCTCACTGTCGACTACTCCGTCCACCCGGTCGACGACTTCGGCCCGTTGGACGATCTGTGAGTGCACACCGCGAGAACGAGTAAGAAGACAGGGGGAACCGCGACGGAGCGTGTGGGGACTACTCCGGCCCGGCGTACCCCTCTACCCCGAAGCTGTTCGTGGTTTTCGTGTCGGTGTCGGTGGTTGTCGACTCGTCGGTCCCGGTGTCGGTGACCGCGTCAGCGTCGCGGGGTTTGCTCGCGTCGTCGCCAGCGCTGCCGGGGTCGCTCGCGCCGCCGCCAGCGTCGCCGGGCGTGGGTGTCTCGACGACGGTGAACAGGAGATTCACCAACAGGTTCAGCGTCGCCTGTCGCTCGTCGGGGGTCAGGTCGTAACGTGCGCCGACATCACTGTCACCGGGGACGGCGTCGGCCAGATCGCGGTTCGCGGGCGAAGTGACAACGCCTGCCCCGCGCACGTCTGCCAGCGCCTCCGTCACCACGCGCAACAGCCGTTGGAGCTGGCCCGCGGAGGCGGCCCGCTCGCTCGCGAGCGTCTGCCGAACCTCCTCGATCCGCACGCGCAACTCCTCGGCGCGGTAGCTCGGGAGTGGGTGCGCTTCGAGATCCTGTCGGAACTGCTCGTACTCGTCTGCCAGCGTCGCTGCGTCTGTCGTGCCGTCAGCTATTTCTGACGGTGAATCGTTCGAACACATGTCGTGTGCGGGTCGCGCACGACACTACGGCGGCGGGGCGTTGCAGCGCCCTGCCGTTTCACCGGCGCCCGCCGTAGCGTCGTATTTCAGGTTGTGGTGACTACGGGTAGTAAATGTTACGGCGTATTGAACTAGCGTCGAGACGTGAACGGTGAAATGTCAGATTTGAACAATAATATCGTCTGGACGGCGAGCAGTCTGGGTCGTTCAGTCGTCGCACACCGTGTACACCGATTCACGGCGGCAGATGTCGGTCGTAGACGTTTCTCCGGTGGCCAACGGCTTCGACGATCAGTCGGTCGTCCTCTCGGTTCCAACTGATGATCGCGCGGTAGTCGCCGGCTCTGAGTTTGTAGTACGGGTAGCCGGTCAGTTTCTCGAGTCGGTGAGCGGTCCAGTCTCTCGCCTCGTCGAGCTTCGAGACGAGCCGTTCCTGCGTCTCGGTGTCGAGTCTGTCGAGCAGGTCGAGCGCCCTCGGCGTCCACTCGACCTCAGTCATCGAGGCCCAGTCGATCCTTCACGTCTGCCTGCGAGACCGTCTCGCCGTCCTCACGTTGTTCGCGGCTCTCGGCGAGGTGGTGGAGCGCCTCCGCGGAGAGTTCTGTCGGCGGTTCGACGGCGTCACGGAGTGCGTCACGGATGAATTCGGATTTGTTCGTGTAGCCGCGTTCCTCCCACACGCTGTCGACCTCGGCCAACAACGCTTGCGGAACCCGTACGTTAATTTTCTCCATCTCTCCGTCGCCGCTAGTGTCGCTGTCAGTGCTCACGATCTGTGATACATCTGTATCACACAAGAAGGTTCGCCACCGAGACGGGCCGAGAGCCCGAAACGGAACGCCGAGACCGTCCGGCGCAGTCTCGACGGCGCCCAGTTCGGCGAGTTCGATGTGGTGGCCGCCGCGCTGAACTACAACTACTCGTGGAAACTGTACGCGGCGCGCCGCATCCGCGCAGAGAACGCGGACCGCCTGACCGAGGCGGCTCACCGCGCGTTCGACGACCTCGTCGACGCGCTCGAACTGTTCGGGCCGGCACGCGAACAGTTCAAGACGCTGTACTTCCAGTGGGCGCTCGTCGACCTCTCCCGGACGATGTTGTACGCATCTGTCCCCGCGCTCCTCACCGCCGTCGCGGGGATCGTCTATCTTGATCCGGCGTTGTTCCCGGCGACCGCGTTCGGCGTGCGCCCGCTCGTTGTCGTGGTGAGCGCGGGCGTGGCCGTCTCCCTGTTGCCGTTCGCGTTCCTGTTCGCCTACATCCTCCGCATCGTCACCGTGGCGAAACGCACGCTCTCCATCGGGCCGTTCATCCTCCGGGAGACCGACCGGTCTCGTGATCTCGACTGGAGCGACTCCGAGACGGCGCGTAGTCGAGATGCGGGCGGCGAGGACGAGTAGCGTGGCTGTCGACCGTTTGCTCGGCAGCGCGAACGCTCGACGGGCAGATCCAGCCGCACAGGCGTGAGAGTGGCCTCGGCAGTCACGACTCACAATCTATCCATAGTGAATGTGTTTAGCGCGGCTATAGGCGCCGCTCAATCCGTAATCCGTTCACTTTCTCTTACTGCTCCTCAATCGGTGGGACTGTGAGGGAATATAGACCTGCTTCAACTGCACTGTCGCCTGGTACTCTGACTCGGGGTCATCGGTATGCTGAATTAGGATGTGTCGATGGCGTTACCCGAACGGGAGTATTCCGGAGTCCTGCTTTGCTTCAATGTGGTCACGGAGGTTGCATGCGGCCGACGCTATCTCCTCGCTCTGGGCCGAGAAGTCGCGGGTGATCTCGTCTTCGGTCTTGCCGACGGTCGTGACCTCTTCGTTAGGGGCGTCGAAGTTGGCCAGCGCCCACTTCGTCTTGATCTCTTGGTCGTCGATACCGTCGCATACGTCAAGACATCAAGACGAATCGGTTCACAGTGATGGACAAATATGGACATAAGACTTTTATCGTCCTATCTGATTATTGTATATGTTAATGTCCGGTGTACTTGACGCAGACTTCCCGTGGACCGATGAGCAGCGGCGAGTCATTCAAAACCACGATGGGCCCCTTCAGGTGGTGGCGTGCGCCGGGTCGGGGAAGACTCACACAGTCTCAGCGAGAGTAGCGCAGATGGTACATAATGGTGTGGATCGTGACAAGATACTGGCGTTTACGTTCGGCGAGAACGCTGCCGAGGAACTGAAGGTCAGGATACGCGAATGGATGCAGCGCGCTGATCTTGAAGACGAATCGCTCGGCGAGATGTTCGTTAACACAATCCACTCGTTCTGCCAGGAGGAGATTCTCAACGAACATCGTGAAGAGACGCTAAACCACGACGTTCTCAATAATAACGAGCTTGCGGCATTCATATCGAAGCATAGTAATGATCTTGACCTCTGGGACCTCCCTTGCGGCCACAAGTACGAGAAAATCAAGTGGTTTATCGAAGATATCAATACGATTAGACGAGAGCTGATAGTGGAGGATTTGGCGGCCTCCGACGATGAACATGCCCCCGAGTTAATAGAGGCATACTACGAGTACCGTCAGCTGATGGACGAGTACCACTTCTACGACTATCAAGAGTTAATCTACCGCGCTGTCCGGCTCCTACACGAGAATCCTGAGGTACTTGCGGAGGTGCGCGAGCAGTACAAGTATATCATAGTTGACGAGTATCAAGATATTAACCCGGCGCAGGCGGAACTCATCAACCTCATCTCTGGAGACGATCCCAATCTTTGTGTCGTGGGCGACGATGATCAGTCGATCTACGGGTGGCGTGGCGCCCGTCCCGAGGACTTTCGTGGCTTCACTGACCAGTACGGCGGCGATCGGGAAGTGTTATCAGAGAATCACCGCTGCTCGGAGATGATTGTCGACATCGCACAGGAATTCGTTGAACAAAATGAAGACCGCTTGGACAAGCCGATGGAGTCGGAGAATCCGTTTGATGTTGGCGACGTCTATCAGCATTACTTTGATCATGAACACGAGGAAGTAGCGTTCATCGCGAATCGGATTGAGGATATTCACGGAACGGTTTACGAGAACCCAAGCGGGGATGAGACCACACTCAGGTACGGTGACATTGGGATTTTACTCAGGAAAAAAACACATATGCAAGAAGTACAGCGGGAGCTGGATGAGCGGGGGGTGCCTTACACCATCCGGGGAAGATCTAGTGTATTTGAGAACCTGACCGCGGGTCTCATCAGGCTCGCGTTTGCCTACGTGGCCCGTGGGCTGGAGGATAATGATGACGCGTACATGCATGACACGCCGCTTGAAATCTGGGATCCGAATTCGGAACGTCCGGGGTCCGGGAACGACGAGTATTTCACTGTTACAGAAGACCTCTTGCGCCGCAAGATCCGGACAAATCCAGGGCTGTGCGAGCGAGAGGATGAAATTATAAAGAAATTAGATGAACGTCAAAACTGGTATAAGAACCCGACTTCACGACGGATTGAGCCGCAGACTGAACTCCACAAGATCTTAGAAGCTTTCGGTATCGCTGAACTGAACGGCGACGGAGTTGACCTGAATGCTGAAGCCTTCGAGGAGTCAGTGATGTACAACATTGGGCAGATCAGCGAGCTGGTCAAGGACTTCGAGTCAGTCTACGAAATAATATTCCCGGACCAGCTTGAGGAGTTGGTGGACTTCCTTGATTACTCGTACTACAATTCGCGGTCAGAGATAGAGGACCCTACTCTAGTGGACGCCGTTGACCTACTGACAATCCACTCGGTCAAGGGGCTACAGTATCCAGCAGTCTTTATTCCTGGTCTTACAACGCAGAAGTTCGACTCCACTCCGCCTCGTAGCTTTATTCGCACAGAGGAGTGGATACCTCAGGATGTTTTCGACTATGACGAGTACCAAGCATCAACTGAAGAGGAGAGGCGGTTATTGTACGTCGCGATGACTAGGGCCCAGAAGTACTTAGCACTTACTGGAGCACGGAATAATGAAGGCTACGATCAGCGCCAAAACGAGTCGACATATTTCAAGGAAATAGAATCTCATGATTACCCTGGAGTGATGAGATCGACCGAGCCCGACCCAACACCGCGTGAGCGGCGCGACATCCCAGCCGGCCCCCAGGATTACATCTATCCAACATCCTTCAGTGATCTCCGCTACTACCAGAAGTGCCCCTACGACTACAAGCTACGGAAAATATATGGGTTCGCACCCCCGATAGATCAATCGCTGGGGTTCGGTTTCGCAGTCCACGATCTCCTCCGTGAGATGCATGAGCGTCAGGAAGACGAGATCATCCCGATGACCCCCGGAGAGGTGAGAACGGCTGTCCACGACGAAGACAGGTTTTACCTCCGCTACGCAGAGGGTGAGATTGAGGACAATCTCCGCAACGCGGCCGAAGAGATGCTCGTTAGTTATTGCGAGGATTACCAAGACGAGCTAAAAAACACTTATCGGTCCGAGGTTCCATTTGAGATCCTGTTGTCGGACGACGACAGTAATGGGACGGCCCTAGTTTCCGGCTCAATCGATCTACTTGAGCGTAGGGACCCGGAGACTGACGAGATTGTAGAGGTTGATATCGTTGACTTCAAAACCAGCGACGAGCCGGACCGAGAGGAGGAGGATGAGGAACTTCGCGACCATCGGTTTCAAGTCAAGTTGTACGGCCTCGCCACGAAAGCGGAGTTTGATCTTGATGCGACAGACGGTTATATTCACTACCTGAGTAAAGAGGAAAACGAACGCATTCCAGTTGATCTGTCCGATCAAAAGATCCGGCAGGTCAGACTCCATGTAGAGAATATTGTCGATCAGATTATGGATCGTCAGTTCTTCGCTGACCCAGAGCCGGACAAGTGCGGCGACTGCGATTTCGAGACAATTTGCCCGCATGCGGCCGACAACTGACTAGTCGCCCGAGGCGGCCCGTGGCGCCGGATTGAGTGCTTCCCAGTCCACCAACGGGGCAGGGCGCAGCGCCTCTTGATCGCTCTTGACAGGATCGTTGACCTCCATACCTTCAAGATGGCGGTGGACTGCCACGCCGATGTGGTAGGCCAGCTTTGGCGGAACCGCATTGCCGACCTGGGAAGTCACGTGCTTTTTGTACGTGCTCCCAAATTGAAAGTCATCAGGGAAGGTCTGGAGCCGGGCGCCTTCCCGCATCGTTATTGAGCGGTTCGCCTCCGGGTGTAGATAGCGACCCTTTTCAGGCTTCACGAAATCGGCTCGGACGGTGACCGACGGCTCATCCCACCAAAGCCGACCGTACAGATCGGTACCGTAGTTGTCGGGGTAGTCTTTCCAGCACTCCGGGAGATGCTCCTCTGGGATGTCCAGCCGATTCCCGCCGGGCGGAACCGCCTCCATACGCTGGCGCGTCCGGTCGGTCACGTTACGGCCGACATGGTAGTTCTTGCCGGTTGGCTCGCGCGGTAAATCCCCGATGGCATCCCTGACGGTCCGCACCGGACCGGGCGGCCTGCCGGGAAGGAACGGCACACCCAATTTGCTGCCGACGACAAATGCTCTAGTCCGCTTTTGCGGGACACCATAGTGATGTGCGTCAAGCTTGCCGGCGACGACATCATATCCCAGGCGGTTAGCCTCATCTGATAAATTGGACGATTCGGGGGTGCTGAGGAAACGGGGCACGTTCTCAACAACGAACACCGTGGGGTCAATATCGCGTACAGCCCGCATAAACTCTCGCCATAGAGAGTTCCGTTTATCCGAAAGGTTTTGTGTTTTCGTTGAGTTTAGTTTTGAGAAGCCTTGGCAAGGAGGGCCTCCGATAATAACTTCGGCTCCTGCCCACGGCGAGAAGTCACGAATGTCCTGTATATCTTGCTGCCGAACATCCGCTGATTTGAAGTTATTTTTAAATCCTTCTGCAGCGTATTTTTGCTTTTCAACAGCAAAAATAGTTTTAAAACGTTTTCTTTTAACGCCAAAGTCAGCGTACCCGAGGTTTGCCAAGCCAGTGAGACGATCCGGCTGCTCAAAGCCCAGGGACAGCCCTCCAACCCCGCTGAAGAGATCAACTACCCTGTATGGTTGTGTTGCCATCTGTAATGTCTGTCTTGCTTTATTGTTATCAAACTTTTTGTACCCTTCCTTGCTCGCCGGCGTTGAGTTTAGCATTATCATTAGCATCTATCCTATGTATTTTAATTTTGCTATTTATTGAACGTAAATAATGTGATATATAAGAACAAAATATATTTGTTTTCAATTTTATTTCTTTTTTGAATTGGGTGTAGAGCGATTCCCTGGTGTTCGTTCAATCCTCGTCGCAAATATATGATAGAAAGCTGGCCTCGGCACTCATAGGGCTCGTCACGGCCGGGTGCCAGCCGGCTCGGCCCGGTGGCTCGTCATCGGCCGTCCGCGGAGAGACACGCCGGCGCGAAGTGTCTTCTCACTCGCGCCCGTCCGTCACTCGCCGTTGGAACGTGTGTGGCGCGACCTGGGCCATCGTCGCCTCCAACTCCTGCAACGAGGTGGTCTGGACGAACGCCTCCTGTGACCGGTAGGTCACCCGGAACCCCCACTCGTCGCGTCCGACGTACGCCGTCCGGTTCACCTGGAAGATCGCCTGATCCTCGTGGAGATCGGCGACCCGTTGGAACGTCTCCCGCGCGGCCGACGGCGGCTCCGTCGCCGGGATCGTGAGCTTGAGCCTGAGCGTCCGCATCCACCCGACTGTCGGGTTGCGACCGGTTTGAACCGCGCGCCGTCGGTGTCCCAGCGAGTGTAACAGAACCGAACAGTTACGAGTCGTCCACCGTAGGAGGAACCGTGACGAACCTGTTTCAGCGGTCGATCTTCCGGTACGGCGTCGCGGCGAGCAGTGCGACCATCGTCGTCGCCACGGCGTGGTTGTTCTTCGACGGTCCCGTCCGGTATCTCCTGTTGGGGATGGCGGGGGTGGAACTGCTCGTCGTCCCGTGGGTACTGAAGCGAGTCGGTGAGGCCGCCGAGGAGGAGACCAGCGAGACCGACGGCGTCGAACTGTAACTACTGGCCACAGTTGGGCCGTCGGTTACGTCTGCCAGTCGAACGCCCGCTCCAAGTCGTGTGGGACGTGACCGGTCGCTTTCCGCGCGCGGTCGAGATACCGCCGGAGATCGGCCCGGAACGCCGGGTCGGCGACCGCGATCACGCGCTCGGCCCGCTCCGTCGGCGTGGTGCCGCGCAGATCAGCCACGCCGTGTTCCGTCACGATCACGTCCGTGTCGTGTTCCGTGTGGTCGACGTGTGTCGCCATCGGGACGACCGTCGAGAGATCGCCGTCGCCGGCGGTCGACGGGAGCGCGACCACCGTGCAGTGTGCGTTTCGGTTGAAATCGACACTGCCGCCGACGCCGTTGAGTAGTCGCGACCCGCGGACGTGTGTGCTGTTGACGTGGCCGTAGATGTCCACCCCGACGGCGCTGTTGACCGCGACGACACCCAGCCGGTCGATCAGCGCGGGCGCGTTCGACACGTCCGACGGCCGGAGCACCACGCGGTCGGCGTACCGCTCCGGCTCCGCGAACAGTCGGTCTTGCCCCGCCTCCGACAACGCCAACGAGGTGGCGGAGGCGGCCGACAGCCCTCCCTCGTCGAGTAGGTCCAACAACCCGTCTTGGATCACCTCGCCGTAGTAACGCAGGCCGGCGTCCGCCAACGGCGAGCCGGACAACGCACCCATGAGGGCGTTGCCCAGACTGCCGACCCCGAACTGGAGGGTCGGCGCCGCGCCGACGACCGGATCACGGCGGATCTCTGTCTCCAGAAACTCCAGCAGGTGGTCGGCGATTGCCCGGTCCGTCGCCGTCGGATCGCGAAACTCGTAGGGGTCGTCACGGCGGTCCGTCCGGACGACTGCTCGGAGCTTCGCCGGATCGAACCGGACGACCGGCTCACCGACCCGTTCGCCGGGCGCGGTCACGGCCAACGGCTCGCGGTTCGGCGGCGGGTCGCGGACGACCACGTCGTGGAAACGGGCCAGCGCCCGCGGCTGTGCGGCGTTCACCTCGACGATCAGCTCGTCGGCGGCGCGCACGTACGCCGGCGTCTGGCCAATAGAGGTGGACGGCGCCAGCCAGCCGTCACCGACCGCGACCGCCTCCACTACCGCCACGTCGGGGTCGACGAGCCGCCCGAACCGCACCTCGTCGCTCAGTCCCGCGATCCCGCGGTCCGCGAACCCCATCGTCCGCTCGTTCGCGGCCCGGCGCGCCTCCGGGGTCGCCTGGTACGGAAACCGCCGCGCGACCGCTCCGGTCTCGACCAGCGTCGTGTCGATCGGCGGGCCGGTGCTCCCGCCGGAGACCACCGTGAGCGACAACGACCGGTCGTCGGCCGCCGCCGCGAGCGCCTCCGGTGTCGCCTTCGGGTAGCCGACGCTCCCGAACCCCGACGCCGCCAGCGTCGCGTCGTCCGCGACAATCTCGGCGGCCGCCGCGGCCGACCGCTCCGGCAGGTCGGGCGGCACCCGCTCGCCGTCGAGCAGTGTCGAGAGCGCTGTCATTCGTCGTCTCCGTCGTCGCCCGTACGCTCGCTCCGCGCGTCACCCGGCTGTGTGCCGACTCCCTCCGGCCACCCCGGCGGCTGGGCCGCCGACGGCTCCGCGTCCGCTCGTTTCCGCACCATCGGCGTCCGGGTGAGCGACAACACCTGTTCGTCGCGTTGGGTGTAGGCTCGCAGCTCGGTGGTGACGATTCCGACGTGATCGCGGGACTCTGACTCGCGTTTCTCGAGCACCTCGCTCTCGGCAAACAGGGTGTCACCGTGGTAGACGGGGCCGAGATGGCGCACGTCGTCGTACCCCAGATTCGCCGTCGCGTTCGCCGACACGTCGATCACGCTCATCCCGACCGCGAGCGCGATCACGTACAACCCGTTGACGAGTCGCTCGCCAAACTCCGTCTGTGCGGCGTACGACTCGTTGAAGTGCATCGGGTTGACGTTCATCGTCAGGTTGCTGAACCAGACGTTGTCAGTCTCCGTCACCGTCCGCCCGTACGGGTGTTTGTACACGGTTCCGACCTCGAAGTCCTCGTAGAACCGACCGTGCCAGCCCGCCTCCAATGTCACGTTCTCTGTCATCTGTCGGTAGTGTGTTCGGTGTCGTCGTATCTGTGTTCGGTGCTGTCGTGTCTGCGTTCGGCGTTGTTGTTGTTGTGTCGCGCGAGCGTCGCACGCATCTCGTTCGTGACGACCGCGTACCCCTCGTCGAACCCCATTCCGGGTTTCGCCAGTAGTTGGGCGGCGTCCGTCGCCAGCCCGACGTGGGCACACGCCCGCGCCGAGACGGTGGTCTCGTTGCACGTCCCGCCGAGATACGCCCGCACGTCTGTCCCCCCACAGTACCGGACCGCGCGCCCGCTCTCGGCGACCGACCCCAGATCCGGGGTCTTCACCTGCACCACATCCGCCGCCCCGGCGTCGACGAACCGCTCGACATCGGCGCGTGTGTCACACCACTCGTCGGCGACGATGTCTACCGCGACACCCGCCTCGTCCAGCCCGTCACGCAACTCGGCCATCGCGTGAATCTGCGCCTCGTGGCTCCCGGCGTCGACCGGTCCCTCGACCTGCAACGGGTACGGTGCAGCCGCATGCACCAGTTCGCGGAAGTAGTTGACAACCTCGCGACGGTCGTACGGTGGGCCAAACAGCTCCCCGAGAGTTCCGTACACGTCGACGTGGATGCGGGGGTCGTAGTCGTCCGGGCCGAGTTCGTCTGCCCGTTCTGTCAGCCACGACAGATACTCGACCAGCCGCTCGCCGTCGCGCCCGATCTTCTGTGCGTTGTTGAACAACCCGTGGGGGAGCACCGACACCCCTTTCAGCAACATCTTCTCTGCGCCCTGCCGGCGGTCGTCGCCGCTCTGGCCAAACACCGGCACCGGCTCGCTCGCGGGCTCGGTGCCGAGCGCGTCCGCCAACACCCGAGTGCGGGTCGTCCCGCGTGCCGCCGCGGCCGCGGCGAGGAGTGCCTGCGAGACGCCGTACCGGACGGCGGTGTGGAGCCGCTCCCCGTCGGGGCGGAGCGACTCCACGACGGCCGCGTTGTCCGCGAACGCCGTCGGGTCCCGGCCGACCAACGCCTCGGCGACTGCCCCCTCGACGCGCGGGGCGTACTCTGCCGCGCGGAACAACGGATCGCGGTCGCCCGCGCCGGAGTACTGGACGGCGGCACAGTCCCCCCGCAGGACGCGGCCGTCGCTCGTCTCGATCTGGACGAGTAACGACTCGCCCGGCTCCCGAACCTGCTCGTACCCCGGTGTCTGTGGGTCACCCGTGTACGCGACTCCGTCTCTGTCCGCGCCCGCGGTGATCGCAGCCTGGTCGTCGAAGAAGAACGCCGACGAGCCGGGTGACGCGGTGACACGGTCGATCCTCACGACTCACCACCCGGGCGGCCGACGAGCCGCCCGTCCGACACCGCCGACACGTCGTCGGCCACCATCCGGAAAGAGAGCGTTCGATCCTCCGTCGCCGCCCGTTCCGCCAGCCGCGCGCGGTGGGTCTCCTGCACGTCCTCACTCACCGCGACGTTGCCGAACTTCAGGAACCGCACCCGGCCGTCATCGTCCCGGGCGGGGAGCATGTCCCCCGCCGCGGCGTCACTCGGCGGGAACGGCACGTCCAACAACCCCCGATCGAACGCCGCGAGCGTCCCCTGTGCCCAGTCGCCGTCGCCGGCCTCGCGGACGGCGTCCAACATCGACCGCACGCTGCGCTCGATCAGCTCCTGTTCCCGGTCGACACCGTCGACGGTGATCTCCTGTTCGGTCAACATCCGGAGCGTCTGTTTCGTCGTCCGCGTGCCGGCGGCGTTCGCCTCGGCCGTCGGCACACCTTTCGCCTCCTGTGGCGACTTCGTGATGATCTTGTCCGGCTCGGCGAGTGCGGCCGTCGCCGCGCCCAGCCCGATCACACCCTGTGCTCGCGCCTCGTCGCGCGGGAACCCACCCATCCACTGGTGGAACACGCTCGTCACTGTCACCGCACTCGGCAGATACTCCGCTCCGAGTCGCTCCATCGCTTGGATCGCCGCCACGTCCTGGACGACGTTACCGACCTGACCATAGCCGAGTGTCACGCTCCGGACGCCCTGTGTCGCGGCGAGTAGTCCCTCCAACACACAGACGGCGATAGTGATCGACGGCGGGACGAGCGTCCCGGTGAGCGGGCCGAACGGCTCGCGGTTGATCGTCACCCCGCGGTCCGTGTACGCGCCACATAGCCGGTCGACGTACTGCCAGTGGTCGATCGTCTCCGCCAGCGAGTACTTCGACGTGTACGGGAGGTTGTACGTGATCGGGCCGCCCTCGAAGCTCTGGAACCCACCCGCGAGCGTCACCGCCGCCAACGCCCGCGCGTCGGGGGTGCCGTGTCGCACCTGCACCGGGCTGTCGACCGCCTCGATCAGTTCCCGACAGCCATCGACCCCGTGGTTCACCGCCGGGAACCCGTTCAGTTCGTCCTCGCCAGTCTCGCGTGACCGCCTGAGTCCCTCCCGCGCCTCCTCGTAGGCGTTGTCCCGCGTGTACGAGTCGATCGTCGTCGGCAGCAGATCTGCCGCGCCGGCCGTCTCTATGTGGTCGAGCAGGTCGATCTGGTCGTCCAGACACGGCACGCCGGCGCGCGGCTGGACCAACACCCGGTCGGCGTCTGCCACCACGTCCGCGAACTGCTTGCTCGCGGGCAACGACTCGTGGAATGCGACGGCGTCCTCGAAGTCGACGGCCTCAACCGTCGGCCACGCCTCCGCGACCGCGCGGTCTTCCGCCAGCAGTTCCTCGTCGCTGAGACGAACGTCTCGGACCATCGCGTTACGACCGGACCCTCGTCCGTTCGTCCTCGACACCGGCGTGTTCGTCGACGCCGAACTCCGCGCGCAAGGCGGCGACAACCTCCTCGAACCCCGTCTCGGCGTCGAACACCTGATCGAACCCCATCTCCCGGAAGCGTCGTCGCACTGCCGCGAACTCCCGTTGGCCGACGGCGAGGTTGCCGCCGATGTACGTCACCGGGTCGATCTCCGCGTCCGCGAACTGCTCGTGGAGCCCCTCACAGTCCTGCTCTGCGTGGCCGTACAACGACGACACCAACACCG
>ERZ1034486.50-NODE-50-length-36063-cov-5.669518_pt1 | contig 36063 bp, 32 predicted proteins | sample MGYA00520683_ERZ1034486 | MGnify/ENA primary metagenome ERZ1034486 (study PRJEB33760, sample SAMEA4777685) | hypersaline lake metagenome | biome: hypersaline environment; feature: brines | place: Spain | collected 2012-08 | depth 0 m ...
GCCATGAGCGGGAAAGACGACTACTACAACCGATCCAAACAGCAGGGGTACCGCGCCCGGTCCGCCTACAAGCTGAAACAGCTCGACGAGGAGGCGGACCTGCTCGCCCCCGGCGACACCGTGGTCGACCTCGGGGCCGCGCCCGGCGGGTGGCTCCAGGTCGCCGCCGAGGAAGTCGGCGAGAGCGGCACCGTCGTCGGCGTCGACCTCCAGCGCATCGAGGACCTCGACGAGGGCGACGTCGAGACGATCCGCGGAGACATGACCGAAGAGCGCCCCCGACACTACCTGCGCGAGGCGGTCGGCGAGCGCGGCGCCGACGTCGTCGCGAGCGACATGGCCCCGAACATGACCGGCGAGTACTCGCTCGACCACGCCCGCTCGGTCCACCTCGCGCGGCAGGCGCTCGACACCGCCGACGAGCTGCTCGCGACCGGCGGCGACTTCGTCGTGAAGGTGTTCCAGGGCGAGGACCTCGACGCCTTCCGCGACGACGTGAGCGAGTCGTTCCAGTACGTCCGGACCGTCTCGCCGCCCGCCTCGCGGGACGCCTCCTCCGAGGTGTACCTCGTCGCGAAGGGGTACACGACCTCGCCGGTCGCCGCGGGCGACCGCGTCGAGGTGACGATAGAGGAAGAGGGCGACGAGGGGGACGGTATCGCCTACGTCGACGGCTACACCCTGTTCGTCGACGCCGACGTCGGGGAGACGCTCGCGGTCGAGGTCACCGACGTCAAGCCGCGCTTCGGCTTCGCGGAGCCCGTCGACGGCGCGGAACCGTCGGCCTGAGCCGGCGCGGTCGGTCGGTCCCGCCCGTGAGTTCGCCTCCGCCCGCCCGGTCGCTATCAGGCGGAATAATCTGACTCTCGATGTTATATACCCCCGCGGGCGAGTGACGACAAATGGACAGTGACGACGCGCGCTCCGGCCCCGATCGCGGTGCCGTCGACGGCGACCGCTCGACGGCGACGACCGACCCCGACGCGACCACCGACGGCGGCGTCTCGTCGGAGACGACGCCCCCGCCGAGAGCGCCCGACGGCGACGTGCCGACCGAGGCGTTCCGGGAGGTCGCCGACCGGCTCGCCGACGGCGACCTCGGGGCGCGGTTCCCGGCCGCGGAGGCCGACGGCGAGGCGGCGGCGCTCGCGGCGACGCTCAACGAGTTCGTCGAGGGGGTCGCGGAGACGGTGTCCGACGTCGACGGCTTCGGCGACGAGGTCGCGGGCGCGACCGAGCACGTCCGGTCGAACGTCGACCGGGCGACGGCGCAGAGCGACGAGGTGTTCGCCGCGGTCGACGACATCGAGGCGGCCGCGGCCCGCCAGCGCGACGACATCGAGGCCGCGACGGGCGAGCTCCAGACCGTCTCGGCCGCCACCGAGGAGGTCGCCGCCTCCGCGGACCAGGTGGCCGAGACCGCGGCCGACGTCGCCGAACGGGCCGACGAGGGGACCGACGCCGCGACGACCGCGATCGAGGACCTCCGCGTCGTCGACGAGCGCACCGAGGAGGCCCTCGAACGGGTCGAGACGCTGGAGTCGGAGGTCGCGGCGATCGAGGACGTCACCGACCTGATCCAGGACATCGCGGACGAGACGAACATCCTCGCGCTCAACGCCTCGATCGAGGCCGCCCGCGCCGGCGAGGCCGGGGCCGGCTTCGAGGTGGTCGCGGAGGAGGTCAAGGGCCTCGCGGAGGAGGCGCGGGAGGCGACCAGCGAGATCGAGTCGTCGATACGGTCGGTGCGCGCGGAGACGGACGCGACCGTCGAGGAGATGGCCGAGATGCGCGAGCGCGCCGACGAGGGGATCCGCACGGCCGAGGCGGCGCTGGAGGCGTTCACCGACCTCGCCGGCGACGTTTCGGAGACGACGAGCGGCGTCGCGGAGATCCGCGACGCGACCGACGACCAGGCGACCTCGATCGAGGCGGTGGTCGACGCCGTCGAGTCGGTCGGCGACCTCGCCGAGGAGACGGTCGCGGAGGCGGGCGACGCCACCGCGGTCGCGCACGCCCAGAAGACGTCGCTGGCGGAGGTGGCCGCCGGCGCGTCGACGCTCGCCGACCGCACCGGCACCTTAGACGACGCGCTCGACGCGTACGACGCCGACGGGACCGCGGCCGACGACGCGGTCGTCCTCGACTTCTGGCACGCGTTCGGCGGCCGGAAGGCGCGGCTCCTCGACGAGTTCGCGGCCGAGTTCGCCGCCGAGACCGACGGGATCGCGGTGCGACCCGCCTCGAAGGGGAGCTACCGCGGCGTGTTCGAGGCGACGCTCGCGGCGGCGGACCGGGGCGAGCCGCCGGCGATCGCCCACCTCTACGAGATCGGGACCCAGCGCGCGCTCGACAGCGGGGCGTTCGCGCCCGTCGAGCGCCTCCTCGACGCGAACGCGGGCCGGACCGGCGGCGCCGCCGGGAGCGGTCCCGGCGTCGGCCTCGATCCCGACGACCTGCTCGACCCCGTCGCGAACTACTACCGGACGGACGGGGTGCTCCACTCGATGCCGTTCAACGCGTCGACGCCCGTGCTGTACTACGACCGGGCGGCGTTCGAGCGCGCCGGCTTAGACCCCGACGACCCGCCGGAGACGTTCGACGAGGTCCGCCGCTGCGCCGAGCGGCTCGTCGACAGCGGCGCGACCGAGACGGGGATCACGTTCGCGACGTACTCGTGGTTCATCGAGCAGTGGTTCGCCGAGGCCGGCGAGCCCCTCGTCGACGCCGACAACGGTCGGGGCGGCACGCCGACCGAGAGCCGGTTCGACGGCCCGGTCGGCGAGCGGATCTACCGCTGGCTCGCCGAGATGGCCGCTGACGGGCTGTACCACGACCCCGGCATCGAGGCCCGCGGGCAGGCCCGGGAGGCGTTCCGGGAGGGGCGCGCCGGGATGCTCATCGGGTCCACCTCCGCGATGGTCGGCGTCCGCGAGGGCGCCCCCTTCCCGGTCGGCGTCGGCTACTTCCCGGTCGCCGACGAGCGGCACGGGGTCGTCGTCGGCGGGGGATCGCTGTGGGTCGCGGACGGCGCGTCGCCGCGGGAGCAGCGCGCCGCCGCGGCGTTCCTCGGCTGGCTCGCAGCCCCGGAGCGGCAGGCGCGCTGGCACCGCGAGACCGGCTACTTCCCGGTCCACGAGGGCGCGGTCGATCGGCTCGACCGCGACGGCTGGTTCGACGAGAACCCCGGCTACCGCACCGCGATAGCCCAGTTGCTCGACGCCGAGCACTCGACCGCCACGACGGGCGCCCGGATCGGCCCGTTTGACACGGTCCGGACGCTCGCCGCGCAGGCGTCGGTCGACGCCCGCGAACACGGGGTCGAGTCCGCTGTCGAGCGACTCGCCGACAGCACCGCCGTCCAGCTCGAACGCTACGCGGCCGAGCGCGACGGCGGGGCGTAGGCGCCGACGCGGGCGGTCGGCTCGGGGCCGGGCGCGCGGCCGCTCACCGCCCCCGACGGACCCACTCGCGCAGCGTGAACCGGTCGTACGCCGTCTCCGCCGCCACCTCCCACTCCGCCTCGTCCCACTCCGGGTAGTACGTGTCCCCGTCGAACGCGCCCTCGACGTGGCTGAGGGCCATCCCGTCGAGGTGCGGCTGGAACAGCTCGTAGATGCCGCCGCCGCCGAGGACGTAGACCGTCTCGTCCCCCCCGTCCGGCGCCTCGACCGACCCCGACGCCGGACCGGTCTCGGCGGGCACGCGCTCCCGCTCGGCGGGAACGTCCCCGACGACGTCGCGGGCCGCCGCGAGCGCCTCCTCGACGCCGCTCGCGACGAGCGCCGTCGGCGCGTCGACCGCGTCGACGCTCCGGCTCACGACGATCTGGCGGCTTCCGGGCAGGTCGCCGCGCATCGAGTCGAACGTGCGTCGGCCGAGGATCACCGGTGACTCCGCGACGCGCTCGCGGTACTGCCGCACGTCCGCCTCGATGTGCGGCCACGGCACCTCGCCGTCTCTCCCGATCACCCGGTTCTCCGCGAGCGCCGCGACGCTGACGAGTCTCACGGCCAGCGTACGCGGCGAGGACTCAAAAGCGGCCCGTCGTTCAGCCGTCGAGGCCGAGCAGGTCGAACGGGTACCCGTTGTCCAGCTCGTCGGCGCGCTCGTAGACGACGCGCGCGGCCGCCACGTCCTGGATCGCGAGGCCGGTCGAGTCGAAGACGCTGACGCCGCTCACGCCGTCGGCGTCCGCCGGGGTGCCCGGCGTGCCGGGCCGCCCCGCCCGGTGACCGACGACGATCTCGCCGATCTCGCCGTAGATGTCGTCGTCGGTGAGCGTCCCTTCCGCGTAGGGGACGTTGATCTCGCCCGAGTGGGTACACTGCTCGTGGTCGTCGATGACGATCGTGGCGTCGGTGAGGAGCTCGTCGGCGAGCTCGTGTTTCCCCGCCGCGTCCGCGCCCATCGCGTTGACGTGCGTGTGGTCCCCCACGTCATCGGGGCCGACGATCGGGCTCTCGACCGGCGTCACCGTCGAGAGGACGTCGCAGTGGCCGGCCTCCGCGACGGAGCCGGCGCGCACGTCGAACCGGTCCCCGAAGGCGTCGAGGAAGTCGGCGACGCGCTCCTCGTCGAGGTCGCTCACGACCACCTCCTCGATGTCGCGCACCGCGGCGATCGCCTCCAGCTGCGTGTACGACTGGACGCCCGCGCCGACGATCCCGAGCGAGCTCGCGTCGGGGACGGCGAGGTGGTCGGTCGCGACCGCGGCGGCCGCGCCGGTGCGTTTCATCGTCAGCGTCGTGCCGTCGAGGACCGCGAGCGGGAACGCCGTCTCGGGGTTGGAGTAGATCATCGTCCCCATCACGGTCGGGAGGTCGTGGTCGCCGGGGTTGTCGGTGTGGACGTTCACCCACTTGATCCCGGCCGCGTCCCACCCCTCGCCGGTCTCCGTCTCCTCGGCGACGTCGCCCTCGTTGACGTCGAGGTAGGCGGGCATCGACCGGAAGTCGCCGTTGTACTCGGGAAGGTCGATGTACGACTTCGCCGGCATCTTGGCGTTGCCGCGCTCGTAGGCCGTGAACGCGCCGCGGACCGCGTCGATCACGCGGTCCATCTCGGCGTTCTCGTCCACGTCGTCCGCGTTGAGGAGCAGCGTCTGCATGTCGCAGAATTTGCCGGACGCTACTTAGTCCCTTCCGAACGCGACTCGCCCGCCGGAATTACGGAGACCCGGAGGTCGTTGACGTTCGTCCCGGTGGGCCCCGTTCGGAGCAGCGCGCCCGCCTCGTCGAGCGCCGGATGGGCGTCGTGCGCGTCGAGCGCCGCCGCGGCCGCGTCGCGGCTCAGGGCCCGCTCTGGGCCGTCGCCGACGAGGCGGTCGTCGATCAGCGCGCCCGCCGCGTCGGTCGCCCCGTCGATCCCGTCGGTGTCGACGCTCGCGACGACGACGCCGTCGCCCGCCGCGCCCGCGTCGGCGAGTTCGACCGCCGCCGACAGCGCGAACTCCTCGTTCGGCCCGCCCCGGCCGGGGTCGTCGCCGAGCGTCACCGTCACCTCGCCGGCCGCGAGCACGACCGCCGGCGGCTCGACCGGCTCGCCGACCGCCCGGCACTGCTCGGCGACCGCCGCGTGGGTCTTCGCCGCCTCCCGCGCCTCGCCGCGCACCCGCGAGGAGAGGACGAGCGGCTCGTACCCCCGCGCCGCCGCGACCTCGCGGGCCGCGTCCAGCGCCGTGCGCGCGTTCGCGACGACCGAGACCGCGACCCCGTCGAACGCCGGGTCGCCCGGCTTCGGCGACTCCGCGACCGCGCCCGCCGCGCCCCGGTCGAGGCGGTCGGTCGCGGCGCCCGGCGCGTCGATCCCGTACCGGTCGAGCACCGCCAGCGCGTCCGCGTACGTCGTCGGGTCGGGCGAGAGGGGGCCGCTCGCGATCACGCCCGGGTCGTCGCCGGTCACGTCGCTGATCGCGAGGCCGAGCGCGTCGGCGGGCGCGACCGCCCGCGCCAGCCCGCCGCCCTTCACCGCCGAGAGGTGCTTCCGGACGGCGTTGATCTCCGCTATCGTCGCGCCGCTGGCGAGGAGCGCCTCGGTCGTCTCGCGTAGGGCGTCGAGTCCGACCCCGTCGGCGGGCGCGGCCAACAGTGCGCTCCCGCCGCCCGTGAGCAGGCCGATCACGAGGTCGTCCTCGTCGGCGTCGGCCGCGAGCGCGCGGACCCGCCGGGCGCTCTCCACGCCCGCCTCGCTCGGGGTCGGGTGGTCGCCGGGGAGCACCGCGATCCGCTTCGTCTCGACCGGGTCGTCCGTGACGACCGCCCCGTCGTCGATCCGGTCGCCGAGGCGGCGCTCGACCGCGGCCGCGAAGTGCCCAGCCGCGTTGCCGGCCCCGACGACCACCACGCGGTCGTACGTAGCGAGGTCGCGGGTAACCGTCGCGCCGTCGACGCCCGTGACCGCGAGCCGGTCGCCGTCGAGCGAGAGCGCGTCCGCGACGACCCGCTCCGGGTGCGCCGCCTCGATTCCCGCGAGCACGCAGTCGAGCGCGAGATCGCTGACCGGGTCGCTCGCGTGTCGCTCGCGGTCGGCGACGGTCACGGCCGCGCCGTCGGTGGCGTCGTCGGGTGCGTCGGCCATGCGTCGGATCGCCTTCGTCTCCGTCCCGAGGCGACAAGAGGGCTCGGGATGGGCGTCGAGGCGACCGACAGGAAGTGACCGGCGAAACGCCCGCCTCAGAGGATGTAGCCGCCGGTGGAGAGGACGTAGTAGGCGGCCAACAGCAGCGCGATGGCGTACTGCCCGAGCGCGACGTCGTCGCCCTCGCCCACCGCGAGCTTGATGGCCGGGTACGCGACGATACCGGCCGCCAGCCCGTCGGCGATGGAGTAGGCGAACGGCATCACGGTGACCGTGAGCCCGGCGGAGACGGCCCACGCGGGGTCGGTCCAGTCGACCTCGGTGAGCCCCTGGAGCATTATCACGCCGACGACGATCAGCGCGATGAAGGAGGCGTACGCGGGGATCGCGGCCACGAGCGGGATCACGACGAGCGACGCGATAAAGAGGAGCGCGACGACCAGGGCGGTCAGCCCGGTGCGACCGCCCTCCTCGACGCCGGTCGACGACTCGATGTACGTCGTCACCGTCGAGGTGCCGACGACCGCGCCGAAGGTGGTGCCGACCGCGTCGGCCATCAGCGGGCGGTCCATGTCGGGCAAGTCGCCGTCCTCGTCGAGGAAGTCACCGAACTGCGAGACGCCGATGAGCGTCCCGGCGGTGTCGAAGAAGTCGACGAAGAAGAACGTGAACACGACCAGCACGAAGGTGAGCGGGTCGATTCCGGAGAGCCCGTCGACGAACGCCCCCGCCAGCGGGGTGATGTCGTACTGCGCCGACGGCAGGCTCTCGGGCGTGACCGTTCCGCGACTGAAGACGCCGCCGAGGGTGAGCGCCCACCCCGCGAGCGCGGTGGTGAGGACGCCGAGGATGATCGCGCCGGTGATGTTCCGCGCCCACAGCACGAACGTGAGCACGAGTCCGAGCACGCCGAGGATCGCCCACGGGTTAGCGAAGACGCTCCCGAGCGCGACGAGCGTCGCCTCGTCGTTGACGACGATCTGGAGTTCCTGAAGTCCGATGAAAAGCAGGAACAGCCCAATACCGGCCCCGACCGCCCGTTTCACCGGCTCGGGGAACAGCTGAATCACGTACTCGCGGGCGCCGACGGCGGTCAGGGCGATGAACAGGACGCCCTCGACGAACACCGCGGCGAGCGCCGTCTGCCACGGGACGCCGAGTCCGAGCACGACCGTGTACGCGAAGAAGGCGTTGAGTCCCAGCCCCGGTGCGAGCCCGAACGGCCGGTTGGCGTACAGCGCCATCACGGTCGTCCCGACCGCCGCCGAGAGGATCGTCGCGATGGCGATCATCTGGAACACCTCGCCTTGGCCGTACCCCTCGATCTGGATCGCCTCCGAGAGGATGGCGGGGTTCACGACGATGATGTACGACATCGCGAGGAACGTCGTGAGCCCGGCGACCAGTTCCGTCCGGACGTCCGACCCGTGCGACTCCACGTCGAACCGCGCAGCCAGCGTGTCTGAAAGCCCCATTGAACGGGTGAGTGTTCCCGGCGATCGAGTGATAAGCCTTGCTGAACGTGGCGACAATCGATCCGTATGTGTGGATCGAAAACGCGAAAGCGCGGGTTTTTTCCGGAAGAGTATGCGCGAACGTGGCTACTCGAACGTCGTGAGCGCCCCGACCGGGGCGTCCGTGATTTCGCGCGCGCGGTCCATCCCCTCGTCGCCGACGGCGATGAGGGCGAACACGCCGGTGACGTCCGCGTCGCCCTGGAGGGCGATGTCCAAGAGGAGCTCCTGCGTCTCGCCGGACCGGATCAGGTCGTCGACGACGAGAACCGTGTCGCCGGCGTTGACCGCGCTCGCGGGGAGGTAGTAGGTGAGCTCGATGCCGGACGCGAGCCGCTGGCGCGACTCGATGAACTCCTCGACCGCGGTCTCCTTCGACTTCTTGGCGTACGCGAGCCGCGCGTCGAAGAAGGAGGCCATCGCCGCGCCCAGCGTGATCCCGTCGGTCGCGGCCGTCAGCACCACGTCCGGCGACTCGAACTCGAACGTCTCCGCGGCCACCGGGGCCACCAGGTCGAGGAACGACTGGTCGAAGACGACGCCGGAGTTGTCGACGTACCCCTCGTCGTCGAACTCGACGCGCGCGACCAGTTCGTCGGCCAGCGCCTCGCGGCCGACGGACTCGACGACCTCGCTCGCGCGGTCGGTGCCGGGCAGGACGTGCCCGTTCACGTAGCGGTTCAGATCGCCCGCGGGCAGTCCCGTCACCGCTGACAGCTCCTCGTACGTCCGCGTCTCCTTCAGCATCCGCAACACGGCGACCGCCTGTAGCTGGAGGGCCGCCTTCTCTGCGCGATTCATACCGATGATCGCGATCGCACAACTATGAATACGTCGAAGTAGATCGCGGCACTGATACCCACGAGCGTGGGTCTCACGACGACCGTTCCGAGGCTCGGACCGGTGTGCTCGCAACCCCGTGCCTCCCGCCTCGCGTCGACCGTCCCGGCCGCCTCACGCCTCCGGCGCGTCGAAGAACACCGCGGGGTCGTCGATCGCGATCTCGACGTGATCCCGGTCGTCGAGGGGGCGCAGCCGCACGGTGAGCGTCCCCGCCGCCTCGGCGGCCGCGCGCAGCGGGGCGAGGCCGTCGTCCCCGAGGTAGGTCGGGACGCAGAGCGCCACCTCGGCCGCGTCGTCGGTCGCGACGACCAGGCGGTACGCGACCCCGCCGGCCGCGCCGGCGTACACGTCGACGCCGTCGATCGCGGCCTCGTCGACCGCCTCCAGCGCCGCCTCGAACTCCGACCCGGGCAACAGCACGTCGATCCGGGCGGCGTCCGCGACGGGGTTCACCTGCCCGGGGTGGCCCGCGACCGCGGTCCAGCCGCGCTCTCGGTACGCCGCCGCCGTCGACTCCGCGTCCTCCTCGACCGCCGCCCACCGCGGTCCGGGATCGGCTCCGTCCATGTCTCCCGCCTACCGCCCACGCTCCTACATAACCGTCGGTTTTCGCTTCGCTCCGTTTCCCCTCCGTTCCCCGCGCCGTCGCCGCCGATCCGCCGCCCTACTGTCAGCGGACCGCTAGCAGTCGGCCCGAAAGGGGCCGCCTCTGCCGGTAGGTTCATAACGCTCTGTCGTATGGGATCGCCTATGCCTACTGACAACGACACTCACGTCAACAGGCGGACGATGCTCAAGTACGCCGGCACGGCCGGTGCGGTCGGTCTCGCGGGCTGTGCCGGCGACGGCTCGGACGGGTCCGACGGCTCGGACGGAAGCGACGGGATGGACGGCGACGACGGCTCGGACGGGTCCGACGGCGACGACGGGATGGACGAAGCCTTCGAGCTCGGCGTCACGATGGGCCAGATGGACTCCGGGCTCGACCCGCAGGACCACGCCGAGACGAACACCGAGATCATCGTCGGTCAACTGTACGAGGGGCTCCTCGACCGCGACAAGCAGGGCGGCATCATCGCCGGCCTCGCGGACGAGTGGGAGCGCACCGACGACGGCAGCGTCCGGTTCATGCTGCGCGACGGGCTCACCTTCCACAACGGCGACGAGGTCACGCCCGAGGACGTCCGCTTCAGCATCCGCCGGATCGTCTTCGAGGACGTCGGCATCGTCAGCCCGCAGTCCAACGACCTCGGTTCGGTCTCGGAGGTCACGACCGGCGACGGGCAGGTGACCGTCTCCTTCGAGGGGTTCAACCCGATCGCCTTCCAGCTGTTCGCGACCAACGGCCCGATCATGCAGCAGTCGTGGGTCGAGGAGAACGGCGGCGACTACATCAACCGGAACGCCAACGGCACGGGGCCCTTCCGGCTCACGAACTACGAGTCGGGGAATCAGGTGGTCTACGAGCCGAACGAGGAGTACTGGGACGGCGCCCCCGAGGTCGACGAGCTCACGATGAGCGCCTCCAGCGAGTCGAGCACGCGGGTCAACCAGCTGCTCGCCGAGGAGACCGACATCGTGACGAACGTCCCGCCGAACGAGGTGTCGCGGGTCAACGGCTCGGACGTGGCGACGATCAACTCCGTGCCGAGCGCGCGGATCATCTTCCTCCAGATGCGCTACGACGTGGAGCCGTTCTCCAGCCAGCAGTTCCGGCAGGCGATGAACCACGCGGTCGACGTCGAGAGCATCATCGAGAACGTGCTCAACGGATTCGGGAACCTCACCGCCCAGCCGACCCTCGACGGCCACGTCGGCTACAACCCCGACATCGACCCGTACCCGTACGACCCTGAGGAGGCCGAGCGGCTCGTCGAGGAGTCCGGTCACGCGGGCGTCGAGATCACCCTCGAGACGCCGATCGGTCGGTACCTCCGGGACGTGGAGATCGCGCAGGCGGCGGCCAGCCAGATCGATTCGCTGTCGAACGTCTCCTGTGAGGTCGAGCAGCGCGAGTTCTCCGCGCTCGTCCAGGACGTCACCGCGCCGAACATCGAGGACCGCCCCCACTTCAACCTCCTCGGCTGGGGCAACGGGGAGTTCGACGGCAGTCAGACTCTGACGCCGCTGCTCTCCTCCGAGGGCGCGCTGACGGTGCTGAAGAACGACGAGCTCGACGGGCTGCTCACGGACGCCGAGGCGACCGAGGACCCCGACGAGCGCGTCGACATCCTCCAGGAGGCGAACCAGCTCGCCCACGACCTCGCGCCGTGGGTGTTCATGCACCAGCAGTTCAGCGTCTACGGCGTCTCCAGCGACATCTCCTGGGAGCCGCGGGCCGACGAGTTCATCGACCCGGACACCGCGACGCAGCAGTAACGTCGTCTCTACCCGTCAACACCGTTATTAATGTCATTCGGACGATTCGCACTCAAAAGAAGCCTCCAGGGGATCGGCGTCGTATGGGGCGTCGTCACCGTCGTGTTTGCGCTCCGGTTCGTCACGCCGGGCAGCCCGATCAACGCGGTCGCGCCGCTCGACGCCACGCAGGAGACGCGACAGGCCATCGCCGCTGAACTGGGGCTCAACCAGCCGCTGTACGTCCAGTACGGCCAGTACGTCTTCGAACTGCTCCAGGGCGACATGGGTCGCTCGTACATCCGCGGGCAGGAGGTCACCACGCTCGTGTTCGAGCGGCTCCCGGCCACCATCGAGCTCGCCCTCGCCGCCAGCGTCGTGGCGATCGTCTTGGCGATCCCGCTCGGCGTGATCAGCGCCACCCGGCGCAACGAGCCGGTCGACTACGGCGCGACGCTGGTGTCGCTCGGCGGCATCTCGACGCCGAACTTCTGGCTCGGGATCATGCTCATCCTGATCTTCGCCGTGGAGTTCAACATCTTCAACACGAGCGGCCGGGGGGTCGACGTCGGCGACGTCGCGATGTCGGTGATCAACGCCGAGCCGTTCGTCGGGACGCTGCTGACGTGGCTCGCGTACATAACGCTCCCGGCGATCGCTCTCGGAACGTACTTCATGGCGCTCATCACCCGGCTGACGCGGTCGGGAATGTTAGACGAGCTGAGCAAGGGGTACGTCCAGGCCGCGCGGGCCAAGGGGCTCCCGCGGACCCTGATCCGGTACAAGCACGCGCTCCGGAACACGCTGATCCCCGTGATCACCGTCCTGGGGCTCCAGCTCGGGACGCTGATCGGCGGCGCCGTGATCACCGAGGCGGTGTTCTCGTGGCCGGGGCTCGGCACGCTGGTCATCGAGAGCATCAACCAGCGCGACTGGCCCGCGCTCCAGGGCAGCCTGATCGTCATCGGGACGAGCTTCGTCCTCGTCAACATCCTCGTCGACGTGGTGTACGCCTACCTCGACCCGGAGGTGGTGACCGACTAACATGGTCTCTTCACGTGTCATACGCAATCTCAAGAAGGAGTTCAAGAACAGCGGGCTCGCGAAGCTGGGGCTGGCGCTGGTGGTGGTCATCCTGCTGACCGCCGTGTTCGCCCCCTTTATCGCGCCCCACAACCCGACCGACCAACAGCTCAACCAGAGCGAGCTGCCGCCGATCGGCTTCTCCGAGACGGCCGAGCGGACCTCCTCGCAGATGGTCGACGGCGAGATCCAGACCGTCACCGAGGAGGTCGAGATCACCGCGGACCCCGACCACGTGTTCGGCACCGACGGGCTCGGCCGCGACATGTTCTCGCGGGTGGTGTACGGCGCCCGGACCTCGCTCATCGTCGGCGTACTCGGCACGCTCCTGGCGGCGTCGATCGGCGTCCCGGTCGGCCTGCTCGCCGGCTACCACCGCGGGCGCGTCGACGACGCGCTGATGCGGATCGCGGACATCAGCCTCGCGTTCCCCTCGCTCGTGTTGGCGGTCGCGCTGATCGGGCTGTGGGGCCGCGCGGCGGTGAACGTCCCCGACCCCTTCGTCGTCGCCGGGCTCGCGCCGGAGATGCCGGAGAGCTTCGTGTTGCCGATAACGGTGGTGATCGTCGTCGGCCTCGTCAACTGGGTGTGGTTCGCCCGCGTCGCCCGCGGGGAGGCGCTCTCCTTACGCGGGCAGGAGTACGTGAAGGCGTCGCGCGCCCTCGGGGCGGACGACAACACGATCATCCTCCGGCACGTCCTCCCGAACGCCGTCACGCCGATCATCGTCCTCGGGACGGTACAGGTGGCGGCGATCATCCTCTTGGAGAGCTCGCTGTCGTTCCTCGGGTTCTCCGGGACGACGCTGTCATGGGGCTTCGACATCGCGCAGGGGCGCGACTACGTCTCCTCCGGCCAGTGGTGGATCGCCTCCATCCCCGGGCTCGCGATCATGCTGTCGGTGATCGGGATCAACCTGCTCGGCGACTGGCTGCGTGACGCCTTGGACCCCGGCATCGAGGGCGAAGGGGGTGCCGCATGACCGACGCCGGGCGGAGCGAGGACGACCGGGCGGCGACCGACGGCGGCGCGAGCGACGCCGCGATGACCGAGCCCCGCGGGGTCGGGGACGCGGCGCCGACCGGGGCTCCCGGGGCCGACGACGTGCTGTCGGTCCGGGACCTCTCGACGCGCTTCTTCACGGAGGAGGGCCAGATCAACGCGGTGGAGTCGGTGTCGTTCGACCTCCGGGAAGACGAGATCCTCGGCGTCGTCGGCGAGTCCGGCTCCGGCAAGTCCGTGACCGCGCTGTCGCTCGTCGACCTCGTCGAGACGCCCGGTCGGATCACCGCCGGCGAGGTGTGGTACCGCGACCCCGACCTCGCCGAGGAGTTCCGCGGGACGGAGGCGGTGCGGGTCGACGGCGATCACGTCGACCTGCGCACCGTTCCCCCGGGCGTCCGGCGCTCGCTGCGCGGCCCCTCGTTCAGCGTCATCTTCCAGGACCCGATGAGCAGCTTCAACCCCTCGATCACGGTCGGCGAGCAGATCGCCGAGGCGGTCGAGGTCCAGCGTCGGGCGCGGGCGAACCCCCGCTCGACGCGCTCGCGGACGCAGGGGTACGGGCTGGGGAAGTACCTGCTCGACGGGATCGTCCCCGGCCGCGACTACACCAGCGAGGAGAGCATGGACCGGGCGGTCGAACTGCTCGGGCAGGTCGGGATCCCCGACCCCGAGGAGCGCGTCGACGAGTACCCCGGCCAGTTCTCCGGCGGGATGCTCCAGCGCGCGATGATCGCGCAGGCGCTCGCCGGGGAACCCGACGTGCTGATCGCCGACGAGCCGACGACCGCGCTCGACGTGACGATCCAGGCGCAGATCCTGAACCTGCTGACGGAGATCCAGTCGGACCGCGGGATGAGCATCGTGCTCATCACCCACGACCTCGGCGTGATCGCCGAGATGTGCGACCGCGTCTGCGTGATGTACGCCGGCGAGGTCGTCGAGCGCGGGACGCTCGACTCCGTCTTCGAGGACACGGTCCACCCGTACACGCAGGGGCTCCTCGGCTCGATACCGGACGTGGACGACCCGCGGGCGCGGCTCGAACCCATCGCGGGCAACGTCCCGAGCCTCCTCGACGCCGAGATGGGCGACCGGTGTTACTTCGCCGACCGGTGCCCGAAGGCGATGGAGGCGTGCCTCGACAAGCCGGCCGAGGCGACGGTCGACGCCGCGGCGGACCACGGCGTCAAGTGCGTGCTCGCGGACCGCGAGTACGATCAGGCCGACGCGCTCCCGGACGACCACTTCGGCTCCGGGCCGGACGCCGCCGCCGGCGGCGGGGGTGACGGCGAGTGAGCGACTCGCTGCTCTCCGTCGACGGGCTGAAGAAGTACTACGCGAACGACCCGTCGCTCGTCGACCGCCTGCTCGGGCAGGAGTCGGCGAGCGTGAAAGCGGTCGACGGCGTCTCCTTCGACGTGCGCGAGGGCGAGACGCTCGGGCTGGTCGGCGAGTCCGGCTGCGGCAAGTCGACCACCGGCGAGACGGTGCTGCGGCTCCGCGAGCCGACGGCCGGCGAGATCACCTTCGACGGGCAAGACGTGCGCGGGATGAGCGACCGCGAGCTGACGGAGTTCCGGCGGCGCGCGCAGATCGTGTTCCAGGACCCGTTCTCCAGCCTCGACCCGCGGATGACCACCGGCGACATCGTCACGGAGGGGCTCCGGATCCACGACGTGGCGGACCGAGCGGAGCGCCGCGAGACGGCCCGCGACCTGCTCGAACGCGTCGGGCTGTCCGCCGACCAGATGGACCGGTACCCCCACGAGTTCTCCGGCGGCCAGCGCCAGCGGATCGGGATCGCCCGCGCGCTCGCTTTAGACCCCGACTTCGTCGTCCTCGACGAGCCGGTGTCCGCGCTCGACGTGAGCGTCCAGGCGCAGATTCTGAACCTGCTCGAGGACCTCCAGACGGACTTCGGGCTCACGTTCCTCTTCATCGCGCACAACCTCGGCGTGGTCCGCCACGTCTGCGACCGCGTCGCGGTGATGTACCTCGGCGAGATCGTCGAGATTGGACCGGTCGAGGAGATATTCGACGACCCCGCGCACCCGTACACGAGGGCGCTGCTGTCGAGCGTCCCCCGCGCGAGCACGGACGCCCGCGAGGAGGAGTTCACCACGCTCCGCGGCGACGTGCCCTCGCCGCGGAACCCGCCCGCTGGCTGTCGGTTCCACACCCGCTGTCCGGAGGCCCGAGCCGCCTGTCGCGAGTCGCCGCCGCCGGCGTACGACCTCGGCGACGGCCGGACGGCGACCTGCTTCCGGACGGACGACGACCACGCCTACTGGGACAGCGAGCCCATCGGCGAGAACGCGGCCGTCGAGGAGCCGGCGGACGACTGAACACACCCGCGGGCGACCGCGCGGCCCGGTCGCCGCGACCGCTGTTTCATTTATGTGCTCGCGGGCGAACTCGTTCGTCGGCCGTGCCTCGAATCGGGAAGCCGCGCCCGGGTTATCTCTCCCCCGGCCCTCGCTTCGGACATGAGGCAGAACGACTCCGGCTCCGACGGCGGCTTCGCGCGGCGAACGATCCTCCAGGCCGCGGGCCTCTCCGGCGTCGCCGGCCTGGCGGGCTGTCTGAGCGAGGCGACCACCACCGCGAGCGCCGGCGGCGACGCGGACGCGGCGCAGACCGACGACGGGCCGACGCTCCCGGAGACGGGGTCGCCGGCGGTCGTCGACCTCGACGAGCGCGGCCGCGAGGTGACGCTCCGCTCGGTCCACGCCCGGCACGCCGCCCACCCCGGCGGCTCGCTGGGCGGCCCGGTCGAGATGCCGGTGACGTGGGCGTTCCAGGCCGACGACGGGACGCCGAGCGTCCCCGGCCCGGTGCTCCGGGCGACCGAGGGCGACGACCTGTCGATCACGCTCGACAACACGGACGGGGAGATGCCGCACACGCTCCACTTCCACGGCGTCTCGAAGTCGTGGAAGGACGACGGGGTCCCGTCCACGACGGGGCTCACCGTGATGCCCGGCGAAGAGCACACCTACGAGATCGGCGCGGACGTGCCCGGCACCCACCTCTACCACTGCCACTTCAACACCCCGATGCACATGGACATGGGGATGTACGGGATCCTCCGGATCGACCCCGAGGGCTACGAGGAGGCCGACGTCGAGCGGTTCATGACGCTGAAAGACTGGGACACGCGGCTCTCCCGGTCGTACGGCGGCGCGGACGCCAGCTACGACGTCCAGGACCGCCGCCCGGACGCGTTCACGATCAACGGGCGCGTCGCGCCGTACACGTTCAACCCCGACCGCGGCTCGCCGATCGTCGTCAGCGAGGGCGACACCGTGCGGCTCCACCTGGTCAACGCGGGGTTCATGTCGCACCCGATGCACACGCACAACCACCGGTTCCTGACGGTGGAGAAGGACGGCGCGCCGTACCCCGAGGTGCTGCAACTCCCCGAGGACGTGGTGAACGTCGCGCCCGCGGAGCGGTACACCGTCGAGTTCGAGGCGGACGCGGACCCCGGCATCTACCCGATGCACTGTCACAAGGTGGACCACGTCCAGAACGGGGGGGTCTACCCCGGCGGGATGCTCACCGCCATCGTCTACGAGGGGGCGATGGGGACCGAGGTGTTCGCGGACCTCATGGAGAAGGCGGAGTACGAACTCTGAGCACCAAGTAAGCGGACCGTCCGCGGAGCGCTGCTCTCCCTACCGCTCCCGCACGACGACGAACTCCGCTAAGTCGCGCAGGTACTCGATCGCCTCGGTCTCCGGCGGGTCGGCGTCGTCGAGGGCGGCGAGCGCGCGCTCCGACTCGGACCGCGCGCGCTCGTTGATCTCCTCGGGCGACAGCGACGTCACCTGGAGGACGCTCGGTCGGTCCATCTCCGCGTCCTGCCCCGTGGGTTTGCCGAGGTCGTCGGCGTCGGCGGTGGCGTCCAACACGTCGTCGCGCATCTGGAAGGCGACGCCGACGCGCTCGGCGTACTCGCCGAACGAGTCGACCGCGTGCGGGTCGGCGTCGCCGGCGACCGCGCCCAGCTCGGCGGCGGCGCGGAACAGCGCGCCCGTCTTCCGCCGCGCGAGCTCCATGTACTCCGCCTCGTTGGTCGGGCGGGCGGCGAGCTCGGTCGCCTCGCCCTCGCCGAGTTCGACCATCGCCTCGGCGACGGTGCGCATCGCGCGCGGCTCGGCGGAGAACAGCGCGAACGCCTCGCCGAGCAGGCCGTCGCTCGCGATGATCGCCGGGCCGTAGCCGAACTCCGCCCACGCGGCGGGGGTGCCGCGGCGGACCTCGGAGCGGTCGATGATGTCGTCGATCACGAGGGAGGCGTTGTGGACGAACTCGATGCCGGCCGCGAAGTCGACCGCCTCCTCGGGGTCGCCGTCGAACGCCTCGCAGGCGAGGACGGTCACCGCGGGCCGGACCCGCTTGCCGCCCGCGAGGACGACGTGCCCGACGTCTTCGGACAGCTCGTCGGGCTCGACGTCGTCGATGACCGACTCGATGCGGTCCTCGACCAGCCCGACCCGACGCTGCAAGTACTCCATCTACCGTTCGGAGGGGCCCGGCGCGCAAAGGCCTAACGGAACGCCGTCCGCGGGCGGGATTCGAGCGACGGCGGCGCGATCGGTTCGCGCTTCGTCGCCGCTCGGTGCTCGCCGTCCGGTCGTTCCCGGCCGCCCCCGCGCTCGCCCGCTACTGGAACCGGACGCCGAGGTCGTTGAGTCCGTCGTTGTTCGAGGCGACGTTGATCAGCAGCGGCGTCAACCCCTCGATCTCCGGTGCGTTTGCGATCCCGCCGGCGTCGAGCGCGCGCAGCCCCTCGATCCCCTCGGCGACGTCCGCGACCGTCCGCTTCGCGTCCCCGTCGTCGCCGATGACCAGCGTGTCGACGCCGAGGTCGGCGTCGAGGTTCGCCAGCCGCGCGGCCGCGAGGTTGTGGAACGCGCCGACGACGGCGACGCCCTCCGGCGCCGCGCCGGCGACGATCGCGGTCACCGAGCCCGCGCCGGGCTTGTGGTAGTGGAACCCCTCGTCGTCGCGTTTCATCCCGGTGGCCGGCGAGACGAGCACGTCGCCGTCGTCCAGCGACGCCGCCACCGCCTCCACGGTGTCGCCGACGTGGTACGGCGGGACCGCGAGGACGACGATCCGGGCGTCGGCCGCGACCGCGGCGTTCTCGCCGCCGGTCACCGCGGCGTCGAGCCCGCGGCTCTCCAGTTCGGTGGTGTACTCCTCGGCCTTGGTCTCGGCCTTCTCGGCCTCCCGCGACCCGACCGCGACCCGGTGCGGAGTGTCCGCCGCCAGCCGCAGCGCGAGCCCCTCACCGATGTCGCCGGTGCCGCCGAGTATCGCTATCTTCATACGCACGGTGGGGTCGCTCGCGTCTTAGGGGTTGCGTGACCGGCCGTCCTCGCCACCGTTCGGAACGGCAGGCTTCTTCATCGAGCCGCGGGAGGCGAGCGTATGGACGAGCAGGACGACGTGGCCGCGTTCGTCGCCGAGCACGGGCTGGAGACCGACCTCGCGCACCGCGTCCTCGACCTCGAGAGCGAGGTCGGGGAGATCGCCAAGGAGGTGAACACCTCCACCGGCTACGGGAGCGACCCGGACGCCGCCGCGGTCGCGACCGACGAGGTCGGCGACGCGCTGTTCGCGCTGCTCGCGCTCGCCGAGACGGCGGACGTCGACGCCGCCGCGGCGCTCGACGAGTCGCTGGCGAAGTACGAGTCCCGGATCGCGTCGTCGGGGGACGCCGGGTCCGGGCAGTAGGGCCCGACCGGCGACGTCGGATCTGGGCAGTAGCCGCGTCGACGCAGGCGTCGGTTCAAGTGCGTCGGCCGCCTACCGGAGGCATGACCGACACCCCGTCGCTCGCGCTCCGCTACGTCGCCTGCGACGACTGCGAGACGGTGTTCGCCCGTGCCGACGCCGCCGCGGCGCCGGAGGCCTGCGACCGGTGCGGGGCCCGCGCGCTCCGCGAGCTCTCCGACGTGCGAGGACCGGACGCGTACTTCTCGCCCTGAGTTCGACCCGCGAGCCGGGGCTCCCGCGCCTTCGACGCGCCGGTCACCCCGACCGGCTCACCGGAGGTCGTCCATCTCCAGGTCGCCGGCCGCGATCGCCCGCAGTTCCTCGTCGGAGAGGCGGTCGATCACGAACTCGGGCATCCCTTCCGGCAGCCCGTCCGGGATCGACCGGCCGCCGTCAGTCACCGACGCCGCTTGGAAGCCGTCGGCGCCGTCGGCGGACAGACGGCGCACGCTGCGTTCGACCTCCTCGACCGCCGCGGACTGGCACTCGCTCTCCTCCGCGAGATCCCCCATCCGCTCCGTGATCCGGTTCGACTGCTCGACCACCCCGTCGATCGTCGCGGCGATCTCCTCGGCGGCCGCGGCCTGCTCGTCGGTCACGTCCGAGACCTCGTCGATCCCGTCGGCCGTCTCCGTCACCGCCTCGGCGATGGCGGTGAGGCTCTCCGTCGCGTCGCCGACGCGCTCGCTTCCCTCGTCGACCCGGCCCGTGGTCTCGGAGAGGCTCTCGACGGTCTCCTGGGTGTCGGTGCGAATGCCGTCGACCATCGACTCGATGTCGCTCGCGTGCCCCTGCGACTCCTCCGCCAGCGACTTGATCTCGTCGGCGACGACGCCGAACCCGGCGCCGGCCTCGCCGGCCCGCGCCGCCTCGATCGAGGCGTTCAGAGCGAGCAGGTTCGTCTGGTCGGCGATCCCGTTGATCGCGTCGACGAACTCGTCGATCTCCTCGACCCGCTCCTGAAGCGCCTCGACGTCGTCCGCCACGTCGTCGACGGCCGCGCCGATGTCGTCCATGGCCGCCGCGGCGTCGTCGGCCGCGTCCCGGCCGTCCTCAGCGAGGGCCTCCGCCCGGCTGCTCGTCCGATCGACCTCGTCGGCGGTCGACGCCACCTCCTCGACCGTCGCCGAGAGGTTCGCGACCTCCGAGGAGATCTCGGCGACCCGCTGCGACTGGTCCTCGGCCGCGTCGCCCACCTCGGCGGCGCTCTCGGCGACGTCGCCCGCCGACTCGCGGAGGTCGCCGATCGGCCCTTCGACTTCGGCTTCCACCTCGGCCATCAGCTCCTCGTTCCGCTCGACGGCCGCCGAGAGCTTCTCGCTGTACGAGTGGATGTACGTGTCCGTGACGACCTGCATGTCGAGGTTGACGATCCGGAGGACGGAGAGCAGGTCCTCGATCGCGTCGTCGACCTCCGCCTCGACCGCCGCCGCGGTCTCGTCGTCCACCGTCGCGCCGGCGGCGTCGGGGGCCAGCCGGTCGGTGAGCGAGTCGATGAGGCGGTCGCCGATGAGCGGGAGGATCAGGTCGTAGTAGACGCCGTACTGCCCGAGGTAGTGTTTCATCGGCATCTCCAGCATGTCGTGGATCTTGCCGATCCGCGCCCGGTCCGCGAAGTACTCCGCCCCGTACTCGCCCTCCGCGAGCGTCACGAGGTACGCCGACTGGGTCCGCTTGAGCTGTTCGAGCCCCTTCTCCGACCGGCCGATCACGTCGACGGTCTGCTGGTGGCCGGTGAGGTTCTCGTAGAAGTCGTCCGCGATCTGCTCCGCGTTCTCCGCGAACGCGTCCTCGTACCGGCTCAGTCGCCGCTCGTCTTCGTCGTCGAAGCCGACGAACTCCTTTCGCCACGCGATCTCGTCCCCGTCGAGACCGATCTCGTCGACCAGCTCACCCACGTCGAGCCCGTCGTTCAAGCCGCCCTGACCGAAGTCGTGCCGGCCGTACTCTCCCGATGTAGCCATGCTGAGACCTCTCCGCTTGGGTTATATAAACGGCCACCCCCAGGTCTCACGGCTGATACCGGCGATTCGTGCCGCCTATCCGCGACGGACGGCCGACCCCGCGTCGGCGTCCGTTCAGTCGGCACCGGCCGCGTCGCCTTCCGCGGGCGCGTCCCCGTCGGCGGCCGGCTCGACCGCGACCGCCGAGTGTTTGAACTCCGGGATCTTCGCCTCCGGGTCGAGCGCGTCGCCCGTCAGCGCGTTCGCGAGCGGGTCCGCGTAGTGGAAGGTACAGAACGCGACGCCCTCGCGCACCGCCGGCGTGACGTCGGCCGTCACCTCGACGCTGCCGCGCTCGTTCGAGACGGTCACCCGGTCGCCGTCGTCGATCCCGCGCTCGGCCGCGTCGTCCGGGTGGATCTGGAGCGCGTCCTCGCCCCGCATCGCCATCAGCCGGTCGGAGCGCCGGCTGAGCGCCCCGCTGTTGAAGTGCTGGAGCACGCGGCCGGTCGTCAGCGTCAGCTCGCCGGCGTCGAGCTCGTCCGCGGGCGGGACCGGGTCGACGACCGCGAGCGGGGCGGTGCGCTCGCCCGTCGCGAACGTCTCCGCGTGTAACACGTCGGTCCCGGTCCCGTCGCTCGCCGAGAACGGCCACCGTTGGTAGCCGTCGCCGATCCCCTCGTAGCTCATCCCCTCGTAGATGGACGCGACGCGGGCCAGCTCGTCGAAGGCCGCCTCCGGCCCGTCGTAGTCGAACGCCTCCGGGCGGTCGGTCAGCCGCCGGCCGAGGTCGGCGAGGATCTCGAAGTCGCGCCGCGCGTTCCCCGGCAGGTCGGCGTTCGGTCGCATCCGCATCACGCGCCGGTCGGTGTTCGTCACGGTGCCGGCCTTCTCGGCCCACGCGCTCCCGGGGAGGACCACGTCCGCGTGCTTCGCCGTCGCCGTCTCGAACAGGTCGATGACGACGCAGAAGTCGAGGTCCTCGAACGCCGACGCGACCGCTGTCGCGTTCGGCTCGGTGACGGCCGGGTTCTCGCCGAAGACGACCGCCGCGCGCACCTCGTCGCCGAAGCGGTGGGTCGCCTCCACCTCGGTGAGGCCGGGCTCGCTCGGCGGCTCGACGCCCCACTCGTCGGCGATCCGCTCGCGGGCGGCCGCGTCCGTCACGGGCTCGTAGCCGGGGAGGACGCCCGGCAGTCCGCCCACGTCGCTCGCGCCCTGGACGTTGTTCTGGCCCCGCAGCGGGTTCACGCCCGTCCCGGGCCGGCCGACGTTGCCGGTCAGCAGCGCGAGGTTGAGCAGCGCGTGGACGTTGTCGGTGCCGCAGCGGTGCTGGCTCGTCCCCATCCCCGTCACGATCGCGGCGCGGTCGGCCTCGCCGTACGCCCGGGCCGCCTCGCGGATCGCCTCGGGGTCGACGCCGGCCGCCTCGGCGTTCGCGGCGACGTCCACCTCGGCGAGGCGGTCGCGGAGCTTCTCGAAGCCGGTCGTGCGCTCCGCGAGGAACGCCTCGTCGACGAGGTCCTCCTCGACGAGGACCGCCGCGATCGCGTTCGCCACCTCGATGTCGGTCCCGGGGCGCAGCGGCAGGTGAACGTCGGCCGCCTCGGTCGTGTCGTTCGCGCGCGGGTCGACGTGGACCAGCGTCGCGCCGTCGCGGATCGCGGGGAGGAGGTACGACCGGAACGCCACGGGGTGTTGCTCGGCCGGGTTCGCCCCGTTGACGAACAGGCAGTCCGTCTCGCTCAGGTCGTCGAGCGTGTTCGTCATCGCGCCGGCGCCGAGCCGCTCGCTCATCGCGGCGACCGTCGAGGAGTGACAGAGCCGCGCGCAGTTGTCGACGTTGTTCGTGCCGAGGACGCGCGCGAGCTTCTGGAGCACGTAGTTCTCCTCGTTCGTGCAGTTCGAGGAGGCGAAGAACTGGACGGCGTCGGGCCCGTGTTCGTCGACGACGCCCCCGATCCCGTCGACGACGCGGTCGAGCGCCTCCGCCCACGGCGCGGTGACGAAGCGCCCGCCGTGTCTGACGAGCGGCTCCGTCAGGCGGTCCTCGTGGTCGACGACGTCGAACGCGGCCGCGCCCTTCGGACAGATCTCTCCGCGGGCGTTCACCGGCCCCTCGACGCCGGTCGCGCCGCCGCGCTCGGCGTACTCGATCTGACAGCCGACGCCGCAGAACGGACAGACGGTGGGGTTCGACTCGAACTCCCGCTCGGTCGGATCGGTCATCAGCGGTCCGTACGCGCCCCACGCACGTCCGACCACTCCCGGCGTAGCGTGGTGTTTTATCCGCTCTTCAGCGCGGCGGCGGTCACCCGGTCACCGCGTCGCTCCCCGTCGGCGCGAGCAGGCGCCCCAGCGACAGGACGCCGGCGGTCGCGAGGCAGGCGGCGAACGCGATGGTGCCGAGCTTCCCCCCGAAGCCGACGAAGTACGGGGTCGCGCCGACGAACGCGAGGCCCGCGGTCCCGCCGGCCAGCAGCATCGCGCCGGGGCTCGGGATCCGCGCCGGCGCGGCCATCCCGGCGAACGACGCGCAGAAGGCGACGGCCGCGACCGCGTCACCGCCGGCGAGGAGCGGCGGGCAGACGAGGCCGGCGACGAGGCCGACGACCGCGGAGCCGACGACGGGGCCGTGACCGAACCGGACGCTCACGGCGAACGTGGCGAGCGCGGCGACGGCCGCCGCGACGACGAGCCCCGCCGCGGTCGTCGGCCCCGGGACGGTCCCCGTTCCGGGGGCGAGCCCGCCGAGCGCGGCCACCGACAGGCAGCCGACGAACGCGGTGGTGCCGAGCTTCCCGCCGAAGCCGTTGAAGACGCGCTTCGCGAGCACGAAGACGGCGCCGGCCGCGACCCCCGCGGCGACCACCGCGCCGAGGTCGGCGTCGGCCGCCGGGGTCGCCATCCCGACGAACGAGCCGCAGTACGCGGGGGCGTCGTACGCGTCCGTCAGGAGGGCCGCGCAGAGCCCGACGAGCGCGGACGCCACGACCGGCCCGACGCCGACCCGGACCGAGAGGGCGAAGGTGATCGGCGCCGCGACGGCCACGGCGGCCGCGTTGCCGAGGTCGGTCCGCGTCAGCTCGAACCCCTCCGTTCGCAGCGCCTGTCGCGCCTCCGCGAGGGCCGCGTATCCGAAGGTCGTCGCGGCAAGCGCGCCGACGAGGGCGACGACGAACGCCCCGCCGCCGTCCGTCACCGTCGCCGGACCCCCGCCGACCGCGGTCGCCAACCCGACGATCGACGCGACGACCATCCCCGCTCCGGCGGTGCCCAGCGCGCCCGCCCCGACCGCGTGAATCGCTCGGTTCACGGCCGCGACTCCGGGCCGCGGACCGATACCGACCGCCCCCCAGTACTGCGGGTGTTCTCGGAGGGGTCCGCCGGAGCGTCTCACCCGTCGGGGATCAGGCCTTTGTGTCCGTCACTCCAACGCCGACCAGATGGGAACCGGAGAGCGATCGCCGGCCGACGGCTCCGAGAGCACGCCCGACGGCGTCCGCGCGGGCGTCGCGATCCACGGGACGACCAACTGCCCGGTCGTCGCGGCCTCGGCCGCCCACGACGGCCCGATCACCGGCGTCAACTGGACCCACGCGGGCGACACGCACACCGAGGAGTTCCGCGCCCGCGACCCCGACGCGGTCGACCGCGCGGAGGGGGTCCCGGAAGCGGCGTCGGTCGTCGACCTCGGGGACGAGCGCGTCTACCGGTACGACCGCCCGCGCGACGGGGAGTGCGCCTGCCGGATCATCGAGGAACTGGACTGCCCGATCGCGGACGCCCGCGCCGAGGACGGGGTGTTGCTCCTCACGCTCCACCTCCCCGACCTCCAACGCCTCCGGGACGTCGTCTCGGCGCTCGACGGCACCGCGGAGCGCGTCGAGGTCCGGTACCTCGTCCAGGGCGCGGCGCGCGGCGACGGGGTGTCGGACCGCACCCTCGTCGACCGCGGGCGGCTCACCGACCGCCAGTGCGAGGTGCTCCGGACGGCCTACCGCATGGGCTACTTCGAGCGCCCCCGCGACGCAAACGCGCGCGACGTGGCCGACGCGCTCGACATCGCCCCGTCGACGTTCGCCGAACACCTCGCGGCCGCACAGCGGAAGCTCTTAGAAGAGACGCTCGTCGCGAACTGACGGCCCGCCCCGCCTCAGGCGGCGCGTTCGTCGATCGCCGACTCGAGCGTCGCGCGGTCCTGCGCGCCGACGAACCGGTCGACCGCCTCGCCGCCCGCGTACAGGACGAGCGTCGGGATGCTGCGCGCGCCCAACTGTTGGGCGACCGCCTGGTTCGCGTCGACGTCGACCTTGGCGATCGCGGCGTCGGTCTCGGCCGCGAGCGCCTCGATCGTCGGCTCCATCATCTGACAGGGACCGCACCAGTCGGCGTAACAGTCCACGAGGACGACGTCGTTGTCGTCGACCGTCCGCTGGAGTTCGTCGAGTCCGTTCACGTGGATCGGCTCGCTCGGCGTCGCCGCCCCATCTTCGTCCGCCGCCGCTCCGGCATCGTCGAGCGTCTCGCCGTCACCGAGGCGCGCTTCCAGCTCCCGGCGTTTCCGCTCGCGGATGCGCTCTCGTTCGGTCTTCGCCTCGTCTCCCGTCGGATCGTCTGTCTCGGCTGCGTCGCTCATGCGACTGTATTGGGCTTATCGAACAATATACCTTCCGCCACCGGATCGCGCCCGGGGGTGCCTACTCGCGCTCCGGCCCGCGCCGGTCGACAGCCCCCGCCGGCCGCGTCAGCCCGGCGGCCGCGAGGTCCACGTTGTCCGCGACGAGGTCGGCGGCGCGGTCGTACGGGGACCGCCCGCCCGTCGCCGGGTCCGGGCGCGTCCGGCCGACCTCCGCGAAGACCGCCTCGACGAAGGCGTCCCGCACGGCCGCCGTCTCGAAGAGGCCGTGGAGGTACGTCCCGAGGACGCGGTCGGTGGCGACGCTCTCGGCACCGAGCGGCTCGGTCGCGTGCGGTTGCGGCGCGACGTCCCGCTCCGCGTCGTCGAGGATTCGCGTCCGCCCGGCGCGGATCTCGTACCCGGTCGCGCGGCCGTCTGCGCCCGCGATCGGCCCGGCCCCGTCGACGACGCGTTCGACCCGCTCGACGCGCTTCTCCGTCGCGAACCGCGTCTCGACGGGCAGGAGGCCGACCCCCGGCACCGTCTCGCGGTCGCCGACGCCCTCGACGGCCGCGTCGACGAGCCGTTCGCCGAGCAGCTGGTAGCCGCCGCAGACCCCGATCACGGGGCCGTCGAACGCGCGCAGCGCGTCGTCGAAGCCGGCCTCCCGGACCGCGAGCAGGTCGTCGACGGTGTTCTTCGACCCCGGGAGGACGACCGCGTCGACGCCGTCGAGGTCGGCGTCGAGCGGGAGGTAGGCGACGCGGACCCCCGGCTCGCGCGCCAGCGGTTCGAGGTCGGTGAAGTTCGAGATGCGCGGGAGCCGCGGGACCCCGATCCGGACGGCCGCCTCCTCCGGGACCCCGTCGTCGTTGCCGAGGACGCCGCCGTCGCCCCCCTCGTCGCTGCCGACTCCCGCGCCTGCCCCGTCGGGCAGCGAGAGGCTGTCCTCCGCCGGCAGCCCCGGATCGTCGTGGGGGACCACCCCGACGACCGGGACGCCGGTTCGCTCTTCGATCTCGTCGATCCCCGGTTCGAGGAGGGCGGGGTCGCCGCGGAACTTCGTGATCACGGCGCCGCGGACGCGGTCGCGGACGTCGTCGGGGAGGAGTTCGAGGGTCCCGTAGAGGCTCGCGAACGCGCCGCCCCGCTCGATGTCGACCGCGATCAGGACCGCCGCGTCCGCGAACCGGGCGCACTCGACGTTGGCGAGGTCGCGGTCGCGGAGGTTGATCTCCGCGATGCTCCCCGCCCCCTCCGCCACGATCACGTCGTGGTCGGCCGCGAGGCGCCCGTGGGCGGCGACCGCGGCGTCGCGGGCGTCCGCCCAGTGGTCCTCGTAGTACGTCGACGCCGGGGCGTTCGCGACCGCCTCGCCGTCGACGATCAGCTGGCTCTCGCCGCCGCCGCGCGGCTTGAGCAGGACGGGGTTCATGTCGGTCGTCGGCACCGTCTCGGCCGCCCGCGCCTGGACGTGCTGGGAGACGCCGACCTCGCCCCACTCGCCGTCGGGCGCGAGCGCGACCCGGGCGTTGTTGCTCATGTTCTGGGCCTTGTACGGCGCGACCGAGATCCCACGCCGCGCGAGCAGTCGGCAGAGGCCGGCCGCCAGCGTGCTCTTCCCGACGTGGCTCGCGGTGCCCGCGATCAGGACCGTCTCGGCGTCGCGCTCCGGGTCCGCCTCGGCCCCGCCGTCGCCCTCGTCCGCGCCGGCGTCGCTCACGGTCTCGCGACCCCCATCGTCAGTACTCCGTCCCCCGGCGCGCGCGCTGCCCGTCGTCGAACGGGTGCGCGACCTTCCGGACGTTCGTGATCAGGTCGGCGACGCCGTCCAAGTACGCGGGCTCGGCGTGGCTCCCGGTGAGGACGAGTTCGAGGCCCTCCGGCTTCGACTCGGCGAGACGGACGACTTCGTCGGGGTCGACGAGCCCGCGGTCGGCCGCGTACAGCAGCTCGTCGAGGATCAGCATGTGGACGCCCGCCTCGGGCTCTCCGTCGAGCCCGAGCGGCTCGGTCAGGTCCGCGTCCGCGGCGCCCGCGACGAGCGCCTCCGCGCGGTCGAAGGCGGCCGCCGCCTTCGCCTCGTGCTCGTCGTCGGCCGACCCGTCGAGCAGGCCGTGCCAGCCGTAGTGGCCGGCGTTCTCGTAGGTGAATCCCGGCACGGCCGAGATCGCGTTGTACTCGCCCCTGACGCCCTCGACGCTGTCCGCGCCGCCCTTCATGAACTGGAGCATGTGGACGCGGTAGCCGTGGCCCGCGGCCCGGAAGCCCATCCCCATCGCGGCGGTGGTCTTCCCCTTGCCGTCGCCCCAGAACGCCTGGACCAGCCCGAACTCCTCCGGGGCCGCGGGCTCGATGGGCTCCGGCTCGGGGGCCGCGCCGCCGCCCGGGGTGCGGGCGCGGTCGCCTGCGGCTCCCTCGTCCGCGTCGGTCACTCTTTCGCTGCCGTCGCCGCTCGATGCCTCGTCGTCGGTGTCGTCGTGGTTCGTGGTCATGGGTCGAAGACCTCCGCCCGGTCGTCGGTGACGACGCCGTGTTCGGCGTCGGCCGCCGGCCCGGGCACGTCGCCGTCCGGGTACCGCGACCGCAGGCTCGCGCGGACCGCGTCCCGGACGCAGGCGCGGGCCGCCCCGCCGACCGCCGTGGCGCTGCCGGAGAACTCGGCCCGCTCGCCCTCCGGGTCGTCGGCGACGACGACGGCGTCGCTCGTCGTCCCCGGGATCCCCGCCGCCGCGAGCAGCGTCGCGGTCTTCGCCTCGGCCGCGACCGCGACGAGGTTCGCCGCGGCCCCGGGGCCGAGCCGCCGCGTCGCGCCGACGATCAGGTTCACCGTTCCGGGCGGATCGACCGGCGACCCGGTGGCCTCGGGTCCCGAACTGCCCGACCCGCCCTCGTCCGCCGGCTCCATCGGCAGCATCGCGGGGTTCGAGAGCCCGACCGTCGCGTACGCGACGACCGGCCCGAGCCGCGCGCCGCGCGCGTGCTCCATCGAGACGCCCGTGAACAGCGTCGGCGGCGCGTCGCGGTCGTTCGGCGACCCCTCCGCACTCCGCCTGTCCTCATCGTCGGCGAACCCAGCGCGCGCCAGCCGCTCGTCGCGGTAGGTCCCGAGGTCCGTCCGGGCGAACCCCTTCGGGACGGTGACGTTGTACGCGGTCGCCGCCCGCGACCGCCCCCCGTCCCAGCCGGTCGAGAGCCAGCGGGTCCCCGGTCGCCGCAGCCGGAGGACGCCCTCGCTGACGGCCGCCTCAAACATCGTCGGCCTCACCCCCGCCGTCTCCCGTCTCGCCATCCCCCTCGTCGCCGTCTCCCTCGTCGCCGACGCCGAGCGCCGCGAGGAGCCGGTCGTCCTCCGCCGGGCGGCGGACCGCGACCCTGACGTGCGAGTCGAGCCCGCGGAACGTCCGCGCGTCGCGGACGGCGACGCCCCGATCCCGGGCGCGCTCGACGACGCGGTCGACGTCGCGGTCGCCGACGTCGACGAGCAGGAACGGCGCGTCGCTCGGCGCGACGTCGTAGCGCTCGCCGAGGGCGCTCCGCATCCGCCCGCGCTCGCGCCGGACGCGGTCGCGGGTCTCGCGGACGAACGCCGTCTGCCGGAGGCAGTACTCCCCGGTGGCGAGCGCCGGGGCGCTCACGTTCCACGCGCGGCGCGCGCCGCGCAGCGCCGCGCCGAGCTCCCCCGTCGCGACCGCGAAGCCGGCCCGGATCCCGGGGAGCCCGAACAGCTTGGTGAGCGCCCGCGCGACGACGACGCCGTCGACGCCCGCGAGCGACTCGCGGTCGGTGAACCCGAGGAACGCCTCGTCGACGAGCAGCACGGTGTCGGCCGCGCGGCAGCGCTCCGCGAACGCGAGCAGCGACTCGCGGTCGTAGCCGGTCCCGGTCGGGTTGTTCGGCGTACAGACGACCGCCAGCGCGTTCCCGCGCGGGTCGGCGTCGAGGATCTCCTCGGCGTCGACGAACGACGGCTCGCCGCCCCGAAGCCGGACCTCGCGGGCGTACTCGCCGAAGCTCGGCGCGGGGAGCAGGGCCGTGTCGCCCGGGTCGACCGCGAGCGCGATCGCCGTCCGGATCGCGGCCAGTCCGCCGGGCGTCGGGACCACATTCTCGGGCTCGCAGCCGACGTAGTCGGCCGCGGCCGCCCGGAACGCTTCCGGGGGCTCCGGCGGGTACGTCCGCGCCGTCTCGAAGGCCGCGCGGTAGACGCGCTCGACGCCCGCCGGGACCTCGGGGTTCGTGTTCGCGCTGAAATCCAGCAGGTCCGGGTCGTCGGTGCTCCCGTGGGGCTCGCGTCCGAGCGCCGCCGCGCGCTCGCGATTCACGACCGGTCACCTCCCCCGGCGGCTCCCGGCTCGCCGAGCCACTCGACCCCGCCGGTCGGGAGGGTCGGGGCGTCGCACTCGCCGGCGAGGATCCGCTCGGCGAGCCGACGGTCTCCGGGGCGGTTGACGTTGAGCGCGAGGCGGGCGTCGCGGGTCGCGCGGACGGCCTCGTCGCCCGCGCCGTCGATCGCTCCGACGACGTTGACGCCGGTCGGGACGCGCCCGTCGGGCGGGTCCACGGCTTCGCCAGCCGCTTCGTCGCCGTCGCCGTCGTCGTACCGGGTCGCGGCGTCGGCGCTCGCGCCCAGCCCGCGCTTGCGCGCGGCGGGGACGCGGACCGACAGGGAGTCGCTCCCGGCCGCGGCGTGCGCGTCGAGGACGGCGTCGATCGCCGGCCCGTCGAGCAGCGGGAGGTCGACCGCGACGGTGAGGGCCGGCCGTTCCGGGCCCTCGGCCAGCGCCGTCTGAAGATCCGCGACGTACCCGTCGCCCGGAGTGTCGACGACGCCGACCTCGACCGATTCGTCGGTCCGTTCGGCGCCGTCACCGATCCGTCCGCCCCCGCTCGATCGCTCGACCAGTCGCTCGCGGGTCCGGGGCGTGTGGGGCGAGACGGCCGCGTACGCGGTCTCGACCCGGCTCGCGGCGAGGGCGTCGAGCGTCCGGTCGACCATCGACCGTCCGGCCACCGGCGCGAGCGGCTTCTCGCCGTCGCGGTCGAGCCGCGTGCCGCGGCCGCCGCACATCACGAGAGCGTCCACGCGATCACCCCCGCGTGGAGCCCGACGACGCGGGCGATCTCGTTCGTCGCGCCGAGCACGTCGCCGCTGACCCCGCCGAGCCGCGAGCGCGCCCACGCGAACGCGAGCGCGGCGACGACGATCGCGGCGGTGAACACCCCGGCGACGACGCCGGCGCCGCCCGCTCCGAGAACGGACGCCCCGGCCAGCGTCGCGGGCGTCGTCACGAGCGCGACGCCCGCGAGCGCCCGCGGGCCGGAGGCCGCGGTCAGCGCCGACCCGAGCCCCTCGTGCGGGGCGTCGCCGAGGCAGACGAGCGCCGCCGTCGCGGCCTTCGCGCCCACCTCCGCGAGGACGACGAGCGCCACCGCGTCGGCGAGCGAGCGGGTCGCGACGTCCGCGACCGCCGCCCCCGCGGCGACGAGCCCGACGACGACCAGCGCGAGCGCGACGGTCCCGCCGACGCCGAGCGCCGAGTCCTTCAGGGCCTCCCGTCGGCGGTCGGCGTCGCCGTGGACGACCGCCGCGTCGCCGACGTCCGCGACGCCGTCGAGGTGGGTGATCCCGGTGACGATGGACAGCCACGCGGCGAACGCGACGCCGACCACGAGCGACTGCACCCGGACCGGCGCCAGCGCGGCCGCGGCGATCGGGAGCGCGGCGAGCGCGCCGATCGCGTACCCGACCGCCGGCATCGACGCGGGCGTCCGCCGGAACGCCTCCCAGTCCTCGTCGGTGCGACCGATCGGGATCCGAGAGAGGAAGCCGAGCGCGCCGCGGAGCGCCGCGACCGGTCCCGTCAGGACCACGCGACCACCCCCGCGAGCGCGAGGAGCCACGCCCCCGCGGCCGCGGGGGACGGCGGCTCCGGTCCCCCGTCGAGGACGTACGCGCCCGGCTTCTCCAGGCGGACCCCGAGCGCCGTCGCGGCCGTCGCCATCGGCCAGCCCGAGTTCGGCGACGCCGGTTCGCGGGCCAGCGACCGCGCGTGCCGCAGGCTCCCAGGCGACCGGGCCGCGACGGCGAGGCAGCACGCCGCGACCCGCGCCGGCAGGAACATCGCGGCGTCGTCGAGCCGGGCGCTGGCCCAGCCGACCGGCTTCGACCGGTAGCCGAGCATCGAGTCGAGCGTGTTCACCGCTTTCACCCAGGCCGCGGCCGCGACCCCCGCGACCAGCGCGCTCTCGGCGACCGCACCGACCGCGACGGCGCCGGTCGCGCCGGCGACGAACCAGACGAGGGGGGCGACGAACCCGTCCGCGAGGTTCTCCGCGGCGCTCTCGACCGCGGCGCTGCGGAGCGCGGCCGGGCAGAGGTCGGCCGGGTCGCGTCCGACGAGCGCCCGGATCGACTGCCGGGCCGCGTCCGGGTCGGCCTCGGTCTCGGCGACGACCTCGCCGGTCACGTCGAGCAGCATGCGGAGGCTCGCGACCGAGAAGCAGGCGGCCGCCGCCGCGGCGACGGCCAGGATCGGAACCCCGCCGACTCGCGGGCCGTGCGCGGCGGCGAGCCAGACGATCCCGGCACAGACCGCGGCCGCGGCGAGTGGAAGCATCACCGCGACCGCGACGCCGACGAGCCGCGGGCGGGCCCACTCCCGGTCAAACCGCCCGACGAGGGTTCCGAACAGCGCGACCGGGTGGACGCGGCGCGGCGGCTCCGCGGCCGCGAGGTCCAGCGCGACGGCGAGCGCGACCGGCGCGAGGAGCGTCGCGGCCGGGGCGACGGGGGCGGCGACGGTGAACTCGGTGACCCCGGCGCTCGCAGCGACTCCCGTCATCCTTCCACCTCGTCGAGGAACGCGTCGAACGCCCCGCTCTCGGGGTGGACGTGACAGTACGTCCCGAGCGTGCGGTGTTCGGTCAGCCCCTCGCGGTCGCCGTCGATGCCGGTCCCGCGCTCCACGTCGAACGCGAACCGGGCGTCGGACGCGACGTCGGCCGCGGAGTAGTGGAACTCGTGGCCGCGGAGCCGCGCCCCGGCGTCCGCGGTGAGCGCGCCGCGCCGCGCGCGGAGTTCGACGTGGTCGAGCGCCTGATACCGCTCGCGGCGCTCGACGCTCGCGGGGAGGACGCCCGCCATCTCGTGGGCGTCGCCGTCGGCGGTCGTCAGCGTCTCCGCGAGCGCCATCAGCCCGCCGCACTCGCCGAGGACGGGCGTCCCCTCGGCCGCGGCGTCGGCGATCGACCCCAGCGCGGGCCCCTCGGCGAGCGCCGCGGCGTGGAGCTCCGGGTAGCCGCCGGGGAGGTAGACGCCGTCGCAGGCCGGGAGGTCGTCGCCGGCCGCGGGCGCGAAGGGGACCACCGCCGCGCGCTCGGCGAGCCGTTCGCGGGTGGCCGGGTAGACGAACCGGAAGGCGGCGTCGTCCGCGACCGCGATCCGCGGGCGGGCGTCGCCGTCTCCGGGGTTCGCTCGGCTCTCGCCGCCCGCCGGTCTCGCCTCCGGGCCGGTCGCGGGGAGCGTCGGTTCGCCCGCGACGCCGAGCAGCCGGTCGGTCCGCAGCGTTTCGGCGGCCGCGTCGAGCGCCGCGTCGTCGAGCGGGGCCTCCTCGCCCATCCGGAGTCCGAGGTGACGGTCGGGGATCTCCAGATCCTCGCGGGGTGGGATCCGGCCGCAGTAGGCGAGCGAGTCCGGGAGCGCCTCGCGGATACCCGCCTCGTGACGGCCGCCGTGTGCGCGCTGGGCGACGACGCCCGCCACGTCGAGGTCGCGGTCCGTCCGGTCGGCGTACGTCGCGAAGCCGAGCGCGGTCGCCGCGACGCTCTCCATCCCGGCGCTCGCGTCGACGACGAGGACGACCGGGAGGTCGAGCGCGGCGGCGACGCTCGCCGTGCTCGCGGCGTCGCCGTCGTACAGTCCCATCATCCCCTCGATCACGCAGACGTCGCCGTCGCCGCGGGCGTAGTTCCGCCGGAGGCCGTCGTCCCCCTGAAGCCACGGGTCGAGGGTGCGCGACGGTCGCCCGGCGACGCGGGCGTGGTGGCTCGGGTCGATGAAGTCCGGGCCCGCCTTCGCCGGCTGGACGGTCCGCCCGGCGTTCTCGAACGCGCGGATCGCCGCGAGGGTCGCCACCGTCTTGCCGACGCCGGAGGCCGTGCCGGCGAGGACGAGCCCCTTCATTGCCGATCGCCTCTGTTCGCGACGGCGGGTTCGTCCTCGCCGTCGGCTCCCGCGCCCTCGGCGAGCAGTCGGTCGGTCACGGCGGCGACCCTCTCGCGGACGGCGACGTCGTCGACCCCGGCGCGGTCCGCGAGCGCGAGCGCCCCGCCCATGCCGACGCCCTCCTTCGCCTCGCCGCGGGCGTACGCCGCCATCGCGGGGTGGTCGCCCTCGTCGAACCCGGGGTCGGCCGCCGCCAGGCTCAGGTCGAGGTCGGCGGCGAGCGCCGCGAGGTCGGCGGTCGGGTCGTCCGCGACCAGCGACGTGGTCGCCAGCGGGAGCCGCCGGTCGACGCCGGCGTGCCGGGCGAGCGCCGCCGCGGCCGCGAGCTGGGTGCCGCCCGCGAGGGTGACGTCGACCCCGGCGTCCGCGCAGCCGACGACGAGGCCGGCGACCGCGGCGAGGACGGGGTCGCCCGCCAGCCGGACCGCTTCGACCGGGTCGCCGGCCGCGTCGCCCGGGGCGAGGCCGCTCGCGTCCAGTCCCTCGTCGACGACGCGGCGCTTCCGCTCGATCGGGTTCGCCGGCAGCGACGAGGAGACCGCGCCGCGCTCGCCGAGCGCGGTCAACGACCCGAGCGCGGTGGTCGTCCCGCCCGGGATCGTCTCGGCGACGAGCAGTTCGGCGGGCTCGTCGGCCGGTCCGCTCTCCGGGTCGCCTCCGCGTCCGTCGCCGCTCGCAGGCGCGGCGAGCTCCGGCGCCAGCGCGCGAGCCCGCTCGAAGACGGTCGCCGCCTCCGGGACCGGCTCGGGGTCGCGGACGTCGCCGCCGGGCGCCGCACCGACGTCGCGGACCCGTGCCGCGGTGGGCGCTCCGAGCCCGGCGTCGACGAACTCGACCGGCAGGGCCTCCGGGCCGAGCAGCTCGCGGACCGCGCGAGTGACGACCGCGGGCGTCGGACACCCCGTCGGACTCACCGGCACGGGCGAGCCGGGCGCGGGGCGTCCCGCGTCGACGATCTCGAGGTCGGCGCTCGGCGTGTGGACGCGCAGCTCCGGGTCCGCGCCCGCGGCGCTGATCCCGTCGACGGCGGCCGTCTCGGTCGTCCCGGCGACGACCACGAGCCTCACGGCTCCCACCGGAACCCACCTCCGTCGCACCCGCGTGCCGGCGGCGCGGCGTCGAAGTGTACCACTACCGGTTCATCGATACAACTGGACTTTAATCGATCGACGCGCGGTGACCGATCCGAACGCCTCGACCGCCCGTCACAACTGACCGCGCGCTTCTGGCGAGTTCCCCGACTGAACGTCTCTCCACGCCGTGCGACGGCCACCCACGCGACCCGCGGAGCGAAGCGGTTAAGGGCGAACCGCGGGAATTCACGCTAACTCGCTGGTGCGGACACAGCGGGCACTCGCCGCCGGGACCGCGGTCGGACCGACCGCCGCGCGCCCCGGGACGAGACGACATGTGGCCCCTCGCGGCTGAATCGCAACCGTCCGCGGACACACAATGGCACGAAGCTTCTACTCGCACATCAAGGAGGCGTGGCGGTCCCCCAAGGAGGGGAAACTAGCGGAACTGCAGTGGCAGCGCAAGCAGGAGTGGCGCGACGAAGGCGCCATCGTCCGCGTCGACCGCCCCACCCGGCTGGACAAGGCCCGTGAACTGGGCTACAAGGCCAAGCAGGGCGTCATCGTCGCCCGCGTGAGCGTCCGCAAGGGCGGCTCGCGCAAGCAGCGCTTCAAGGCGGGCCGCCGCTCGAAGCGCCAGGGCGTCAACCGCGTCTCGCGCCGCAAGTCGATCCAGCGCATCGCCGAGGAGCGCGCCTCGCGGAAGTACCGGAACCTCCGCGTGCTCAACTCCTACTGGGTCGGTGAGGACGGCTCGCAGAAGTGGCACGAGGTCATCCTCGTGGACCCCGCCCACCCCGCGATCGAGAACGACGACGACCTGAACTGGATCTGCTCGGACGACCACAAGGGTCGCGCGTACCGCGGCCTCACCTCCGCCGGGACCAAGGGCCGCGGCCAGCGCAAACGCGGCAAGGGCACCGAGAAGACGCGCCCGAGCGTCACCTCGAACGACCGACAGGGCAAGTAACGTCGCCGTCGGCTTCGGTTCTCGTTTTTCTTCACCGACCCCGTCGCCGAGCGGACGCGC